>ORJL010678766.1_pt1 | contig 13186 bp, 7 predicted proteins | sample 1779941 | NCBI WGS metagenome assembly ORJL01 (sample SAMEA104232317, study PRJEB22302) | groundwater metagenome | biome: forest; feature: aquifer; material: groundwater | place: USA | collected 2011-08-07 | depth 5.8 m
CCTCGCCATCCCGGCGGCGGTCCGTACGGTTGGTGCGAGAACCGCCCATAGCCGAACGCATGGCGGCACGCTCTGTCTCGTCGATCTCGCCGTCGCCATTCTTGTCGAAGCGCTTGAGCATCTCTTCCCGGCTCAGGCGCGCGCCTCCGGGGCCTCCCGCTCCACCGAAGCGGGCAGCCATGGCCGTGCGCATGGCTTCACGCTCGCTCTCGTCCAACTGGCCGTCGCCGTTCTTGTCGAACTGTTTGAGCATGTCCGCGGGGTTGAAGCCCCCGGGGCGTCCCGCAACCTGGGGTCCGCCCGGGCCACTCTCGGAGCCCGGTCCGGCAGCATCGTCCGGAGCCGCCCGGACCGGTAACCTCACTTTGTTGGTGGCGATGACTTTCACTCTTTCATCGGCGGCTAGCACGGCGCCCTCCAGGTCCTTCTCTTGCGCGTCGAAGGGCGGCGAAAGCAACACGCGATCCCCTTCCTTCAATCCTTTGACGATCTCGATGAATTTGGTGTTAAAGAGCCCAACCTCCACAGGCCGTGGGTCGGGCTTGGAGCCGTTGACAACGTAGGCGACCTGCTTGCCTTTATACGTGGTGACGGCCTGGATGGGGACGGAAAGGGTATTGGCGATGTTGGTGACGATGATCTCCGCTTTCGCCGAGACGCCGGGCTTTGCGTCGTTCAGAGGGTCGGTGATGTAGATATCGGTGTTGTACACCTTCAGGTTGGGGTTGCCCCAGCGAGCCTGGGTGTCCGGCAGCGGAGCGACCTTCTCGACCGCCCCGGCATAGCGCACATCCGGCGCGGAATCGAGGACGACGAAGGCGGGCAGCCCGGGATGAATCATGTTCACATGGGACTCGTGGATCTTGACAGTCACCTTCATTCGCGAGAGATCGGGCAGCTTGATCAACTCCTGCCTGTTACGGACGACAGCACCGCCCTCGATCAAAGATTCGCTGCTGAAACGGTTCTCGCTGACCTGATAGACAACCAGGCCATCCTGCGGGGCGTAAATCTTCGTGGCGTCGAGGTTCTTCTTGTCACGTTTGAGCTTTTCCGCGTTGAGCGCCAGCGTGTTGCGCTGCGACTCCAGATCGGCCATGTATTGCGCCATTTTTCGTCGGTTTTGGCTCACCACGCGGTCCAATTCCTGTTTGGCCTGCATGAGATCGGTCTCGTATTTCTGTTCCAGTTTGGGTACATCGAAGTCGCGCAACATCGTGATGCCGTTGCTGGCGACGATCAGCGAATTCTGATTGTTAAGGAGTGTCAACCAGTCGCCGTCCACCTTTGCTTTGGTCTCATACCCCTTGGCCGCGAGGTTGGTTGAGTACTTGTAGGTGTTGGAGTTGACCAGGAGTTGGGCCTGCGCCTGCACCAACTTGTTGCTGGACTCGATGATGTCCACCGCTCTCTGGCCCTGGAGGTATTTCCTTTGGTCGATCTCGGCAAACTTCACCTTCAGCTCAGCGGCGATGAAATCGCTATTCGTCGAGCTCTTGGCGATTTCCACCTGCGCCTCAGCCTGCTCGACCGCGAATTTCGCCTTCTCAAAGTTGATGGTCTGCTGGTTCACCTGGTCCTGCGCCTGGGCGGAATCCAGTTCCACTAGCAAGTCGCCTTTCTTGGCGTAGGAGCCCTCCGGGACGATCGAGATAATTCTCGCGGTGCCTTCCACTTCGCTGCGGATGCTCTTTTCGTTGACGGTCGCCAAGGTGCCGCCCTCAACGACGGACACGGTGAAGTCGCCGCGTTTTACTTCGTAGTAGGCGGTAGAGGCGCCATTGGACTTCGCGGGTCGCAGGACGAGCCACAGCAGCAGCACCACCACTACTGCGGCGATGCCCAGCAGGACAGGAGGTTTGCGGACCGGGGGAGGGAGTTTTTCCAATAAGGGTTTTGAGTTCATGACGCGGGTTCCAGGAACGACTCGGGCGATATTACCTGGTCGTCAGGCATGCGCAGCGGCGGAGCCGTCCGCTGGGCGGGGGTCAGATTATCTTTCAACGGGTCGAGTAGCCAAAACTTATCCGGCCGGGTGTCGATGACACCAACGTTGAGCAGGAGTCCAAGCCGCGAGTTCAGGTAGCCGGTGTAGGTGGTCTGCAGATTGTTCTGGGCTTGGATCAAGCCGTCCTGCGCCTCGCGCAAGTCACGAATGGTGGCCCGCCCGGCCTCCAGGAGCAGGGCGTTATTATCGACTCGATGCTCGGCCACTTTCAACGATTCCACCCCGTTGAGGTAGTTGAGCCGGGCTTGCTCCATAGTCCGAAGGCCGCGTTCGATCCTGTCCTTGTAGGTGTCCAGTGTCTGCCCGAGTGAACGCAACTGGGACTCGAACGAAACTAGGCTCGCCCGGTAGGTGTTGCGCTCTCGAAGCCGGTCCACCGGCAGGTTCAGCCTGAGACCCGCCGTGTACCGCACCTTCTGGGGGTCGAAATTCGTATAGTCATCCGGGCCTTCGGACGCGAGGCTGGCATTGGCGAAAAGGCTGGCTTCCGCACGCAACTGGTCGGAGGCCAAGCGGACCTTCCGCTTGCTGTCCTCGAACTTGTCGATGGCGTTGAGCACGTCCATCTGCTTTCGCACGGAGATGCCGAACGCCGCCCGCGGATCCACATCCACGGGAGTTATTCCCGCGTCGATTAACTCCTTCAGGTCTCTGTCGTCAAGAAACAAGGTTGTCGAGATCGGCAATCCGAGCCGGGTCTTGAATGAGTCCATCGACGTCAGATACGAGGCAAGGGAGTTGATGTAGCTCGTCCGGGAACCCAACTCCGCATTCCGAGCGTCGTCCACGCTGCTCTCGCGCTCGCGGTCCACGGAACGAGCCTCCAAATACCGCGTCAGTTCCACACGATTCGTATAGTCTCGATAGTTGTTTCGGACGATGTTCTTCTGGGTCAAAAGACTGAAGTAAGCGCCCACCACGTCCACTGAAAACTGTTGCTGGTAGAGGCTGTATGAACGCACGGCATACACCACATTCCGCGCCGACTGGGTGAGATTCTCCACAGTCGGGTCGTTGGCTCCAAACCCGCGCAGCAGCGGTTGTGTGAGGTTCACTGAAAGCGTGTTGATGGCGGAGTTCCGCGCGACCATGTCCGGTTTGCCGGTGAAATAGCGAACCAGATCGTTGCCCAGCGACGCCGTGAGCTGGCCGCCCGTCTTGAGGAATTGACTGACGCCAATCTGACTGCTCACCGACCCCACGTCGGAGCCGTTGGGACTGCCGGTGATCTGGGCGGTTGAGTTGGCGACGAACTGCGGGCTGAACTCATACCGGGCGCCCGTTAGCGTCAACGCGGAAAGGTAGAGTTGTTCTTTTTGCGCCTGGTACTCCCGGCTGTGTTGCACGGCCAGGTCCAGGGCCTGATCCAGGCTGATGACGAGACGGTTGGTGCCGGTCCGATCGTCGATGATTTCCGACGGAAGAACCGTTTTGGGATCGCGCTTGGAATAGGGCGTGTCGATCGAAAACTCGTTGGTCGTGCCAAACACCCGCTTGTCCATTTCCTGGATGATGCGGTAGGCCTCCTTGTCTGCGGACTTCCGGTAGTGCGAACTGGAGCAGCCTGAGACCAAGGCCAGCCCCAAAGCGAAAATAATGGGGCCGAGCCAACACCCGTCTCTGGCCTTCTGATGTCCTAAGGGCATGCGTGTTTTTTCGGTCTATGTCCGGTCTATATCTCTAAGTGAAGACTTCATTCGGTGCTCGTCGGTTACAGAAAAACTGATTTTATCTTGGTGCTGGTTCGAAAACCCGCCCGGTCAGGGAACCGGGCCTACAGGGCGTGGAGATTCCGCCGGTCTCGTAGCAGCCGACGTCAGTCGGCTCTAACTTCCTCCTCCGCATTGGACGCCCGACCGCGTCAGCGAAGAATGATCCGGCTCACGCCGGATGCTACCTGCATCGTAGGCCGCGTGCCCCCCCGGCCGTTTGCCCACGTTTTCAAACAGGCTCTCACCTGTTGCGCCCGACATCACTCCATCCTCACGTCCACTGGGCGCAGGTCTGCGGCCGGGCCTGCAAGCCTGAGTTCGAGAACGGTATCGTTATCATCGCGACGGTCCGGCGGCACCGTAAGCCAGATTCCTTCTCCGGTCTGCGTCACTTTCACTCCGCCACCACCCAGGATTCGGGCCTTGCGGACGCTGGCGCCGATTGCCGGCAGTTTCAGATCCCCTGCAGGCCACTGAAAGACATGTACGTAAATCGTGTCACCCCTGTGCGTGCTCGCCCCCCACTTGCCCGGCTTGAATGGCCCTCCGCGAGTGCCGTAGATGCTCCGCCCGTTTTTCAACATCCATGTCCCCATCTCCTTCAGGCGCACGGCCTGGCGCGGCTCGATTTCGCCCGTGGGCATCGGCCCCACGTTCAACAGCAGGTTGCCGTCCCCCCCTGCGCAAACCGCCAGCGTCTGGATGCATTCCTTCAGCGGCTTCAGGTTATCCTCCGGTTTCCAGGCCCATTGTTGACAGATCGTGATGCAGGATTCCCATGGGCGGTCGGTCTGGAAGGTGCCGGTCTGCTGCTCAGGGGTGTCGTAGTCCCCCGCGAAGTCACCCTGCGCGGTGGTTCCCGCCATGTCCCGACGCCCTTTGTCGATCCGGTTATTGATGATGAGGCTGGGCTGAAGGCCTCGCAGGTAGCGGTCGAGGGCATGCGCGCGCTGGGTCGTCCAGGGCGCTTCCCACTCTCCGTCAAACCAGAGAATGCCAAGCGGACCATAGCCGGTGATCAACTCCGTGAGCTGGTTCTTTAGATACTCGTAGTACCTGTCCATGTTCGGGTTGGGCTTCTCCGTCTTGCCGCCGGGACTGCCCAAGGGGTAATCCGGGTGGTGCCAGTCCAGAATCGAATGGTACGTGCAGAAAACGACTCCCTCCTTCTTGCAGGCGGCGGCCAGTTCCTTCACCACATCCCGGTGAAAAGGCGTCCGCATGATGTTGTAATCCGTGAATTTGGTGTCCCAGAGACAGAAGCCGTCATGGTGCTTGGTGGTGAGCACGATGTACCGCATACCGGTCGCCTTCGCCAGCCTCACCCACGCGCGCGCGTCAAAACTCGTAGGGTTGAAGCGGCGGTAGAGCTGGTCGTACTCCTCGGCGGGCACCTCCGCGCCCCGAGACCAACCGATCTCGGTTCCTTTCAGGCTCACCGGCCCCCAATGGATGAACATGCCGAACCGGCCCTCCCGCCACCATCCGAGCCGCGCCTCCCGCTCCCCTGCCGACTCCGCCGCCAGAGCGGGAGGCAGGAAGGAGACGAGACAGAGGAAAAAGCAAAGGACGCTTAACCATTTCCCATAAGCGAATCGTGAATTCATTCCCTGACTTATACCAACCCCCGCGCGCGCCGCCAGCCAAACTTCGCCCTTTCCGTTCCCTGGTGCCTCGCCAGCACGGGAACGAGGGCACTCTAAAACGCCCGGCGCCTAGCCAACCCACACGCGAGGTCTGCGGCCCGTGGAGTTCCCCGGACGACAGAGCCTCATGCTCGTTGATTGTGGCAGCGAGTCCGACGCCGGATTCGCCGTCAAACCGTTCCTGGCCGCACAGGGTGTCAACCGCCTCCCCTGCCTGCTGTTGACCGATGGGGACCTCCGTCATGTCGGCGGCACCGCCCTCATCACCAATGACTTCAGCGTCACGAGCGATGCCGGCACCGCCACCCTTCGGCTCAGACCCGCACGGTGGGAGATCCGCACCATGGACGGGCAGACGTTTGCCGGAGATGCCTCGCCCGGTGCCGCGCTCCAGCCTTGAACCTGGAAACCTCAGACGGACTGACCGCAAAAGAACCCAAAGAACTCAAAGAGAGTGATTTGGCTCAGCAGTGTTCTCGAAGCGCGCGAGCACCTGGGAATGCGGACGGGCACGAACCAACTCGCTGAGGACATTGGTGTCGAGCAGATACACGACTCAATCCAGGGCTGGGGGAGGCGGACCCATCAGGGCGTGTCGTTCCCGCTCAATCTCTTCCATGACTTTGAAGAACGGGTCGTCGTCGGGCAGCCCCACGTAATCCGCCGGGCCGAACGGCGCGGCGGCGCCGGCTTGCGCGCCGGGCACCGGTGTGTTCAGATGCGCCAACGCAGCCGAAACCGCCCGCTGCTCACTGAGCGGCAGGCTCTTCACCAATTGAACAATGCGCAAAGCGGTCATGCTCACAATGTGAATCTAGGCTCAGAGCCACAGCCCAACAAGCAGTTTCCCAATGGAAGACGTATCAAATTGGCCAGCAGGTAGTTACAACTTAGAGAACAGTGCTCCATCTCCTGATATTAGAGCGGACTGACGTCCGCTGCTACGTTGGAGATAACATCCGGCCTTAGCCGGCCCGTGCTCCGCTCGCTAGCCAACCTGCTGACCCGCCGACTCGCGCTCATGGCCCATGATTCGCTTGTGAACCCGGATCGTCCGAGATGGCTTAGGCGGAAATCATCCGCCATGTCGCCATTCAACAAGAAGACACGAATACCACACCATCTGCCAATAGACGGCCCGTGGTCCGTTGGTGAGGGAGAGCTCGAAGGCAAGGTTATGATTGTGCGCTCCAACACCGGCTACCGGGGTTTAGGCAGCGTTGCTGGTTACGAGCATCAGGTCGGCGTAGCCGTGCCATTGCGCGCCCCAGAACCCACCGGACTGCCTTCGCCGGAGGAGGCCGCGCAGCTCGGGGACTTGGAGGACTCGATCTGCACGTCGCTCGAAGCGGAGGCAGAGTCACTACTCGTAGCCGTCATCACGGGCAGCGGTATGAGGGAGTTCGTGTTTTACACTCGAGCACCCGAAGAGGCAAAGCAGCGTTTTGAACTCCTACGCAGGAGCGTCACGAGCCATGAGATTCAGTTGATGATCCAGCCAGACAAGGATTGGCGTGTCTATGCGGAGCTAGTCTATTGAGCAGTCGGCCCGCCTCCCGGCTACCGAGCGGACTTGACCCGAAGGGTCTGGGTCTGGCTGTCCCAAACCGGTGCCAGACGGTAGTTCCGCAGCAGCGCCAGCAGAGCCTGTCGCGCCGTCACTCCCTCGAACCGCGCTTCGACTCGCGGCCAAGGAATCGGCTTTCCATCCGGCGCGCGCGCACCCGGGATCACATCTCCATCGACTTGTCCCTTCCAGCCGGCCCGCTCGGCGAGCCTCAGAATCACGTCCGACAGTGGAAGGTCCTCGAAGAGAAGGGCCGGAGGGGATGGATCGAGCGGAACCGATGGAGGAAGCCCGGCAAGTGAAATGCTCACAGGCGGTGCATCTGACTCCAACTGCCGCCTGGGGAGGACACGCCCGATCCTGGTCTCCTCGTCCCACACGAGAGCGAGTTCGTAGTTCGCCAACAGCGCCAGAAGAGCCTGACGAGCGGTCACGTTAGCCAAGGCCATCGTGATCTCCGGAAACGCCGGCCCGGCGGCGCGAGCCGGATCGGTCGTGAATTCCGGCGCCAGCAGCATGTTGATTCCAGCCAGGCGACCCAGAGCCATCACCGCCACATCCAGAGGAAGCTGCTCCAGACTTATTTCTCCGGGGACGTCCGACGCGGACGCGGAATGGGGCAACGGCGCCGGGTTTCTGGCTTTCGCCCGCTGCTCATCCCACAGACGCCGCTGAGTGAGCACGCGTCCGATCCTGATCTCGGCGTCCCAAGCCAAGACCAAGCGTTCGTTATCAAGAAGCGCGAGCATGGCCTGCCTTAGGCTGACATTCCTGAATTTACCACCTGCGGTCATCGGCTCGCCAGTCGGCGGGCCAGTAGCGGAATCCGGGGCGGACAATGCCGGATCGAACAACACGTTGATCTGGAGTTGTTCGAACAACGGCTGCAACACCTCGGCAAGTGGAGCCTCATCCAGAAAGATCAACGACTCGATGTTCGTTGCGGCGGGCGGGACCGGGATCGACGGCATGGGGTCAAGTGGATGGTCAAGCTCCCAGACACGCTGCTCCTGGGTTGTGATCCGGGCAACCGTGGTGGCCGGGTTCCAGACAACCACGCAGCCCTGGTTAAATGCAAGTGAGCGCAACGCCTGAAGGCCTGTCAGATTTACCAGGTGTGCCTCAACCTTCGAGGGCGTCCTTCGGAGTCCGTCGGAGCCGGGCGCACGTCCGTCCACCACCGCGTCCACCGTCACATTGATGCCCGACTCGCGAACAAGCGCCAGGAAGACCTCCGGAAGCGGCGTTTCCTCAAAATCGATGGCGGGCAGTGCATTCGTGGACCCCACCCCAGCGGGAAGAGGCTCCGACAGCAGACGGACGAACCCCTCGGTCTTCTTGCCTATTGTGCCAGCCAGGACATGGCCCACCCCTGTTTGGACGTCCCAGAGCAAGGTCATTCCCTGATCCCGCACTAGCCTCGCGATGGCGCCATGCGCGGTAACATCCTCGTAACGGAAGCTCATGCTGCGCGACAACGAGCCCTGCTCCGATGAAGCGGCGTTCTGATCCGTCAAAGCGGGCTCGAACAGCAGATTCAGCGAACAGGCGCGGGCAAGCAGTTGGATGGCATCGGCCACGGTCGTTTCACTGACTTCAAAAACGGGGATCGTCTCTTCACCCGGGCCGGACGGATCAGGTGACGCCTGCCGAGCCGCGCCCGCAGCCTCGGCGCCGACCGCGGTGGCCAAAGACCACCAGACGACCATTCCCGCGACCCCGAGCAAAGCCCGAGACGGTTGTGGACAAACCAGCCGTTCAGTCAGTTTGGGCGCAAATTGACACATGACTAGTGGGCTCAACTTGCGTCAGAAGCAACCCTCACGGCAATGCAAAAAGCCCCACAAGAAATCTGGCAGCCCCCCCGGGCGCAAGGTCCGGGCGAGCTGCCAGGTATTGTCTGCTATTGGAATCTAGAGGCAATTCTCGGTCATGGCGCCGGCTCGTAGGTCAGAACCAGATTCGCCCCATCGGTGGTGATGCTCTTCAACTTGGTCCCGGATACCGCGTTAATCCGGTAGAACCGGGTGTCGGCAGGCCTCCGAAGCGTGATGGTCTTGGCGGTCGTGTTAATCGTCGCTCCGGTCACCGGAGCGAAAACGTCGCCCAGGTTCGCCACAGATTCGAGGCGAAGAACGGGAGCGGGAGTAACCGCGACATAGGCTTTGATGCCGGTGTTCGGATCGTTGATGAGGGTGTGCGCGCCTGTGACCAGGTCCACCGAGAACCAATCGCCGTACCCCGCCCCGCCCCTATTGTACCAGACCATGCGGAACGGATAGAGGCCGGCGACCTTCACCACGAAATCAAAGGTCTCGTTGGCAGGGCCACCGCTGTGGAAGCCCAGCATGGGCACCGTGTCACCAAGTGCTGCTCCAGAGACGATTTTGTAGCCGTCATCGGTCGTCACGCCAAACCGGTGGGCGCCGGCGGAGAGGTCGAGGTACGCTTTGATCTCCATCGTGTAGTCATCCAAGCCGTTGGACCCATCCACGCCGGGTATCGTGGCCGTCGCCCCGAATTCACTCGTGGATCCCTCCACTTGATTGTAGTCGATCAAGTCGGCAAAGACCGTGTTATCAACCCATACCGGGATGGAAGACCCTGGTTTCAACTGTTCCTCCGCCCGGATGAGGGTATTATCGAGGCCGGAGCCTTGCGGGGCCTGGACCACCCGGACCTTGAATCCGGATTGGAGACCCGGTCCAGGCTGGCGGTTGGCCGGATCGAGGGATATGTAGGTGATCACAAACGTCCATTGGTTGGTGATCGACACGTTCTCGGAATCCTGGAAAACGAGCACCGCCGTGTTCGTCGCGCCGGAGTCAGGCAGCGGTGACATTGAATAGCTCAACGTCGAGCCGTTGACGTCGTTGGTCATGCTCGGCGCAACCTCCGCGCCGTTGAGGCTCAGCTTGATCGTGGCCGGTTTCACCGATGTGTCCCTGTTCTGAATCGACGCGGTAATCACAGGGGTCGCGGTCACGACAGTGGTTCCGTCGGCAGGCGAAAGGCTGGAGACATTGGCACGCTGCACACCGGCACCCTCGACGGGCACAAGGATGAGGTAGTTCTGCAGGATCTGGGCGCCACTGGCAGCCGGAGTCACCTCCACCAAGCGGAGCGTCTGCGCCCCGTTGAGGCGGACGATGGCCTTGTTCCTGCCCGTGCCATCCGTCAGAGGCACGTTGGCATACTGGAAACCGGACTTGGAGCCGAGGAACGAGCCCAACGGCTTGAGGGTTTGATTCGGTTGCGAAGGATCGCTCGTCACAAGAGCCAATTGGGTTTCGGCATGGTCGATGTTGAACAGAGCCTCGCGCAGATAGATCTCATACGAACCGACCGCGAAAGTGCGAGTGTAGTTGAGCCATTCGCCCGCGGCTACGTCACCCACATCGTAGTCGTACACGCTGGCCGCAGTGCCACCCGCGTCGAGGTACCTCTGCCGCGCGACATCCAGAGAGTGCTGCATGCGGACAGGATCATACGTGCGGTACATGGTGTCAGTGCCGTTGGGAGAGGTTCGGGTATCGGTGAAGTCAACCTCCGACACGCCGGTCTGATTGCTATAGGAGTCAGCCTGCGGGCCGCCGCCTTCGGCGATCGGGATGGGGTTGTCAATGAAGTGCCCGGAATCGAAATTGTAATCCTCCGCCTCGATGACCAGGTCCGAGGCCAGGAATGTGTCGAAGACGAGAGGTTCGGTGGTGGTCACGCCGTCCGAATCGACCGCCTTCAGAGTGGCGACATAGTGGGTGTTGGCAACCAATCCACCGAGGGAGCCTGTGAGATTCGTGCCGCTGCCGCTCACAGTGAGGCCATTGCTCGTGGTAAAGGTCTGGCCGTTAAGCACGACACTAATCTTGTCGGCGCTCAAGGCCTTGTCGTCCATCACGCTAAAGGTGATCATGGCGGAGGCCGGCACGTAGTTGGTGTAGGAGATCGGGAGGATGTTGGCAAAGGTCGGCGCGATGTTGCCTCCAACCGGCGGAGCAGACACCTCGGCATTGTCGTAAATAACCTCGTACAGCGGGATGGCACCGCTGCTGGGTTCATCGGCATAGTTCAGCAGCGCGTAATGTCCCAGACCGCTCCACGGCGCCGGATGCTGGTCGGTCCCCGTCGCCAGGACGTCGGCACCCGCCGTGTCCACGAAGGTCTTGTCGAAGAGCACCGCGTTGTCCGCGTCTTTGTCGAGAATCTTCGTCTGGATAATCACGCTGGTTCCGTCCCCCGTGAGCGTGAGCACCAGGATCATGTTGGCGCTCTTCGCCTCGCCGACGCTATTCGTGGGAGCATCCCCGTCGTAGAAATACTGGCCCAGTCCTTTGGTAACCACGATACGGTTGCCCGACACGGCAAGGCCGTATCCGGAAAGGGTCGAGATTTTTTCTGCCGCGGGGAACCAACCCAACACAGCCACCGAATTGAGGTCGTTGCAGCTAACCAAGTCCGCCCGCAGTTCTATGCGGTCGCCATCCTTAACCTCGAACGTCCGGGTCGTGTTCAGGCTTGCGGCAAAGAGCGGCTGGCCGACACCAGGCACGTCGATAACGAACTGGCCGCCGGTTTGCGTCACGACGCCCAGACCGGGCCCGAACGCAAAGTCGGTCCAACCGGTCTTGGTGGCGCCATCGAAGTTATCCAGCACCTGGTTGTCCAGGACATAGACGGCAAGATTGTCATAGACCACCTCGTAAGCGGGCGAGGCCCCGCTGGAGGGTTCGTCGGCGTAGTTGAGGAGAGCGACATGGCCAATGCCCGTCCAAGGCGGCGCGGGGCTGTCAGCGCCCGTCGCCAGGACGTCGGCGTCGGGCGTGTCCACGAAGGTCTTGTCGAAGAGCACCGCGTTGTCCGCGTCTTTGTCCAGGATTTCGGTGCGGATGATTACATTCGCGCCCTGTTGGGTGAGCGAGAGCACCAAGGTCGTGTTGTCGCTCTTCACGCCGACGCTGTTTGTGGGAGCGTCGCCGTCGTAGAAATACTTGCCCAATCCCTTGGTGACCACGATGCGGTCGCTCGAAACCGCCAGGCCGTAGCCGGAAAGAGTCGAGACCTTCTGGCTATCCGGGAACCATCCCAGGACGGCAACCGCCTTGGGTTCACTCCCCGAGATCAGATCCACGCGGAACTCGAGGGTGCGGCCGGGCTGCAGCGTAAACGCCTCCGTATTCTTGGTGGCGGCGGCGAACAACGGCTGGCCGACGCCAGGCACCGTGATGGTCATCTGTCCGCCGGCCTGGGTAAAGACCCCCAATCCGGGTCCGAATGCAAAGTCGGTCCAACCGCTCCGCGCCGGTGCATCAAAGTTGTCCAACACTCGCGCCGAAAGCGGGATTGACGCCGCCGCAACTAGCCACGCTAAAACGCTGGTTCGTACCGCCGAGTGCATCAGGTAGTCTCTGGTCTTCATGGGAATTTCGTTCAGGAGTGGAACGCTGCGGTGCGGGGTAAGCACATCGCCCTCGCTTCGACAGAAGCGACGACGCCCGCGCGCTGCACACGTTCAACCATTTGTATCGGATTCATCTTCCGTATAAGTCGTAACCCCCTGTTCGTCAACCGAATTCGACTTTTTTTTGAGCGTGCGTTCAGCCACCGCGGTTTGTATCTTCTCAAGGCCTATATATTATGGTCTTAATCCAACCATTCGCCGCCCTTCGTCCACGACCCGAACTGGCAGCCCGCATTTGCGAGCTTCCCTACGACGTCATGTCCTCCGAGGAGGCCCGAGCCATCGCAGGCGGAAATCCGTTGAGCTTCCTTCACGTGAGTAAGCCGGAGATCGACCTCCCGCTCGGGACTGACCCCCACGCGGACGAGGTCTATGCCATGGGAAGGGAGAATTTCCAGCGACTCATCGCCAACGGGTCGCTCGTCCGGGACGCCGCCCCCGCCTACTATCTCTATCGCCAGGTGATGGGCGCGCACTCGCAAACCGGCCTGGTGGCAGCCGCCAGTTGCGAGGCCTACCTCCACAACCTGATCAAGAAGCATGAACTAACCCGTCCCGATAAAGAAGATGATCGGGTGCGGCATATCGAAACCCTCAACGCCCAAACCGGCCCGGCGTTCCTCATCTACCCTGCGGTTCCCCGCCTTGACGAATTGGTTACAGCCCGCACTCGTCAAACGCCCGAGGCGGACATGGTCGCCCCAGACGGCGTTCGTCACCAGGCGTGGCGGGGGGGGGCCCCCCCCGGCATGGCCCCTATCGAATCCCAGTTTTTCACGCCGCCCCCGCTTTTCA
>ORJL010691105.1_pt1 | contig 13180 bp, 11 predicted proteins | sample 1779941 | NCBI WGS metagenome assembly ORJL01 (sample SAMEA104232317, study PRJEB22302) | groundwater metagenome | biome: forest; feature: aquifer; material: groundwater | place: USA | collected 2011-08-07 | depth 5.8 m
AGACCAAGGTGCTGCTGGTCGACCGCGAATATCATCGCGTCATGACCGAGGCGCTGGCGGAGCTGGGTCGCGAGATATTCGTCGTCGATGTCGATGATTCCGAGTACGGCGGTCCCGGCGAGCGCCTCGGCAGCATCGACTACGAGGCCTTCATTGCCGGCGGCAATCCCGACTATGCCTGGCAGAACCCCGCCGACGAATGGGATGCGATCTCTCTCAATTACACCTCGGGCACCACCGGCAACCCCAAGGGCGTGGTCTACCACCATCGCGGCGCCTACCTCAACGCGCTGTCCAACATCGTCTCCTGGGGCATGCCGCCGCAATCGGTCTACCTGTGGACGCTGCCGATGTTCCACTGCAACGGCTGGTGCTTTACGTGGACCGTGGCGGCCAATTCCGGCACCAACGTCTGCCTGCGCCGCGTGGATCCGAAGCTGATCCTCGACGCCATCCGCGAGCACAAGGTCAGCCACTACTGCGGCGCGCCCATCGTCCATTCGATGCTGGTCAGCGCCCCGGCTGAGTGGCGCGAGGGGATCAACCACAAGGTCTCGGCGCTGGTCGCCGCCGCGCCGCCGCCGGCCGCCGTGATCGAGGGCATGGGCAATATCGGCTTCAACATCACCCACGTCTGTGGCGTGACCGAACCCTACGGCCCTGCCGCCGTCTGCGCCAAGCACGACGAGTGGCTGGAACTGCCGCTGGACGAGCAGGTGCGCCTGAACGGACGCCAGGGCGTGCGCTACCACTGCCAGGAAGGCATCACGGTGATGGACCCGGAGACCATGCAGCCGGTGCCCTGGGACGACCAGACCATGGGCGAGATCATGTTTCGCGGCAACCTCGTGATGAAGGGCTACCTGAAGAATCCGCGGGCCACCGAGGATGCCTTCCGTGGCGGCTGGTACCACACCGGCGACCTCGCCGTGATGCAACCCGACGGCTACGTCAAGATCAAGGACCGCAGCAAGGACGTGATCATTTCCGGTGGCGAGAACATTTCCTCGATCGAAGTGGAAGACACGCTGTATCGCCACCCGGCGGTGATGGGTGCCGCCGTGGTCGCCACTCCCGACGAAAAGTGGGGCGAGGTGCCCTGCGCCTTCATCGAGCTGCGCGAAGGCGCCAGCGTCACGGCCGAGGAACTGACCGAGTTCTGCCGCGAGCGCATGGCGCGCTTCAAGGTACCGAAAAAGTTCATCTTCGAAGCACTGCCGAAAACTTCGACCGGCAAGATCCAGAAATACGTGCTGCGCGAGAAGGCCAGGTCGACCACGGCCATCGAGTAGCCGGCTGGCCCCGCGGCAAAATGAACGACTGATACAGGACATAAAGGAGACAGCACCATGAATGCACCCAGTGAAACGACATTGCCCATCCTGCTGCGCAGCGACAGCGAAGGCGTTGCGACCCTGACGCTCAACCGGCCGACGCAGTTCAATTCCCTGTCCGTGGAACTGCTGGCCGAATTGCAGGCTGGGCTCGAGGCGATTGCCGCCGACAACACCGTGCGCGCGGTGGTCATCGCCGGCGCCGGCAAGGCCTTCTGCTCCGGATGCGACCTCAAGCAGATGCGCGCCAACCCGAGCAAGGCCCACCAACAGAAACTGTTCAAGGCCTGTGCCAGGATGATGTCGACGCTGACCCGGATTCCGCAGCCGGTGATAGCGCGCGTCCACGGCATCGCCACGGCGGCGGGCTGCGAGTTGGTCGCGATGTGCGACCTGGCGGTGGCGGCGGATGGCGTCAAATTCGCGGTATCCGGCGTCAATCTCGGCCTGTTTTGCTCGACGCCCTCGGTGGCACTGGGGCGCGCCATGAGTCGCAAGCAGGCCATGGAGATGTTGGTGACCGGTGATTTCATCGATGCCGTCGAGGCGCAGCGGCGTGGCCTGGTGAATCGCGTGGCGCCGCTGGAGCAGCTCGATGCCGAAGTGAAAAAATTTACCGATTCGATATGTGCCAAGTCGCCCGTGGCCCTGACCATGGGCAAGCAGGTGTTCTACAGGCAACTCGAAATGGGCCTCGACGGCGCTTACCAATTGGCGGCCGAAACCATGGCCTGCAACATGATGGCCGCGGATGCCGCCGAAGGCATCGATGCCTTCATGCAAAAGCGCAAGCCGGAGTGGAAGGGCTGCTGAAGGGTCGACGCCGGCGCCGCGGCGTTTGAGAGGATGGAACCGGTTCCCGGGCCCGACCGGGCAGCGCAACTACTGAGCCTGATCGATGCGCTGGTCGCTGAAGTGCGGCCCGGCGCGCGCAGCCGCGCAAGGATCGACAGCCGGCTCGACAAGGACCTCGGCCTCGACAGCCTGGCGCGCGTGGAATTGCTGGCGCGCATCGAGCGGGCCTTCGGCGTGCGCCTGGCCGACGACCTGCTGGGCACGGCGGAAACCCCGCGCGATCTGCTGGCGGCCGTTACCGTCGGAGTTCTGGCGGACGGCGTGGCCGCCAGCAGCCATGGGCACTGGCAGACATCCCAGGCGACCGGGGAGGGCCGCCCGGACGGCGCGGCGACCCTGGGCGAAGTCCTCTACTGGCACGCGCAGCGCCATCCCGACCGACCCCATGTGCTGTTCCAGCGCAGCGCCACGGAAACCGTGACGCTGACATACGGTCAGTTGCTGGGCGCCGCGCGCGAGGTCGCCGGCGGCCTGCGCAAGGGCGGCGTCCTTCCCGGCCAGTGCGTCGCGCTGATGCTGCCCACCGGGCTGGAATTCTTTCATGCCTTCTACGGCATCCTGCTGGCCGGCGCGGTGCCGGTGCCGATCTACCCGCCGACGCGGCCGGGCCAGGTCGAGGACCACCTGCGCCGCCAGGCCGGGATATTGCAGAACTGCGAAGCCGTGGCGCTGCTCAGCTTCGACGCGGCGCGCATGGTGGCTCACATCCTGTCCGGGCTGGTGCCGACCCTGCGCCAGGTGACGACGCCGGAGGAATTGCGCGTTGCGGGCAGGGCGGCGCCGGTCGCCGACCATCGCGGCCAGGGTGCCGAGATCGCTTTCATCCAATACACCTCCGGCTCGACCGGAAATCCCAAGGGCGTTACCCTCGATCACGGCAATCTGCTGGCCAACATCCGTGCCTGGGGCGAGGCCGTGGCCCTGACGCCGGCGGATGTGGTGGTGAGCTGGTTGCCGCTGTATCACGACATGGGCCTGATCGGCGCCTGGCTGGGCAGCCTCTATCATGCCTGTCCGCTGGTGCTGATGTCGCCGCTGGATTTCCTGGCGCGGCCCGAGCGCTGGCTGTGGGCCATCCATGAACACCGCGGCACGGTGACCGCCGCGCCCAATTTCGCCTTCGAACTGTGCCTGCGCCACCTTGATCCGCAGCGTTTGCGGGGGCTCGACCTTTCCTCCTGGCGCTATGCGGCGAATGGCGCCGAGCCGGTCGCGGCGGAAACCCTGGCGCGCTTCGCCGCCGCCTTTCGTCCTTACGGTTTTCGCAGCGAGACGCTGGCGCCGGTCTATGGCCTGGCCGAATGCTCGGTCGGCCTGGCCGTCTCGCCGCCGGGCCGCGGGCCGCTGGTGGACCGCGTGCAACGCGAGGCGCTGGCCGCCGGCGTGGCACTGCCGGCAGCGGCCGACGACGCACGCGCCTTGCAACTGGTGGCCTGCGGACGGCCCCTGCCCGGGCACGAGGTGCGCATCGTCGATGAAGCCGGCGGCGAACTGCCTGCGCGCCGCGTCGGCCGCCTGGAATTTCGCGGGCCCTCGGCGACGCGCGGCTATTACCGCAATGCCGAAGCCAGTGCGCGGCTGATCCGCGACGGCTGGCTGGATTCGGGAGACCTGGCCTACCTCGCCGACGGCGACATATTCATCACCGGCCGCATCAAGGACATGATCATTCGCGGCGGGCGCAACCTCTATCCCTATGAGCTGGAAGAGGCGGTCGGCGGCATTTCCGGCGTGCGCCGCGGCTGTGTCGCCGTGTTCGGCGTCACGGTGGCCGGAGAGGGCACCGAGAAGCTGGTGGTGGTGGCGGAAAGCCGCGAACGCGACGAGGCCGCGCGCGAGGAGCTGATACGCCGCATCAATGCGCTGACCGTGGACTTGCTCGGAACCCCGCCCGACGACGTGGTGCTGGCGCCGCCGCATGCGGTGCTGAAGACGTCGAGCGGCAAGATCCGCCGCGCCGCGACGCGCGAACTGTACTCCGGCGTCGGCTTCGGCACGGGTGGCCATGCGCTTTGGCTGCAACTGGCCCGGCTGGGTGGCGCCGGTTTGCGGCATCGCATGGTTGTCGGCTTCAGTCGCGTCGCGGCGCGGCTTTATGGTATTTGGGCCTGGAGCATGTTCGGCCTCGCCGCACTGCCGGCGGTGGCCGGCATCCTGCTGCTGCCCGGCATCGAGCGGCGCTGGCGTTTCGCGGCGGTGCTGGCGCGGGCTTCTGCGTGGGCGTGCGGCATTCCGCTGCGCGTCGACGGACTGCAACACATGGCGACGCCGACGGTGCTGGTCGCCAACCACGCCAGCTATGTCGACGCCATCGTGCTGGCGGCGCTGCTGCCGTGGCCGGTGAGCTTCGTCGCCAAGCAGGAGCTGGCCGGGCACGGGCTGGCCGGGCCGCTGCTGCGGCGCCTGGGCACGGTCTTCGTCGAACGCTTCGACGCGCGCCAGGGCGTGGATGATGTGCGGCGCCTGTCCGCGCTGGCCGCCGGGCGGCCGTTGTTTTTCTTCGCCGAGGGCACCTTCACCCGCCGCCCGGGCCTGCGGCCCTTTCGTCTCGGCGCCTTCCAGGTCGCCGCGCAGAATCGGTTGAGCGTGACGCCGGTGGCCCTCAACGGCAGCCGCGAACTGTTGCCCGACGGCAGTTGGCTGCCGCGGCGGGTGCCGCTGCGCATCGTCATCGGCGCGCCCATTGTGCCGCAGGGCGACGGCTGGTCGGCCGCGCTGCGGCTGCGCGACGCGGCGCGGGCGGCGATCCTGGCCGATTGCGGCGAGCCGGACCTGGCAGGGGACGGGCGATGAGCCGCCCGGTGCTGGCCGCAGGCGTGCGCGTGCGCGAAGTCTGGGCCTGGGCCATGTACGACTTTGCCAATTCGGCCTATACCACCACCGTGGTGACCGCCATCTTCAATGCCTATTTCGTCGCCGTGGTGGCCGGCGGCGCGGCCTGGGCGACGCTGGCCTGGACCACCACGCAGGCGATCGCCAGCGTCGCCATCATGCTCACGGCGGCCAGTGTCGGCGCCTATGCAGATCGCCATGGCGCGAAGAAGAAGCTGCTGGCGCTGACTACCTGCGGCTGCGTGATGGCGACCGCCGCGCTGTTCTGGGTGGGGCCAGGCGACGTGCTGCTGGCGATGGGCCTGGTGGCGATCGCCAGCTTCTTCTTCGGCAGTGGCGAGAACATCGTCGCTGCTTTCCTGCCGGAACTCGCGGGCGGCGACGATCTGGGCAAGGTGTCGGGCTGGGGCTGGAGCTGGGGCTACCTGGGCGGCATGAGCTGCCTAGGCCTCTGCCTGGCCTGGATCCTGGCCGCCAAGGGGCGCGGCGAGGGGGCCGAGAGCTTCGTGCCGGCCGCGATGCTGATCACCGCAGTCTTCTTCGCCGTGGCATCGGCGCCGACTTTCATTTTCCTGCGCGAGCGCGTGCCGGTGCACGCCGCGGCAGGAGTCGGCACGGAGATCGACGCGCTGGCACGGCGGCTGCGGCTCACCCTGCACGAGGCGGGACGCTTTCCCGACATGGCGCGCTTCCTGATCTGCCTGCTGTGCTACCAGTCAGGCGTCTTCGCCGCCATCGCACTGGCGGCGATCTACGCGCAGGAGGCGATCGGCTTCAGCGCCGAAGACAACATCAAGCTGTTCTTCGTGGTGAATGGCACGGCGGCGATCGGTGCCTTCGCCTTCGGCTACCTGCAGGACCGGCTCGGTCATGTGCGCACCATTGCCCTGACGCTGGTCGGCTGGCTGCTGATGACGGGCATTGCCCTGGACTCGGACAGCCGCGCACAGTTCTGGCTGGCGGCCAACATCGCCGGGTTGTGCCTGGGTTCCAGCCAGTCGGCGGCGCGCGCCCTGGTCGGGCTGTTCGCGCCGGCGGCGCGGCGCGCCGAATTCTTCGGCCTGTGGGGGCTGGCGATGAAGCTGGCGGCGATCGCCGGGCCGATGACCTATGGCCTGACCACCTGGCTTTCCGGCGGCAATCACCGGCTGGCACTGGGCATCACCGGACTGTATTTCGTCGGCGGGTTGGTGCTGCTGATCGGACTCGACGAAAAGCGCGGCCGCGCCGCTGCCCTGGCCGACGGGATTTAGCGACAGGCCGCCGCCACCCGGCGCAGCTTTTCGAGAATGTTCTGCGCCTCTTCCATGCCATTGACCGGAATCCTGGCGTCGTGCCCGGCGCCGAATGCGCCACCACCGTAATAGATTCTGACTTCGCTGCGCGTCGCCTCGACGTACTGCACGATGCCGAGGTTGATCCAGCGCCGCTTGCCGTTTTCGTCGGTCGGCACTTCGTAGAGGCAGAAGGCCGTCGAGCCGGGAATCACAGGCTGGGCTTGTGCCCAGCAACTGCCCGCCAGTACAAGAGTGGCAAGCAGCAGGGGAATCATGGGCGCCGGAATCGCGCTGCGGCCGGGCATGCCTTACTTCGGCGGCGCCATCTTTTGCCGCAACGCCTGGCGTTCCTGCTCGTGCCTATCGTGCAGTGTCCTGCGTTCCTTGTGATGGCGGTCCTCAAGGTCGCGCTGCTCCAGGCGCTGCTTGTCCTCCATCGCGCGCATTTCCTTTTTCATCTGCTCCTGCTTGGCTTCGCGCTCCTGCTGCCTTGCCTTCATGTCGCCGCCCGGTCCTTCGGCGCGGAGCGGGGCGGCGCCAAGCGCAAGGGCGCAGAGCAGGCCGAGGGCGGTCAATTTGATCATGGCGTTCTCCCACGTGAAGTTTCAGTTTAGCCCAAGGAGAGGAGTGGATCACGGATGGCGGTAATCCCCTGTGGCGGAGTTGTCTTTCACCGGCTTGCGCAAACCGGAAGCCCACAGCATAATCAGTCGCAACAGAGGCGGAGGCGCGGATGGTCAGCGCCCAAATAACGAAAAGAGCTTGATGGCAGATGACTGCATTCTCGAGACGAGCGGTCTCGTCAAGGAGTTCCGCGGCTTCGTTGCGGTGAATGGCGTGGACCTCAAGATCAGGCGCGGCCACATCCACGCGCTGATCGGCCCCAACGGGGCGGGCAAGACCACTTGCTTCAACCTGCTGACCAAGTTTCTCGAACCGACGCGTGGCAGCATCCGCTTCAATGGCGTCGACATCACCGCCGAGGCGCCCGAGCACATCGCCCGTCGCGGCATCGTGCGTTCCTTCCAGATTTCCGCCGTGTTCCCCCATCTCACCGTGCTGGAAAACGTGCGCATCGCCCTGCAGCGCAAGTTGGGCACCAGCTTCCATTTCTGGAAATCCGACCGCAGTCTCGATCGGCTCAACGATCGCGCCATGGAACTGCTGAGCTCGGTCGGGCTGGAAGAGCATGCGGGCATGGTCACGGTGGAGATGCCCTATGGCCGCAAGCGTGCGCTGGAAATCGCCACCACGCTGGCGCTCGACCCCGAACTCATGCTGCTGGACGAACCCACCCAGGGCATGGGGCACGAAGACGTGCACCGGGTCATGGAACTGATCAAGCAGGTTTCAGCCAACCGCACCATCCTCATGGTCGAACACAACATGAAGGTGGTGGCGGGCATCTCCGACACCCTGACCGTGCTGGCCCGCGGTTCGGTGCTGGCCGAGGGGCCCTACGCGGAAGTCGCCGCCAATCCACTGGTCATCGAAGCCTACATGGGGACCGAAGTGGACGAACTGGCTTCGCCGGCGGGGCACTGAAATGAAACCCACCTTGGTATCGAGTCTGGTGCGTGATCGGGAGGGCGGGGCATTCTGCGCTGCTCATGTCCTCCGTCGGCGCCCCTTGGGCGCCTCCGCCCCCTTTACTTCGCTGCACAGAACGCCCCACCCTCCCGATCAGGTGACGATGGCGCGGTTTTACGGTAGCAAGGCGCAAACGGATCTCGCCAAGGATGGCGGGTGTCCGTCTCCGGTAAGTAAAGGAGGAGGAGCGGGCGCAGCCCGGGACGGGGGACATGGACGGAGACGGACACCCGCCATCCTTGGCGCCCGCATACCGCTGGCAATCAACACGTCGTGGCTGCGCGAAGCACGGCGGAGCAACTGACATGAGCGCCACCGAATTTCTCCGGGTTTCGGATCTCCACGCTTTTTACGGTGAGTCGCACGTACTGCATGGCATGGATTTCACGGTGCGGCGCGGCGAGTGCATTTCACTGCTCGGGCGCAATGGCGCCGGGCGCACCACCACGCTGCGCGCGATCCTCGGCCTGACCGGCCGGCGCACCGGTTCGATCATGCTCAACGGCCGCGAAGTCATCGACATGCCCTCGCATCGCATCGCCCAGCTCGGCGTCGGCTATTGCCCGGAAGAGCGCGGCATCTACGCCAGCCTCAGTTGTGAGGAGAACCTGCTGCTGCCGCCGCAGGTGGGCAGCGGCGGCCTGAGCCTGGATGAGATTTATGGCATGTTCCCCAATCTCAGGGAGCGCCGCCACAGCCAGGGCACGCGGCTTTCCGGCGGCGAGCAGCAGATGCTGGCGATGGCGCGCATCCTGCGCACCGGGGCCAGGCTGTTGCTGCTCGACGAAGTTTCCGAAGGACTGGCGCCGGTCATCGTGCAGAAGCTGGGCGAGGTGATCAGGAAGCTGAAGGAACGCGAATACACCATCATCCTGGTCGAACAGAACTTCCGTTTCGCCGCGCCGCTGGCCGACCGCATGTTCATCGTCGAGCACGGCCAGGCGGTGGCCGAAATCGCGCAGCACGAAATCCGTGAAAAGCAGCACTTGCTGCAGGAGTACCTCGGCGTTTGAATATTCGGATGCCGTCAATTCTTACCTAGGAGGAGACACCATGATGAAACGTAAACTGCTGGCCCTGAGCCTTTCCGCACTGTTTCTGCCGGCGGCCGGCTCCGCGCTGGCCCAGGCCGGCAAGATTTCCGGCGACGTGGTCAAGGTCGCCGTGCTGACAGACATGTCCGGGGTGTATTCGGCCCTGGGTGGCAAGGGCTCGGTACTCGCGGCCGAGATGGCCATCGAGGATTTCAAGGCGCAGTTCAAGCCGAAATTCAAGATCGAACTGGTCTCCGCCGACCACCAGAACAAGGCCGATGTCGGCTCCAACAAGGTGCGCGAGTGGTACGACACGCAGGGCGTGGACATGGTCACCGACGTGCTGAATTCCGGCGTGGCCATTGCCGTGGCCAAGGTGACGACGGAAAAGAACAAGATCATGCTGAACACCGGCGCCGCGTCGACCCGGCTGACCAACGAGGACTGCGCGCCGGGCAACGTGGTGCATTACACCTATGACACCTATGCGCTGGCGAACGGCCCCGGCAAGGCCGTGACCAAGCAGGGCAAGGACAGCTGGTTCTTCCTCACCGCCGACTATGCTTTCGGCCATTCCCTGGAGAAGGACACCATGGAAGCGGTCAAGGCCACCGGCGGCAAGGTGCTGGGTGCCGTCCGCCATCCGCTGAATGCCTCGGATTTCTCGTCCTTCCTGCTCCAGGCACAGGCGTCCAAAGCCAAGGTGATTGGCCTGGCCAACGCCGGTGGCGACACCATCAACTCGATCAAGGCGGCCAACGAGTTCGGCATCACCAAGACGCAGACCCTGGTGGGCCTGCTTACCACGGTGGTCGACATTCACGCCCTGGGCCTGCCGACCACGCAAGGCATGATGTTCACCGAGGGTTTCTACTGGAACCTGAACAAGGAAACGCGCGAATTCAGCCGCCGCTTCTTCAGCAAGCACAAGGGCATGCCTAACATGCTGCCGGCCGGCACCTATTCGGCGGTGCTGCACTACCTGAAGGCGGTGCAGGCAGCCGGGACCGACGACACGGCGGCGGTGATGAAGCAGATGAAGGCCACGCCGATCAACGACGCCTTCGCCAAGGGCGGCAAGATTCGCGAGGATGGCCGCATGGTTCATGACATGTACTTGGTCGAGGTCAAGAAGCCCGCCGATTCCAAGGAGCCGTGGGACTACTACAACGTGAAGCAGGTGATCCCCGGCGACGAGGCCTTCCAGCCGATGGCGCTGTCGCGTTGCGCCGCCGTGGCCAAGAAGTAAAGTCCGGGAGTGATGTTCGCATGACGGAGATTTTCGGCGTACCGATCCAGGCACTGATGGGCCAGCTCATGCTGGGCCTGGTCAACGGATCCTTCTATGCCGTCCTGAGCCTGGGGCTTGCCGTGATCTTCGGCATGCTGAACATCATCAACTTCGCCCATGGCGCCCTCTACATGACGGGCGCCATGCTGGCCTGGGTCGGACTGGAGTACCTGGGCCTGGGCTACTGGTGGGCTCTGGTACTGGCGCCGATCTGCGTCGGGCTGATCGGCATTGCAATCGAGCGCCTGATGCTGCAATGGCTGTACAAGCTGGACCATCTCTACGGCCTGTTGCTGACCTTCGGCCTGGCCCTGATGATCGAGGGCCTGTTCCGCGACCTCTACGGTGTCGCCGGCCAGCCCTATTCCATCCCCGAAGAATTGTCGGGTGCCTTCAATCTCGGCTTCATGTTCCTGCCCAAGTATCGCGCCTGGGTCATCCTCGCGTCGCTGTCGGTCTGCCTCGCCACCTGGTACATGATCGAGAAGACGCGGCTGGGCGCCTACCTGCGCGCCGCCACGGAAAATCCCAAACTGACCCAGGCTTTCGGCATAAACGTGCCGCTGATGGTGATGCTGACCTACGGCTTTGGCGTCGGCCTGGCCGGGTTTGCCGGCGTGCTGGCTGCCCCGGCCTCCCAGGTCGGCCCGCTGATGGGCTCCAACCTGATCATCGTCGTGTTTGCTGTGGTGGTGATCGGCGGCATGGGTTCGATACTCGGTTCGGTGGTGACCGGCCTTGGCCTTGGCATCATCGAGGGCATGACAAAAGTGTTCTGGCCCGAGGCCAGTTCGACGGTGGTGTTCATGATCATGGCGGTGGTGCTGATGATCCGCCCGGCCGGCCTGTTCGGGAGGGAAAAATGAGCCGGAACGTGAGCATCGCCTATCTGATCGGGCTCGGCCTGCTGCTGCTGGCGCCGATGTTCATCTATCCGATCCTGGTGATGAAGGTGCTGTGCTTCGCGCTCTTCGCCTGCGCCTTCAACCTGCTGCTGGGTTACACGGGGCTGCTGTCCTTCGGTCACGCGGTGTTCCTCGGCAGCGCGGCCTATGTCACCGGCCACGCGCTGAAGGTCTGGCAATTGCCGACCCTGCTCGGCCTGCTCGCCGGCACCGGCGCCGCAACGCTGCTGGGCTGGGTGATCGGCAGCCTGGCGACCCGCCGCCAGGGCATCTATTTCGCCATGGTGACGCTGGCGCTCGCGCAGTGCGTCTACTTCATCTTCTACAAGGCGGAGGGACTGACGGGCGGCGAGAACGGTCTGCGGGGCGTCAAGCTGGAGAAGTTCGAACTCCTAGGATTCCAGCTCGATTTCCTCAACCCGACGACCAAGTACTACATCGTGCTGGTGTTCGTCGCGATGGCGCTGTGGTTCGTCTCCCGCATCCTGTCGTCACCCTTCGGAGCGGTGATCGAAACCATCCGCGAGAACGAAAAGCGCAGCGCGGCCTGCGGCTACGACGTCGCGCGCACCAAGCTGCTGGTGTTCGTGCTGTCTTCGGTGATCTGCGGTCTCGCCGGCACCCTGCGCGCCTTGCATCTGTCCGTCGTGCCGGTCGACGCGCTGCATTACCTCACGTCCGGTCAGGTGGTGATGATGGCGCTCCTGGGGGGCATGGGCACCTTCTTCGGGCCCTTCGTCGGCGCCACGACCTTTCTGCTCATCGAAGACGTCTTCGCCAACATCACCAGGTACTGGCAACTCGTCGTGGGCGCGGTGTTCATCACCTTCGTGCTCTTCTTCCCGCGCGGCATCTGGGGCTCGATTCTGCATTGGCTGAGGCCTCGATGAATCAACTGAACCAATCCGTCCTGCTCTCCGAGGACGTCAAAAGTCCGCACGCGCGCGCCGCATCGGCCGAGCAGCAGGCGGAGCGGCGGAACCAGCCCATCCTCGTCACCGAGAATGTCACCAAGAAGTTCGGCGCCTTCGTTGCCTTGAAAAACGTCTCCACGGCGTTCGAGACGAACAAGCTCACCGCGATCATCGGCCCCAACGGCGCGGGCAAAAGCACGTTCTTCAACGTAATCTCCGGCGCCTTTCGGCCGACCGCCGGCCGCGTGCTCTTCGACGGTATCGACATCACCGGCACAAAACAGCACGAGTTCGCGCGCATGGGCATTGCGAAGTCGTTCCAGATCACCAACGTCTTTCCGCAACTCTCCACCCGCGAGAACGTGCGGGTGGCCGTGCAGATGCGACGCTCGCGCTTCGAGCTCCTGAAGCCGCGCGAGGCGATGCGCGACCTGATCGAGCATGCCACGAACCTGCTCCAGCGAGTGGGGCTGGGCAGCGTGCTCGATCGGCCGGCGCGCGACCTCGCGCATGGCCAGCAGCGCTGCCTCGAAGTGGCCATGGCGCTCGCCTGCGATCCCCGGCTGCTGCTGCTCGACGAGCCGACCGCCGGCATGTCGCCCCAAGAGACGCTGACGATGATGGACCTGATCGTGAGCCTCGCCGAAGAGCGCACGGTCATTCTGGTCGAGCACAAAATGAAGCTCGTCATGGGCATCTGCAAGCGCCTCATCGTCCTGCATCACGGCGAGTTTCTCGCCGAGGGAACGCCGGACGATATCCGTGCCAACGACGAAGTGAAGCGTGTTTACCTGGGGCAGTCGATCTGATGCTGAAAGTAGAGAACCTCAACGCCTGGTACGACCGCAGCCACGTCGTCCAGGGTATCTCCTTCGAAGTGAAGCGCGGCGAAATCGTCACGATCATGGGACGCAACGGCGCCGGCAAGACGACGACGCTGCGCACGGTCATGGGCATGTTGGCCAAACGAAAAGGCAGCGTGATGTTCGACGGGAAGGAGATCCTCGCCCAGCAGTCTCACACCCGCTTCCATCACGGCCTGGGCTACGTTCCCGAGGAACGCCGCATCGTTCCCGGACTCAGTGTCCGCGAGAATCTGCGCCTCGGGCTGCTCGCCTTGTCGGATCCCGGCGACGAGGAAGCGATCA
>ORJL011262688.1_pt1 | contig 13178 bp, 4 predicted proteins | sample 1779941 | NCBI WGS metagenome assembly ORJL01 (sample SAMEA104232317, study PRJEB22302) | groundwater metagenome | biome: forest; feature: aquifer; material: groundwater | place: USA | collected 2011-08-07 | depth 5.8 m
ACGCCGAAGGCGCTGGCCCGGCGCCTCGCTGCTGAGGTCGCGCCCCAGGCGGTGGACGAGACGGTTGGTGCCGAGAGCCACACCGCCGACCTCGCCGCCGCAGCCGTGCGGGCCGTGCCGGGCGCCAGCGACGCCGAGAGCCACGGTCCGTGGAAGCCCCGCAGGGCCGACGGGGCAGCCGGACTCACGCCGCAGCTGGAAGCGCACGTGGCGGCGCTGGCCCGGGACGTCGAAGACCGCATGCCCCGCTCCAAGCAGTTGACCCAGGCGAACCGCCGCGTCCTGGCGGACCCGCGCACCGCGGAGGGATTCCGCCGTGCGTGGAAGGAGGTCGTCTTCCCCGTGGTGGCGAAGCGCTCCCGCGGGGCGCGGATCCAGGACGTGGACGGCAACGAGTACGTCGACGTGGCCATGGGCTTCGGCGTGGCGCTCCTGGGCCACAACCCGCCGATGGTGCGCGATGCCCTCCGCGAGCAACTCGAGCTTGGCTTCGCGATCGGTCCCCAGACGCCCATGGCCGGCGAGGTCGCCGCCCTCATCGGCGAGATGACGGGCATGGAGCGGGTCGCCTTCTGCAACACCGGATCCGAAGCCGTGCTGGCCGCGCTGCGCACCGCGCGCACCGTGACGGGGCGCGAGCGGATCGTCGTCTTCAAGGGATCCTATCACGGGATCTTCGACGAGGTTCTGGCCCGGGGCACGAACCTGGGCGGCGAACGGCGCACGTTCCCCATCGCCCCGGGGATCCCCCCGCGGATGGTGCAAGGTGTGACGGTCCTGGACTACGATGATCCGGCGTCCCTGGACGTAATCGCCCGAGAGGCCGACGACCTCGCCGCGGTCCTGGTGGAGCCGGTCCAGAGCCGGCACCCGGACCTGCAGCCCCGGGACTTCGTGCGCGCGTTGCGGGCCCTTACCGAGGAGCGGGACGTACCCCTCGTATTCGACGAGATGATCACCGGGTTTCGCAGCCACCCCGGAGGCGTTCAGGCCCTCTGGGATGTGCGCGCGGACCTCGTCACCTACGGGAAGGTCGTCGGCGGAGGCATGCCCATCGGCGTCGTGGCGGGACGGAGCCGCTTCATGGACGCCCTGGACGGCGGGCACTGGCGGTACGGCGACGCCTCGATCCCGGAGGCCGGAGTCACCTGGTTCGCCGGCACGTTCGTGCGCCATCCCATGGCCCTGGCCGCGGCACGGGCCGTGCTGGGCCATCTGAAGGAAGCGGGCCCGGCGTTGCAGAGCGCCCTGAACGCCCGGACCACCGCCTTCGTGGAGGAGCTCGACCGACGCTTCGAGGCCCTCGGCGCGCCACTCCGCGTGGAGCACTTCGCGTCCTTCTTCCTGGTGCGCTTCCTGGCGGCCGAGGACGCTTCGCCCCTCTTCTATTTCCATCTGCGGGCGAAGGGCGTCCACATCACAGAGGGACGTGCGGCGTTCCTTTCCACGGCCCACACCGCCGCGGACCTGGACTTCCTCCTCGACACCTTCGAGGAGAGCGCCCGCGCCCTGCAGGAGGGAGGCTTCCTTCCCTCGCGGCGTCCGCGGACCGATAGGGCCGGACGGACGGCGCCGCACGAGCGCCTGCCCCTCACCGAGGGACAAAAGGAGATCTGGACCGCCGTCCGGTTGGGCGACGACGCGAACCGGGCGTTCAATCTCTCCAATCGCGTGCTTCTCGAAGGACCGCTGGACCGGGATCTCCTGGACCAAGGCGTCCGCCGTCTGGTGCGCAGGCACGACGCCCTCCGCACCACCTTCGACGCCGAGGGTCCCTCCCAGCGGATCCACGACTTCGTCGCTCCGGCGACGTCCTTCGAGGACCTGACGGGAATGGACCCCGGGGAGAAGGAGGCCCGGGTGCAAGACGTCCTGCGACGGGCCGTGGAAACGCCCTTCGATCTGGAACGAGGCCCCCTCTTCCGGGTGGACATCGTCTGCACCGGCACCGGGCACATCCTCGTGCTCACCGCCCACCACATCGTCTGCGACGGATGGTCCGGCGGGGTGCTGATCCGGGAACTGGGCGACATCTACAGGGCCCTGGCCGAGGGCCACGAGCCCGACCTCGGAACCGACCCGGTGGGGTACGCCGACTACGTCCGCATGGAATTGGACGCCCGCGACCGGGGCGAGACCGGGCGCGCCGAGGCGTACTGGCTCGAGCGCTTCGCCGACGGCGCACCCGTGACGGAACTGCCCACCGATCGACCCCGACCGCCACAGAAGAGCTACTCGGCCCGGCGCGTGGAGGTCGCCTTCCCCACCGGCCTCCACGACGACCTCAAGTCCCTGGCCCGCAGCCTGGACACCACCGTTTTCACGGTGCTCCTGGCCGCGTTCGATACGCTGGTGCACCGCCTGTGTGGTCAGGACGATTTCGTCGTGGGCATCTCGTCGGCGGGGCAGGCCCAAATGGGGGAGAAGGATCTGGTCGGACACTGCGTGGACCTGCTTCCCTTCCGCACCGAGGTGGACGGGACCGTGCCCTTCTCAGAGCACGTGGCCCGGGAGCGGGCGCGCCTCCTCGACGCCTTCGACCACCGCGGCTGCACGTTCGGGCGCCTGGTCGAGCGTCTCCACCTTCCCCGGGACCCCAGCCGGGTGCCGCTGGTTTCCGTGGTCTTCAATGTGGATCCCACCCTCGCCTCCGTCGACTTCGGTCCCCTGGATGTCGAGGTGTCCTCGAACCCGCGAAGCTTCGAGATCTTCGACCTCTTCTTCAACGTCGTGGCCGAGCCGGGCCGGTTCGGCGTCGAGTGCACGTTCAACGAGGATCTCCTGGATCCGGAGACGGTCCCCCGCTGGCTCGGCCACTATCACGTGCTCCTGCGCGCCGCCGTCGCCGACCCGACGGCGTCGGTGGACGCGCTCCCGCTCATGGGCGAGCGGGAGCGACGGGTCGTGCTGGAGCACTTCAACGGCACCGAAGTGGACTACCCCACCGGTTCGTGTGTCCACCAACTCGTGGAGGCCCAGGTGCGCCGCACCCCCGACGCGGTGGCCCTCACCTGGGAGGACGGCCAACTCGGATACGCAGAGCTCGACCGGCGCGCCAACGGGCTCGCCCACCGCCTCCGGGAAGCGGGCGTCGGACCCGGCACCGTCGTGGGCGTCAGCGCCGAGCGCTCCCCCGAGCTGGTGATGGGCCTCCTGGCGATCCTCAAGGCCGGGGGGAGCTATCTGCCCCTGGATCCTGCCAACCCGGACGAGCGCCTGACCTTCATGACCCGGGACGCGGGGACGACGGTGGTTCTGGTCCAGCCCCACCTGATGGATCGGGTGGGCAGGCTCGACGCCGAGGTGGTGGTGCCTCTCGAGCTCGCCTCGGAGAGCGAGGCAGCCTCCTCGCCGCCGGACAGCGGCGTGACAGAGGAGGACCTGGCGTACGTCCTCTACACGTCCGGATCGACGGGCCAGCCCAAGGGCGTGATGGTCGAGCACCGTCAGATCCGGAACCGTCTCTTCTGGGCCCAGGACCTCTTCGAGCTGGCCCCCGGCGACGCGGTTCTCCAGAAGACACCCATGAGCTTCGACGTCTCGGTGCCCGAATTCTTCTGGACGCTCATGACCGGAGCCCGCCTCGTGCTGGCGCGCCCGGAGGGGCACAAGGATCCCGCGTACCTCTCGGAGCTGATTCGACGGGAGTCCGTCTCCTGGATCCACTTCGTGCCGTCCATGCTCTCGGCGTTCCTGGAGCAGGACGGCGTGCGGGAGCGCTGCGGCTCCCTGCGTCACCTGGTGTGCAGCGGGGAAGCCCTCACCCGGAGCCACGTCATGGCCTTCCGGCGCCGCATGCCCGCATCGGTCCGGCTCCACAATCTCTACGGACCCACGGAAGCCGCGGTGGACGTGTCCCACTGGCCGGTGCCGGCGGACGGTGGCGAAGGGCCCGTGCCCATCGGTCGGCCCGGCGCCAACACGCGCCTGTACGTGGTGGACCGGAACCTGACGCCCGTCCCCATGGGTGTGGTGGGCGAACTGTGCGTCGGTGGCGTCCAGGTGGCCCGGGGCTACCTGAACCGCCCCGACCTCACGGCGGAGCGCTTCGTGGCGGATCCCTTCCACGATCGGGCCGGCGCGAGGATGTACCGCACGGGCGACCTGGCGCGGTGGCGCCGCGATGGTTCCCTGGATTTCCTCGGCCGTCTCGACGACCAGGTCAAGCTCCGCGGCTTCAGGATCGAACTGGGCGAGGTGGAGAGCGCGCTCCGGCGACATCCCGACGTGCGGCAGGCCGTTGCCGCGGTGCACGACGACCCGCCCTCGGGGCCGCGCCTGGTGGCGTTCGTCGTGCTCCACGGGGGACCTCCAACGTCGTCCGAGGAGCTCCGGACCTTCCTGCGCGGGCGCCTGCCCGAGCACATGGTCCCGACGGACTTCATCGAAATCGACAAGGTCCCCCTTACCCGGAGCGGGAAGGTGGATCGGAGCGCGCTCCCGGACCCCCGGTCGGCGCCACCGGCCGGCGCGGAGGCCATCGAACCGCCTCGCACCGACACCGAGGCCACTTTGCTGGATCTGTGGACGGACCTTCTCGGGCGGAACGGCTTCGGGGTCGAGGACGACTTCTTCCAGGTCGGTGGGCACTCCCTCCTGGCCCTCCGGCTCATGTCCCGGATTGCCGAGACCTTCAGCGTTGAGCTGCCCCTCACCGCCGTCTTCCGCGAGCCCACGGTGCGCCGCCTGGCCAACCGCGTCGACGCGGCCGCGGCCCGCCTCGACGCGCCGCCGTCGCACGCGCCCACGCCTTTCGGCGACGAGGATTTCGAGGAGGTGGTGATATGACCGCCGCCGAGGTGCTGGCACGGCTGCGGGCCGCCAACGCCCGCGTCGAGGTCCAGGGCGAGGACCTCCGGGTCTCCGCGCCCCGGGGCGCGCTGACGCCCGACCTCGCGGAGGCGTTGGAACGACGAAAGACAGAGCTTCTGCGTCTCCTCCGGTACCGGGAGGGGCCCCTCTCCTTCGCGCAGGAACGCATGTGGTTCCTGGACCGGATGGAGCCGGGCACCACGGCGTACAACCGGCCCTTCGCGTTCCGACTCAAGGGGGAGCTGGACACCGGCGCATTGGAGGATAGCCTGCGGGAGATCCATCGACGCCACGATCCACTGCGCACCTGTTTTCCGGTGCGGGACGGGGAGCCCGTACGGAGCGTCGAGGCGGAGCCGGAGGTGGAGCTGGGCGTCGTGGATCTGGGCTCCTTCTCCGGGGGCGAGCGTGAAGCCCGGCTCCGGGACGCCCTGGAGGAGGCGGCCGGCCGGCCTTTCGACCTGGCCCACGGCCCCCTGGCCCGGTACCTCCTGGTCCGCCTCGGGCCCGGGGAGCACGCCTTTCTCCACACCACGCATCACGCGGTCACCGACGGATGGTCGTCGGGGATCTTCCACCGGGAGTTGGAAGCGCTGTACGCTCACCGTGTCGACGGGTCGCCCGGGGGGCTCGTTCCCCTCCCCACCGACTACGGCACATACGTGGCGGCGCAGCGGGACCTCCTGCGCGGCGGTGGACTGGACGAGCAACTCGCCTTCTGGAAGGACCGTCTGGGAGACCACCCGGCGCCCCTCGCTCTGCCCCTGGATCGACCCCGTCCGTCCACCCAGAGCTACCGCGGCGCCGTGGTTTCGGCGGACCTGCCCGCCGCCGACCTTCGTCGCCTTCGGACCGCAGCCCGGGAAGAAGGTGCGACGCCTTTCATGGCGCTCCTGGCCGTCTTCGTCCTGCTGCTCCACCGCTACTCGGGCCAGGACGACCTGACGGTCGGAGTTCCCGTGGCGGGTCGGCACCATCGCGATGTCGAGGCGCTCATCGGGCTCTTCGTGAACACCCTGCCCGTGCGCGTCGACATCTCGGGCGACCCCACCTTCCGGGAAATCCTGCACCGGGTGAGGGCGTCGGCCCTCGAGGCCTACGCCCATCAAGATGTTCCCTTCGAGAAGATCGTGGAGGTCGTCGACCCCAGACGGAGCGCCAGCTACCACCCGCTGTTCCAGGTGCTCTTCACCCACCGCGACGGATCGGACGGCGGCCTCGCGCTGACCGGGCTCGACGTGACGCCCATCGAGGTGTTCCGGGAGGGCACGTACATGGACCTGGACATGTCGGTGGAGGAGCGCCCCGACGACGGGGCCCGGCTCACCCTGCGGTACAACACCGACTACTTCGCCCCAGGCACCGCCGAGGGTCTACTCCGGCACTACCGGGCCCTCCTCGAGGGCGCGGCGGAGGACGCCGACATCCCCGCCTCGACGCTCCCGATTCTCACGGCTCCCGAGCGGGAACGGATCGTGGTGGAGTGGAACGCCACCGACGTCGACTTCGGTGCCCCCACGCCCCTTCACGAGATGGTGGAGGCGCAGGCGCGCAGGACCCCGCATCGGACCGCCGTGACGTGCGCCCAAGGCGACACGGAGTACGGGGAGCTGGTGCGGCGGGCCGCGGCGCTCGCGGAGCGGCTGCGCGCCGAGGGCATGGCTCGGGGCTCCGTGGTGGGCGTGGCCACGGGGCGGAGCGTCACCATGGTGGCGTCGGTCCTCGGGGTCCTGGGCGCCGGGGCCACGTATCTGCCCCTGGACCCGGCGCTGCCCCGGAACCGTCTCGCGTATATCCTGCGTGACGCCGGCGCCCTTGTGGTGGTTGCGGACAGGGAAGGGCGCGACGCCCTGTCGGACATCGAGGGACTGCACGTCATCGATGTGCCGGCGGCCCTGTTGCCGGACGGACCCGAGGAGCGTGCCGCCGACAGCGGGGCGGAAGAAAGTGCCGGCGGCAGGGCCCCGAGAACGACGGGCGGTGCCGCCGTCGGTCCCGACGATCTGGCCTACCTCATGTACACTTCGGGCTCGACGGGACGCCCCAAAGGGGTGGAGGTGCCCCACGGGGCGGTCTTCAACTTCCTGGAGAGCATGCGCCGGGCGCCGGGCATCGCCGCCGACGAGGTGGTGCTGGCCCTCACGACGCTGTCCTTCGACATCTCGGTCCTGGAGCTGTTCCTTCCCCTGATCGTCGGCGCCCGCGTGGTCGTGGCCGACCGCGACGTCGCCCGCGATGGGCGCCTGCTCCTGGACACGATCCGGGGCTACGGCGTCACGATGCTGCAGGCGACTCCCGCCACCTGGCGTCTCCTCCTGGAGGCGGGATGGGACGGCTCCGAGGCGCTCCGTGTCCTTACCGGGGGCGAGGCGTTGCCCGCGGACCTGGCCCAGAAGCTCGTCGCCCGCAGCGATGAGGTCTGGAACCTGTACGGCCCCACCGAAACGACGGTGTGGTCGGCCCGGTATCGACTCCCCCCGGAGGGAGGACCCGTGCGCATCGGGCGGCCCATCGAGAACACCCGTCTCTACGTGCTCGACCGGGGCGGCCGGCCGGTGCCCGTGGGCGTGCCCGGCGAGTTGTGCATCGGCGGCGCCGGCGTGGCCCGGGGCTATCGTGCCCGACCGGACCTCAACGAACGGAGCTTCGTGCCCGATCCATTCTCGCCGGACGCCGATGTCCGCCTCTACCGCACCGGGGATCGGTGTCGGTACCGCCCCGACGGCAACCTGGAGTTCCTCGGACGCTGGGACCATCAGGTCCAGGTGCGCGGGTTTCGCATCGAGCTGGGGGAGATCGAGGCCGTCCTGAGGAACCTCGACGAGGTGGAGGAGGCGGTGGCCGCGGTGCTCCAGGACGACGCCGACGACCAGCGGTTGGTCGCATACGTGACGTATCGGGCCGACCGGCAGGCCACGTCCAGCGAGATCCGTGGCCGCCTGCGGGAAATGCTCCCCGACTACATGATCCCGTCGTTCGTGGTGGAGGTGACATCGTTCCCTCTCACGCCCAGCGGCAAAGTGGACCGGGACGCCCTTCCCGACCCTCTCGGGACACGCCCGCGAAGCGGCCCCCCGGAAGACCCGGTCACCCGCACGGAGCAGATGGTGGCGCGGATCTGGTCCGACCTCCTCGGTGTGGAGCGCGTCGGACGCCGCGACAATTTCTTCGACCTCGGCGGGCACTCGCTCCTGTCCATGCGTGTGGTGCACCGCATCGAGGAACGAACCGGGGCCCGGCTGAACCCCCGGGTCCTGATCCTCGATACTCTCGAGCAGGTCGCGACCGAAGTGGAGCGGGCCGCGGAGGATGTGGCATGAGCGCGTTCTACTTCGGTGACTCGGAGGCCCCTCTGTTCGGATTCTACCACGGCCCCTCGGGCCGACCGGTGCGACGCGCCGGCGTGGTCATCTGCAACCCCATGGGCCAGGAGTACCTGCGCAGCCACAGGAGTCTCAAGGGGCTGGCGGAGCGACTCTCCGGCCTGGGCTATCACGTCCTCCGCTTCGACTACCACGGCACGGGGGACTCCGCCGGCGGGGGCGACGAGATCGCACTCGCCCGGTGGACCGACGACGCCTGCCAGGCCATGGACGAGTTGAAGGCCATGTCGGGCGTGCGCACCGTCGGTGTGATCGGGGTGCGTCTGGGTGCGATGGTCGCGGCGAACGCCGCCTCCCGTCGCGACGACGTCACGGACATCGCCCTCTGGGACCCCGTGGTTGACGGGGGCGACTACCTCCGCGCGCTCCTGGGCGGACGCGAGGAACCTGCGACGCGTGCGGGCACCTGGGACGGGACCGCACCGGGCGACGACGCGCCGACTCCGGCCCCGGGAGGGTTCCCCCTTCCCGCGGCGTTCCGCCGCGAAGTGGCCGGCGGGGACCTCACGACGCTGGCCGACCTACCCGTCCGCCGGGCGCTGCTGGTCTACTCCGACGAGAAGCCTGGCTACCCGGAGGTCGAGGAACGCCTGCGCGCCCTGGTCCCCGAGGTTCGTCGAGCGCACCGCCCCGGGGCCGAGGGGTGGGACAACCCCGGTCGGATGGGGAGCGTGGTGCTGGTTCCGGCCGTCATCGGGACCATCACCGACTTCTTCAAAGAGGCCGACTAGTGCACCCGATCATAAGTACGGTGGCACGAGCCTTGGAGTCGACGAGCGTGCTGACGCGGAACGTGGCCACTCCGACGGGGGGGAATGACCCCGGAACGGAGAACCGCGCCGTCTCGTCCCATCGAAACCCGGCCGACGCCCGAACGGAGCCCGAGGTCAAGGAACGGGCGGTACGCTTCGGCCGGGGATCCGGACTGGTGGGAATCGTCTCCGAACCCCAGCGCGCCCGTGAGCGGACCACGGGGGTGATTCTGGTCAACGCCGGGATCCTCCATCGCGTGGGCCCCTCGCGGCTGAATGTGTACATGGCGAGGAACCTCGCTCGTGCCGGATTCCCCAGCCTGCGCTTCGACCTCTCCGGTATCGGAGACAGCGATCCGTCCCGGGACGCGCTTCCCTTCGAGGAGAGCAGCGTCCGCGACGTGCGCGAGGCCATGGACTTCCTGGGCGCGAACCGTGACCTGGACGGCTTCACCGTGGTGGGGCTCTGCTCCGGCGCGGACCTGGCGTACCGTGCGGCGCTCGCGGATCCGAGGATCCGCGCCATCGCTCCCATCGACGGGCACGCCTACCACACCTGGCGCTACCAGCTCCATCGCTTCGGCCCCCGCTTCTTCCGGTTCGGAAGCTGGTGGAACCTCTTGACCGGGCGTACCTACATCGGGCCCTGGTTGCGCGGGCTGTTTTCGGACGACCGAGGCGACCCGGGGGCCCGGGGCGACGTAGAGGGAGACATCTTCCAGCGCCCGCTCCCCCCGAAGGAGGAACTCCAGGGACAGCTCCAGACCCTGGTGGATCGTGGTGTGCGCATCTTCGCCGTCTTCTCCGGCGGCATGAAGGGCCGCTACAACTACGGATCCCAGTTCCGTGACGCCTTCCGCAGCGTGGACTTCCACGGACTCCTGGACGAGACCTTCCTGCGCGACGCCGACCACACCTTCACGGACCCCCGCCGTCGGGGGGTCCTGATCGATGTCGTGACCGAATGGGCCCTGGACCGAAGGGCGACATGAAGTGCCCCCGTGGGGTCGCCCGGTGGTGAACACAGGGATCGCGGCCATCGAGGACGGGAGTCCCCCACCGCCGACGTTCGAGGAGGACGGGAGTTCCCCGCCGCCGACGTTCGAGATGGACGGAGTGGGCCGGCACACGCTGATCTACGGGACGGGCGTGCTCCTCAGCAAGGCCCTCGCCTTCATCATGCTCCCCATCTACACCCGCTATCTGACGCCGGCGGACTATGGCGTGATGGGCCTCATCGAGATGACGCTGGACGTGGTCGCGATCCTCGGCGGCGCCCAGCTCGTATCGGGCATCGACCGTTTCTATCACAAGGCCGCGTCCCCGGAAGAGCGGGATCGTGTCATCGCGACCTCGTTCCTCCTGTTGGGCGCGAGCTACTCCTTCGTGGGCGCCCTCGCGTTCCTCTTTTCCGACAGCCTGTCGACTCTTGTCTTCCACACGGCGATCCACGGGAACCTGATCCGCCTCGCCGCCGCGGGCCTGACGGTCCAGTGTCTCATAGTCGTTCCGCTCGCCTACGCACGCGTGCGGGACCGCTCCAAGCTCTTCGTGGGCGCGAACGCCCTGAAGCTGGTGATTGCGGCTGGCCTGAACGTGCTCTTCCTCGTGGTGCTTCACATGGGGGTCGAGGGCGTCTTCCTGAGCACGGTCATCACCCGCGTCGTGATCGGCGGCGGACTCGCCGTGTGGGTGATCCGCGACGTCGGGTTCCACTTCTCCTGGGACACGGACACGACCCGGGGGCTGCTTCGCTATGGACTGCCCCTGGTGGTCACCAACATCGCCACCTTCATCGCGACCTTCGGGGACCGGTACTTCCTCGTGGCCGCCGCCGGCGACGCACAGGTAGGGCTGTACAACCTCGCCTACCAGTTCGGCTTCCTGCTCGCGGTGGTCGCCTTCCTGCCTTTCGACCAGGTGTGGTCACCCAAGCGCTTCGAGATCGCCATGCGGCCGGATCGGGACGAACTGCTGGCCAAGGGCTTCCTCTACGCCACGCTCTCGCTGTTCACGATGGGCGTGGGGATCGCCCTCTTCGTCGATGACGTGCTCCGGGTGATGACCGACCCGGCGTTCCACGGAGCGGCGAAGCTCGTGCCCATCATCTTGGTGGCCTACGTGCTGCAATCCTGGGCCAAGATCCAGGACATCGGGATTCTCGTCCGCGAGCGGACCGAGTTCATCACCGCGGCCGACTGGATTGCCGCCGGGATCGCGGTGCTCGGATATTGGCTCATGGTGCCGCGTTGGCTGGGCCTGGGGGCTGCGGTCGCCACCGTGGTGGCGTTCGCGTTCCGCTACGGACTCACCTACTGGTTTTCGCAGCGGTTGTGGAGGGTCGAGTATCGTTGGCGCCCCGTGCTGGTGTCGTCCGCCCTGGCCGTCGGGTTCGGCGTCACCGGGACCTTTCTCTCCATCGGCTCCCTCTGGGTTTCCCTGAGCGTGAGGAGCTTGCTGTTCGGGGCCTACCTGATGGCGGTCTGGAACCTGGGGATCCTCAGCGACGAGGAGCGCCGCGGCTTCAAGGCCTTTCTCGCAACCCTCAGGTCCAGCGCCTTCGCCAGGATCAAGTCCCTGGCTGCGAGGCGGTCACCCGCGGCCGGGGCCGGATGACGTCGAGGCGGACACCCCGCATCTCCCCGAACCCGAGAAGCGACCGAAGCCGGCGCGCCACATGGGCGCGGAACGCGCTCAGGATGAAGGTGGAGCGCTTGCCGTCCACGAGAAGTCGGTCGCCGAGTCGCGAAACCGTGTGAAGGCCGTGGGGGAAGGGACCGTCGGGGTCCGGTTCGAGCCACGACACGGTCCGTTCCTCGAACTCGGTCGGTGTGAGACGGAGAACCTCGTTGAGGGCGACCCTACCGCCGTACGCCCGCGAGCAGTCCTGGGCGGGGCGGATGAATCGGTCCTTCCAGGTGAAGGGGCACCCCGCCCCGCGGCTTGAACGGACGTCGGTCTTCAACGGGTTGAGAGCGTGGGGTATCCACGGGCCTGTGAGTCGGTCCGCGTGCCACGCGTGCAGCCGGGTGGAGCCCCACCCTTCGGCGCCCTCGGTGCAGAAGACCCACCAGCGCCCGTCGTGGCGAAACACCGTGGAGTCCACGCCGGCGAAGTCCGGCACGATGGTGGCCGCAGGCTCCCACTCCAGGGGGAAGCGCACCGCGCGGTAGAGACGGACGCAGCCGGCCGTGGCCACCTCGGGCACGCAGTATATGGCCCCGTCCTCCTCCAGCAGGTAGGGGTACGAGGCGTGGAGCGACGGATTCGCGGGCATCCCCTCGACGCGCTCCAGCACCAGGTCGTTCGGCACCAGGTCGTCCAGGATCGGGCTGTCGGAGTCCGTGTCGGTGCCCTCCGGCCTCGCGGAGGTCAGGGCCACGAGCGTGCCTCGGGGCCGCCGGAAGTCGAATTCCTCCGCGAGAATGGTGACCCGGCCGTCGTGCACCATGCCGAAGGGGTCCGCGAGGTAGCAGGATCCGCCGGGGTGGTCGAGCCAACGCACGTCGTCGGTGTTGACGCCCTCCATGACCGACTCCAGGGAGGCGTCAACCAACCCGATGGCCCACTTCTCGTGCCGGAACATCTCGCGCCAGACGTTACGGACGTAGTTCCGCCCGATCACGCCGAGGAAGCGCACGGCCTGTGCGGCGGTGGGCCTGTCGGCGGCGGGGGGCGAGGCGGACGCCCCGTGTTGGGCGGGGGTCGTGCGGGCGTCGTCGACCGTCGTGCGCGACTCCGCGCTGGGCCTGCGCGTCCCTGTGGCGATCTCGCGACAGACCCGAGCGGGCCAGTGTGCCCAGCCGCGGAACAGACGATCGCGGTTCTGGACCCAGGAGTCGTCGATGGTGCGGAAACAGCCTTCATGGAGGACTTCGTCGGCGGCGCGTCCGACCAGTCGGACCAGCGCGCCGCGGGTGACGACATCCCCGCGGTAGATCTCCCACCAGCCGGGTGGTGTGCACCGCTCCCGTGTGGGGTCGCCGGGCCGGAAGGCCCAGACGCCGTGGAGGGTGGAGTCCAGCAGTGTCGCAGGCACGGGGCCATCCAACAGGCTCACGAGGAAGTCCAGCCCCTCTTCCCTGATCCGCCGGAGCGCGGCGTCGGACGGATGACGATCCGTGTCGCCGAGCTGGCCGATGTCGATGCGAGGCACGCGGCCGAGGCGATCCGTCAGGTCCCGGGGTCGGGTCGCCGGCGAGGGGCGGCGGGGGGGGGGGGGCGGCGGGGC
>ORJL011467380.1_pt1 | contig 13176 bp, 15 predicted proteins | sample 1779941 | NCBI WGS metagenome assembly ORJL01 (sample SAMEA104232317, study PRJEB22302) | groundwater metagenome | biome: forest; feature: aquifer; material: groundwater | place: USA | collected 2011-08-07 | depth 5.8 m
AAAATCGCTTTCCCGCTGCCTAATCTTAGTTCCTCTAGCGGTCCTCCCGCCTGCATCCTAAATCGCTTGGCGGGAAAAGTTATCGCAAAGCAATTTTCTTGTATTTATTGACTGAAAGAATTATATCATTTAAAGAAGAGAAAGTAAAGGGCTGGAATCTATCTTTTCAAATGGGAATTGAAATTAAGAAATAGTTACTCTGCAACTGTAATTTTAGGGTTAAAGGTTACGCCAGTAAATGTATATTGATTTGGAGCAGCCCCTCCGTTCCAAATATAAGTAAGCCCAGAATAAGAGGTTGCTGCGTCAAAATTAATCACCCCATTAACTGTTCCGCCGTCCGTAATACTTATACTAATATCATCTATTTCAGTAAGAGGGAATGTCCCTGCGGGTATATTATTACTGGTAATATTTATTGTGCCATTGCCGTGCCCGAGGTCATCATTAACAGTAAAGGAGAAGGTGGTATCAGTGACCGTCACGCGGGATTTGTTGTATCTACCTGACGGCACAACTGCGCTCCCCAGAAACGTTCCTACATTTTGGCCATTTATGGCCACCAAATCCACAGGAGCAGTATTATTATCAAACACAGTTACCCAGGTTTTTCCTCCGTCGCGCGATATCTCCAGTTTCTGAATAGTAGGGTTAAAAGAAGCCAGGGCATCTGTGGCATTCGCCATATTATTTAAGCTTAATATTGTTAACCCTGTTGCAATAACGAGGAAAAGCCTTTTCATATTCATCACCTGTCTGTTATGTTGCCTTGAAATGTTCCGGCGCCTACGATAAAAATCTTCTCGTCCTCAATATCAAAAACCTTCCATACGCCATCTGCCTTATGGAAACGGACTATATTGTTAAAACCGGAATCTCTGGATGAATCTTCGTAGGTCTTGATCCAGTCAACGCGCACCAAGGCAGTATCTTTATCTAAAGCTACATTGCGGATTACAACTTTTAGATTAAAGTTACTGGATAAATCAAAGGTATTTTCCATATTTTCCGTAAAGGCAGCGAAATTAGGATAGGATTCCCGATCAAAAAACTCCAGGAATTCTCTCAATCGTTCATCAATATAGACATTGCGCATCTGTTTAAAAATATCATCAAATGTGGATACTAACTCCTGGGTATCGGGCTGGATTATAGCAATAAAATTATTAGGCTTAGTCCCGTCTTTATTTATGGTGTGAGCTAAAATTGTATATTCATTACCGGTTTCGGGTATAAATTCATATTCCCAGGGAGAAACTTTATCCATTTTAATCCAACTTTCCGCCCCGTCTATGGATAGCTCAACTGCTTGGGTATTTTGGATATCAAAAACGCTTCCACTAATATTAATCTTTCCATTATCTAAATCTTTATATTTAAGGGTAATTTTATCTGCGTTATTTACATGCCTGCCGCAGATTCTCACTTCTTGAATAGTTAGTTCTGCGTTACTTGTACCGGGAATGAAGAAATAGATAAAACACAACAAAGATACAATTAAGAAGACTCTACTGGAATTATTTTCTATTTTCATATTTAAAACCTCTGTCTGAATTCTAATCTAATCAGGTTTTCGGAATAATCGCGGCTAGAATTCTTATTTTGTAAGCCATCTAAGGTATACGAAAAGCTGATATCTCTGGTTTTTGCCCGGTCTAAGAAACATTGCGTCTCCAATTCTAAGCGCTGTCGGGTGAGATTCTGTAGAAGTATATCGTCATTCGTATCGGAAACAACATAATTTAAATCCAGTTGGAAAAATTCCGCAGAACGTAAAGATACTCCGGTATTAAGATTCTTAAAAACATTGTCCAACCCTGTGCTATCCTGTTTTCTGTTTTCGAATTGTAAATAAAGATGCGGTGAGATATTAAAATTGCGATAATCTAAATTCAGGCGGCTGCCCAAGTCAAAGACATGCGAAAACCTACCGTTAGTTATGGTATTTTCATCATCATGCTTACTTACTGTCCATCCCCCCCATAGGCTTAAGGGCCCGTATTTATTCCTTAAGGCTAAACGCGCAGTGTCGCTTTGTTCTTTGATGGTAGTATCAGAGGAGGCACGCAGCCGGCGGCCTAAATCCAGGGCAATTTCAAATTCACGTTTTGTCGGAAGGGGCCTCAGGTCAAAGCCGAATTCTTCGGCAGTATATTTAGTAGTACGCGCCAGGCCGTCCTTGAGATTATTTCTTGAATGCACCAAACCAAAATACCAGGAAAGATAATCATAGGTATCGCAATTCAATCGAGTATAGTATTCTTCGCGGTCGGTTTTTAAAATTCCGCTTAATGAGGAGAAATTCTGACCGGCACGTTCGTATCCAGTAGAAAACGCGCTCTTTAAAAAATCATATTTAGTCAATTTTATATCGCTATCTACTTTATAAGCCTGGTCGGATTTTGTCTTTACTGAAGAATTAGGGCCGGTATTTAAGTCAGTAACGGCCTGGGCTGCTTCTGTTTTGACAAAAATACGGTCAGCAACCTTTAAACTTAAATCAGAGCTGATTACATCGTTGGTAGCAGGATTTCCTGTAGGTGAGGAGCTCCCTCTATCGTCACGGTTATCCACAAAATTAAGCCCTAATTTAATATTCTTGCTATTCCATAATTGTTCCAAACGCGCTCCTGATATATAACGCGTATAGGCTTCTCCCTCAAGCCGACGCCAGAATTCATTCCAGCGGTGTTTATTGGTCCCCCAGAGCGAAGTTACATTGAAAACACCCATGTCATTTTCCATGCTGTAAAATCCCTTTACGCCTTTTAAAGACTGGCTTAATGTATAATTGGAGAAATAACCATAGAAATCACCCAGGTTCAATCTGTATCTTTTTTCTTTTTCTTCTATATTTAAATATAATCCTTCAATACTGCGCTGCTCTTGGTCAATATATTTATCATCAGTTACCCTGCCGCTGATGAAACCTTCTACGTTTAGATTCTTCAGGGATGTGTCTTTTATTTTTACATCGATTTCCTGGCGTGCATTTCTTCCCGGTGGATAAAAAGACTTGTTGCGGCTTTGGCCTGCGCGATTGTAATCAGTAAAAATGCTCCGGCTTTCGCCGGATATTGTGGTCTTTCCTAATGTAAGGGCTGCGTCTTTAATGCTTACGCTGCCTCCCTCACTCAGATATTGAATATCTGATTTATCCCTGATTAATAGTTTAGCAGTATGGGAAAATACCTCTGTTACGGTTAAGGCAGCTGTTCTATCGGAAGATAAATTAAGGTAAAGAGATTGTCTTTCTTTTAAGCCATCCGCGCTTCCTTTATTAATAAATACTGTGCCTGTTAGTCCTTGAATAGCAATGATTTTCACAGAATCGTCGGAGGTGGGCGAATAAGCCAAAAGGTAACTACATGGTATGGTGAGAATTATTAAAATTAAAGAAAAAATAATTTTTCTCTGCATTTTAAAATAATCTTACTGTATACCGAATTATTTGTCAAGGTGTTTTTTTGGGCTGTCATTTAAAAATTAAAAGTGGACACTTTTAAAGTTTAGCTAACAGGGCTGGAATCTATCTTTGAAAAGTTGTTAGTACAATTTTCTTTTAATATGAAATTGTCGGATGCTTTTATAACTTGACTTGAATTGGATTAATAAAAGAGTTTTTTAAGCAGATAAAAGAAGGATTTTAGTAAGTAGGCACATTTCAAGATAATCAAGGTCAAGGGGTTTTGTAATGTAATCATAAGCCCCTGATTTAAGCGCTACTTCACCGATATCCTCATCTTCCACGCCAGTAATCATAATTACGCCGATGTCTTCGTTAATTTCCTTAATTCTTTTAAGGGTCATTAAGCCATCCATACCAGGCATCTTTATATCTAAAAGCACAATTATGGGCTTGGCAGTCTTTATCTTCTCTAATGCCTCTTCTCCACTTGCAGCGCTTAAGGCATAAAAACCTTTCTTAATCAAAAATCTCTCCAGGAATGAGCGGATTTGCAGGTTATCGTCTACAATCAAAATCTTTTTCGCTTCAGCCGCACTCACTTCTTTTATTTCTGCCAGGATTCCATCTACCGGCTTAGTAATCAAAGAGAGGTCCAGCTCCTTCCTTAGAAACCCGCTTGCGCCAATCAAACGCGCCTGCTTCTCTAACTCTACGTCATCCATTCCCGTAAGCATAACAATCCTAATCCTGGCATCAAACTCCCTTATTTTTTTTAGAGTTTCGATGCCATCTATGTTAGGCATCTTAATATCTATTAAGACTAAATCCGGGTTTTCCTGCCTCACTATCTCAATAGCCTCTCCTGCGCCGGGAGCAGTGAGTATCTTATAGCCTTTACGGGAAAGTAAGTCATAAAACATCTCACGCATGCGTAATTCATCGTCTACCACTAAAATCTTTTTCTCCATTATGGCTACTCCTTTTTTAAAGAGGTCAAGCTCAGGCTGAAATATATAAGGCTTTTTTTATTTCTCTAATTTGCTCATTACTGTCACTGAATTTTGAGATAAATGAACGGTCTGCAATCTGTCCACCCTCCTTAACTACTTCCTCTTTAGTAACAGCGCTAGTCAGAAATATTACAGGAATATTTTTTGTCTTTTCATCTTCCTGCAAATTACTCGCTATATCTCCTCCGTCCATCCCGGGCATCATTAAATCCAGAACTATCAAATCAGGGGCTTCTTGCCGGGCAAGCCTTAGGCAACTCTCTCCATCCGTAGCAGTTAAAACCATGAATCCCTCTTTGGAGAGAAGATTATATAAAAGATCAACTACCCTCTTCTCATCATCTACTACCAGAATTTTTTTCTGCATTATGGCCATTCCTTTTTAAATAGAAATTCATGTCCTTGATACCTCATTTTAACGCCTGTATCATTTTTTGTATTTTTCCTGCATTAATATAGATAAAATTAAGGCCTCAACTTCTTGAAGGTTACATGGCTTAGTAAGGTAATCGCAGGCGCCCTGCACAATTGCCTCTTTAATAATATCCTCGTCTTCTACAGCAGTAAGCATAACTACATTTATTAATTTATCGAGTTCTTTGATTTTCCTTAAGACCATTAAGCCGTCCATTCCAGGCATCCTCTCATCTAAAAGGACAATCTTTGGTTTTTCCACTTTTATCTCCATCAATGCCTGTTCGCCATTGACTACATCCTTCACATCAAAACCTTTCTTCATTAAGAAAGTCGTCAAGGTTATCCTCATCTCAGGGCTATCATCCACCACCAAAATCTTGCCCAAATTGGCGTATTTATCTTCTTTTATCTTCTCTTCTACCTCTCTGAGAATTCCCAGAATCTTTTTAAACATAATGTGGCCAGAGAAGTCTTTCTTTAAAACCTCTGATACGCCTAAACGGTGTGCCTTTGTGGCTACCTCCGCATCTGGCTCATTTTTTGTTAAAAATACAACCCTTATCTCTTTATCAAATTTCCTTATCTGCTCCAAGGTTTTAAAGCCTCCATCCGGAATCAAATCCTGGTCTAAAATAAGTAGATATGGCCTTTCAGCTTGTAACCGGATTATGGCCTCGCTGCTATTAGGTGCACATTCTACTTTATGCCCTATGGAAAACAATATTTCATAGAACCTATCTCTTGAGTCGACATTACTATCTGCTATCAAAACATCTCTAAACATCTTTCCCTCCTGGCAAAAGTTGTTGTCTTTGAAATCAACCCATTCGACTCTTTCCGACTTTTAAATCGGGGTTTACTCAAGGTTGATACTGGGCGGAGTTTGGACGCCGTCGAAGTATCAAGGCAACATCTGGCTTACTGCCTTAACTATTTCTTCTATATCTAATGTCTTAGATAAAAAACTCGATGCGCCTGCCTGACTGGCTTGCTCTTTTAGGCCATCGTCCTCTAAGGCTGAAAGCATAACTACTTTTGTGTTTTTATTCAGCTCTTTAATCTTATTAAGCACATCTATACCGCTAAGGTCAGGCAACCTCGCATCAAGGAGCACTAAATCAGGCGCCCGCTGCTTTACTAAATCTATCCCCTCTTTGCCACTCTTTGCTTCCAGGACTATAAAGCCCTTTTTTGACAAAAAAATAGAATATAGCTTCCTTACTCCTTCTAGATCGTCTATAACCAAAATCTTTGCTGCAGGCATAATAATAAAATTATATTATTGCCCAAGATTAACTACCTGGGCTTGAGGTAACCGGATAATGACGGCTGTTCCTTCACCCGACAAACTTTCAATATCTATTTTACCTTTGTATCTGGTAACTATCTCCTGGGCAATAGCAAATCCTAAACCCCAGCCCCTTGTTTCTTTCTGGCTGTCCATTGTAAAAAATGAATCCGTTATTCTTTTTAAATACTCCTGCCTTAAGTTTAAACCGCTTCCATACAAAACTACCTGTGCACCATTATTTTCTTTAAGAGAAGATGTCTTTATAGTTATTTTTCCTTTTGCTGGCATAGCTTCGATTGTATTTATAATCAGGGTTACCAAAACTTCTTGCATTTGTCCCTTGTCAGCCATAACTAAAAGTGGGCCTTTTTCGAATATCCGTTCAATAGAAACATTGAACGTCTGCGCAAAGGGCAGGGTTAATGTTAAAGCATCTTCAATTATGCCATGCAAATCAGTGGGTTGGGGCTGTTCTTTCTGCTTGAGGGAAAACTTGGAAAGCTTTGATAATAACTCAATGTTCTCGGATTCCAATCTCTGAATGCTCTCAAGTATCTGCTTATTGCTCAATTCTTTATCTTGGGAGGCGTCTCTTCCTATTTTTTCTAGTAATATCCTGGCATAACCCCTAATGCTTACCAGATGGTTAATGACATCGTGCGCAATCCCTCCAAAGAGATATCCCGTAGCCAGAAATCTGTGTGTAGATTTTAGTGATTCTTCGAATCTTTTCTTTTCCAAGAATTTTATCACGGTTGAAGAACGCGCACTAAAATAACCAAAGGCAAAAAGGAATGCTACATTACCAAAAAGTAGGGTTAGCATCTGCGCGGTTGGAATCTTGTAATCAAGATAAGAAACAGAAGGTAATAGACCGAAATGTTCAAAGATTACCACAAGTGAGAGGAATAAGCTTGAGGCGCTTACCGCAAAAAATACTGCCGCGGGCCCAGAGACCACACCTGCCCACAATATTACCGCATAATAGGCGATACTGACCACAGGGGCTTCTATTCCGCCCATATAATACAAAATCCAAGAAATTACGATAATGTCAGTTATCATTTGATAGAATTGAAGTCTATAGAGATTTACTCTTTTAATAAAAAAATTGTACGGCTGATTTAAGACTGTCTCAACAAAAATTAATGCAGAGAATGCAAAATTAAGGTAAGCATAGCCGCTGCTTGCCTTCATCAGCAAAATAAAAAGAAAGAGCAGAAAGAAGGTCAAAAACCTAATTCTGCCTGCCCATTGGTATTTCTTTACTAATTCTCGACGAAAGTCCTCATCCATCGAAATTTAACCTTTAAGCAATGCCTAGTTTATTTTTTATTAACTCCAAAAGCACAAAGAGATCTGTAGGTTTATAAAGGATATCTTCTCGGCTGTAGCCTAATGCTTTCAAATCTATAAGGTATTTCTCTGCATCAATTGAACCGGTTAAGACAATGGTTGCAATTTTTTTGTTTATTCTGACCATCTCATTTATAACATCAAGCCCTGAAACCTTAGGCATCTTCATATCTAAGAGCATCAAGTCTATCTGGACAGTGGAATTCAAAATTTCTCTCGCTTCTTCGCCACCTAGCGCTTTAATTACCTCAAAGCCATTTTTAATGAGGAGTGTCTCAAAAACCTTTACTATGTTAGGTTCATCGTCCACTACTAAGATTTTATACACTGCGCTCTACCCCCCCCAAAGGTAACAATACAGTAGCGGTTACGCCTTTATTTAATTCGCTTTCAAATTTTAACTCTCCGTTATGTGCCTTGAGAATACCATAACAAACTGCTAAACCTAACCCTGTCCCTTTTTCTTTGGTGGTAAAAAATGGCTCAGGTAACTTTTTCCTAGTCTCTTCTGACATACCACAGCCGGTATCTTTAAAATCAATGCGCAAAAAATCCCCTTCTAAAGAAGTGGTTATAATAATAGCTCCGCCACCAGGCATTGCCTCTGCAGCGTTATTAATAAGATTCATAAACACCTCTTGTATCTGTGGTTCGTCTACTGATATAAGAGGTAGATTTTTCAGATAATTTCTTTTTATCTCTACATTGACTAACTTAAATTGGTGTTCCACAATACTCACTACTGCCTCTATGCTCTTATTGATATCCACCTCTTTAATTTCGCCTTTGCTGGGACGGGAGAATTTAAGCAACCTCTGGATGATATCTTTTGCCCTGCGGCACTCCTCTACTATAATCTTTAGGTTATTTTTTACTGTGTCGCTTTCTATTTCTTCCATTAGGCATAGCTGGGCATTTCCTGAGATAATCATCAAAGGATTGTTGACTTCGTGAGCCATAGCTGAAACAAGATTACCTAGTTGAGCAAGGCGCGAGGTTTCTTCTATTTTCTTCCGCTCGGAGATGTCAACATTTACCTCGGCAGCCAACCACTCGCCTTTTTCATTCTGAAAGGGCATGGTGGTGACTTGAATTGGCCTGTTGCCCTCCTTTGCTAGAACTTCCTCGTTAACCACAGTTTTCTTTGTCTCTAAGGCCTTTATAACTCCACAGCCAGGGCAGGCTTCGCTTCGACCCATAAAATATTCATAACATTTTCTTCCTTTATAGTCACCGTAAACCTTTGCCCATTCCGGGTCAATGTAAACCATATTAAAGTTTGCATCAATTATATCCAGGCCGGTATTTGTGACGCCAAGGATAAATTCCATTTGCTGCTTTATTCTGCGCAGATCATCTTCTGCCCGCTTGCGTTCGGTAATATCACGGAAGGTACTTAAAAACATCTTACGGTTTTGATGCGAAATCACGACTGAATAGACAAGAATGTGTCTTGATTGTCCATCCTTTCTCTGTATCACCGATTCAAATTCCTGTTCCCTGGTTTCTCTCAACAGTGCTCCGAGTCGTTCCCGTGCACGCCAACTCTCTTTCGCATCGGGATAGAGAAACGCAATAAAATCACCACTCCTATTCGCCTCTTCCTTTGAATAACCCGTCAGTCGTTCCATTTCAGAATTGTATACCTCAAAGTAACCTTTTTCGTCACTGAAAATAATCCCCTCTTTAACCGTTTCAAGAACAGTTCGCAATCGCGTTTCGTTCTCCCGTAACGCCTCCTCCGCCTGTTTGCGTTCGCTATCTAGTGTCTCAAGTTCTGCTAACCGCTTTTGCAGGAGTTTTATCTCCTCAATAAGTTCTTCTTCGGGTTTGTCTGTCATTTTTATTCCTTATAATGGAACATCCCACGGGCATATCCGTGGTACCTGTTGTACCCCCGCTTGTTTCGCTGCGCGAAACAAAGCAGCGGGGGTTATCCGCCCCGACATCGCGGACTTGCCCATACAGTGACATCCGCCGAAGCAATTATTTCTTCGCATTTCCGCCATACATATTGGCGGATCCGCCTAAGTCTTGTGGCGGACATCCTAAGGGCTTGCCCGTGGTTTTCTGCGAAGGCGGATAAAAAACCCAAGTCCTGCAATTTCTGATGCAGAACTTGGGTTTAATTTTAGAAAATTTCTCTAGGGCGGCTACCTTGCTTGCCTAAGCAAAAGGCCATCTTTAGTTTTCACCTTCTTAATCGCTGTTTACCCACACACCAGAAAGCCCCACCTGTAAAGGTGCAGATGAATAGGTTCTGGTGCGGGGTTTTTGCTCCTTGGAACCCGGTATCAAAAGAGGCCACGGATGACAAAGCCGTGGAGCTTCACTTTCTTTTCAATATAATAGAAATCTTCTTTTTTAAATTATCATCCAGATAAAGTCTATAATCGCGCATAGACTACCTCTTTAAGTATTTGATGTTTAATTCTTGGTTTTAAAGCGTCCTTAATCACTAAATCAACTCTACGATGGAATACTTTTTCTAAATAGAATTTAAGTTCCATATAATTATCAAATGCCTTTTCTCCTTTATTAAATTCTACAAGAATGTCAATATCGCTTTTATTGTTTTGGGCTGCTTGTACAAATGAGCCAAAGACCCCTATTCGCCTTACGCCATAAGTTCTTATTTCATTTGTATTATTGTGAATGGTTTTTACTATATTATTTTTTGTAAACATTAATTTTCCCTTCTAATTAATATTCTATTCCTTTTATCTTGCTTCTCTAGCAAGATCGTCTATTTTAACATTAAGAGCAGTGGCTAGTTTCTTTAAGGTGCCCATCCTGGGATCGGTAATTCCACCTGACTCTAACTTTATGACAGTATTATACGAAATATTTGCCTTCCTCGCTAATCCTTCTTGAGTTAATTTAAGTTTTCTGCGATACCTTTTTAAATTTTTCACAAGCACAATTTTCTCCTTGATAACATAGAAAATTATATTAGTTTGTATAAATATAGTAGTATTATTATACAAGGCTACAAGTTATATTTTATATCAAATTCGTATATATAGCAAGTAATTTTTGATGAGATGTGGGAATCTATCTTAATTCTTCGGGGTGATGCTTTACTACTTTTCCCTCAACCATGTAGATGACATCTTCGGCAATATTGGTGGTGTGGTCGCAGATACGCTCAAGGTACCGGGCAATTAATAATAACGGCACTGCGCGGTCTGCGGTCTTGGAGTCTTTTAACATGTAGTCATTGATAAGTTCACTCTGCACGGCATTACGCAATTTATCCGCTTCAGGGTCGGAAAGCACCACTCTCCTGGCAAGCTCCACGTCTTTATTTACGAATGAGTCAATAGCATCCCTGATCATCTTCTGCGCGATTGTAGCTAATTTAGGGATGTCGATTAAAGGCTTAAGTATGGGTTTATCAACAAGTTCTAATACGCGCTCGGCAATATCCACTGAAAGGTCTGCAATGCGCTCCAAATCCGCGTTTATTTTCATGCTGGTGGCAAGAAACCTAAGGTCTCCTGCCATGGGCTGGTGCCTGGCGATAAGGTCAATGCACTTCTCGTCAATAGTCAACTCAATTTGGTCTATTTTATCATCAGTGCTGATAACCTCCTCGGCCTGAGCCTTATCCCGGTTTTTCAGCGCCTCTATGGATTTATAAATAGCCTCCTCAACCATTACCGCCATCTTCAGCATATCCTTATGCAAATCTTTTAATTCCTCGTCAAAATGCCTTTCCATTGGACTTTCCCCTTTCTTTTATTCTCTGAAATTTCATCCCGAGCCACCCGCTATTGCAAGCTGTGGCGAGGGATTATCCATAGCGCCCGGTAATATAATCCTCTGTGCGCTTATCCTGGGGGCGCGTAAATATTTTATCGGTATTGTCAAACTCTACTAACTCTCCTAAAAGCATAAACCCTGTATCATCGGAAACGCGCGCTGCCTGCTGCATATTATGGGTAACTATTATTATAGTATAATCTTTCTTGAGTTCACGCATTAATTCTTCTATCCTTGCTGTGCTTTGAGGATCCAAAGCAGAGCAGGGTTCATCCATTAATACAATGTCAGGCTGGACTGCTATGGCACGGGCAATACACAGGCGCTGTTTCTGTTCAAGGGATAACCCCAATGCGCTGCTATGCAGTTTATCCTTCAAATCATCCCAGAGCAACACTGATTCCAAACTCTTTTTCACTATCCGGTCAAAATCATTTTTCCTTGCCAGATGGTGCACTTTCAGCCCGAAAATGATATTTTCATAGACAGGAAGGGGAAAAGGATTGGGCCTTTGAAAAACCATTCCGACTTTTTTACGTAACTGCACGAGCCCGTTAGAATCTCCTTCCAGTATATTTTGAGTATCAATCTCAACTCTCCCTTCAATGCGCACACCCTCAATCAAATCATTCATACGGTTAAATACCCTTAAAAGCGTAGATTTTCCGCAACCCGAAGGCCCGATAATGGCAGTAATGCGTTTCTCCTGAATAGCCATATTGATACTAATTAAAGCCTGAAATGCACCGTACCATAAATTCAGATCTCTTGTAACTATCTTAGACATAATCCCTAATAATAAATCTTTTGTGTAACGTTAAATGTGTAACGTGTCATGTGGGTGGAATGTTTTACTGTGCAATGCAAATGCTTTTCCATTACACTTATAATGCATTACACCGGCATTACACATTAGACTTTACACATTACACAGAATTGTTAGCCAAACTTGCCTAATATATAACCCTCAGTCCTCTTATCGGCAGGAGCGGTAAAAATCTTCTCGGTTGTATCTATCTCAATCAACTCTCCCATCAGAAAAAAGGCTGTCCTGTCGCTTACCCTGGCTGCCTGCTTGGTATTATTGGTAACTAAAACTATCGTCTGTTTTTCTTTAAGCCTAACAATAGACTCTTCAACCTTGGCAGTGGAAATAGGGTCAAGGCCTGAACAGGGTTCATCAAATAAGATTATTTCGGGGCCTAACGCAAGCGTTCGGGAGATGCACAAACGCTGCTGCTGGCCTCCGGAAAGCTTTGTAGCCGATTCTAAAAGCCTCGTCCTTACCTCATCCCAGAGAAACGAATCCTTTAAACTATCCTCTACAATCCTATCCAGTGTCTTTTTGTCTTTAATGCCGTGCATACGCGGCCCATAAGCAATATTATCGTAAATAGAAATGGGAAGCGCCTGCGGCAGGGCAAAAATCATTCCCACCCTTTTCCTTAAGAGCTCAGGATTTATTGATTGTATATTTTTATCATCTAATAAGACCTCTCCGGTTGCTTTATACTTTGGCTCCAGGTCATTAAGACGGTTCAACTGCCTCAAAAATGAAGTCTTGCCGCTGTTTGCCGGGCCGATAACCCCTAAAATCTCATTCTTGAATACGGCTAGATTGAGATTTTTCAGCGCCTGAATCTTCCCAAACCAGATATTGAGTTGTTTTATCACAACCTTATTGACGATTGTGGCTGGAAGTCCGTGAACCCCGCCCCCGCGCGCAGGGGCGGGGTGAACAGGATTTACCATTTTTTCTTCTTTCTGAATTTTGAGCGGATAATTACCGCAAAAATATTCATGCTAAAGACTATGCCCACGAGGACCAAAGCTGTGCCGTAACGCATTTCCTGAGATATCCCGGGAATCTGCGTGGAAATAATGTAGAGATGATAAGGCAGCGCCATTGCCTGGTCAAAAATAGAATG
>ORJL010057108.1_pt1 | contig 13175 bp, 12 predicted proteins | sample 1779941 | NCBI WGS metagenome assembly ORJL01 (sample SAMEA104232317, study PRJEB22302) | groundwater metagenome | biome: forest; feature: aquifer; material: groundwater | place: USA | collected 2011-08-07 | depth 5.8 m
ACGCGTGTGCGCGAGCGCTTCCACCTGACGGGCGACGTCTGCATCGAGACCAACCCCGCCGACGTGGACGAGGAGACCGTGCGGCGGCTGCACAGCGCTGGCGTTGCGCTCGTTTCGCTTGGCGTGCAGTCCTTCGATGCCGGACGCCTCGCCCTGCTCGGACGCCGCTACGAGCCGCCCGCCGCGGAGCGCGCGCTTGGGCTGCTGGCACAGGGCGGCTTCGCCTCCGTCAACGCGGATATCATGTTCGCTCTGCCCGGCCAGACCGCCGACGATGTGACGGCCGATCTGGCCCGCGCCGCACAGCTCGGCGCGAACCAGCTCACCACCTACCCGCTCTTCACGTTCCCTTACACCTCGGTGGGCGAGTACCTGCGCCTGACGGCCGTGCGCATGCCGGATCTGCGCGCGCGCCGGGCGCACTACCGGGCCATCGGCGGGTGGTGCGCGGAACACGGCTTCCAACGAGTGTCGGTGTGGGGCTTCAAGCGAGGCGGCGGCCCGCGTTACTCGTCGGTCACCCGAGACGGCTACATCGGCGTCGGGCCCGGGGCCGGATCGCACCTGCCCGACGGATTCGTGCTCAACACGTTCGATCTCGAGAGCTGGATCCACGCCACGCAGGCGGGGCGCACGGCGATCGCCCTGCGCATGCCGTTCGCCGGTGAGATGTCCGGCTGGTGGTGGCTGTATTGGCGCTTCTACGACACGCGCATCCCGCTGGACGACCTCGATGCGGCTCTGGGCCATGACGCGCCCAAGGCCCGCCGGTGGCTGAGAGCCGTGGAACGGGCCGGGCTTGCGGCTCGCAATGGCGGGCGCCTTGAACTCACCGAGCCGGGCGCGTTCTGGCTGCATCTGGCGCAGAACCATTTCGCGCTGAACTACGTGAACACATTGTGGACCCAGGCCCGCCGAGAACCGTGGCCGCAGGCAGTGGCGATCTGAGCGCCTGAACGCCACCATTAGCCAGCGTCAGGAGCGCCTGCAATTATGCTGGGTTGTACGCACCAGAACATGCCCGCATGTCAGTCGTCTGCACAAAGGGCTGCCGATAGGAGAGAATGATGGGAGAGTATCTTCGCGCTACTCGTGAATGTACGCCGGCGAGCATGTCCCCAGCGCCGGCTATTGCTATCCGCACCCACATCGAAAAACACGAACTCGGCGATGTGGAAAAGTCCGTTTTGGTGTGCGTGGAAGCCATCTTGAAGGCCGGCCACGAGATTGCCCACCACTCCTACGCCCACGTGGACCCCAGCGAGCAAACGCCCGCACAGGAGCACGAGGATATGGAGCGCGCCATGTGGAAATCTGGCAGACCGAGTTCGACTGGATGCACGCCAATGTAGACGGCGGCATTCTTACGGTAGCCATGCACCCGCAGGTGATCGGGCGCGCGCACCGCGTGGCGAGAAGATTGTGAGGCCTCAGTTATAATTAGGTGCAGTTTGAATGCAGCCGGAGGCGCCGGCATTGACTGCCTCCGGATAAACGGGCAAGGAATTTATGACGGCTCTAGCGTACACCACAACGGCCATCAGCATCCTGGCCATGGCCGCATCGCTATGGCTCGGCGGCTACGTGGTCACCCGCAGCCCGCGCAGCCGTTTGGCCTGGCAAGCGGCCTTCACCCTGTGGTCGCTGGCCGGCATTTTCTTCGACGCCGTCGCCACCATCAACCCCTCGCGCTTCACCGATCACTGGCCAGGCTGGCCCGTCAACCTCCCCTTCGCCGTGTGGTGCCACCTCAGCGCCGCCACACTTCCGCCCGAACGGGCGCGCCGCCAGCGGCCCTACATCATCGCCGTCTACCTCATCGCCCTGGCCGCCGACGTACTCGTGGGGCTGACCCCCTGGGTCGTGGCCGATGCCCGGCACGGATACGGAGTGGCCCTCAAGCTCTTCACGCCCGGCCCGTTGTTTCCGGTGCTGCCCGTTGGCATCATCGGGCTGTCGCTACTGCCGCTCTACAATTTCCGGGCTGCCCGGCAGGCGGCCCCCACCCCGGCCCACCGCAAACAACTGGATGTGTTGATAGGTGGCACGGCCCTCGGCATCCTCGGCGTGAGCTATGCCATGGTCGTCAACCTGCTCCACGTCGCCGCCCCTTCGCTCCCGTTGCTGTTGGCGCTGGGCTGCGCCGTGGCCCTGCTCGGTTACGGCACCGCCCGCTACAGCGCCCTCGCCGAGGGCCGCATCATCCGCTACGACTTCGCCTTCAGCGGCCTGCTCGTCGTCGCCGTCACCCTCCTGTACGCCGCCATCCTGCGCCTCTCGCCCATGCCGCTCGCCGTGCAAGTATTGGTGCTGGCGCTGGTCATCATCACCCACACCGTCTACGACTCCGCCCGGCGGCTGCTCGACTGGCTGGCCCTCGAGCGGCCCGAGCGCGCCCTGCGCGCCGCTCTCCACGCCACGGCCACCGAAGTGGGCGAACGCGAGACGGTGCAAGACGGATTACAGGGCGCGCTCACCGCCCTCGTCACCGCCGTTGACGCCCGCTGGGGGCTGATCGCCACGCGAGAGAACGACGCCTTCGTCGCGCAAGCCTCCCACGCCGCCCGGCGCGTCGGCGAGCGCCTCCCACTCGACGGGCTGGAGGTGGACGAACTGACCGTCATCCCCTCCAACGCGCCATCGCGGCCCATTGAAGACCTCACCGTCATCGTCCCGCTGGCATTCGAAAACGATTCACTGGGCGTGATGTTGCTCGGCTCGCCCAGGGGCGGCCTCAGCTACACCCCTCACGACCTCGCCCTCATCGCCGAAGCCGCAGACCGCCTGGCCGAACTGATGCACAACGTCCGCCGCCAGGAAACGCAAGCGCACTTCATCGGGCAAATACTGGAGGCCTTCAAAGTTCGCGAGCGCGAACTGCAGGCCATCATCGAAGCCTTCCGTCGGCCCGCACAGTCGCAGCCCGTTACCGCCGGGCAAATCGCCGAAGTGGAAGAGGCCCTGCGCCAATTGCACGACTACTCCTACCTCGGCGATCTGCCGTTGGCCGCCTCGGTGTTGGCCCGTTTTCCCCAGCCCCCGCCCTCCGGTCATCTCGATCGCGGCAAAGCCCTGCACGCCGCCCTCCTCGCCGCCATCGAAAAACTGCGCCCCGCCGGCGCCGAGCCGCGCGAACTGCCGCCGCGCGAGTGGCACCCCTATCTTGTATTGCGAAATGCCTACGTCAACGGCGACGCCAACCGCGACATCACGTCCCACCTCTACATCAGCGAAGCCACCTTCCACCGCACCCGCCGCCGCGCCCTGCAGGCCGTCGCCCAGGCCCTCTTCGAGATGGATCTCCCAGCCTCCATCGGCAAATTGATAGAGTCCGCGCCGGGGGCCGCGCCCGTCACCCGTTGAGGCCGCACGCCACCCCGGGCATTTCGGCCCGCGATTCCCAACGTGACACATTTTGACAGTTCGTGATCTGGCTTTGACGCTCCTCGCGCAGTAACCTAGAACGAACAGGCACGCTTCGCGTGATCGCACACGACCGAGCCGCCAAGGAGCCACCCGTCATGGCTGTCCGCATTGGCATTCCTCGCGCCCTGCACTTTTTTCAGCACTACCCCCACTGGCGCACATTCTTTGAAGACCTCGGAGCCGAGATCGCCATCTCGCCGCCCACCAACCGCGACCTCGTCGCCGCGGGCGCAAAAGTCGTCGCCGACGTCACCTGCTTGCCCATCACCGTCTACGCCGGACACGTCGTGTGGCTGCGCGATCAGGCCAACACGGACTTCGTGTTTGCCCCCGCCATTCGCAACCTCGTCAACGGCGCGTTCCACTGCGCCAAGTTCCAGGCCCTGCCCGACATCCTCAAAGCCACCGTGCCCCATTGCCCGCCGCTGCTGGATATTGAAATCGATCTCGAACGGCGCAAGATCAGCGAGTCACAGGCCTTCCACCGTCTGGGGCGCGACTTCACGTGGAACCCGCAGAAGATCGACCGGGCGTGGAAACGCGCCTGCGAAGTGGATCGGGCGTATCGCGAGATGATGGTGTCCCAGCAGTTGACGTACCCCCAGGCGTTGGGGCAGCTCTACGGCGGGGAATGGGAAACCGAGCTGCCCCCCGCCCCTTCGTCGCCCCTCACCGTGGGCGTGGTGGGCCACCCCTACAATCTCTACGACAACTACATCAACCACGACCTCATCCCCCGCCTGCGCGATCTCGGCGTCCGCGTGGTCACCAGCGAAATGGTGTCGCCGCAGGATGCGCTCGCGGGCGTGCAGCGTACCACCGGGCAAACCCTGTGGTTCTACGAAAACGCCATGTCCGGCGCGGCGGGGCACTACCTGCTGTCGCCGGAAGTGGACGGGGGGATTGCCGTGCTGGCTTTTACCTGCGGCCCGGATTCGGCGATGGTGGAAACGCTCACCCGCCGCGCCCACGCGCTGCAACGCTCGTTCATGGGGCTGGTGCTCGATCAGCACGGCAGCGCCGTGGGCCTGGTCACCCGGCTGGAGGCTTTTGTGGATATGCTGACGCGGCAAAAGAAAGCTTCCCCCGCGCCGGACGCCGCGCCGGAGGCGGCGCGCGCCCCCGGGCCGGCGCCCCGGCAGCGGGTGGCCGCGCCCGCCGTGCTCACCGAAATCCACAAGCCCGTGCTCGGATTCCCGCGCATGGGTACCACGGTGATCCCGCTCAAATCGTTATTCAGAGGCATCGGCGCGCAACTCGAACTGGGGCCGCCCCTCAGCAGCCACACCGTGGCCCTCGGCGTGCGCCACTCGCCGGAATTTATCTGCACACCCTACAAATACATTCTGGGCAACATGATCGAAATGCTGGAGCGCGGCGCCGACACGCTGCTGTACGTGGACGGCCCCGGCCTGTGCCGCAACAGCGCCTACACCCAACTGCTCAACGACATCCTGCACGATCTGGGATACGACTTCACCTTCCTCACCACCGCGATCCTCGAAGACAAAGTGGTGGGCCTCGCCAAATTCCTGCGCCAGTTTTCGCCCGACGTGTCGTGGGGCGTGATTCTCCGCGAGTTGCGGCTGGGCATTGCCAAGATGCGCGCCCTCGACGAAATCGAACGGCGCGTGCAATACATCCGCCCGCGCGAGTTGACTCAGGGCGGCGTGGACAAGCTGTGGGATGAGGCCCTGGCCCGCGTAGACGACGTGACCGAGTATGGGGCGCTGCAGCCCGCCAAAGTGGATGCGCTGCGAAAGATCGACGCCACGCCCATCGATCCCGAAATGAGGCCGGTGAAGATCGCCACCACCGGCGAATACTTCGCCGTGCTCGATCCGTTCTTCAACCTCGATCTGGAGCGCGAGCTGGGGCGGCTGGGAGCCGAGGTGCACCGCACACTGATGATGAGCGACTGGGTGCAGGGCGCGCTCATCCTCGAGGCGCTGGGCTTTCCGCGCAAACCGGAAATTGACCGCGCCGCCAAACCCTACCTGCGTTGGGACATCTCCGGCGAGGGCTGGGTGACCATTGGGCAAACGGTGATACACGCGCACAAGGGCTTCGATGGCATGGTGGAAACGATGCCCTTCACCTGCCTGCCCGAGTCGGTGGCGCTCAACATCCTGCCGCGCGTCAGCCGCGAACATAACATCCCCGTGCTCACCTTCATCTTCGACGAGCAGTCGGGCCGGGCCGGCATGAAAACGCGGCTGGAGGCCTTTGTGGATTTGCTCTACCGCCGCCGGGCCGTGAAGGAGGCCGCGCAAAAAGCCGAACCGCGGGACGAGGCGGACGCCTGCGCCGCCTGCCCCATCACCGCCACCTGCCCGCAGGTGGGGCAGGGATTGGCGCAACCGCAGAGGTGACTGTCACCGCGCGCCAGAGGCTTGAATTTTTGGATTTTCGTTGCGCGGTGACAGTCACCTAAATTGGAGGGTTTCGAAGGAGCAGTTGCATGAAAGCCTATCTGGGAGTGGATGTGGGCTCGGTGACAACGAAACTGGTGGCGCTCGACGACCGCTACAACGTGCTGGCTTCGCTCTACCTGCGCACGCGCGGCCGGCCCATCGAGGTGGCCCAGCAGGGGCTGGACGAACTCAGCCGCCAATTGCCGGCCACAGTGGAGATCGCCGGCGTGGGCGCCACCGGCAGCGGCCGCTATTTGGCCGGGGTGGTCGTGGGCGCAGACGTGATCAAAAACGAGATCACGGCCCATGCGGTGGGGGCCTCGCACTTTGTGCCCGGCGTGCAGACCATCATCGAAATCGGCGGGCAGGATTCCAAAATCATCATCCTGCGCGACGGCGTGGCAGTGGACTTCGGCATGAACACCGTGTGCGCCGCCGGCACGGGCGCGTTTCTGGATCAGCAGGCGGCGCGGTTGAGCATGAGCATCGAAAGCGTGGGGCCGCTGGCCCTCCAGTCCAAATCGCCGGTGCGCATTGCCGGGCGCTGCACCGTGTTCGCCGAGTCGGACATGATCCACAAGCAGCAAATGGGCCACCGCGTGGAAGACATTCTGTACGGCCTGTGCCAGGCCATGTCCCGCAACTATCTGAACAACGTGGGGCTGGGCAAGGAAGTCCGCGAGTTGGTGGTGTTTCAGGGCGGCGTGGCCTTCAACAAAGGAATGATCCGCGCCTTTGAAGAAGCGCTGGACATGCCGGTGCACGTGCCGCCGCACCACGAGGTGATGGGCGCCATTGGGGCAGCCATGCTCTCTCGTGAAGCCGTGCAAAGCACGGGGCTGCCCACCCGTTTCAAGGGGTTCGCCGCCAGCGCCCTCAGCTACCGCACCACCTCGTTCGAATGCCGCCACTGCTCCAACCACTGCGAGATTGTGCAGGTGTCGGTGAACAAGCGGGTGGCGGCCCGCTGGGGCGGCCGCTGCGACCGCTGGGAAGTGACGGGAGCCGTTAGCCCCCGCGTCGCCGCACCGGCAGCCGCAGCCAAAGAGGAAGCTTGCGCCGTGTGCCAATGACGGTGGCGCGCGCCGCGCGGCTGTCAAAACAAAACAGTCCCCGGTCGGCAGACCGGAGACTGTTTTGTTTTTTTGGTAATGTTATAATCTTCGCCGTGTCTGTTGTGGACCTGCAAACTTACAGCGCGGCGCACACCCGGCAGTGGGGCGCGCGGCTCGGCGCGTTGTTGTCGCCGGGTGATGTGATTTGCGTGTCGGGCGAGTTGGGCGCAGGCAAAACCACGCTGGCAACCGGCATCGGTCACGGCTGGGGGGCGCTCGAAGCGGTGAACAGCCCCACCTTCGTGTTCGTCAACGAGTACAGCCGCGCCGACGGCAACCGCCTCTATCACGTGGACGCCTATCGCCTGCGCGATGCCGCCGACGCCGACAGCATTGCCCTGCCCGACCTGCTCGACAACCCGACCGCCGCGCTGCTCATCGAATGGCCGGAGCGGGTGCTGGCGGCGCTGCCGCCCGAGCGCTTGTGGGTGGCGCTGCGGTGGATAGACGAGCACACGCGAGAGATCAGGATGGAAAGCTGCGGCCCGCGTTACGACTGGATGCTCGACCGACTCCGTGACGCATGATCCGGACCCGACCCGCTTCGCCTCGTTCACATTCTTCGCCTACCACCGTGATCCTCGCCCTCGACACTGCCACCCGCGCCATCAGTCTGGCCCTGGCCGCCGAGCACACCGTGCCGGCCGAAGCCACGTGGCTCACGCGCAACAACCACACGGCGGAACTGGCCCCGGCGGTGGAGCGGATGTTGGCCGAGGCCGGCCTGGCCGCGCGCGACCTCACGGCCATCGCCGTCGCCATCGGGCCGGGGTCGTTCACCGGCGTGCGCATCGGGCTGGCGTTTGCCAAAGGGCTGGCGCTAGCCCAGGGCAAGCCGCTCATCGGCGTGCCCACGCTGGAGGTGGCGGTGCGCGCGCTGCCGGCAACCGGGCAAGCCATTGCCGTCATTCCGGCGGGGCGCGGGCGAGTGGTATGGGCGCGGTACGAGGCTGCCGCCAATGGTTGGCAGGCGGTGACCACGCCGGTGGTGGCCGACTGGGCAGAGGTGGCCGCACAGGTGAAATCGGGGTTGTGCGTGGTAGGTGAGATGGATACGACAGGGATAGGCGCGTTGCGCGGCGCGGGAGCCATCATCGCCACCCCGGCCCAGAACGTGCGGCGGGCGGCCCATTTGGCCGAGATCGCCTGGGGCCGTTGGCGGCGCGGGGAGGCAGACGACGCGGCCACGCTCGTTCCGGTGTATGCCGCATCACCCGCCTCGGGAACGGCGCCATGACCTCCATTGTGCCCATGGCGCCGGCCGACATCACGCAAGTGCTGGAGATCGACCGGCTGTCGTTTCCGTTGCCGTGGTCGTATGCCTCGTACCGGCACGAGCTGGCGGAGAACAAGAACGCGCATTTTTTTGTGGCGCTGCGCACACCGCGGCGCAGTTGGCGCAACTGGTTCCGCGCCCCGCGCGGGCGGCTCGTGGTGGGGTTTGTGGGCTACTGGTATATATTGGACGAGGCGCACATCAGCACCATTGGGGTACACCCCCGCTGGCGCGGGCACGGCATCGGCGAGCAACTGCTGGTGGCGGCGCTCAAGCACGCCATCGGGTTGGGCGCGGTGGAAGCCACGCTGGAAGTGCGCGCGTCCAACACGGCGGCCCTGAATTTGTATCACAAGCACGGCTTTGAAGAGGTGGGGCGGCGCAAGAATTACTATCGCGACAACGACGAGGATGCGCTATTGATGACGGCCAGGCCGCTGCGAGTCAATGAACTACGAAACGATGAGACAATGAACAATGTCGGCTCATTGAAAAGGAGTGAGGATACGTGAAAGTTTTGATTACCGGCGGAGCCGGGTTTATCGGCTGCAACTGGGCGGCGCGGCTCATGCGCGGCGGGCACACGGTGACGGTGTTCGACAATCTCTCGCGCAAGGGCACGCCCGCCAATCTCGAATGGCTGAAGACGCAGGGGGCCATGAACTTTGTGCGCGGCGACGTGCGCGATGCGGCGGCCCTGGCCGAAGCGGCCAAAGGCCGGCAGGCCATCTATCATCTTGCGGCGCAGGTGGCCGTGACGACTTCAGTCGTCAATCCCCGCGAGGATTTTGAGATCAACGCGCTGGGCACGTTCAACGCGTTGGAGGCGGCGCGGGCCGCGGGAACGCAGCCGGTGGTGGTGTACGCTTCGACCAACAAAGTGTACGGCGGCATGGAAGACGTGGCCGTGACCGAGGAGGCCTCCCGCTACCGCTATTCCGACTTGCCGCACGGCCTGCCCGAATCGCAACCGCTGGACTTTCACTCGCCTTACGGCTGCTCCAAAGGCGCGGGCGACCAATACGTGCGCGACTACTCGCGCATTTACGACCTGCCGACGGTGGTGTTCCGCCAGAGCTGCATTTACGGCTTGCGGCAGTTCGGCGTGGAAGACCAGGGCTGGCTGGCGCATTTCGTCATCGCCACCGTCAAAGGCCGCCCCATCAACATCTATGGCGACGGCAAGCAAGTGCGTGATATGCTATGGGTGGACGATTTGCTGAACGCCTACGAGATCGCCCTGCTCCAGCCGGAGCGCGTGGCCGGAAAGATATACAACATTGGCGGCGGGCCGGAGTATACGCTGTCCATTTGGGCCGAGGTGGGGCCGCTGCTGGAAAAGCTGGCCGGGCGCGCGGTGGATACGCGCCGCGGCGATTGGCGGCCCGGCGATCAAAAAGTTTACGTGAGCGACATCCGCAAAGCTGCTGCCGAGTTGGGCTGGCGGCCCGGCGTGACACCGCAGGAGGGCGTGCGGCGCTTGTGGGAATGGGTGAGCGCGAATAGAGAATTATTTGATTGACGGGAAAACCCTATGGCCGAAACACAAGACAGCCTGACTCTAATTGCCGGCCAGGTGCGGGCGTGCGAGAAATGCAAGCTGCACGCCACGCGCAAGAAAGCCGTCCCCGGCGACGGGCCGGAGAACGCCAAGATCATGTTCATTGGCGAGGGGCCGGGCTTTCACGAAAACGAGCAGGGCAAGCCGTTTGTGGGCGCAGCGGGGAAATTCCTCGACGAACTGTTGGCCTCCATCGGCATGAAGCGCGCCAACGTGTTCATCACCAACGTGATCAAATGCCGCCCGCCCCAGAACCGCGACCCCGAACTGGATGAACTAAAAGCGTGCGACGACTATCTGCAAAGGCAGATCGCCCTCATCAACCCCAAAGTGATTGTGACGCTGGGCCGCTACTCGATGGAAAAGTTTTTTCCGGGGGCGCGCATCTCGTCCATTCACGGGCAGGCGCGCACCATTGGCGGGCGGCTGGTCGTGGCCCTGTTTCACCCGGCGGCAGCGCTGCACCAGCCGCAATACCGCGCGCTCATCGAGCAGGACTTCAAAAAACTGCCGGAGTTGATCGCCAAAGTGGAGGCGGCACAATCCGCCGCGCCCACACCGCCGGACGACGAACCGGAGCAGTTGAGTCTGTTTTGAACCGGCCGGGCTGCGTCCGCGTTGGACAGAAGCCCCGCCGCCTCTTATAATGCGCTGGGGGTGGGCCACACCCGGCCAGCGGCCAACGATTGTCCGAGGCCGCTTTTTGCTGTAACCAACAAATCGCTACCCAACTTCTGCCGTTGCACGGCCACCATCTGCGCCCTTGGCGCTGAGGAGAAAGCAGATATGCGCGCACTCATCACCGGCGGCGCCGGTTTCATTGGCAGTCATCTCTCGGAGGCCCTGCTGGCCGCCGGGCACTCCGTCATGGTGGTGGACGACCTCTCCACCGGACTCTTTGAAAACATCCAGCCGCTCACGGCAAACCCGCAATTCAAATTCGCCATCGAAACCATTACCAACGAATCCGTGATGGATCGCCTGGTGAGCGAGTGCGACATCATCTTCCACCTGGCGGCGGCGGTGGGCGTGGAGCTGATCGTGCAATCGCCCGTGCACACCATTGAAACCAACATCATGGGCACCGAAACCGTGCTGCGCACCGCGCGGCGCTATCGCAAAAAGGTGATGATCGCCTCCACCTCGGAGCTATACGGCAAGTCGGAGAAGACGCCATACAGGGAAGACGACGACTCGGTGTTCGGCCCCACCAGCCGCAGCCGGTGGAGCTATGCCACCTCCAAAGCGGTGGACGAATTTTTGGCGCTGGCCTACCATCAGGAAATGGGGTTGCCGGTAGTCATCTTCCGGCTGTTCAACACCATTGGCCCGCGCCAGCGCGGGCGCTATGGCATGGTGGTGCCGCGCTTCGTGCGGCAGGCGCTGGTCAACGAACCCATCACCGTGTACGACGACGGCCAGCAGTCGCGCTGTTTCTGCAACGTGCGCGACGTGGTGCGCGGCATTGTGGGTCTGTCGTCCGTGCCCGAAGCCGAAGGGCAGGTGTACAACATCGGCTCGCGCGAAGAGATCAACATTCTCGATCTGGCCCGCAAGGTCAAAGCCAAGATCGGCAGCCAATCGCAAATCCTGCTCGTGCCTTACGAGCAGGCGCACGCCGCCGGGTTTGAGGATATGCGCCGCCGCATGCCCGACACCGGCAAAGTCAACGCCCTCATCGGCTGGGAACCCACCATCGGGCTGGAGCAAACGCTGGACGAGATCATCGCCTATTACCGCACCGACGGCAAAGACGAAACCATCTCTCGCCGCCCCGCGCCCGATGCGGTCAAAACCGATTAACCTGCCGCAGCCGCAAAGCCGCCGTGGCATTTGTCGCAAGGGGAACCTATGACAGCAAAGTCAGATTTTCTCGAAAAAGTAAAAAACCGCACCGCGGTGGTCAGCGTGGTCGGGCTGGGTTACGTGGGTCTGCCGCTGGCAGTCGAGTTCGCTAAAAACGGATTCAAAGTCATCGGCATTGACCTCGACCCGCGCAAGGTGACTTCGATCAACGCCGGCAAGAGCTACATCCCCGATGTGCCCACCGAGGAAGTGGCCCGGTTCGTCAAAGCCGGGCTGCTCAAGGCCACCACCGATTACGCCGCCCTGGCCGAAGCAGATGCCATCAGCATTTGCGTGCCCACGCCGCTGCACAAAACGCGCGACCCCGACATGTCGTACGTGATTGCCTCTTCGGACGAGATCGCCAGGCATGCCCACCCCGGCATGCTCATCGTCCTCGAAAGCACCACCTACCCCGGCACTACGGGCGACATCCTCCTGCCGCGCCTCAAGCAGCGCGGCTTCACCATCGGCACCGACGTGTTCCTCGCCTTTTCGCCGGAGCGCATCGACCCCGGCAACAAAACCTACGGCGTGCGCAACACGCCCAAAGTGGTGGGCGGTCACACGCCCGATTGCACCGACGCGGTAGTCGCCCTCTATTCCACCTCCATCGAAAAAGTGGTGCGCGTCAGCGGCACGCAAGCCGCCGAAATGGTGAAGCTGCTGGAGAACACCTTTCGCGCCGTCAACATCGGCCTCGTCAACGAAATCGCTATCATCTGCGACAAGCTCGGCGTCAACGTGTGGGAAGTGATCGACGCCGCCAAAACCAAGCCCTTCGGCTACATGGCCTTTTATCCCGGCCCCGGCCTCGGCGGGCACTGCATCCCCATTGACCCGCTGTACCTGGCCTGGCGCATGAAATCGTACAACTACAACGCCCGCTTCATCGAACTGGCCGACGAGATCAACATGAACATGCCGCGCCACGTGGTGGGCAAAGTGGCCGAAGCCCTCAACGACGACGGCAAGCCCATCAAAGGGATGCGCATCCTCGTGCTGGGAGCGGCCTACAAAAAAGACATTGACGACGTGCGCGAATCCCCGGCCCTTGACGTGATCAAACTCCTCGGCGATCGCGGCGGCGTGGTGGATTACCACGACCCCTACATCCCCACCGTGTCGCTGGAGCACGCCGGCGGCCAGGGCACGAAAGACTCCGTGCCCCTCACCGACGCCGCCCTCCGCGCCGCCGACTGCGTGGTCATCGTCACCGACCACTCGGCCTTCGACTACAACGCCCTCGGCCAAAAAGCCAGGCTCATCGTCGACACGCGCAACGCCATGGCCCGCGTCAACGACGCCACGGCGCGAATTGTGAAACTATGATGGATGATTGTTGATTGATGATTTTCGATTGTTGATTTTCGATTTGGATTTTCAATCGGCAATCAACAATCGGCAATCAACAATGAACATTTGCGTTGTCTCCGGCACCTTTCACCCCGAAGCGGGCGGCCCGCCCGCCTTCCTCTATCGGTTGTTGCCGGAGCTTGTCCGCCGCGGCCACGCCGTCGAAGTCGTCACCTATGGCG
>ORJL011928993.1_pt1 | contig 13175 bp, 8 predicted proteins | sample 1779941 | NCBI WGS metagenome assembly ORJL01 (sample SAMEA104232317, study PRJEB22302) | groundwater metagenome | biome: forest; feature: aquifer; material: groundwater | place: USA | collected 2011-08-07 | depth 5.8 m
CGCCAATTGCAACTGTTCGAGGAAGAATTGGGCTCGCCGCTGTTCGAGCGCAGCGGCAAAAAGCTGGTGGCGTTGACGCCTTTAGGGCAGCGGGTGATGACGGAAGTGGCGTCGATCTGCCAGGCCAAGCTGAACATCCAAACCCTTGCCGCTGATTTCCTCGACAGCAACCAAGGCACTATCCATATCGCCACCACGCACACCCAAGCAAAGTATTTCCTGCCCAAACCCATCCAACGCTTCCGCCTCAAATATCCCGGGGTGCGGATTTACATGGTGCAGGCCTCACCTGAACAACTGATCCACCAACTGCATGTGCATAAGGCCGACATCGCCATCTGCACCGAAAAAGTGGATGCCGATTTTGATTTGGTCACCATGCAATGTTACCAATGGCACCATAGCGTGGTCATGCCCAAAGGCCACCCTTTATGCGACGGCGAGCTCAGCTGTGAACGGCTGGCGGCTTATCCGATATTGACTTACAGCTTTGGCTTTACCGGACGTTCCAATATTGAAACCGCCTTTAAACAAGCGGGCTGCAAATTGGATATTATCCTCGCCGCCGCGGATACCGACGTGATCAAAACCTATGTCCGCTTAGGCATGGGGATTGGCCTGATTGCGGGCATGGCTTATGACCCCGAAATTGACCAGGATTTAATGGCCCGTGACTTGTCGCACCTGATCCCGTTATCGACCACAAAGATCGCTTATATAAAGCAAAACTACCTGCCTTTATACAGCCAGCATTTCATTGAAGAATTGATGTTGGCGGGTCAAGACCACTGATGGCCAGGCCGGCAAAGCCCCTTGGGGATGGCGCACTAGACCTCAACGGATAGGCCATATAACCGCCATGGCGCAGGCCCAAAACCCAATGCCGTTAAGATAACAAATAAAATCAATTTGTTATGGAATTATGTGGTTTGGGTCGCTTAATGCGCCCACTGTGGGTGCCCTACCGCCTTTTTGCCCTAGGGACGGCCACCGCCCCCCCTGCCTAAGCCTCACTGCCATTAAGTTAGGCTATGTCACCGTTAGTTGTTGAAAAAATTTTATGTTCGGCGCAAAGCCTTATTTAATGCGGATTGCGGCTTTCACTCAAAGCCGCGTCATTTAAGGCTTCCACAATTAACGGTGACATAGCCTTAAGTTAAGGGATAAATATTAATATTCATGCGGTTACGGTTGTATTTTTGCGGTGCATATCAATCGTAGGTCGGGTTAGCGTCAGCGTAACCCGACATTTGGGTGCTGATGCGTCGGGTTACGCTATCGCTAACCCGACCTACAAATTCGTTCGTAACTAATTGTTTTATTTTGATTAAAACCTTAACTTAATGGCAGTACTGCCTAAGCCTGGGTCTCAAGGTGCGGCATCCACGCCAACAACTTCCCCCTCACCCCCCTTCATACAGCAAATTTAGACCCCCTATGGCCGCCATGGCCAGCTACGGGCATTTTTCAAACACCCCGCCAAACTGCTGTTTTTTCAACACCAATTCAACACAATCTGCTGATATATCAGCAATCCCATCAGCTCCAAAAACAATTAACAACCTGATTTATATTGAAAAAAATCACTGGCACTATTATTGCTATCTATCACTTGGAGCTTCAAATATTAACCACCTGAGGGAAAACTTATGAATACGTCTGAAACGAACAGCAACAACCAAATCAGAGGCAAAATTCGGAATATCCATACTCGTGATGTCCTTTCTGAAGTTGAGCTGGATACTGCCGCCGGGATCATCACCTCCGTCATCACGACAAGTTCATTGAAATCACTAGGATTAATGGTCGGTCAGGAAGCCGTGGCGGTGGTAAAAACAACGCAGTTTGCCTTGGCAGAAATCTAACCCCTACCCCGCGCCTTTGAAGATGACCGACATTTCCAGTATTGCCCTTAAACCGACTATAAAGTTACGCGGAGGCGAATTCATCCTTGAGATTGCCCCCCCTAACGGGATAGTCCCCAGTAGCTGCGGGCTTCGGGTCACTTGCCATGACCATAACGATTTTGTTATCGAATGCATCGCCCAACCGGACACCAATGGCCGGCTGGCGGTGGCGTTCCCCATACAAAGCGTGCGTATCCCTTGGCTGACCAAAGTGCACTTGGCGCTTGAAGAGGACACTTTTGACATAAGCGACCTGTTCCTGCGCTACCAGCTCGACAGGGAAAAACTTAAGGACAATGTTTATTTGACCAATAACCTGTTCAACGCCGCCGCCCGCAATTATTCGCATGATGACTTGTTTGTCGTGGCTTATGCCTATTTGAATGTGTTGCCGCTTGAAAACCAGAATTTCGGCGGGCTGATCACCATACTTTGTTACCGTATTGGCGATAAGCTCGACGAGAGGGCCAATATCATCGAAATCGTCAATGTCACCTACCGTTACTATGTGGAGAAAGTCAGCATCCATAACGCGGCGGCTTTCCGCTGGTTTGTCTCCAGCTCCAGTGTCTTGGCCACCATTTTACTGTCCATAGGATCAATCACCCAGGCCAGCAATGTTGTCGACACCGCACTGAAAACGATTGTACACCCTAGTTTTAACCCTATGGTGCATCAGAATTATACCTTGCTGTTATTCCAAGGCGGACTCATCAAAGCATGGTATGGGCATTTTGACGAAGCCGCCAGCCTGTTCATTGGCGCGGTCAATGCCGGCCGTTACGGCATGATTGATTTGCTGCATCCGCAAAATAGCTGGGTTTTAGGCCAAATGAGCGATTGCCGCAAATTCCTGCATATCATCGAAGCTTCGTACAACGCCGCGTTGGCCTGCACCCGCAATAAATTACCTCCGGAATCACGTTTTGCCCCGGTGAAAGCGTCATCGAAACTTCAGATTAATTTTCAGACAATATTTGAACGGTTTGAATTTTGTAAAAAATCCACACCGCCTTTTTTTATGCAAGCTTTGCAAAAAATGCAGGCTCACCAAGACCACCACTAAATGGGTATGCCGCCATGAAAACATTATCGAACCAAACCCGGCTCCTCGACTGCACCCTGCGGGATGGCGGTTACTACACCCAATGGGAATTCGATGCGGAATTCGTCAACGAGTACCTGAAACTGGTCGCCCGTAGCCCGATACATGACATTGAAATTGGTTACCGCAGCCCTGAAAAAGACAGCTATTTCGGACGTTTCTTCTATCTTTCCAAACAGGAACTGTTCGAAGCCAAACAACTGCTGCGTCCCGACCAACGGCTCGCTTTGATGTTTAACCTTAAGGACGTGAGTGAAGACACCATTGACCTGTTCCTCACCGACATTACAGGCGTTGTTGACCTTATCCGGTTTGCCGTGGCACCGAACGAAATTTTACGGGCCTTACGCCTGCACCAAAAAGTTATTGCCCACGGTTTTTCATGTGGCTTGAACATCATGCACTTAAGCAAATGGAGCGATAGGTTGGACGAGGTGCTCGGCCCTTTTGCCGACGTCAAGGATCTCGATTGTTTGGCATTGGTGGACAGCTATGGCGGCTGCTTCCCCGACGAGGTCGCCGCTTCGGTAAGCCGTACGTGCGCCATTTTTTCCGGTAATGTGGGGTTCCATGGCCATGACAACGCCGGGCTGGCCTTTGCCAATGCCTTAAGCGCGTTACAAGCGGGCGCCATTTCAGTCGATGCCACGTTCATGGGTATGGGGCGTGGCGCAGGCAACCTGAAAACCGAATTGATGCTGACTTATATCGGCATCGCCACGGAAACCGAGATCCCTTATTTTGAATTGAGCAAGTTCATGGACAGGATGGCGCAGCTCCATAGCCTGTACCAATGGGGGACATCGTTGCCATATATGTACTCCAGCCTGTCCGGCCAGGAACAAGGCAAGGTCATGGACTGGCTGATCAAAGACCGTTTCGATCCGGCCGTGGTTATGGGCGCCTTGCAAAACAAGCTGGTGGAGCATGACAGTTCCGATAACGGCTCATTCGCCAAGTTCTCCGATTTTACCGCCACGTCAGGGCGCAGCCGTTTTATCCTGATCGGTGGTGGCAACAGCGCCCGACGGGCGGCATCGGTCATGGAACATTTCGATCCTGACGACACGGTCATCTTCCACACCAGCCTCAAATCGACGGAATATTTCTCTGACCTGACCGGGCACTGCGTCGCCTTGTCCGGCCATGAAATCCAAAAAATCACTGGCGCACGGCTGGAATCGTTGGCGGTGGACATCGCTTGCTGGATAGTGCCGCCGCCGCCGCGTTTTTCCGGCAGCGTGCCTAGCGTCGGCACGGTCTGCCAAGTGAGCCCTGCGTCCTTGTTTTCGATTTCAGAAATTGCCGGCGTATCCGTACCCAGCCCGCTCCAACTGGGCCTGACGGCGGCGGTGGAATGCGGCGCTGAAGAAGTCATGTTGATAGGCTTCGATGGCTATAGCGGCGGCGGCGAATCGTCCCACGCCAAAAATGACGAAAACGCCACCACCATTATCGAATACCTGTCGGTCGCCAATGTCCCGCATTTGGTCAGCTTGGCCCCGACCTTGTACCGGATTCCGGTGCGGTCTGTGTATGCCATGGTACAGGCGTGTTAATGCACGGCTTGGTTAGGCCAAGCAGGCCGGTTATTGATGTGGCGGCGCGCCCTACCCTAAGCCACTAAAAAGCAGCCCCGGCGCTGTCCGGCAAACTGCCACCCGATCAAATTCATGACTGACATTTCCTGAGGTGAAAGCAATGAGCACCAAAAAAGTAACGGCAATTATCCCTTGCCGCAAGGGTAGCCAACGCGTTGCCAACAAAAACACCCGGCCTTTTGCCAATTTTGCCAACGGTTTGCTGGAACTGAAACTGCAACAACTGGCGGCCACGTCCAGAATCGACGAAATTCTCGTGACCACGAACGATCCGGTAGTGGTTGCGTTTGTGGAGTCCATCCAGGGCAGCATCGGCAAACCCGTCCTCCTTGACCGCCGCCCCGACCAATATGCCTCGGATGATTCGCTACAGGGGCTGATCGGCTATTTGTGCAACACCGTTGATACGGACATCATCGCATGGACCCACGTCACCTCCCCGTTGTTCGGCGCCGCGCTCTATGATGAGGCCCTAGGCGCATACGCGCTAGCCCTGCAAAACCAAACCGCCGATAGTTTAATGGCCGTAGACGTCGCCCAAACCTTCGCCTTGCGTTCCAGGGCGTGGATCAGCCATGACAGTAAGGTCAAGCGGTGGCCGCGCACCCAGGATTTGGAAAAAATATTCCTCGTCAACAGCGCCTTGTTTGTCATTGAAAAACCTTTGATGACCCAATTGCAAGACCGCGTCGGCCACCAGCCGCTACTTTTTGAAACGCCTTCCCTACAAGGCTTCGATATTGATTGGGAAGAGGACTTTGCCTTGGGTGAAAAATTGTACGGAGCGTTGCTTAGCCGCGAGCTGGCGGGCAATCATCAAGCCATCGGCCTTAACCCCATCGAACATCAGGTGAACACCGCTTATGCAACAGCCTAAAAAAATAGCCATCGTCGGTTCATCCCACGTTTCGTGGTGGGAACACGCCATTAAAACGGGGCAAATACCCAAACCTTACCATGACATCACCTTTATCGGCCTGGGCGCAATGCCAATTTGGGGCGATTTCATCCGCACTGGCATCGCGGAAGCCGAAGACCAGGTCGATGAAATTTTTCTGCTGTTGGGGGATTTCCGGCATGGCAACCGCATTTTACTGGACGAAAAATTCCTACAAACCGGTGACACTTCGGGTAAGTTTTTAAATATCGCCAAGGAATTGATTTCTGATGAAAACGACAAAATCCTCTTAGGGCTGATCATAAAATCCCTGGGGGATTTGCGTACCCGGTTGGGCCCAAAACTGCGCATCCTGTTTTGGTCTTTGACGTACCGGGAATTTCAAAGCCTTGAACAAGGGCGTTATGGCGGCCGTGGGAACTACCGGCATCCGGTCTGGAATTTGGCGGATTTGGTTGAAACCTTTAGCGATGTGGCCATAGACACCTTGCCGTTGATGCCCCTCCCTATCCACAGCTTTTTCTTGGACGCCAGCGGTCACCCGACTTTCAAAGGCCACGCATTTTTAAGCCATGTGCTGAACGGGCAAACGGCATTGGAAGCCTACGGGTCGGTTTGTGCCGATTTTAAATCTTGGGGCCATTTGTTATTCCCACCGGACGCCGGACAGTACCGGGTCAAAATCACTGGCGATTCAATTGCTTTTGATGCTTTGGCGAAAGCGGTGCGGACAGGTTATTTTTCGATGCCTCCAAATTGGGAAGTTGTTGATTTAAAAACCAGCCAAGCGACAAAAGGCGATTATGACCGCATAGCCTATTTTTCCGGCCTGCATTTTGAGGACGAAGGCCCGGAACACATCAAGGCCAAAATCGCCGAAGAAAAAGCCGCCATCCAAAAGCTAAATCTTGGCGATCAAGCCTACGTCATTTTTTGGGACCAGTGGGCCCGCGAGACCATTTCCAGACGGCCTGAATATAGGAATAAATTCCTGCCCAAATCGGCTGAAGGTTATGCAGGATCAATAGAACAAGCGTTCGCGCCTTTCCAAGTCAAACCGTTAAGCCCCATTGTTTTCGACAAAGCCAATGGCATGGTCGAATTTGGCGGCTCATTCACCCCTAGCGGCAAAGGTTTCGCCGTGCTTTTTCATTTGATCCTGTCTGACGACTTAATAACAACGGCATTCTCCCGGTATGAAGAAATGGCGAATTATTGCCTGAACCAAACCCCTAGCCTGACCACACCACAAGACGCCACCCCCAACACTGGCTTGGCGCCCCTCCGGACAGGGCAGTTACAGGGCAATTTTGACGGTGTCAGCCTGTCCGGCAGGCTTTGCGGCTGGGCGCTAAACCCTAACGACCTGGACCATAAGGTCCCGGTTTATCTGTTTTCCGGCAAACAACTGATCGCCTCGGCCACCGCCAACCAATTATGGGCGGACTTCCAGTTTGGTGATGGCGGTGACGGCGGTTTTTACGGGTTCTCTTCAGGGGCGCTGCCCTTGTCCTTGCTCAGGAACCTGAGGGTCGGCAGCGAATTACGCGCGAGTTTTGATCCGGAAGGCCAATTTGAATTGCCTGGCAGCCCCCTAAAACTAAGCCAAGAATCGCTGTCAAAATTGGCGCTGGCGGCAATCATCGCCAGGAAAAACGAATTTAATGCGCCTAGGCATCAACGTGGCGATGATTACCGTATCCCCGCCGATGGCAGGAGCCTGTTTATCGCCAAGAAACTGCCCCCCGAAAGTGACCCGGCGATTTTTCCGCAGACAGAAACCGTGCTGGACAATGCCGTTGTCGAAAACATCAAACGGCTCCCCCCCTTCTTCAAAGCCGTCATGCGGGCACGGGTGATTGGCGGCGTTTATCACCAGGACGGCAAACTGGAAGCCTCGGCCTTAAGCAGCAGCGCGTTTGGCGTGTACCAACTGGCTGACCCGACCCTGACCACAAAACCCACCCGCCATATCGATACGGAGTGTTTATACGGCGGCATGTTGACCGAACATTACGGCCATTTTATTATCGAAAGCTTGGCACGCTTCCAAGCTTTCCAGCGGTTTCCCGCACTGCCTATTGTCTTTACACTGCCCAACCCGCAAATATCCAAAGCCGACGGGCTGCCTGCTTACATGCGGTCGATTTTTGAACTGTTGGGCATCCCATTGGGACGGATTATTTTGGTCCAGGAAACAACCTCGTTCAAAAAACTGGTAGTCCCCAAAATCGGCATGCGCTGGTTTGATTACCTAAGCGTCGACCATTACCTGGAAATGGCATTGCAGGTGAAACAGTCTCTTGGCGAAAATTATCCGCTTAAGCAAAACGGGAGCATTTACCTTTCCCGCTCCAGGTTAAGCACCAACCACGAAGGCAACATCATCTGCGGCGAGGCGGAGTTTGAAAATTACCTTAAAGCGGAGGGTGTTACGGTGGTTTACCCAGAAACCCTCAGCGTCAAGGAACAAATCCAGCTCTTCTGCGGCGCACGCAATGCCATCGGCTTTGTCGGCAGCGGCTTGCACACCTTGCTGTTATGCCCTGATGTGCCGGAAAAAGTGTTTTATCTGAACCGTAGGAAAGCCGAGGTCAATCCACAATACCCGCTGATCGATAAGGTATTGGACATTGATGGCCATTATTTCGATGGCGTCATCAAGAGTAACGCCAGAGTGTCCCTAGTGGATTTCGAGGCCATTTCACAAACCTTGATGGCCTCAGGGGTGGTGAAACGGCCATTTGATTCCAAACAGCATGACTTTGAAAAAGAATTCGCTTTATTGACGGATTGGCTACACCTAAAAAGGAAAAGCAAAAACCTGACGTTACACGATGAACAACGCTTGGAAACGATAATTAGCCAATGCTTGAGCCAAGTTGCCGTGAAAGAAGCGCAAGCGTTTTTGCAAGATCGCCAAAAGCCATTGGAACAGCCTTTGAGGTACGCCCATGCCTAAAAAAATGCTGGTGATCGGGCCCAGCCACGTCAAGCGGCTGGAGCATGCGGTCAATGCCAACATATTGCCTGAACTGTCGTTAAAAGTTGATTTTTGGGGGCGGGATGGCATGGCGGTATGGCATCCGCTCTTCCTCAAGCAGTTAAGCTCCGTCAATTACGATCATATTTTTGTCATCGTCGGTGATTTTCGTTTTGGCAATAAAACCTTTGCAAAAACCGAAGCAAAGAATGCCAATGGTGTCGAAAAGGATCTGATAAATGTCGACAATGACGCCAAATTGTATGAAAAAAGCTTGGCGACAATAGACCAATTGATTGGGGTTTTCGGTGACAAAATCAGTTTTCTATTTTGGGATTTGTTGGGTAGGGAGTTCGCCAACAGGCGGGACAACAAATACACGGCAGACGGGCGATACCGGCACCCGACCTGGAATTATGACGATGTTTCCAGCCGTTACCCAAACCATATCATTGATGTGGGCTTCCTTAAAGAGGTCTGCATGGACAGGTTGACGGTCGACAGCGCCAACCATTTCAGCATGTATGCGTACCTGATGATCACCGATGCCATCCAACATTATGGCAACAAAAGAGGTTTTACACGGGAAGAGCTTGAATTCAAGTTCCAGGTGCTGGACCAGAAATTCCAGCAATTGCCCTTTGAAAACACTTACCTGGTCTGTGACCCGCCTATCTACCATCGGTTTAACGAGGCTTTATCTAAAGGCGCGTTACCCAACCATAGCAAACTGAACATCTTGACAATCCAGGAGTTTGCCACGCAGAAACAGAGGTCATTAGACGAAAGCGCAAAAGTCCTATACCTAAGCAGTTTCAGACGGGTTGAAGACCATGACAATGCGGCGAAATACCAGCTGGCCATTAATGCCTTGGACAAAATCAAGTTGCCCCCGTCCCGGTTCACTATCGTGTTTTTCGATTACCTTTGTGACTATGTTTTTGAATTGAGGAATAAACAAATAAACCAGCCGGTCAGCTTACCCGACCCAAGCGACGAATATTCCCTGGAAACCCTGCAAAGCTCCCATGTGAACGCCATCCACTATCCCTTGGACAATGATGGCTTTTTACATTCGGTGTTTGAATTGAGCGGGCGCTTGCCTAATTTTAAAGGCTATTTCCTGTTATTGATGTCCGCTTCTTTAGGGCAAACCTCTGCGGAGTTTGTCAATTTTTCTTACAACTATTTCATTAGGGATGTGTTTGCGGCGGCAGGCATCGGGCTTGACGTGGCCCACCCCGCCAAGCCCGTCATTTTGGCCGGTGACGCGCGGCAAGAAGCCGTTTCCCTGCCATAGCCCGAAGCGGCTTTTTCGCTAACCGTTAATTTTCAGCGCTGCTGACAATACCCAAAAGATTCCGTTTCATAGGGAGTGTGCATTGAAACCCAATTGGCAAATAATCAACGAACAATTACTGACAGGCGTGGAAATTAGCCACAATCCCGCCTATGCAACCCGCTTACCCATGTTCAAAGCCGCCTTTTTCCTGAACTCCAGTTTAGATTCTTTAGCCGGGTTAGACCTTGACGTCCCGGGCATTGAAAATACTTTTGGCAGTATAAAAGATGCCGTGGACACGGCGGTTGAGGCCTTGTTTTATTTTTTTACCAACCAGTATGGCAAGATTTCTGAAAAGCATTTGGAAGCGCCTGCAACACTTTTTGGCTTGGCGCAAGAACACGGGCTTAACCTTTTAAACAAAGCCCATAACGTGCACGTTTCAGCCTTGCCCACGGTATTGGGGCCTGACATCAGCGGTGATTTGCAGTTGTTGGTTTCGGAGTGCCGGCATAAGGATTTTGCCATCAATTTAGTGGAAAACGCATTAAGCGGCTTGCTTAGCTTGCCCAGCCCATTTTCTGGAAACCGGGCGTTTTGCCAGGAAAGTTATGAAGTCCCACCCGACCTTAATTGTTTACGTTTCACCGACGGCGGGCACACGTTTTTCCTGGTGCAACTGTTATCTTCGGCAGACGCCTTATATTTTCCGGCCAACAACCTGCTATTAAATTTTTCCCATATCAACGAAACCCATACCCAACGCCTGCAAGAAAAGCTGCTTAAACACTTCGCGCAAACGGTGATTTACGCAACATCCGCCAATACGTTTGCCGGTGCCATCGCGTCCCACAGCAGGCCTTACCATTTTTACTATGATGTCTGGCCGTCACTTTATGAGCTCGCCAGCCAGCCATCGCTGCTTGATAAGCTCCCCACGATTATCATGCGCAATAACCATGATTTTAACGATGTCGGCCTATTGTTCGGTTACCGCAAAGGCCAGGTGCTTGACCCCGATGCCATCGACAAGCTCGCCGTCAATGACAACAAATGGTTTACCCTTGTCGGGAGGCAACGGCATCTTAGCGACAGCTTTGCTTATGAAGTTGCCGACAACTATTTGGTCGAGAAAGCCCTGCAATCGCCCTCCCCCACCGCGTTGGCAAAAGCCTCGCAAATAGCGGATTGTTACCCTGTCGTCTGGATCGGCGTGGAAGGCCAGAAACGTTGCTGGCTGGAGCAAACCGAAGGCTACGCCCATATCATCAACGGGCTGGCGCAACACTACCCTAAGTTAGGGGTGATCTTTGACGGTTGGACGATGCCGCATACCGCCTCGGCCGCATCCTTAAAAGAAGCGGCGAAAGACCACCAGGTTGTCCGCAACATCCTGGACTTGCTGGACACCCCTATCCATCATGTTTCAGTGGTTGGCGAAACCAGCAACACCAAACTGGTGGTCGGTAACCTCGCGGATTTTTTTATCAGCAATTTCTCTACGGGTTCGCAACATATTTCCCGGTTTTTACGCAAACCCGGTTTTTGCCATTTGAGCCAATCATTTTCCAATGTCGCCCTACGCCATGGGATGCACATACATCCTAACCCTCATGTTTACCTGTTCCCCAAAGAGCATATCAACGACCAACAAGACCAAAACGCCACCCGCCATGATTTTTTAAATTACTCAATTGACAAGGAGCTGTTTTACCAATTTATTAAAAAACGCCTGGCATCCCTATTGGGCCACACCACCCATCCGTCGATACGGCTATTTGTCGAGCCGTCCTACAGCGTCACTTATGATTTGCGGATATATTTAAAAATGGCGGCACACGGCAACATATTGCATGCCGGCCCCGGTGAAGACAAAATTGTCGCCTTGAAGGCTTACCCGGAAAGCTATCTCAAAAGGCAGCTAATTTATGGCACCTTCCCGTTTGGTAGCGATAAAAAAGCGGGGATGCAGGCGGACTATTTGATTTGGTTGCGGCATCCGATACCGCGTGTTTGTTTCCACGCCTCGGAATTGAGGCTGGCCGCCGCCCACAAAGGGCAGTCCCTCACCATCAGGGATGTTTTTAAAGCCGGGCATAGGGTGTTGGATAATTATTTCACCCGCATGCTGTCGGGAAGCTTCGCCACCCCGTTTGGGAAATGTACCGAACAGATGCTATTGACCGCAATCAGTAACTTAAAAAGCCGTTTTGTCTATATTGGCATCAATGAACAACCTGCCGAATCTTACGACCTTCTGTGTGCGGCGATGGATTACGACCGGGCATTATTCACCGGCACTGAGCCGCTCAGATACGAGTTTGACGAAAGCCAATTCTCCGATGCCGAACTCCTGTTAGCAAAAGAAAGGAATAGCCTAGACTTGCGTTTGTATGAGGTGGCCTTGGAAATTTTTAACAGCAAGCGCCTTATCCTCCACTGATTTCCGTCGCCCAGCGTTTTCCTCCTATCCTTGATTAAGCCCTGCTTACCGCTTGCTAAAAGCAGGGACGGCTTCGGCGTAAAGCGCCGGTAAGCAAAACACCGAGACCTACACCCATCAACCCAAGGGAGGAAGGTTCTGGTAAGTCTGTCTGGCCAGCCGCCAGCAGGAAGTTCGGCCCGAACACGCCTTCGGGGATGCCGGCGTTCAAGTTCGGAAAGGCAAGGGATCCGCCCCCCACTATGGATTCCCTCAGGAGCGATTGGCTGAACGTGATGCCAGGCGCGTAGGTTTCTTCGCCGAAAACTAAGAGGGAATCACCGCAAGCGCCACCGCAAATATCCGCAACCGGGCCAAAGTAGGCTCCGACAATATAGGTATGGCCCGCCAGAAGCATGAGGGGGGCGACTGATACGTAACGGTAGCTTCCTATCAAGGAGCCTGCCGACCCTGACGGGATAGTGGTCTGCGCGAGCAGCGAACCCGAGCTGGCCCAGATGCCGACAGCATGGGAATCTTGCAAGCCAATCCCGCCTTGATCATATAAACCCAGGGCATCAAGTTCCAGATTCTGCGATCCGACCACGAACGACCAGCCGACACTCGCACTTTGGTTGGCGCCTACGAAATTACGCCAATCGACTGCCGTCCCGTTTGCGGTTTCCACTGCCGGGATAACCGCGGCATCAGTGCGCACCACCCCTAAGCCAACAAATAGGGAAAGAAGTATGGCAGCGATATTTTTCATTAGGAAGCCCCTTAGGTTTAATCCAGGGCAAGCGCATATAAATAAATTAAACAATCAATAAGTTACGAAATTTCGGGTTTGCCGACACCAACCCAGCATCAAGACAAGAGTGCTGGAACGGGTTTGTACCCCGTTCCGTAACGTTTTTAGTGTCTATTAGGTGGCTCAAAACGTTAAGGATGGGGTTTCAAACCCCATCCCGCATTCA
>ORJL011375299.1_pt1 | contig 13174 bp, 8 predicted proteins | sample 1779941 | NCBI WGS metagenome assembly ORJL01 (sample SAMEA104232317, study PRJEB22302) | groundwater metagenome | biome: forest; feature: aquifer; material: groundwater | place: USA | collected 2011-08-07 | depth 5.8 m
CGGCGAGCGTCTGGACGCCATCACGCGCCTCAAGCGCAAGTACGGCGAGACGGAGGACGCCATTCTGGCGTTTCGCGCCGACGCGGCAGGGGAGCTCGACCGGCTCGCCCGCCACGAAGAAGTGCTGGCGGAACAGGAGCGACTCGTCGACGAGCTCGGCACGGAGCTCGCCGGCGAGGCCATCGCGCTCTCGGAACGCCGGCAGGCCGCCGCCGAGCGGCTCGGCGTGCAGACGCAGCGCGAGCTGCGCGCGCTGGGCATGGAGCGCGCGCGCTTCGAGGTGCTCGTGGAGCGCGACCCGGGCGGACAGGTGACGCCGCGGGGACTCGACCGCGTGGAGTTCCGTCTCTCGACGAATCCCGGCGAAGACCTCCGGCCGCTCGCGCGCGTCGCGTCGGGGGGCGAGCTCTCGCGTTCCGCGCTGGCTCTGCTCACCGTCCTCGCGGCAGCCGATCCCGTCGCGACGATGATCTTCGACGAGGTCGACGCCGGCATCGGCGCACGTGTCGCGGGTGTCGTCGCCGACAAGCTCGCGGCGCTCTCCGCGCGGCGCCAGGTCCTCTGCATCACCCACCTCGCGCCGATCGCGGCGCGCGCCAAACACCATCTGCGCGTCGCGAAGTCCGTGCGGGCCGGACGCACGAGGACGGCGGCGGCGCCACTGACCGGCGACGACCGCGTGCGGGAAATCGCCCGCATGCTCGCCGGCGACGCCGAGAGCGCGTCGGCGCTCGGCCACGCCCGGGAGCTCCTGCGCGGGAAGCCGCGCTGACCTGACGGCCCGGGCGGCATTCGCTCCGGGTCGTATAATGAACCCCGATGCTCAATGCCCTCCTCCGCATGGTGTTCGGCACCAAGCACGAGCGCGACGTGAAGCGCATGCAGCCGGTCGTCGCCGAGATCAACGCGCTCGAACCGGGTCTGACGGTGCTCGACGACGCCGCGCTGCGCGCGAAGACCGACGAGCTGCGCAAGCGGCTCGCGGGCGACGACGAGGTGGACGACGTCCTCGTCGAGGCGTTCGCGGTGTGCCGCGAGGCCGGCCGGCGGACGCTCAACATGCGTCATTTCGACGTTCAGCTCATCGGCGGCATGGTGCTCCACCGGGGCGCGATCGCCGAGATGGCGACCGGTGAAGGCAAGACGCTCGTCGCCACGCTGCCGATCTACCTGAACGCGCTCACCGGCCGCGGCGTCCACCTCGTCACCGTCAACGACTACCTGGCCAAGCGCGACGCGCAGTGGATGGGTCCGCTCTATCACTTCCTCGGCCTGTCCGTCGGCGTCATCCAGCACGAGGCGTCGTTCCTGTACGACCCCTCGTACGTCACGTCCGACATCCGGATGACGGCGCTCCGGCCGTGCTCGCGTCGCGAGGCGTACCAGGCCGACGTCACGTACGGCACCAACAACGAGTTCGGCTTCGACTACCTGCGCGACAACATGCGGTTCTCCCTCGACGAGCTCGTCCAGCGGCCGCTCCACTACGCCATCGTCGACGAGGTCGACTCGATCCTGATCGACGAGGCGCGGACGCCGCTGATCATCTCGGGCCCGGCCGAGGAGTCGACGGACCTCTACTTCCGGATCGACCGCATCATCCCGAAGCTCAAGCGCGCCGCGACGATCGTCGAAGGCAAGCTGTCGGAGATCGAGGCGTCCGTCGAGGGCGACTACATCGTCGACGAGAAGTCGAAGGCCGTCGCGCTCACGGAGCAGGGGATCGCGCACTGCGAGCGGCTGCTCGGCGTCGAGAACCTCTACGATCCGAAGCAGATCGACGCCCTCCATCACATCCAGCAGGCGCTCCGCGCGCACGCGCTCTACAAGCGCGACGTCGACTACGTCGTGAACAACGGCGAGGTCATCATCGTCGACGAGTTCACCGGCCGCATGATGCCGGGCCGGCGCTGGTCCGATGGTCTCCACCAGGCGGTCGAGGCCAAGGAGAACGTCCGGATCGAGCGCGAGAACCAGACGCTCGCGACGATCACGTTCCAGAACTACTTCCGCATGTACGACAAGCTCGCGGGCATGACCGGCACCGCGGAGACCGAGGCGGAAGAGTTCGGGAAGATCTACAAGCTCGACGTCACGGTCATCCCGACGAACCGCTCGCTCATCCGCGTGAACCACCCGGACGTCGTCTACAAGACGGAGCGCGAGAAGTTCGACGCGGTCGTCAAGGACATCATCGCGCGGCACGGGAAGGGCCAGCCGGTCCTCGTCGGCACCGTGTCGATCGAGAAGTCGGAGCGGCTCGCCGCGCTGCTCAAGCGCCAGGGCGTCCGGCACGAAGTCCTGAACGCCAAGTACCACGAGCGGGAAGCCGAGATCATCGCGCAGGCTGGACGCGCCGGCGCGGTGACGATCGCGACGAACATGGCCGGGCGCGGCACCGACATCCTGCTCGGCGGCAACCCCGACTTCCTGTCGAAGGAGATCCTGCGCCGCCAGGGGCTCGACCCGGCGACCGCGGAGCTCGAGGCGCGCGCGGCGGCGCTGGTCGAGGCGCGGCGCGTCACCGAACCCGAGCACCAGCGCGTCATCGAAACCGGCGGTCTCCACATCGTCGGCACCGAGCGCCACGAGTCGCGCCGCGTCGACAACCAGCTGCGCGGGCGGTCGGGGCGCCAGGGCGACCCGGGCTCCTCGCACTTCTACCTGTCGCTCGAGGACGACCTCCTCCGCATCTTCGGGTCGCAGCGCATCCAGGGAATCATGGAGCGGCTCGGGATGGAGGAAGGCGAGCCGATCGAGCACAAGCTCGTGACGCGCGCCATCGCGACCGCGCAGAAGCGCGTGGAGACGCACAACTTCTAGATCCGGAAGCATCTCCTCGAGTACGACGACGTCATGAACAAGCAGCGCGAGATCGTGTACGGCATGCGCCGTCAGATCCTCGACGGCGAGAGCCAGGCCGAGACGATCACCGACTGGATCGAGGAGACGGTCGCCGCGACCATCGACGGCTATGCGCCGGAGGAGGCGCACGCGGAGGACTGGGACCTCGCCGGGCTCGGCACGGCGCTGACGCAGCAGTTCGACGTGAAGATCGCGCCGGCGCAGTTCATGGAAATCACGTCGCGCAGCGGCCTCGAGGAGCTGGTGGCCACCGCGGTGAAGGAGCGGTACGAGGAGCGGGAGCGCGAGCTCGGTCCCGAGCTGCTCCGGATGCTCGAGCGCCACGAGATGCTGATCGTCATCGACCAGCAGTGGAAGGACCACCTGCTGTCGATCGACCACCTGAAGGAAGGCATCGGCCTCCGCGGCTACGGCCAGCGGGACCCGCTCACCGAGTACAAGCGCGAGGCGTTCGATCTCTTCCAGGCCATGATCGATCGCGTGCGCGGGACCGTGCTCGAGCGCCTGTTCAAGGTGCAGGTCGTGCGCGAAGCCGCACAGCACGACGACGCGAATCGCGAAGGCCTCGCGCAGTGGCTCGACACCCAGCACGACCGGCGACTCCAGACGGATCGCCTCGCGTTCGACCTGCGGCCATTCGAAGGTGGCGGAGGCGAGCGCCCGGCGCAGGCCGCGAGCACGCCGCGTCCCGCGCCGCGCACCGCGAGCGGCGACAAGGTCGGGCGCAACGATCCCTGTCCGTGCGGAAGCGGGAAGAAGTACAAGCGCTGCTGCTATCTCAAGCAGCAGGGCGCCTGATCGCTCAGGCGGCGCGCGCGTCCGGTCGGTTCGGCGCCTCGATCACTTCCGGTCCCCAGATACTCACGTCGAGCGTGCGCACGTAGTGCAGCGTGGTCGGCTGCCGCGCGAGCTGCATGTCGAGCGGCAACGCCATCGTGTTCGTGCAGATCTCCGCCTCCGCGCGCTGGAGCGGCCACGGCGCGTGATGGATCTCGACGCGCTCCACGCGGCCGTCCGGATACATCACGTAAAAGCAGTAGCGCTCGGTCAGCCACCATTCGAGCGACCCCGGCGCGGCGATCTCCGGGCGTCCGATCGGGCGGTACTCGCCGTCGAACTCCGCCGACGGCGCATCCGGATGGGTCCGCACGCTGCGGAACCGGAACGACTCGCCGCGATCGTGTCCGCTCGAGGCGTAGAAATACGGTAGCCGAAACCAGAGGCGCGCGACCTGGACGCCGAGCAGCGTGTCCGCGTCGAGGCTGAAGAAGAACACGCCCGGCTTGCCGTCGATCGTCACGTACGTCCGGAGGTTGATCTCGCGGAACGTCGACAAGCGCGGCACCGCGGGCAGCCCGCGCAGCCGCAGTCCCCGCACCGTGAACGGCGTCACCGCGAGCCACGCCGAGCCATCGAACGTATCGAGTGGCAGTGCCGCGGGGACGAACGGCCTCAGGTCCGACTCACGCACGGCCCAGTGTGCGAACAGCAGGTCGTCCCACGCCTGCGCCATGAGCCATGGCGTTCGCGGCGCGGGCCATGGGCGGTGGTCGTCCGGGGGAAGCCGGTCCGACTCGAGGCGCTGCCCGAGGCCGTGGACGAAGCCGCGTGCGGCCGTGTCGATCACGGACCGCGCGAGGTCTTCGGGCTCCGAGGGCAGGGGCCGGCGCATGGCTCTATATAGACGCTACTCCCGTGCCAGCGATCGGGCAGCCGGACGCGCAAAATCATCGATTCCTTCGTGATTTTCAGCGGGTCACGTGATTCCACGCTTCAAGCTCGCCGGCGTCCCGGCCACTGTTCGGGCGGCTTTTGCGCGTCCTGCCGGGTATGTGTTCGACGCCTAGCGGGTGATTTCGACGCAACCACAAGCGGTTGTATTTTTTCTTTTGGGCTCCGGCGGGTCGCGTGTTAGAAGTGCTCATGCGTCTTGAGCAAATCGTCCTGCACGGGTTCAAGTCCTTCGGCGAGAAGACCGTCGTCAAGATCCTGCCCGGAATCACCGGGATCGTCGGCCCGAACGGCTGCGGGAAGAGCAACATCGGCGAATGCGTCCGGTGGGCTCTGGGTGAGCAGAGCGCCAAGTCGCTGCGCGGTCATCGGATGGACGATCTCATCTTCCACGGCTCGGGGTCGCGGAAGGCCGTCGGCCTCGCGGAAGTCGAGCTCATGTTCACGAACGACGGCGAGCTGTCGATCCCGTACAGCGAGATCGCGGTCACGCGCCGTCTGTTCCGGACCGGTGAGTCCGAATACCTGCTGAACAAGCAGCCGTGCCGGCTGCGCGACATCTTCGATCTCTTCGCCGGCACCGGCGCGAACCCGCGCGCGTACTCGGTCATGGACCAGGACAAGCTGAACCACGTCCTGACCGCCAAGCCCCACGAGCGCCGCGTCTTCATCGAGGAAGCGGCCGGCATCGCGCGCTACAAGCAGCAGCGCAACGAGACGCAGGGCAAGCTCGACGCGACCCGGCAGAATCTCGTGCGCGTGCGCGACGTGATGGACGAGGTCCGCCGGCAGCTCGGCTCGCTCGAGCGGCAGGCGAAGAAGGCGCAGCAGTACAAGGCGCTGCAGGGTGAAAAGCGCGAGCTCGCGCTGACGCTGATGGCCGCGGACCACGCCGCCCTCACGACCGGCACGGCGACGCTCGAGCGCGAGATCGGCGAGCTCCGCGACCGGTCCGACGTCCTGCGCGGCCGCATCGCCGTGCTCGCCGGACGGGAAGCGGTTCAGCGCGAAGCGATCCAGGTGAGCGACCACCGCCTCGCCGACATTCGCCAGTCCGTCCAGAAGGTGCAGGGCGAGCTCGAGCGCCTGCTCGAGCGCCGCGAGCAGATGGGCGTGCAGCTGCGCGAGTCGGAAGAAGAGGCGACGCGCCTCGAAGCGGAGATCCGTGTAACGGCCGAGCGCCTGGCCGGTCTGGCCGACGAGCGCACCACCGCGCGCAGCGCCCTCGCCGAAGTCGAAGCGCTGGTCACGGAGCGCGGGGCGGCCGCGTCATCGCTGGCGGCGCGCGTCGAAGCTCATCGCAGCGGTCTGGCAGCCGATCGCGATCGTCTCGAAGCGCTGCGTCTCGAACAGATGCGGCGCGCGAGCGAGCGCACGGACCTCATGCGCAGCGCCGGCGAGCTGCGCGAGCGCCAGAGTCAGCTGCTCCGGCGCGCCGAGCGGCTCGCCGGTGAGCTGGCGCAGGCCCTAGCGGAGGCCGAAACGCTGGCGGGCCGCCGCGTCGTGGTCGAGAGCGCACGCGAGCGTGCGCTGCACGAGCTCGGAACGCTCGCCGCCGAGCGCGTGAATCTCGAGACGACGCTGCGCGATCGCGAGCAGGCGCTGGCGGAAGCGACCGCGGCGCTCGCCGAGATTCGCGTGACGCTCGCCGGGCGGCGGTCGAGCCTCGAATCACTGCTCGAGCTCACGCGCGTGCGTGAGGGCTATGGCGCCGGCGTCCGCGCGATCTTCGCCGATGGCCAGAGCGCCGGCCTCGCCGGCGTCGTCGGCACCGTCGCCGACCTCATCGACGTGCCGCAGGGCCTCGAGCGGCCCATCGCGGCCGTGCTCGCCGACCGTCTCGAATGGGTCGTCGTCGAACGCTTCAATGACGCGCGCGCGGCGGTCGCCTTCCTCGAATCGCGGCACGCCGGCTCGGCGACGTTCATTCCGCTCGAGTGCCTCGCGCCGCGTACCGGCAACGGCAACGGCCATGGAAACGGGCATGTCGGCGAGCCGCCGCAGTACCCGCCTCATTACATGGACGGCGTGCGCTGGGTTGCCGGCGAAGTCCGCGCCGGCTCCGACGGCCTCATCCCGTACCTGCTCGACGGCGTCGCGATCGTCGACGACCTCGATCGCGCTGAGGCGCTCTGGCGCCGGAATGGCGTCGTCGCGACCTACGTGACGCCGGCCGGCGAGGTCCTCACGCCGACCGGCGGGCTGCGCGGCGGCGGCGAGTCCGCCGCCCACGAGCACTCGCTGCTGGCGCGCAAGCGCGAGCTGCGGGAGCTGGAAGACGAAGTCACCGCGCTCGAAAGCGCGCTCGCTGAAGCGCAGCAGCACGTCGGCGCGCTCGAGACCGAGACGTCGGCGCTTCGCGCCCGGCTGCCCGTCGTCCTCCAGGCGATCGCCGCCAACGAAGGCGCGCGCGTGGCGAACGAAAAGGACCTCGAGCAGTCAGTGCGCGAGCAGGAGCGCGTCCACCGGCATCGCGAGACGATCGCGCTCGAAATGCGGCAGGTCGACGTGCAGACGCATGAGACGAACGAAACGGTCGGCGGTCTCGAGCGCCGCATCGAAGCCGCCCGTGAAGCCGAAATGGCGCACGAATCCGCGATGGCCGGCCTGCGCGAGACGATCGAGACGGCCCGCGCGCGCGAAGCCGAGATGGTCGGCGAGCTCAGCGCGTGCCGCGTGGAGCTGGCATCCGCGACGGAGCGTGCCGAGGCGCTCGGCCGCGAGCTGATCCGGCTCGACCAGATCGAGGCGGACCTGAACGAGCGGGCGAAGCAGGCGCGCGAGCGGCAGACGCAGAACGCCGAGCGCTCGGCGTGGCTCGCCGCGGAGCGCGAGCGCACGGACGTGGCCGCGCGCGAGGTGGCCGTCGAGCGTGATCGCATCGAAGAGGAAGCCCGAGCGGCGGCAGCGCGACACGAAGAGCTGCAGACCGAGCTGCGCGAGATCGACGGCGAGACGCGCGGACTCGAGTCGGATCTTCGCTCCCTGACGGCGGCGTCGCACGAGCGTGAGATCAAGCTCACCGAGCACCGCGTCCGCCGCGAAGAGCTCATCCAGGAAGCGCGGCGGGCCTGGAGCGTCGACGAAGCCGATCTGGCCACGCGGCACGATCCCGAGCGGGATCTCGAAGCGGCGCGCACGAGGGTCGCGGAGCTCGACGAAAAGCTCGAGTCGATCGGCGCGGTGAACCTGGTCGCGGACGACGAGTACCGCGAGCTCGACGAGCGGCTGACGTTCCTCAAGACGCAGCACGACGATCTGATCGCGTCGGTGAAGGACCTCGAGAAGGCCCTCCGCGGCATGACCCGCACGGCGCAGGAGCGATTCACGCAGGCGTTCGACGAGATCAACCGCCACTTCTCGGAGATCTTCGGGCGCCTCTTCGAAGGCGGCCGCGCGGAGCTCCGGCTCGTCGAAGCCGAAGAAGGCGGCGATCCGCTCGACACCGGCGTCGATCTGATGGCGCAGCCGCGCGGCAAGCGGCTGCAGTCGGTGACGCTCATGTCCGGCGGCGAGCGCGCGCTGACGGGCCTCGCGCTGCTGTTCGCGATCTTCTACTACCGCCCGAGCCCGTTCTGCGTGCTCGACGAGGTGGACGCGCCGCTCGACGACGCGAACATCCACCGCTTCCTGCGCGTCCTGCGCGAGCTGACGAGCCAGACGCAGTTCATCGTCATCACGCACAACCGCAAGACGATGGAAGCGGCCGACATCCTCTATGGCGTCACGATGGAGGAGGCCGGCCTCTCGAAGCTCGTCTCCGTCAACCTCGCGGGCTGAGTTCCGCCGGCCCGCCGCGGGGTGAAATGCCCCGCGGTATCAGCTAGACTCGGTCGCAGCATCATGTCGTCCGTCGGACCGTATCTCCGCGAGCTGCGCGAGCGTCGCGGGGTCTCGCTCGAAGAGATCTCGCGCACCACCCGGGTCGGCCGCTCCTATCTCGAGGCCCTCGAAGCCGGCGATGCGTCGAAGCTGCCGGCGCCGGTCTTCACCCGTGGCTTCATCCTCGCGTACTGCCAGGCGCTCGGCGAGCCGCCCGAGGAGGCGCTCACGCGATATTCCGCACGCGACGACGAAGCGCCGGAGCCGGCGGCAGCCACGCGGACGACCGCGCGCGACCGGTCGGCCGGCCGCGGCCGCGGCACGGTCCTCGTGAGCTTCGTGCTTCTCATCGTCCTCGGCATCGCGCTCTTCGCCGTGGCGCTCGTGCTGCAGTCGACTCGTGAAGCGCCGGGCGAGCGGCGCGCTGATGGCCGACGCGGCGACGTGAAACCGATCCCCCGTGCGACCGACACACGGCGCGACGCACCGCTGCCTCCGGTTGCCGGTGCGCCGACCGGACCCGGCGCGCCCGCGACGACGCCTGATTCGGGAATTGCCGCCGTGACGGTCGACGGGGCGCGCCCGAACGCGCCGACGCCACCGTCTCCCGCTCCGGGCAGCGCGACGTCGTCCTCCGCACGTCCCACGACACCAGGTGGTGTACCGCCGGGCGGACCCGCTCCGACCACGCCGCCGGCCGCAACGCGATCCGTCCCCGCGACGACGATGCCGCCGCTTCCGTCATCGCCGCCGGCCGGCGACAGCACCGCGGCGACGACGAAGCCGCCGCCCGCACCGCCGACCGCGACCGTGACGCAGCAGGAAGTCATCACGTCGGTCGGGCAGGTGAACGCGCCGTACCGTCTCGTCGCGCGCACGAACGCGCTCACGTGGATTCGCGTGCGCACCGGCGACGGGCATCAGACCGACGAGACGGTGCCGGCCGGGCAGGTGCGGGAGTGGGTGTCGAACCGGCCGTTCACCGTGTCAGTCGGGAACGCCGGCGGCGTGCGGCTCGAGCTGAACGGCAAGCCGCTGCCGCCGCTCGGCGCGAGCGGCGCGGTGATCAGCGGCATCGTGCTGCCGGGAACGCCATGAAGCTCTTCTCCGGCCTCAGCGAGCGCCTTCGCGACGGCCTGCGCCGCTCGCAGGAGTACCTCTCGCAGAGCTTCTCGTCGGTGCTCGACACGGGGCGGCCGATCACCGAGGAGCTCTACGAAGAGCTGGAGGAAGTGCTGATCGCCGCGGATCTCGGCGCAGCCGTCGCGGCGGACTTCACCAACCGCGCGCGCGAGGAAGCCGTGTTCGGCACGGTGACACAGGCCGGGCATCTCCGGCCGCTGTTCCGCCGGTTCCTCGTCGACACGCTCGGCGGTTCCGCCCAGCCGCTCGACCTCGACCATCGGCCGAGCGTGCTGCTGATGCTCGGCGTGAACGGGTCGGGAAAGACCACGACATGCGCGAAGCTCGCGGCCCGGCTCAAGGCGATGGACAAGGCGCCGCTGCTCGCGGCCGCCGACACGTTCCGCGCCGCGGCGATCGAGCAGCTCGAGACGTGGGGCGGCCGCATCGGCGTGGACGTCATCCGCCAGGCGCCCGGCTCGGATCCCGCGGCCGTCGTGTTCGACGCCGTGAAGGCGGCCACCGCACGCGGTGTCGACGCGCTCATCATCGACACGGCGGGGCGGCTCCACACGAAGACGAACCTGATGGACGAGCTCGCGAAGCTGAAGCGCGTCGTGGAGCGGCAGCTGCCGGGCGCGCCGCACGAATCGCTGATGGTGCTCGACGCGCCGACGGGGCAGAACGGCTTCGCGCAGGCGCGGATGTTCCACGAGGCCGTCGGCCTCACCGGCGTCGTCATCACGAAGCTCGACGGCACCGCCAAGGGCGGCATCGTGATCCGCATCGTTCGCGAGCTCAAGATCCCGATCAAGCTCATCGGGGTCGGCGAGCGGATCGAGGATCTCGACGTCTTCGATCCGCAGCGCTTCGTCGACGCGCTGGTCCCGGCGGAATGACCGGGCGCGACGAGGCGTTCATGCGGCGGGCCCTCGCGCTCGCCGAGCAGGCCCGTGGTCTCACGTCCCCGAACCCGCTCGTCGGCGCCGTCGTCGTCCAGGACGGCGAGATCGTCGGCGAAGGATTCCATCGCGCAGCCGGACAGGCGCACGCGGAGATCGACGCGCTGGACGCGGCCGGCGCGCGCGCGCGGGGGGCGACGCTCTACGTGACGCTCGAGCCGTGCTCGCATCAGGGGCGCACGCCGCCCTGCGCGCCGCGCGTCGTCGCGGCGGGCGTGCGGCGCGTCGTCGCCGCCATGACGGATCCGAACCCGCAGGTCAGCGGCCGCGGTCTGGTCGCGTTGCGCGAGGCCGGCATCGACGTCGTCGAAGGCGTGCTCGCGGAAGAAGCCGCGAGGCAGAACCGCGTGTTCGTGACCGCGATGCGCCGCGGGCGCCCGCACGTGACGCTGAAGGGCGCGATCACGGTCGACGGCCGCATCGCCGATGCCGACGGCACGTCGCAGTGGATCACCGGCGAGGCGGCGCGCGAACGCGCGCACCGGCTGCGGAGCGAGGCGGACGCGATCGTGGTCGGCATCGAAACCGTGCTGAAGGACGACCCGCGCCTCGACGTGCGGCTCGACCGCCCCTGGCCGCGCGAGCCGTACCGCGTGGTGCTCGACTCGCTCGCGCGCACGCCGGTCGACGCCCGCATCATCGGCGCGGGGACGCCGGCCCGAACCATCGTCGCGATCGGCGACCGCGCGGGCGCCGAGCGCGTGGCGGCGCTCACGGCGCGCGGCGCCAGCGTCGTCGCGTGCCCCGGCCGCGCCGGGCGCGTCGATCCCGCGCAGGTCCTCGCCTGGCTCGCGGCGCGCGACGTGCGCGCGGTGCTCGTGGAAGGCGGCGGGGAAGTGCACGGCGCGTTCCTGGACGCCGGCCTCGTGGACCGCGTGGCCGTGTTCATCGCCCCGCTCGTGCTCGGAGGCCGCGCGCCGTCGCTGGTCTCCGGGAGCGGTCGCGCGCTGAAAGACGCGGTGCGGCTCGAGCGGTTCGACGTCACGCCACTCGGCACCGACGTGCTGCTCGAGGCAGACGTCGCCGCGGCGCCTATACTGAACGTGAGCCGCTAGTTGTTTACGGGCATCGTGGAAGAGGTCGGCGTCGTGCGCCGCACGGGGCGAAGCGGCGAGACCGCGCGCCTCGACATCGCCGCGCGCGCCACGATGGACGGCAGCGAGCCCGGCGCCAGCGTGGCGGTCAGCGGGACGTGTCTCACCGTCGTGGCGAAGGACGCGGACGGGTTCGCGTTCGAGGTGGGGCCCGAGACGCTCGCGCGCACGACGCTCGGGCGGCTCGAAGCGGGCGACCGCGTGAACCTCGAGCGCCCGCTGCGCTTCGGCGGCTCGCTCGGCGGACATCTGGTGCTGGGGCACGTGGACGGCGTCGGGACGGTCGGCGCCGTGACGCGTGTAGAATCGACCGCGCGCATCCGCGTGGGATTCGACACGGCGCTCGACGCGCTGATGATCCCGCAGGGGTCCGTCGCGGTCGATGGCGTGAGCCTCACGATCGCGGCGCTCGGCAGCGGCTGGCTCGAGGTCATGCTGATCCCGCACACGCTCGGGGCGACGACGCTCGGGAGGTTGACGGTGGGCGACAGGGTGAACATCGAAGCCGACGTCATCGGCAAGTACGTCGTGCGATCGCTCGCACTGCGGGATGCGCGATGACCGCGTTCGTCACCGTCGACGAAGCGCTCGAAGAGCTCCGCCTCGGGCGGATGATCGTCGTCGTCGACGACGAGGACCGCGAGAACGAAGGCGACCTGGTCATGGCCGCCGACAAGGTCACGCCCGAAGCGATCAACTTCATGGTCACGCACGGCCGCGGCCTCATCTGCGTGCCGATGCTCGGCGAGCGGCTCGACGAGCTGCAGATCCCGATGATGGTGTCCGACAACACAGCGCCGATGGGCACGGCCTTCACGGTCACCGTCGACGCGCGACGCGGTGTGACGACCGGCACGTCGGCGTACGACCGCGCGGTCAGCATTCGGACGCTGGTCGATCCCACGACGCGTCCCGAAGACCTGACCCGTCCCGGCCACGTCAACCCGCTCCGCGCCAAGGCCGGCGGCGTGCTGCGTCGCGCCGGTCACACCGAAGCCGCGGTGGATCTCGCGCGCCTCGCCGGCTGCTATCCGGCCGGCGTCATCTGCGAAGTCATGGACGAAGAAGGCGGGATGGCGCGCGTACCGCTGCTCGTCGAGTTCGCCCGGCGCCACGGGCTCAAGATGACGACCATCAAGGCGCTCATCGAGTACCGGGTCCGCAAGGAAAAGCTCGTGCACCGCGTCGCGGTGTCGAAGCTGCCCACGGACTTCGGCGACTTCACGGCCATCGCCTACGAGACCACCGTCGAGAGCTGGACGCCGCTGGCGCTCGTGTACGGCGACGTCGCCGGCGAGACGCCCGTGCTCGTGCGCATGCACTCCGAATGTCTGACCGGCGACGTGTTCCGGTCGCAGCGCTGCGACTGCGGCGAGCAGCTGCGCGCGGCGCTCGAGATCATCAGCGCCGAAGGCCGCGGCGTGCTGGTGTACCTGCGGCAGGAAGGCCGCGGCATCGGTCTCGTCAACAAGATCCGCTCGTACGAGCTGCAGGACATCGGGAAGGACACCGTGGAAGCGAACCAGATCCTCGGCTTCCAGGCCGATCCGCGCGACTACGGCATCGGCGCGCAGATCC
>ORJL010178959.1_pt1 | contig 13171 bp, 9 predicted proteins | sample 1779941 | NCBI WGS metagenome assembly ORJL01 (sample SAMEA104232317, study PRJEB22302) | groundwater metagenome | biome: forest; feature: aquifer; material: groundwater | place: USA | collected 2011-08-07 | depth 5.8 m
CCAGGAAGATCCCGCTCGCCGACGACGTGGACGCCCGGGTGCTGGCGCGCGGGACCTCGGGCTTTTCTGGTGCGGACCTGGCGAACCTCGTCAACGAGGCGGCGCTCAACGCGGCGCGGTACAACCAGAAGACCGTCCGCATGATCGACTTCGAGTTCGCGAAGGACAAGGTGCTGATGGGCGCCGAGCGGCGCTCCATGATCATCTCGGAGGAAGAGAAGAAGGTCACGGCGATTCACGAGGCCGGTCACGCGCTGCTCACCGTGCTGCTTCCCAACGCGGATCCCATCCACAAGGTCACGATCATCCCGCGAGGCATGGCCCTGGGCGTCACGCAGCAGCTGCCGCTCGACGACCGGCACAACTACTCGCGTGATTACCTGAACGATCAGATCGCCATCCTCCTTGGCGGGCCTCAGTATGCCCTGGCTACCTACCTGCTGCTTTACCTTAAACAGGCGTTGCTATTCTCGGTCGTTCAGGCAGGGTTCTTCCTCGCGGTGGCTCAGGGGTGCGGCCTCCTGGGCCGCGTGGGATCGGGCGTCCTCAGCGATAAGCTTCTCAAAGGCAACCGGCGGCTGGTCTTCCTGGCCATGGGTATCGTATTCACTGGGTGTTTGGCTCTGATAGCTGCCGGCGTTTCCCAAGAGACCGCCTTACTGGTCCTGATGTTCGTCATCGGACTTTCCGGCTTCGGCTGGTTCAGCATCTGGATGACGTGGCTGGCCGAGATTTCCGCGAGCGGGGCTGCTGCGGCCGGGGGATGCCGTACCCGATGCGGCCGGCCAGGCCGGAGCCCTGGGCCACGGCCAGAAAGAGGCCCGCCTGCACGACCGAGAAAAGGAGCGACTGTTTCAAGTAGAGCAGAAGGTAGGTAGCCAGGGCGTACTGGGGACCGCCGAGCAGAATGGCAACCAGGCCCAGACGGGTCACGTTCCAGGATATGAACCTGACCTTACCATCCTTGGGTCGGACTCCCGGAGCCATGGTTGGGCCCGGTCTAGCTAATTCGCGGTTGTCCCTGTATAGGGCGGAAGAGCCAACCCCCACCGCCAGGATAACGATCGCCATGGATAGGAGAACCTGACGCCACCCCACGCCGAGCGACAACGACGGGAGGGCGGCGGCGCTCGCCGCGCTTCCGACGGAAGCGCCGGAGAAGAAGAGGCCCATGGCCGTAGCCCGCTCTTTCGAGGAAAACCAACCAGTGACGGCTCTGGTCATCGACGGCAGGACCCCGCCCGTTCCCAGGCCCACCGCAAAGCAAGCCACCAACGCCGATTCCAGGGTTGCCGCCTGAGAGAAGAAGATGACGGCGCCAGCGATCAGCCCCTGGAAGCAGAGGAGATTCCATCGGATGGTCCTGTCTGCCAGCAGTCCACCGGGGATGGCCGTGATAACGCCGCCTGTCAGATTGGCGGACATTAAGAACCCGATCTCCGTCCGGGTTGCCCCCAGGTCGGTTTGAAGGAACGGCGCTATCGCAGGTGTGGCGAAGAGGACCCCCAGGGTGGCGGCGTTTGCTGCGGTCAGAACCGCCAACAGTATCCACCTGTACGCCCGCGATTTGGGCCAGTCCCTCAACTGCGCTCCTGTCTACAACCCCGAAAGCTGCTCGAAGACTTCTTCAACCTTGATCTTGACCACGCATTGCACGGGCGGCATTTGGGGAAACATCTTGGCCAGCCCTTGTGAGGTCTTCTCGAAGAGGGGTCCCGTTTCCTGGACCTCGGCTTTGCCCTTCAACTGGTAGCCCTTCCTGCCTTGCGCATCAAAGACCAGGACCGAGACGGAAGGGTTTGCCTTCAGATTGTCACGTGTGTGAGGGGAATTGAGCACTGCGAAGGATAGGGTCTCGTCGTCCAAAGGCCGCAACGAGCCTTTCGGTGAGACGTTCGGAACGCCATTCTTGTCTGCGGTGGCGACGAAGCCAACGCGCTGCTCTCCAATAATCTTCTTCACTTCATCGGGTATGGTGGCCATGTCTTTCTCCTTTCAAATGTGTGTTTGGCTGCCTGCCACGAAACCGGCAGGCGAACGGTTTCGTCGGGATCTAGATCCCCTGCTTGAGCTTGTTGGTCACATCCTCACGAAGGGCGACCTTCCGCACCTTCCCGCTGGCGGTCATGGGCAGGCTGTCGACCAGCTCCAGCCTTTCCGGCAGCTTCACCGTGGCGAGGCCGCGCTCCTTGAGGAATGCGACTATCTCATCCAGCGTCATGGTCTCCCCAGGCCGCGGCACGACGTATACGCAGTTGCGCTCTCCCAGCCGTGGGTCAGGCATGCCAACCATCGCCACCGCCAGGACCTTGGGATGCGCATAGAGAAGCTCTTCCACCTCACGGGGGCTTATCTTCTCGCCTCCCCGGTTTATGATGTCCTTGATGCGGCTGACGAAGCTCAGGTATCCCCGCTCATCCATTATGACCGAGTCTCCCGTGAAGAACCATCCGTCAGGGCTAAAGGACCGCCGGGTTAGGTCCGGGTCCCTGAAATAGCCAGCGTTAACGAAGGGACCGCGGAGCGCCATCTCGCCAGGCTGACCAGGAGGCAGCGTCTTCTCCCTCGCCTCGTCGAAGACGACGATCTCCACCTCAGACGAGGCTGCCCGGCCGACAGTGGTGGCCGCCAGCTCGGGGGGATCGTCTGCGCGGGTTATAGGGCCGCCCACGCACTCGCTGGCGCCCCAAAGCGTGATGAAGCCGCAGCCAACCTCGGCCCGTAATCTCCTTATCCCTTCGCTGGGCATGGGAGCCGCTCCGGTGATGAAGATGCGCAGCGAACTCAAGTCGTATTTCTTCAGGCCCGGGTGATTCAGGATGCCCATCAACTGAGGAGGCACTCCCAGGGCGGCGGTGACGTGCTCTCGCTCTATCACGCGCAGGGCCTCCTCCGGATCGAAAGCATCCATCCAGACGCAGGTGGCGCCGATTTCGGAGAGGATCATGGTGCCGCTAACCGCCAGGCCGAAAGCATGGTAGGCGGGGGCCAGGGAGAGCAGGATATCCTTCTCAGTGAATTCAAACCCCGAGTTGAAGGATAGGCAACTGTGGATCACGTTGTGCGTCCAGATGGGAGCCTTGGGAGCGGCTTCCGTCCCCGAAGTGAACATCAGCACCAGCGGGTCGTTGGCGTCGGGCCTCAGGGCGGCGAGCTTACCCCTGGCCGCCTCTTGAACAGACGGGGAGGAAGGCTGCGTCCAGCCGGACGCCAGGTCGTGGAAGGAGACCGCTCCCGGAGGAACGGATTCTCCAACCACAATCAAGTGCTTCAAGGCCGCCAGGCCCGGACGTATTTCCTCGAGCATCTTTGGGTAATCGAATCCCCCAAAGGAGTCTGGAAGAATAACGGCCACAGACTCACTGCGCTCCATGATATAGCGCACCTCCGCTGCCCGGTAATAAGGCACGATTGGGCAGAGGACGGCTCCGATCTTGCCGGCTGCAAAATAGGAGGCCAACGCCTCGATGCCGTTGGGCAGTTGAGCCGTGACCCGGTCGCCTCGCTTTATTCCCAGATCATGGAGCCCCAGCGCCAGGCGGTCCACCAGGCGTCCGAATTCGGCATATGTGACCCGCCGTCGCGAATCCACGATGGCCGTCTTGTCCGGAAAGGTCTGCACTATGCGGTCCAGCCGGTCCCCGACGGTTGCGTCAGACCAGTAGCCTCTTGCTACGTATTCCTTGATCAATGCGGGGGTTATCCTGGTTTCTATAGGCATTGCTTCCTCCTCATTCGTCCGGGCTATCCTATCGGCCTGCTGAAGCTACATTGGACCTTCCCCGGGGCGCTGGTCCCGAAGTCCTGGGTTGGATCGACGACCCCTTGAACGGCGCCTCCCAATTGGAACGACGCGGAAGGAACGTCCAGAAAGTTGAGGATACACCCCCTTGCGGCTTTTTTCAAGTCAACCGGCAGGTCCGGCGGTTACAGGCTCCTGTCTTCCTTAGCAGTAATGGCGGAGACCCACCGAAAAGTGTATCATGATGCTCGAATGGGACAGATATGCAAGAGTTAGCCATCATGCAGAGCCTTCTCTACATTGCCCTCCAGGAAGGGGAACAGAGTGGCGGGGAGCGCATAACAGCCGTACGCCTGGTTATCGGCCGGCTCTCCGGCATAGACCCCGAGGCTCTGGCGCAATCCTTCGAATCACTGAGTCAGGGCACCATCGCCGAGGGCGCCAGCCTGGAGGTTGAGTGGGTTGACGCCGTGGCCGAGTGTGATCGATGTAGAGGGACATGGGAACTTACTCACCAGTACCTGGTCTGTCCCCATTGTGGCAAGGGCTTCGGCAGGCTGCTGAGCGGGCATGAGTTACGCGTGGCCGGCCTGGCAATGGACTGAACCGCCGAGGGCTGGCGGGCGCCAGTAGCTGTCGGGAGTCTGTTGATTATGGTCGATGAGTTCCCCTTGAATTGACTGCCCGCAATGTGGCTGATATGATTCGATTAACGTAGTGGTCTGAGGCGGAAGGAGCGATTATGAAGTTCTTGATGTTGATCGTCGGAGTTGTAGTAGTAGCTGCTGGCGTCGGCGCCGCTCTGGTGCTGACGGGCGAGGCCCCGGTTTGCCCGCAGGCCGCGACCACTGCGGCCGTGAGAACCCAGAGCCAGATAGGCGATCTCCTCAGCCGTGACAAGAGCGTTACCATAACCGACGCTGACGCTACGGCAGCCGGTAAGAGCATGCTTGGCTCGGTTATGAGAGATCCGAGGGTATGCTTCGATACCCAGGGCGCCCACGTCTCCGGCAGGTTCGGCCTCGACCAGATATCCTTCTCTGCCTATGTGACGCTCGCCAGCGCTGACCTCGATCTATCAGGGACCACGCCGAAAGTGTCGAAACTGGACATCCGGCTGGGCGGATTGCCCAATATCCCGGGCGTCTCCGACCAGGCGGGTACCCTGGTTGCCACCGCCATAAACCAGGGCCTCGCGCAGATCAAGATTAGCAAGCCGTTGAGGGCTCAGTTCGCGGCAGGCTCAGTGACCGTTCGGGAATAGGCTCTGCGCCATGAGAGATGGTGCGCCGGGCGACTCCATCTTGATCGCCCAGGTTACCCATTCGCTGGACGAGAAATACGGTCTGCCTCAAAAGATCGCCAGCGAGCCCGAGACTCAGCAGGTCATCACGCAGTTCTTGACGAGACTGCAGAAAGCCTTCGGCAGCCTGTCCGCGGTCAAAGGCCGGAGGATCCTGGACCTTGGCTGCGGTTCAAACTCAAGCCGTTCTCCCACAACCGGACTGATCACGCCCATGTTCGAGCCGTGGTTCTGCCGAATACTTCTTGAACTGGGAGCAGATCCGGTCGGGGTGGACCTGGGGGACCTGTCAGGCGAGCTTTTCGAGCATTATGGCGTCGATCTGGCAGAATCCGGCGCCCTGGACTTCCTGCCGGACTCCTCGTTTGACGGAATTCAAGACAGCAGGATTTTCGGATCGCCCGAGTTCACCACCCAGCACCCGGCCGTGGGAGACTACGAAAGGATTTCAAGGGAGATCAAGCGACAAGAGCGTAGACTCTTGAAGCCCGGGGGGACGATCGTCCACAGTGACATTGCCCCGGAAGCCCCTTGAAGAGGCGGGCCCGCTACTAGAGGCGGGCCGGGGATCGCCTCCGGTTCAGTTCGGGGCCCGGGATGAGCGTTGCTGGTCTCTCGCCGGCAGGACTGTTTCCACTGAGGGTAGGGAGGCGCCAGCCGCGGCCACGAAGACGTTGTCTGCATTCCTGAAGTTCGCAGGTACGTAGATGATGTTGTCGTAGAAGTAGAGCACAACGTTATCAAGATAGAAGACCGCATTGGGGGGCTGTGAATCCTGTTGCACTTCGAAGACCAGTGTGATGCTCTTGCCCCGGATTTCGGCTATGAGGTACCGGAAATCCAGACCTTTAAGACTCCAGACATTGCTCGAAGAGCAGTATCCATTACTTGAGCCGTATGACTGGGTCAACGAGAGGTCCATGATCTTGACCTGCAAGAAGTCGAGGCAGGTGTTCGACGTTGAGATATTAGGGTTCACGTTGGCCCAATTGAAGTACAGCATTATCCCGATGGTATCAGTCGGCACCTGTACGACCTGGTAGATTCGGTCGGTCTGACCAGGAGTGGAGTCGACTGCCCAGCCGCCTGAGTTCGGGTTGACGTTGGTTCGCTGAAACCCGGAAAAGGTCCAGCCTCCGTCGTTCTCGAAGCCTCCGTTTTGAACAATGGGCGTGGGTGTGGGCACGGGGGTTGGAATCGCTGTTGGCGCGGGGGTGGCGGTTGGCGAAGGAACCGGCGTCGCCGTAGCAGTTGGCGCTGGAGTGTTGGTCGGCGTGGGGGTGATGGTGCCGGTGGAAGTTGGCGTTGCCGTCGGCTGGGGGATGATCTGCTGTAGCTTCTGGCGGATCGCTGTAGCGTAATCTGCGAAAGTGGCTACCTGGATGACGAATCCTCCGCCCGCGAACGGGGGAGCCACGTACCCGGGGCGCGGGTACGCTATCTCGAGCATCTTGTTTATGGAAGGGCTGTTACCAATGGCTTCCAGATCGACTTCATCGATGCCTGCCGCGACGGCTGCATCGCGGGAGGCTATCGTGTCAGCCTGATTCGTCGGATCCCCGTCGGTGGAGATGTTGATGGTTTGCCTGATGCTGCCTGCGAAATTGGCCGATCCAGTGATCTCTTGTTTGCATTTGTCGATAGCGGCGTTCGTCGGCGTAAGGCCTCCGAGTTGCGTCGCTGCCAGAATTGCATTGCCAATGCTGTTCGCCGCTGCCGCGCTGTCAACCACCGAGGGCCCAGCAATGATCGGAGTCTCAGAGAAGAAGGTGCCGAACTGAAGCACGGTGATCTCCATGGCTCCGTTCTGGGGCACAACGGTGCTGTCCATTATCGCCGAGGCCAATCCCTGCTTCATGGCTGTGAAATCGCCCGGCTCAATACTCCCCGATCCGTCAAGCGCTATGCACACCTGCGTGGTCGGGCCTGCGGTCAAGGAAGTTGTGGCCGGCAGCGCAAGTGATAGACCCACGGCAGCGAAAAGCGCGATCGAGACGGCTGATCCCGGCAGCGAACGAAATAAACGCCTGACAGTCAAACCCTTGCTCATGCTTCTTACCCCTCCCCACCTCACGACCTAGGACGGACGGCTTCCCGCAACTCAACCAAGCCGTTCCCGCAATTCAACGTTGAAGAAACGAGATTACTTACCCTGACATTCTTACACTAGACAGAAGCGCACGTCAAGCGACATGATGGTACAGCTATTACGTGATACCGAACGTTATTCCCTGGTCTCCAGCGCCTTCAACACCTTCTCTGCGGTTACGGGCAGATCGCGTATATAGACTCCGATAGCATCGGCGATGGCGTTGGCCACGGCCGGAGGGGCGCCCAGCATCAGACCCTCGCCCGCCTCCTTGGCCCCGAAGGGGCCGTTGGGGTCCAGGGTCTCAACGTAGCCGCTGACGACGGGGCAGGCCTCCATTGCCGTAGGAATACGGTACTCCAGGAAAGAGGCGTTCATGGTGGTCCCTTCCCTGCGTTCCAGGTCCTCCGTCAAGGCGTATCCCGCTCCCATGATGGCTGATCCGTCTATTTGCCCCTCGACCGAGAGGGGGTTTATCGCGAAGCCGCAATCATGTACGACTGTCATCATCTTGACTTCTACCTGTCCGGTCTCCGGGTCCACCGCGACCTCGGCCACCTGGTTCCCAAAGGAGTAGGCTGGCGACATGTTGCCTAGACCCGTGCCGAAATCGGGCATGGCCGGCTTCTGGTTGAAAGAACCGCGTCCGGTGACCGGGGCTCCATTGGCTCCAGCCATAGACAGGGACACGGCCTGTTGCAGGGTCATCCCGCGTTCGGGGCTACCTTTCACGTAGACCTTGCGGTCTCTCAGCTCCAGGTCCTCGGATCTTGCCTCCAGATGGTCGGCGGCCGCGGCAAAGACCACCTTCTTGGCCTCCTGGGCCGCCGCTCTCACGGCGTTGCCGGCCTGGAAGGTTACCCGGCTGCCTCCGGTACCCCAGTCCATGGGGCAGAGCTCCGTATCGGCGGCGGTGATGGTCACATCTTCGAACCTAACTCCCATCTCCTCGGCGGCTATCTGGCAAAGGGTGGTGTCGGTGCCCTGTCCGATATCCGAGGCCCCGGTGACGAGATGAACGGCGCCGCCCTCCTCCAGCCGGACATAAGCTGTGGACATCGCCGCCTTGGTGTCCCAGAGCTGGCTGGAATTGCCGCTGACATAGCAGTAGGAGCCAACGCCCATGCCTTGCCAGGGCGCCTTTTGCGACCGCTTCTCCTTCCAGGATGAGGCCCGGGCCGAGCCCTGGAGGGGTTCCTTGAAGCCGCAAGATACTGCTTCGTACAGGTTGGGGGCCACGTACCCCGCCTCTATGGCGTTCCGCAGCCGGATCTCGATGGGATCGATGCCCAGGTCCCTGGCTATCATCTCGAGCTGGCACTCCATCGCAAAGCGAGGTTGCGGGCCGCCGTGCCCGCGCATGGCCCCCGCGGGCTGGTTGTTGGTGTAGACCCGGTAGCCGTCAAAACGGAAGTTGGACAGCCGGTAGGGAAGCATCAGGTTAGAGGCTGCGATGTAGAGGGCGACCGCTCCCGAGCTCAGGTAGCCGCCGCCGTCGGCGACGACCCGGCAGGACTGGGCCACCAGGGTACCATCCTTCTTAACCCCGGTCTTCAACTCCACGATCATGGGGTGGCGGGAACGCGTAAGGGCCAGCGACTCTTCCCGGGTGTAGACGAATTGGACCGGACGGCCCGTGCGCCGCGCCAGGAACGCGGCGGAGAAGTCCGCGCTCATCATCTCGCCTTTTCCTCCGAAGCCTCCGCCCAGGGCGGGCCGGATGACCCTTATCATCCCCTCGGGCATCTCCAGAGTGCGGGATAGGGCATACCGTGCCCGGAACGGGCTCTGCTTGGTTGCCCAGACGGTGAGCTTCCCGTTGGGATCAGGCGAAGCCAGGGCGGCGTGCGGCTCCATGGGGGCGTGAGCCTGGGGTTGGAGGACAAAGCGGTCCTCCCGTATATGGTCGGACTCCCTGAACCCCGCCTCTACATCGCCGAAACGATGGTTCATCTGGACGCCGATATTGTTCTTGGTCCCTTCGTGGACCAGGATCGCTCCCGGCGCCATGGCTGCTTCGGCGTCGAAGATGGCGGGCAACTCCTCGTATTCGATCCGGATCAGCTCCAGGGCCTCCGTGGCCGTCTCCTCATCCCCGGCGGCCACCGCCGCCACCGCCTCTCCCGGATAGCGGACCTTATCCACCGCCAGCATGTACTCGTCGCAGAATTGCGGGAAGCGGAAGGCGAACCCGTACTTGACCAGGGGTATGTCCCTGCCGGTGATCACGGCCTTGACGCCCGGCAGCCGCTCCGCCCGGCTGGTATCCACACCGATGATTCGAGCATGGGCGAACGGGCTGCGCAGTATCCTGCCGGAGAGCATGCCCGGCAGCGTGAGGTCCGCCGTGAACTTGGTCTGGCCCGTGGACTTCGCGGGGGCATCGCTCTTGGGAATGCGTTTTCCTACAACTGAGTATTCCGTCATAACGTCCCAGTCCCTTTCTCTAGGTATTGTCGGGTGGGGTCAAAGGGAAGCGCTCGATCGGGAGCGCTGAAGCTCAGCCAGATGTCCATTTGTCAAACAGGGCGCCAGCCATCAGCTTGCAGGTATAATAGCCGATCTATCTGAAGTAGTCCAGACTGCCCATAGATGGAAATCCGGATCAAATCGACCGGGTTCGTCGGATGTAGAGACGAGTCGGTGACTCGTCTCCTGCCGCGGGGTCAACCCAAGCTGTGGTCTCGGGACGCGGGCCCGCTAGATTTGCCGTTCTCATTGACTTGCCATATACTGACGCCAAGCATTGAAGGCGGAGGCGGGCAATTGCCGACGGGCCAGGCGGTAGCTGATAAGCCATCCCGCGCGTTCCGTTGTTGGGCGCGAGGCCGTAGACTCATCCCAGTGACACGAAGGAAGCCCCACAAGAATGGCCACCGAAGCTGACACCTGCCGCAAGTACGTCCTGCCGAAGCTCTACGCGGCTGGCTGGAACGATGACCAGATCAGCGAGCAGCGGACGTTCACCGACGGGCGCATCATGGTGGCGGGCACGAAGGTCTGGCGCCGGCAACAGAAACGAGCCGACTACCTCCTTCGCTATCGGACCGATTTTATGCTCACGGTGGTCGAGGCGAAGGCCTCGGACAAGAACCCCGGTGATGGCCTCCAGCAGGCCAAGGAGTATGCCCAGTTCCTGGACTTGAAGTTTGCCTACTCGACGAACGGTCACGGCATCGTCGAGCATGATTTCTTGACTGGGAAAGAGACCAACCTCGAAACTTTTCCCAAGCCCGACGACCTCTGGAATCGGCTACATGCGACGATAGGCTTCAACGGCGAAGACCAGGAACAGCGTTTCCTCGCACCGACGCTGCCGGTTCCCGGCAAGCCTCTTCGCTACTACCAGGAGATCGCGATCAACAGCGTAGTCCGGGCGATTCTGTCCGGCCAACGCCGCGTGCTGGTGAACATGGCGACGGGCACCGGCAAGACCGATGTCGCGTTTCACATCTGCTGGAAGCTATGGAGCACGCGATGGAACAGGAGGGGCGAGCCGCGACGTCCACGCATGCTCTTTCTATCTGACCGTTCGATCCTTGTGGACGACCCCAAGGACAAGCAGTTTGCGCCGTTCAGCGACGCTCGCTGGAAGATTCAGGGAGAAGCCATCAAGAGTCGCGAGATGTACTTCGCAACCTACCAGGCCATCGCCAGGGACGAGCACAGGCCAGGACTCTATCGCGACTACAGTTCCGAGTTCTTCGACCTGATCATCGTAGATGAGTGTCATCGCGGCAGCTCCCGCGACGAGAGCAACTGGCGAGAGATCCTCGAATACTTCAAGCCCGCCTATCAGTTCGGAATGACCGCGACGCCACTGCGCGAAGAGAACCGGGACTCCTACGCCTACTTCGGCAACCCTGTCTATTCTTATAGCCTGCGCCAGGGCATCGACGACGGCTTTCTCGCTCCCTATCGTGTGCATCGGATCGTTACTGACGTCGACGCCACGGGCTGGCGGCCATCCAAGGATGAGATTGACCGCTACGGACGCCCGATCCCGGACGAGGAGTACACAACCTCTGACTTCGAGCGCGTGGTCGCGCTCCGCGCACGCACGCAGGCGATCGCAAAGAACCTCGCATCTTTCCTCAAGAGCACCGACCCCTACGCGAAGACCATCGTGTTCTGTGTGGATCAGGAACACGCAGATGATATGCGCCAAGCCATCAACAACGAATGTTCCGAGTTGGTTCGGAAGCATCCCGACTACGCGGTACGTGTCGTTTCGGACGAAGGCGACATTGGGCGCGGCCACCTGAGTCGCTTTCAGGAACTTGAAAAGATCACCCCCGTCGTCGTCACGACCTCGAAGCTGCTGACCACGGGAGTCGATGCGCCAACCTGCAAGAACATCGCCATCGCCCGGATCATCAACTCGATGACTGACTTCAAACAGATCATCGGGCGAGGCACTCGGGTTCGCTCTGACTACGGCAAGCTCTGGTTCTCGATTCTCGACTACACCGGCAGCGCAACACGACTGTTCGCGGATCCGGATTTCGACGGCGATCCCGTCGATATTCCGACGGAGACCCCAGTTGACCGACCCATCCCGCTGCCCGAACGTCCGAAGGAGCCGCCCCGGCCCGCGGGGCCGTTGACACCTGAACCGCTAGAGCCGTACCTTCGTAAGCTCTACGTGGATGGAGGCTCCGTCGAGATCGCCGCGCACGTCGTCTATGAACTGGACCCCAATGGCAAGAAGCTTCGCGTGGTGAAGTTCACTGACTACGCCTCGGAGAACGTGCGCAGCCTTTGGACCTCCGCCGCCGAACTTCGCGCCCACTGGAGCAACACGGAAGAACGTACTGCCATCATTAATTCGCTCGAAGAACGCGGTATCACCATCGATCAGCTTGCCGAGAACGTCGGACTGCCCGAAGCCGACCCGTTCGATCTCCTTTGCCATGTTGCCTTCAACGCGCCGCTGCGAACGCGGCGCGAACGGGCTGAGCGACTGCGCAAGGGACGCGACGATTTCTGGGAGAGTTTCAAACCTGAAGCGCGCGCAATTCTCCAGGAAATCCTGGAGAAGTACATCGAGCATGGTACCACACAGTTCAAGGTGCCTGACATCCTGAAAGTCGACCCGATCTCCATGCACGGCAACGTGCTGGAAATCGCCAACAAGTTCGGAGGCGCAGAGCACCTGCGAACCGCAATCGAGAGCTTGCAGAATCTACTTTACGCTGAGGCGGCTTGAACACCATGGCATTTACGAAGAAGAAAACAGAAACAGTCACCACCACATCTCAGCAACTCGGCAGCCTCATCAAGTCCTGCCGCGACATCATGCGGAAGGATAAGGGTCTCAACGGCGACCTCGATCGCTTGCCCATGCTCACGTGGGTCCTGTTCCTCAAGTTCCTCGACGACCTCGAGCAATTGAGGGAGGCCGAGGCCGAGCTCGAAGGCAAACGCTTCCACTCCGCCATCGAAGCCCCCTACCGTTGGCGTGACTGGGCCGCCCAGCCCGACGGTATCACCGGTGATGCCCTCATCGCGTTCATCAACCAGGACGAAGCTACCCGACCCGATGGCACCCGCGGCCCCGGACTCTTCGCCACTCTCCGCTCGCTCACAGGAGGCGAAGGCACCGACCGGCGCGATGTCATTCGCGCTGTCTTCACAGGCACCGCCAACCGGATGCTCAACGGCTACCTGTTGCGCGACATGGTCAACAAGGTCCAAGGCATTCACTTCACCTCCTCTCAAGAGATTTCCACCCTCGGCCACCTCTACGAGTCCATGCTCAAGGAGATGCGCGACGCAGCCGGTGACTCCGGCGAGTTCTACACCCCGCGTGCCCTCGTGAAGTTTATCGTCGCTGTGACCGATCCCCGCCTCGGCGAAACCGTGCTCGACCCCGCCTGTGGCACCGGTGGATTTCTCACGGAGTCCTTCGAGCACCTCAAGAAGCAGTGCCGCACGACCGAGGACCACTACCGCCTCCAGTGCGAAACCCTCTCCGGCGTCGAGGCAAAGCCGTTGCCCTATCTGCTCTGTCAGATGAACCTGCTGCTGCACGGCC
>ORJL011305494.1_pt1 | contig 13171 bp, 12 predicted proteins | sample 1779941 | NCBI WGS metagenome assembly ORJL01 (sample SAMEA104232317, study PRJEB22302) | groundwater metagenome | biome: forest; feature: aquifer; material: groundwater | place: USA | collected 2011-08-07 | depth 5.8 m
GAGTTGGAGGATGCCGGCGATATTCACGGCGACCAAAAAGAACGTCAGCGCGGCGAACATTGTCCACGGATAAGGACGCGCCTCAGTTCCTGGAGCTTGTTCCACTTTTTGCACGTCACTGACCCCCGTAGGCCGGTGTCCCCAGGTAGGTGAGAGCGGCCCAGATCATGAACAGCGCCGCCGCCAACCCCAGCGCCCGTATCCGCCGCCGGGGCGAGGCCGGGCCCCGATCCAGGAACGGCAGCGCGCACAGCAGGCCGACGATCGCGCCCGGAACGACGAAGGCTCCGACGATCTTCGGCGTGACTTTCAGCAAACCTTGCAGGAAAAGGAAATACCACGGCGCCATGGCGTGCGGCGGCGTGACGTAGGGGTTGGCCTGCTCCTCCAACGGGGCGGCGTAGCCCAGCGTCGTCGCCAGGAACAGCACGGTCAGCACCAGGGCAGTCATCATCACCTCGGCCACAAACAGGTCCGGGAAAAACGGGATGTGATTGCGAAGTGGCGGCTTGTCCATCGGAATCTTCTATAGCGGTCGCGAGATGCCCTGCTTGCGAACTTTGTAAATATGGAAGCTGATCCCGACAATCACCGCGATCGGCAGTACGAAGACGTGCAGCGCATAGAAGCGCAGCAAGGCCGCCGCGCCCACGCTCGGCTCACCCCGCAGCATCAGCAGAATACTCGACCCGATCCACGGCACGGCCTCGGCGACGTTGGTGCCGATGGTGATCGCCCAATACGACAGTTGATCCCAGGGCAGCAAATAGCCCGTGAAACTGAACGCCAGCGTCGCCAGCAACAACAACACGCCCACCATCCAGTTGAGTTGTCGCGGCGGTTGATACGAGCCGGTGACAAACACGCGCGTCATGTGCAGCAGCACGGTGACGACCATCGCCTCCGCCGCGAGGCGGTGCATGTTGCGGATCACGTTGCCATAGGGGACGGTCGTGGCAATGGCGACCGTACTCGGGTAGGCTTCGGCGGGCGAGGGAACGTAGTAGAACATCAACAGCGCGCCGGTCACCGTCTCAACCAAGAACAGCAAAATGGTCACGCCGCCCAGGCACAGAGTGTGCCGGATAGCATGCAGGGGTACGGCGGCAGGCCGCAAGTGGAAGAAAAAATTGTGGCGCAGTAACCGGAAACGATTGCCCTCCGTGGTCGGATCGGCGCCGGCCAAAGCTTGCCACACGCTACGAAGGTTCATACGGGCTGCCTTTCGTTTGCCGACACACCTAAGCGGGCCGGATCCACCTTTGGGCGGTTTCGGTCAAGCCCCAATTCCTCCGGCTCAAACCCCATCGCCAACCCCAACAACTGCGGAAAATGCAGCACCGGGAGGCCGAATGTCTGGTCCCAGGCCTTTTCCGCCAACGACTGGTTTAGCCCCAACGCCAGGTAACACGCCGGACACGACATCACCAGCGCCTCGGCCCCAACCGCTTGCACGTCGAGCAGTTTCTGTCCGGCCAGGCGACCCCGCAGCGGTTCGTTTCCGTGTATGTTCATCCCGCAGCAGCCCATCTTGTTCGGGTATTCGACATTACGGACGCCGGTGATCTCGATCAACCGGTCGAGCACCTCCGGGTCTTCAGGATCGTCGAAGGCCAATTCGTGCGCCGGGCGAACCAGGTGACAGCCATAGTGCGCCGCCAGCCGCCCGTGCAGCGGGCGCACGATGGCAGCTCGGATAACGTCAAGCCCGACGTCCTCGTACAGCACGCGCAGGAGGTGTTTTGCTTCGCGTGTGCCGTTGAACTCGCGTCCAGCCTGGGCCAGGATTTCATTGACCCGCACCTTCAACGCCTCATCCGCATTCAACCGATCGCGCGCGTATTTCAACGTGCTCACACAGCCCGGGCAAGGGCTGAGGATGTCCAAGCCCTCGGCCTCGGCCATCGCCCAGATGCGGGCGGCGATGGCGAGGAACTTGAGTTCGTCCACCTGCCGCACATAGATGCCGCAACAACCCGCCTCGGGCATGTCGATCAGCTCGACGCCTAGGCGCTCCAAGACGCGCCGCGATGACAGATCGTAGTTCGGCGTCCGGTAGGGGATCACGCAGCCGGTGTAGTAGAGGTATTTCATCCCTCGGCCTCCGGCGGCGGTGTCGTCCGGCTCACGCGACAAGCTTCCAGCACTTTTCCAACCTCCACGGCAATCGTGGTTGACAGCGGCGGCAAGCCCATTTGCTCGCGCTTGCGATTCAGGGCGGGCGTGATGTCTGCCATATAGCCGGTGCGCTCCACCTGGCTTACCAACGAATCGATAAAGCCCGGCCGGCCGCTGCGCTCGACGTACAGCCGCTGCAATAGAAAAATGATCTCGACCATCCGAACGTCGTGCGGGCAGCGATCCTGACACGTGTAACACGTGGCGCACCACCACAGCGTGGGGCTGAGGCGGTCGCGGTAGAAGGCGTCCCACAGGTTTTGCACTAGGTTGTACTCCGGCGCGAGATAGCCTACCGGGCAGCCGGCAACACATATGCCGCAGGTGAAACATTTCGGGGCGTCGCGCCCGGCGGCATCGGCCAGCAGGCGCAGTCTGATTTCACTGGACATTGCCTTATCCTTTGATCGCCTGTGAAGGTTCGTACCGCTGGCGCGTGACGACCCGACTCGTGTCCACTAACACCTGACCGTTTGCGATTGTGACCGCGAAGAGATCGAGCGGGCGGGGTGGGGGGCCGGCAACCTGCTCGCCCACCCGGTTATATCGGCCGGCGTGGCACGGGCAGGCAAAGCGGCCTTCGGCTTCGTTCCACGGCACCAAACATCCCAGATGGGTGCAGCGCTGATAGAGAGCCAGCAGTCCGTCGTCTACATGCGCCACGAAGAAGCGGCCCTGCCGGATATGGGTGAGCGATCCGGGGGGAAAGTCGGTCACGGCCCCGGCGGTGAACACACCTCCGAAGCCCGCCTTCGGCTGCGGCTTGAGAAAGTCGAACACGATGCGCGCCGCGTCGGCCAGGGCCAGTGCCAGCGCACCGGCCGCGGCCAGGACGACGAACTCTCGTCGGGGTATTTTTCCCCCGGTCTCAACAGGGTGCTTCATAGCCTGACTGGTTTCCATACTACGGCCCAAACACCGACACGGGCTGCAGATAGGTCTCTTTCCCGTGCGCGATCTCGTCGTGGCATTCGTTGCATTCGACCTTCCGCGAGAGGAACGTCGTCTTCGATACGATGTGCAGGTCGTGCATCGGTTGCGCCTGCCCGGAGCGCGGATCAATCAGGCCGTGACAGGCGAGACAGCGTTCGGGACGCACGGCCCCGTCGCCGACCGTCACCTCGGAATGGCAGCCGGCGCCCGTGCAGTCCTGCTCGTTCGTGGAGGCGATTACCCCGATGTGGGTATAGTCGCGCGGCACCTCGTGGCACGTGAAGCACGTGCCGACGGCAGTGGATTGCCCCGTGCGGCCCATGAAGTGGCACCAATAACAGGCTGACTCGCGCACTTGAAAATGATTGCCGTCCACGATGTGCGCGTGGCAGTTGTTGCAGCGCATCGTGATCCCGGAGTCTTTCCCCGGCAGCAACTCGGTATGGTTGTACTTGATGACGGCCAGGTAGGGTGACGACTTGCTGGCGAGCTGGTCCGCCGGGTGACAGGCCTCGCAGTTGGCGCTATCCACCGTGCCGTGCGGCTTGGTGGTGTAGGTGCCGGCGAGGAAGTTGACCACCTCAGTCAGCCCGACGATCTTGCCCTGGATGAAATACTGCGCGCCGGGCGGGTAATGGCAAGTATCGCAGGTGATGTCGCGGTGCGAGCCGCGGTTCCACGCCATGTACTGCGGCTGCATGTTGTGGCAGGAACCGCAGAAGGTCGGGTTCGCCGTCGCCTCCACGCTGTAATTCGCGCCGATGAATAGGGCCGTCGCCACCAGCGGCAGCCCGACGAGCAGAACGCGCACCCAACGCTCTTCGATCAGCCAGCCTTGCAACGAGCCATCGATACGCGTCATGCGGCGGACGACAGGATAGAAGAACACCACACCGACGATCGCCAGCCCGACGAGGAATTGGTCTGTGAATTGCCACGAAAAGCGCTGGCCCGCGATGCGGATGAACTGAAATCCGATGGCCCCGGCGGAGAGGGTGATCAAGTAGATGTACTCTCCGCCGCGCGAGGCCGCGAAGAGAACGCCGTTGGCGATGGCCCCGACCAGCAACGCATTGAGGCCCACATCGGTTCCAATCCACAGCCCGGCCAGCCCGCCGATGGCCCCCACCGCGAGCGCCGCCGCTTCCAGCGGTTCGGACAGCGTCGTGCCGCGCGCGCGGCGGATCCACCAGCTCAGTAGTGCATAGCCCACCGCTGCGCCGGTGAAGTAGACGATGAGTTCCTTGGGCGGTCCACCCGGCGCAAACCGCAGGACGAACAAGAAAGCCAGAGCGAGGAACAGGGCGGCGGCAAAGAGAAACCACCGTTCGCGATTCGCCCGAGCCAGGCCGATGTCGATGACAGCTAGGAGAACCAGCCCGGCTACGACGAGTATCGGCAGGCTCAGCAGAGACGCGAACAGGAGGAAGTGAACCGCGAGATAGAGACTGGCGACGTGCGCGGCAATTTCGAGCGGCACGGCAAAACCGGGCCGACCGTTTCGCCGCAGCCGCGCACCCAACCCGAAGAAGGCAAGTTGAAGGGGCAACGCCCAGAAGAGCAGCGCATCCAACCAACCCACCAGACCGACGGCGAGCAAGTAGGCCGCCGTCAGGAACAGGCTCGCGGGGTAGAGGTGGACGCGCTCGCGCGTGCGCCAGGTGAGAGCGGTGTAAGCCAATCCCAGGAGCGCCGTGACCACAATTGCGGGCACGGTGGCCGGCGCGAGGAAAAGCCCGACCACGGCCAGCACCGCTAGTAGATGCCCGGCGAGGGTGAGGACATTCAGTTCCCCGAGCCTCTGTAGCTCGATCCTAAACATTGCTGCCGGCCTCGACGACTGGTTGGCGGTACCCGGCCTGGTTCATGAACGAGGCAGCCAGGGCGTACAGGGCGGCCCACCCGGCAATGAGATAAGTTGTCAAAGTGCGGTCGGACACCGCTCCGAGGACTGAAGCGCCCGAGAACACGAACCAGGCGAGGAAGAAAATGCGCGCCGGCCCGGCCCCACGCCGTTGAAGCCACACGGCGACGATCATCGCCAGCAAACCCAACGGCAGAAAGAGCAAGCCAACCATTGGGTCGGACAGGCCGGCGACTGCCCACCCGTTGAAATAGAGGTGCGCGATGAGAATCGGCAGCGGGTAAAGCAGAACCTCGTCTCGCCACACGAGGGCGAGCAGGCCGTACAGAGCGATCAGAATGGCGGCGACGACCGAGGCTGTTGGCAGCCAGAAGTTCCCCAGAGCAGTGGGCAAGACAATCGCGGTGACCACCGTCGGCAGGCTACTCTCGTAAATGGAGGCGGCCGGCCCGGCCTTGCCTTGCTTCTGAACCACGCGGCCATAGATCAACAGCGGCAGCAAGAGCGGCGGCACGAGCAGCATGTCGTTCTGCGCGCTGCGCAGGGGATCCAGCATCCCCAGCACGACGAAGATCAGCACGCCGTAGAACGCGCCTGCCGCCCACAGGTATTGATTGCGCGTCCTCAGCGCCGTTGGCTCGCGCCCGAAGCCCATCTTGCGGTAGAAGTAAACGTACACCACGGCGGCCACCACCGAGGCCCAGTCTGCGCGGCCCACGGTCAACATGAGCAGCGCTGCCAGTCCGGCCGCCAGATTGGCGAGCGCGAACTCAATCCACTGAAAGGTCTTCTCGCCCCAGTCCTCGGCAGTGGATTTGATTCCCAGGCTGCGCGTGCCGCCAAAGAAGTGGACCGAGAAAAGCGCCAGCGACAGGAGCAGGGCTGACAGGTCAAGCCAGGCATAGGCGAAAGCCACTACCGCGATCACGATGGCCACGCTGTACGCCGGCGCGACATGCGCCAGCCCGTGCGCCTCGTGGTAGCGGTCGGCGATCAGGATCATTGCCATGCTCAGCGCGATCAGCGGCAGGCCGTAATAAGGGATCGGGAGGTAGGGAATGCCATACAGCGCCAGGAGAAAGCCGCCGCCGAGCAGCACCATGGCGACGTACTGTTGGAGCACCTCGCGGGTGTCGAGGTAGCGGACAAAGTGGAAGCCGGCGAAGGCCAATAGCGGCAGGCTGGCGCCCCACGGAGCCTCGCCCACGTAAGTCTGTGCGTTGAGGACGATGTAAACCGTATAAATGAGGACGACGAGATAAGCGGTGCGATAAAGCGGCAGGGCAAACCGGCCCCGGCGTTCGCTCCCCAGCGCTTTGCCCAGGATCAACAGGGTGAGCACGACCCACAACGCTAGTTTGGGGAAATTTCGGACGTCGATGCCCTGCCCGTAGGCGAGGAGAAAGTCGGCGATCACGAAGAGGGGCACGGCCAGGTATAGGAACCCGGCCTTGCCGCTGCCGATGGCACTGAACACAAACAGCAATGCCAGCACACCCAGCGCGATGGCGCCGGCCTGAGGTTCGGCCAGGAGGAAGGTCGTGCCGCCGAGGAGCAGCAAGCCCATGAAGATCGCGGCCACGATGTAGCCGATGTCGTAGACGAACGGGCTGATGTCCTTCTCGCGGCGCAAGTAGTGCGCGACGAGGAAAAAGGGGAACATCAACACGTAGCCGATCATGCCCCGGTGAAGCGACAGGCGGACCGTGTTGACCACGTCTTGCGGCGAGAGGTAGACCTTGGTCGCGTTCCAGTCCTCGGGCGGGCTTTTCATCAAGAGGCGGTCGTCCTGCCGCTCGATGCTGGCCAGCTCCATGTCGGTTTTCATCAAGCGCGAATCAATGCGCATGTGAATGGTTCCTCGTTATTTCACCGCGCGGACGAGCGCCGAAGGGCCGTAGGGCGCCTCCAGGTTTTCCATCCGCAGCCCGACTTGCTCGAGCAACGCCCGCCAACCGTCTCGGGTGTAGACCCACATGCATCGCTGCTCGACCAGATAGTAATAGAAGGTGTGCAGGATCAATCTGAATAGCGGGTTCGGTGTCTCAAATAAATCGTAAATGACCAGTTGGCCGCCCGGCCTCAGCACCCGGCACACATCTGCCAGCACGTAAGCCAGGTCGCGGAATTCGTGCGCCGCCAGCGTGAAATACACCTCGTCGAATTGCTCGTCGCGGAAGGGCAGTACCCGCACGCTGCCGTTGACCAGCCGCGCCCCGCGCCCGTCGCGGCGCTGGTTGCGCTGGTTGCTCCGCAGCATCTTCATGGAGAGGTCGATCCCGACCACCTGCCGGGCGATCACGCGGTTGCTGATGTAGCCGGTGCCGCAACAAATGTCCAGCACCTCCTGGCTGTCGCTGCGGTGCAACTTCAGAATGCGCCGCCGCACGGCGTCGTACGTCCCGAACATGTATAGGTGCGTCAGCGGGTCGTAGAAGTCGGCGATCTTGTCGAAAAAGGCTGGAGGCGTCATAGTATTCTGCTCAAGGCGAATCCGGCGCAGAACAGCAGCATTGTGCTGCTATAGGCCATGACCATGGCCCAGTTGGCGGGGGCAAGCGCCCTCGGGTTGAGGTAGTGGCGTCGGACGACGCCGAACGACCGCCAGGCAAACGGCGCCGAACCCAGCGCCAGGAGTGACCATGTCGGGAAGACGCCCACCACGGCCCCAATCACGATGAAAGAGTAGATGCCAGATAGGGTGGCGATATAGAGCCAGCGTATCCGCCCCGGCCCTAATCGCACGGTGAGGTTTCGTTTGTTGGCGCGTTTGTCCTCGAGGTAATCGGGCATTTCGTTGACGAGGATCATCGCCACCATGAGCAGGCCCGGCACTAATCCGGCCAGCGCCGCCGCCGCGCTGAAGCGGCCGGCCTGGACGTACGCCGCGCCGAGAGTGATCGTCGGGCCGTAACCCAGGAGAATCGCCAGCTCGCCGAGGCCGCGATAGGCGAAGCGCAGAGGCTTGACCGAATAGAAGACCGACAGGAACAGGCCGAGCATCGCCATCTGGAAAACGCCGACACCCACGCGCAATGTCAGGTATGAGCCGATGGCGGCGGCGGTCAGGTAGAACAACGCAACGACGGCCAGCATCGCGCCGGGCGCGAGGTGGCCGTCGGTCAATACGCCGCTGCCGCCGCTGAATGGATTCTTATCCGCCGTCGTCGAGCAATCGGTGCCGTAAGTGTAGTCGAGGGAATCGTTCAGCATCGTGAGGCCGATCTGTACGCAAGCTGATCCGATCAGGGCCAGAACGAAGAATCCCGGATTGAACGACCCGCGCTCGATCCACGCGACTGCAGTGCCCAACACCACGGGCCACACTCCCTGAGGCAGAAACTTCAAGCGGAACGAGCTGACCCACACCCGTGCCCACCAAACTACATCAGTTGGCGCAGATGCTCGACCGTCTGCCGGGCTAATTGACATTCGTCCACCTCCAAGTCGTCGGTGTTGAATTCGGCGTTGATCAGCCCCCCGTAGCCGATGGCCTTCAGGCCCCGGAATACGTCCGCAAAATCAATGTCCCCGTGCCCGATGGGCAGGTGGACGTGCTTTCTACCCTTAATGTCTTCCAGGTGAACGTTGACGATCTCGTCCGCGCATTCGGCGATCACCTCGCTGACCGGGCGCGTATCCGTGCAGACGACGTGCCCCACGTCCAGCGTCAGCCGAAGTGAGGGCGAACCGATGGCAGCCTTCAGGCGGCGGTAATCGGGCAGGGTGGCGATGAACATCGCCGGGTGAAATTCGAACCCCAGCCGGACCCCGCAACTCTGGGCCACCGCCGCCAAATAGGCAACCTCGGCTACCAACCATTGCCACGCCTCCGCCGAGTCCGCTCCCGGTAGCAGGGTGCCGGAGTGGAGCATGATCGTGCGCGCACCTACGGCAGGCGCAAGCCGGATGGTCTCTTCTGCGAAATCTACAAACCGTTGGCGCTCGGCGGCGTTCACGCTCACCAATGATGGTTCGTGAGCGACATCACTGAGTACATACCGACCACCCACGCTCAAGACGACTTCCAGATTGTGAGCCGCAACGTGACGGGCCAGTTGGCGCCGGGCATCTCCATCGGTGAAGTGAGGGTGGAAATGCCGCCGGTCGAGTGTTAGCTCCATGCCATCATAGCCAAGATCATGGAGTATTCCAATGATGTATGTCATATTGTTGCTATGAGCAAATGCACTCGTGTTGTAACCTAGTCTCAGCATGTCGCACGTCGACTGTAGGACAGCGCAGTAGTGTCTTATTGTGAGAAATCAAACAGCTTGTCCAGGTCTTCGTCGCTCACGTCGAAGACTACGTTGAATGGCGGCAGCGCCTCGGTCTTGAAATACTCTGGCAAGCGATCGTGGGCGGGAGTGAACCCCGCCGCCCGGTTGAAGGCGCGCTCCATTAGCAACACCGTTTGGCCCAACTCAGTCACGTAGTTGTCGGGATACTCGCGGCCGTCGAGCGACCGGAGCATGTCGACCACTACGGAAAGTTGCGGCGCAGTCGCGCCGGTGACAAAGGAGCACAGGCCCAACGTGTCCCACGCCGCCGCCGTGGTCTGCGCCAGTCGCGAAAGTTCCATCTTCCCCTCGGGACTGTGGTGGTTCACCGGGAAATCGGCCGAGTGGCCGGCCGTGTGATCGGCGCCCATGGGCGAGGTGGCATAGGTGACGCCCAGTCCTTTGATGCTGCGCGGATCGTAGGCGGCGATGCACTGCCCTTTGACTACGGGCGTGCGCGCCACGCCGAACGCGCGCCCGGCGGTGGCCGTTCCGTTGCCGATCACGCGCCCCAGCACAGTGCCTTGCCCGATTTCGTCGAGAAGCCTCAGGACTCCCTCGATATCCCCGAACGCCAGCTGCCCGGCCTCCATCGCCACACCGATCGCGCCGCCCACATCCACCGTATCCACGCCCAGATCGTTGCAACGGTAATTGAAGCGGGCTATCGCATCCAGCGAACCGATGCCGAGGTTGGGCCCGAGCAGCACCATGCTTTCGTATTCAATCGGCGCGACGATGGCCCGGCCGTCGGCGTCCGGCACGATGTTGGAACAGCGCACCACACAGCCCGCCATGCAGGCGTGAGTCGTTTTGCCCTGGCCGCCGCGCCGGAGAATGATCTGGCGCACCGCTTGACCTTCGAGTTCGCTCAAATCCTCGAACGACCCGGCGCTGAAATTCCGGGTGGGCAGGGCGCCAAGTTTCTCCATGGGGGCGACCATGTAGGGTGTGCCGAACTCCGGGAAGACGGTCGAGGTGTAGTAGTCGTCGCGCAGACCGTTCGTGTATTGCCGGACGGCGTCCTTCAGCGCCTCGGGCTTGCTGGCCGGAGCGGCCTTTTCCCGAGTCTCTTCGATCAGAATGGCTTTGAGACCTTTTGCGCCCATAACGGCTCCGAGACCGCCGCGCGCCGCGAGTCGCCCAGGATTACCGCCCACATCGGTCAAAGTGATTCCTGCAGCAGTCAGGCGCATCTCGCCGGCCGGGCCGAGGAGAACGAGCGTGTGGTTGCCTCCGAAGCGCGCCAATAAGGCTTGGGCCAGCGCGTAGTTCCCTAGGCCGCGGTATTCATCGGCGGGTTGGAACTCACACGCCTGAGCACCGATGCGGAGCAAATACAGACGCCCCGATTCAGGCGGCCCCTCGATGATGATCGCCCCAAGGCCGAGGCGCACTAGGTTGCTCGCCGCGTTGCCGCCGGCGTTGCTCTCTTTGATTCCGCCCGTGAGGGGGCTTTTGCCGCCGATGGAGAGGCGTCCGGCGCTGGAGATGCCGCGGCCGGCGAGCAAGCCGGGCGCGAGGATGAGCTTGTTGAGCGGACCGAGCGGATCGCAAGTGGGCGGCACTTCCTGCGTTAGGATGGCCGCCGTGAGTCCGCGCCCGCCCCAGCGGGCGTAGGCCTCGGGCATCAGTTCCCGCCGCGCCGCCAAAGTGCTCACGTCAACACGCAATAAATCCACTGGTCTACGCCTTCTCGAGAATCAAGTTCCCAAACACATCCACGGTGGCCTGCCAGTCCGGGATCAGCACCGTGGTGGTGGTCACCTCTTCGATAATCGCCGGCCCCGGCACGCGCATACCGGGGGCGAGCTTCGCGCCGTCGAAGACCGGCGTTGTTGTGAACCCGCCGCATTCCTCGAAGAACACCGGCCGCGTCCCTTTAGATGCTCGCGCCGGATCCGTGCCGTCCGCCGAGAGTTTGGCGATCTCGGGTTTGGGCACCACGCCGATCGCCATCAGCCGGATGTTGATCGTCTCGACGTCGGCCTCTGCCTCGTGGTACATGAACAGCCGTTGGTGCGTCTCGTGAAACCGGCGGGCGATCTCCGGCACGTTGGCCGGCGTCAGCCGCTGGGTCGGAATGGGAATGGTCACCTCGTGATGTTGGCCGACGTAACGCATGTCCATGCTGCGCTCGATGACGATGTTTTCGGGCGCTGTGCCCTCTGCGATCAGCGCGGCGCGGCCATCGGCCTCCAATCGCTCGAACTCGGCGTTGAGCCGGTCGAGGTCGATCTTCGACATGAAGTCCCAGAAGGTGTAAACATAGTCGTGCTTGAGATCGGACTCCAACATGCCGAGCGCACAGAAGACGGAGGCAGTCTTGGGAACGATCACTCGCGGCAGTCCGACCATTTGCGCCAGCCGGGCGGCGTGGGCCGGCCCTGCGCCTCCCGCAGCCACCAGCGCGAACGAGCGGGGGTCGTGCCCCTTCTGGATGCTCATCACCCGGATGGCGTCGGCCATGTTGGCGTTCGTCAATTTGTAAATGCCGTGAGCAGCTGTGACCGTATCCAGGCCAAGAGGACCGGCGATGCGTTCCTTCATGGCGCGGAGGGCGGCCTCTTTGTCGAGGCGCATCTCGCCGCCGAGGAAGTAGTTCTCGTTGAGATAGCCTAATACCAGATTGGCGTCCGTCACCGCCGGTTCGGTTCCGCCCTGGCCGTAGCACGCCGGGCCGGGCATCGCGCCTGCCGAGCGCGGCCCGACTTTCAGCAAACCACCCGCGTCGAGGTGGGCGATGCTCCCGCCGCCCGCGCCGATCGTGTGAATGTCGATCACCGGCAGGGCCACGCGATAGCCCCCCACGTCGCCGTCGGTCGTCATCTCGTACCGCCCGCTGTCGATCAGCGTCACGTCGAAACTTGTCCCGCCCATATCCACGATGACGAGATTCGGATCGTTGAGCGTGCGCGCCCAGAACATTCCGCCGATTGCGCCAGCCGACGGGCCGGAGAGCACGGCATTAACCGCGTGCGCGGAGGCAAAGGTGATGGTCATCATGCCGCCGTTCGACTGCATGACCAGAAACTCGTTCGTCAAGCCCTCTTTCGCCAACCCGTCGCGCAGATGCGCCAGATACCGCTTGACCGCCGGGCCGACGTAGGAATTGACGACGGTCGTCGAAGTGCGCTCGTATTCGCGCACCTGTCGCAGCACGTCGGATGAAATAGAGATGAAGGCTTCGGGAAACTCCTCGGCGATGAGTTTGCGGAGGCGGCGCTCGTGAGTGTCATTGACGTACGAAAACAGCAGGCAGACGGCAATGGATTGGACACCGGTCGCGCGCAACTTGCGAATGACTCGCCGGGCATCGTTCTCGTCGAGCGGCGTGAGGACTTCGCCGAGGTAGTTCATGCGTTGCTTGACGCCGAGCCGCCGGTAGCGGGGGACGATCATCGGCGGGCGCTGGGGCGAGAGATCCCAGATGTCCGGCTTGAACCCACGCCGCATCTCCAGCGAGTCGCGGAAACCCTTGGTTGTAATCAGGCCGACGGCCGCGCCGTTGTGCTGGAGCATCGTATTGGTCGCCACCGTTGTGCCGAGCACCAGCAATTCGATCTGGCCGAGAAACTTGGCGGGCGGCAGGCTGTAGCTCGCCGCCGCCTTGCGCAGAACGTTGAACACGCCCACCGATGGATCGGACGGCGTGGAGCGATCCTTGAAAATGCCGATGGCCCCATCCGGCCCGACCACCGCGCCGTCGGTGAAGGTTCCACCAATGTCAATGCCAACTCGATAGCCCATCGCTTAGCCCATCAACAAAGCCAAAATGCCCTTTTGAACGTTCAGGCGGTTCTCGGCTTGGTCGAGAATGATCGAATGCGGCCCGTCCAGAACTTTGCTGGTCACTTCCTGGTCGCGGGCAGCCGGCATGCAGTGCATCACGTTCACGTCCGGCCGGGCCAGCGCC
>ORJL010875709.1_pt1 | contig 13168 bp, 8 predicted proteins | sample 1779941 | NCBI WGS metagenome assembly ORJL01 (sample SAMEA104232317, study PRJEB22302) | groundwater metagenome | biome: forest; feature: aquifer; material: groundwater | place: USA | collected 2011-08-07 | depth 5.8 m
CGCTCCTCGACACCTTGCCCCCGACCGTCGTGCGCACGCTGTGGCGCTCGGACACCGACTACGGCAAGGAGCTGGCTCGCGCCGCGGACGACCTGGGCATCGCCGTCGCGCCTCTCTTCGGCGACGGCGACGATCGCATCGCCCCGCTCTGCGACATCATCCGTTCGTTGCGCCGGCCGCCATCCAAGTGAGCCGCCCGGCGGGACCGCCCTCCGCGGTCAGCTGCCTTCGTCGTCGGGGCCCAGCTTGGGCGGCGGCCGCGAGCTCTTGGGCAGCTTGGGGCCGAGCGACGCTCCGTCCTCGCGTGACTTCGCAGACGGCTCGAACCGGAGCTTGCTGACGCGGCGATTCGCCATGCTCAGCACGGTCACCTTGTCCCCCGCGATATCGAGCACGTCACCTTCGACGGGCAGTCGGCCGAGCGTGTACGTGACGTAGCCGCCGATGGTCGCCGCCGCGCGCGAGTCCTCGGGCGGCAGGTTCAGCATGTCGACGACCTCCGGCAGCGACAGGTCGCCGGCGAGCTCGACGATGTTCGGCGCCACGTGGGCAGCGGTCGTCTTGGGCGCATCGAACTCGTCCTGGAGCGGTCCCACGATCTGCTCGAGGATGTCCTCGAGGAAGATCACCCCGTGCGTCGCGCCGTACTCGTCGACCACGATCGCGATCCCGGAATGCGCGTCGCGAAGCGTCGTCAAGACGTCCCAGAGCGACTCCGTGGCGGGAACGAAGATCGGCCGGCGTGCGAGCTCGCGCATCACGACGTCGCGCGCGTCGACGACTGCGGCCACGACGTCCTTCACGTGAACGACCCCCACCACGCGATCGAGCTCGCCCTCGCACACCGGAAAGCGCGAGTGGCCCGACCGTCTGGCCCGGGCCATCGCGGCGGCTGGGCGGTCGTCGACAGACAGCCAAACGACGTCGCGCCGCGGCACCATCACGCTGCGCGCGTGCAGCCGCGGCATGCGGAGCGCGTTCTGACCGATCTCGCGCGCCGGATTGCCGATGTATCCGGCCTCCGCGGAGATGGCGAGGAGCGCCCCCATCTCCTCGGCGGTCGGTGGCGTGTCACCGTGCTCGACGTCGCGGATGCCCACGACGCGCAGCAGGGCGTTGCTGATCCGGTTGATCACCGCGATCACCGGGAAGAGGAGCAGCGTGAAGAGCCGTATCGGTACCGCCGTCCGCAACGCCCAGGCTTCGGAGTGCTTCAACGCCCAGATCTTGGGCGCCTGCTCACCGAGCGTCATGTGAAGGACGGTGATCGCGGTGAATGCGATGGTCAGCGATGCGACTCGCACGCTCGCATGATGGTGCTCGACGTCGATGCCCGCGCTTTCGGCCACGTAGACGATCAGCGTGCCGACCGCCGGCTCGCCGAGCGCTCCCAGAATCAGGCTCGCGACCGTGATGCCGAGCTGGCACGCCGAGAGGTAGCGATCGAGGTGCTGCAGCACGTGACGCGCGGTCTTGGCCGAGCGGATGCCCTGGTCCGCGAGAAGCTCGACGCGCGCGGGCTTCACCTTCACGAGCGCGAATTCCGCCGCGACGAAGAACCCGTTGAGCAACACGAACGCCACCGTCGCGCCGAGGCGCCACGCGACGTCACCTGCGGTCAGTGCAAAGTGGTGCTCTCCCAAGGGGCCCGCCAGCGGCAGCTAAGCACGGTCCACCCGAGGACGCCCGAGCACGGGCGCGGCCGCGCGCGCGCGTCGTCGACGAACGAGCAGTCCGTCGCGGGCGGGGTAGGCCAAGAGCGTGCCTTTCGATCCTGGTCCCGAGGGCGGCTCCTCGCGCTTCAAGTACCGGTTCGGCTTCGAGCGAGGCGAGTGGCGGCCTTCCCCGTCGTCAACGCGCCGTCGGTGCGCGTCCCACACGCCCGTGCGCGCTGCCTCGCGACGATCACGTCGACAAGCGGCCGCGCGCGCCCGGACGCCCGCCGAACCGCGCGCGCGCGATCGGCGGCTTCGCGCGCGGCCGGCGCAGCAGGTGCGTGATGGCGTGCGTCGCGAGTCGCGAGACCTCGCGTGGATCGCGACTGTAGCGTTCCGCCTCGTCGAACGCCGCCGCGACTACATCGCCGAGGCGGGCTATCTTGTGTAGGTTTCCCAAGGTCCCCGTTCCTTTTCCTGGCCGGCGTCCACGACGATCACGAGGCGGCTGCACGACCCGGGCCATGAAGACGCAGACACCTCGCAGCGCACGCGAGCGCGATCTCCGTGTGATGTCGCGCGCTCGACGCGGCTGCGAGCTGCGCCTTCTCGTCACGGTTGCCCCGATCTGCCCCTACTCGGCCCGCACGCCGAGTGAGAGTAGACCGATGGCGGGCGGAACCGGCCGCGGGCTCCGCGATCGTCGCGCCCGCTCGCTGCGCGCAAAGCTCACGCGCCGGAGGGCCAGGCACGCGGGCTCGGGCCCGTTGACCGCGACCCGCTCGCGTGGGCAGCATCGATCGATGGCCCACGACGCGGCGCCGGTGCTGGTCTCGCCGCGACACGACCGAGCGACGGCTCGAGGCTGGGCGACCGCGCTCAGCCTCGTTCTCGCCGGCTGCGCAGAGAGCCACCTCGCCCCGCCGGACCTCGAGGCAGGCGAGGTGGAGATCGCACCCGACGGTACGAGCGGGGTCGTCGCGTTCGACGTGCCGGCCGGCGTGCGCTCGGTGACCGTCGTCGTCGAGGGCTCGACGCGGGCGATCTACGCCCTTGCGTCTTTCCGACTCGCCGACGGGATCGAGCACGTGGCGCCGGTCGACCCGTCCGCGCTTCGAGCGGACTACCCGGCGTTCTCGGGCGCAGGCGCCGATCGCCAGTGGCCGCGGCCTGGGACGTTCGTCTTTCAGTACCCGACGCTCGCGACGCAGGCGCTCCCGCCGGGACCGGCGTCGGTGCGCGTCGCGTCCGATGTCGCTGGCGCGCGCGCACGCATTCGCATCTACATGCCGCCGGCCCCCGGCCGCACGCTCCACCTGAGCCTCGTGTCGTTTTCCTCCGCGATGCCCCTCGACGTCGAGCCGGCGATCATGGACAGCCTGCGCGCGACGTATGCGATGGCCGGGGTCACCGTCGTGGTCGACGAGATGATCTTCGCGGGTGAGCGTCCGAGCTTCCCCACGCCCGGCACGCCGAGCCCGGACGACGCGGGCGCAGCGCTCGTGCGGTCCGCTCAGGACCTGCTCTCGACGAACGCCCTCCCCGTGATCTTCATCGAGCACGTCGCGGACCGCGTCTTCGGCTCGACCCGCGGCCTGCCCTGTCCGCCGGAGCCTGAGAGCTACTACTACGGCGTCATCATCGATCCCACGCCCGAGTCGGGCGGCGACGATGGCATCTTCTTGCCGCGCATCATCGCGCACGAGGTCGGACACGCGCTCGGTCTGCCGCACCCCGAGGACTCGACGATCGATGGCGAGCCCGTCGACGACGCCTTCGACGACACGACGTCGTTCGACGACACGATCATGGGCAGTGCGCTCCTCGGCGGCCCGCTGCCTCCGCTCTCGCTGCGCATCAGCCCACAGCAGGCGTTCGCGCTGACGCGAAGCGCGCTCCTCGAGTAGCGCGAGGCGGCGCGACGGGAACCTCGACCGTCGATGGCGGTTGGGTTTTTCCTCGTTTAAGGCGTCAGTTTCTGCGCACACAGCTCACAGCCTGCGCGCTCATTTCTCCGATTTGGAGGCTTTCGGCTCCGGCCATCCATTCCGTGCGCACTGTGCTGTTGGCTGTAGGCCGACGGGCTCCTGGTCTGCGCCAACGACCTCGTTGCGGGTGATCTCACCCCGCGCGGATGGAAAGGAATCTCCAATGAAGCAAACAAACACGATTGTGCTGTGCTTGCTCATGCTGACCGGATGCGAGGGGACGCTCATCAGCGGGACGGGCCCCGCCATGCCGAACGCTCGCGACGCCGAGCCGAGCGCTCGCGACGCCGGACCGAACGCTCGCGACGCCGGGCGCGCAGGCCGCGACGCAGACTCGGAGGAGGAGCTCGGTGACACCGGGCCTCCGCCGGATAGTCCCGTTTCTCCGGGCGATCCGCCGCCGCCTCCGCCGCCCACGGCGCCCCCACCTGATGCCGCGTTGCCTCTGGGCGATCCGCCGCCTCCGCCGCCGCCTCCTCCCCCGCCGCCTCCTCCTCCGGTGTATGCAGGCGCGCTTCGAGTGACCGTAGGCTCGATCACTTCGAGCACACTCGAGCTCTCGTGGCCGACAGTCGAGGGTGCGACGAGCATCGTCGTCGCGCTCGGGTCCGAACCGCCCGCGACCGCTGGCGGTCTGCTCGAAGGCGCCGTCGAGGACGCCACGCTCCCCGCGACCGCGACGTCGCACAGGCTCGAGAGGCTCGCCGCTGCGACGGACGTCTTCGCGCGCGTCGAGGCTCGCCGCGCCGATGGCACCTCCGTCGCCGGCGTGGTGCATGCTCGGACGATCGGCGGAACGTTCGCGTCGCTGAGCACACCTCTACAATCCGTGCACGCGTACGGCCCGAGCGTGCTCGAGGTCGTCATCGAAGATCCTGCGACGCGCTGGGACGGCACGAGGCACGTCGGCAGTGACGGCAGCGATTGGCAAGCTGGCGCCTGGACGGTCACCCGTGGCGACGGTCGTGCGCTCGGCGTCACGGCGGTCCGGCGCGAGACAGTTCCGGTCGGGCAGCCCTCGTACGAAATCGGCTGGGAGATGTGGGGCGACTCGGCCACCGTGGATCTCGAGCATCGTCTCTTCCTCGTGCTCGCCGAACCGCTCGGAGCGCGTGACGTGATTCGCGTGCAGCACAGTGGCGCAGCCGCGACCGCGCTCGATGTGCGCGTCCCCTGGAGCGATCGGTATCTCGAGACTCCGCTCGTGCACGTGAACCAGGTCGGCTACAACGCACGCGCGACACGTCGCTGGGCGTACGTGTCCGGCTCCATGGGCGACGGCGGACCGGTCGACGCGGCGCGCTTCGGTGCGACGGCCGACGTGCTCGCAGAGCCGCTCGATGCGCTCCGTGCCCGGCGCGTCGTCGCGACCGGGCTCCCGCTCACGATGCGCATCACCGTCGACGTCGAGTCGGGCATGGGCACGCGTGAGATCGATCTCGCGACGGTTCCCGCAGCCGAGGGCGTTCGCTACCGCGTGCGTCTCCCCGGAATCGGCGTCTCGTTCCCGACCGCCGTCAGCGAGGAAGCCGCCATGCGCGCGTATTGGGTCGCGTCGCGCGGGCTCTTCCACAATCGATGGTGCGGAGATCTGAACGCGGCGACGACGGAGTGGACGCGCCCCGCCGATCACTGCGTGGCGTACTGGGTGAGCGGCACTCGCTACCTGACGGACAAGTTTCCCCCGGCGACCTCCCTCGCCGACATGCGGCCGCTGCGAGGCGGCCACCACGACGCAGGCGACTTCGACATTCGCCCGTTCCACGTCGTCGTGGGCGAGTACCTCATGCGCGCCTACGAGATGGCTCCCGCGAATTTCACGGACGGACAGCTCGCGGTTCCCGAGAGTGGAAACGGCGTGCCCGACTTTCTCGACGAGGCACTCTGGAGCGTCACCGGCTGGCTCGAGCTGCAGAACACCGACGGCACCGTGCGCGCCGGTGTCGAGAGCTGGGCGCATCCGCGAGGCACGTACCTCGCCCACGAAGACGAGCTCACGTACTGGACGTACGATCCTGAGCCCTGGCACACGGCGTACGTGGCTGCGCTCTTCGCTCAGGCGGCTCGGCTCGTGAGCCCCTTCGACTCGGCACGCGCCACGAGGTTCGAGACCGCCGCGCGAGCAGCGTACGGCTCGCGCGTGTTCGCCGCTGCAGCCCCCGCGATTCGTATCTACGCCGCGAGCGAGATGTTCGCGCTCACGCACGACACCCGCTTCGCGACCGACTTCGGGACGATCTGGCGCGCGATGGATCGCTCCGGCGGCGGAGCGCTCGACGGAGCGATCGGAATGCGCGAGGTCTATCCGGGTTGGTTTCCCGAGCCGGCGGCCTCGTCACTCGCTGACTTCGTCATGGGCTACGCCACGGCGGCCGGCGCAGACACGGCGATCGTCGCGTCCATTCGTGCTCGCATTCGCACACGCGCCGATGGCGCAGCGTCAGGCATCCTCGATTCGCCGCACGCACACCGCAATGGGCGCCATGTCGGCGAGGGGCCGGACTGGGGCCACCTCACGACGACCGGCCGACAGGTCGACGGGATCTACCAAGCCCTCCAGCTCGGCGGGCTCGCCGCTGACGTGCAGCAGCGTTACTTCGACGCGCTCAGTGTCGCGGCGGACTACGCGCTCGGCTGCAACCCTGCCGGCCAAGTGTGGATGACGGGCCTCGGCACGACCTCGCCGCGACAGCCGCTCCATCTCGACTCTCTCGTCTGGACACACGGAGGAATGCCCCCCGTGCCTGGCATCCCGGAGTACGGACCGGTGAATCGCCTTCCGAGCGTCTCCTATTATCTCCCGATCTCGAACGCGTACTTCCCGACGTTCGACACACGCGCCGTCTCGCTCCGGAGCTCGGACAATCGCACCTCGGTCAACACGAGCGAGTTCAGCGTCTGGGAAGTCCAGGCGCCGCAGGCCGAGCTGTTCGCAGCCCTGCTCGGGCCCGGGCGTGCAGCGCCGCCGAGCTGGTTGCCGGGAGGCGCCCTTCATCGCGCGACCATCCCGAGCCAGACCGCCGAGTAGCTTCAGGCTTTCGCGGGCGGTGTCGTGGTCCACTCACGCATCGCCCGGTCAACCGGCTGGCCCGCGGCGCGCGGCTCAGTGCTTCGCGGCATCGAGCGTGCGCTGCTTCTCGCGCAGCGCGACGGCGTGTGCCTCCTCGGTCTTCGCGAGCTCGAGGAAGAAGGCCTTGAGCGGCTCGTCGAAGTAATCGGCGAGCGCGTCGTAGAAGAGCGCGGCCTGCTCCTCGGCGGCGAGCGCCACTTGGAGCGCGTCGTGCATGCCGATGTCGTCGACGAACCGCCAGTCGGGCAACGTCTCGACGATGGACATGTCCGAGTCGGCGCGCTCCGCGAGCGGCCCGATCACGAGCTTCTCGCCAGCCTCGCGAATCTGCCGGGCGTGGAGCCGCTCGCTCTCCGCCATGTCCTCGAGAAACACCCGGCTCGTCGTGTCCTCGGTGCTCTCGGCCAAGAGAGTGTAGAAGCGTGCCGCTGCGTGCTCGGCCTCGATCGCGTTACGGATGGCCTGGTTGGGCGTGATGTGGGCCATGCGCGGTGTCTCCTGCCCGCTCACGTACGTCCCGGCGGTCGGCCCGCAAGCGCGACGAGTCGGCCTGCGATCGGGTAGCAGCCTGGGCCCATGCCGCTCCTTCCGTCGGCGATCGCGCTCGGGAAGGAGCGAGCCCGGCCGGCGTATGTTCGAGAGCATGGAGGCGCTTGCCCGTGTCGCGATCGTGGCGTGCGTCGTCGCCGCGCACGGCTGCGGCTCGCGCGACGATGCGCGGCCGCCCAAACCGCCCTCGAGCAGGCCAGTGCAGACCGTCGCGGAGCGCACGACGCCGACGCGGGCACGCCGCGCGGTCGAGACCGAACGCTGGCGCGATCTCCTCAGCTTCGACGCGGGCGGCCACGACCTCTCCATCACGAGCTTCTCCGTGCCCGATGGCCCGCCCATGGTTCGGTGGAGTGACCTCTCGTTTCGCGTGTGCGGTGAGGACAATCCGGTCGGGACGATCGTCGCGCTCGGTCCGGACGCGAACATCACGCGCAACGTCGACCGTGCGCGCGGGGGGCTTCGATGCGGGCGCCTCGTGAGCGACCACCTCCCCCGGGCGGCTCGCGTCGACGTGCTCGAGCTCGACAGGCGCGGGCGCCCCCTACCCATCACCGTCATCCCGACGACCCTGACCGACCTCGCGCCTCTCGCGCGTGCGGTCGTCGACTTCCGCCCCGAGCGCCACCGCGCTCGCGACGTGCTATGCCGCGCGTTCGAACAAGACGGACGCACGTGCGAGGAACGTCAGAACGACTACGACCACGGCATCGCCGTCGTCGAGGGCTACATCCTGGCGGGCTCGTTCCCGGTGCTCGCGCGGTTCGTCGACTGGACGAGCGCGCCTCGCGTGCTCGCGCTGCTCGCGGACATCACGAGACGCTTCGACGCGACCGAGGCGATCGAGGTCGACTTCCTCGCACCGGGCGGTGTGTGGATGATCGGCCCACGGCGGTGGCTGCCGTTCACGACCGATGCGATCTCCGACGATCTCGCAGACACCGTTCGGCTTCGCGCGCGCGCGGTCGGTTGGGATCGCGGGCTGACGGCGGGCACCATCGTGGTCCTGCCGCGTTGCGAGGACGACAGCTGCGGCGCACGCGATGAGCTCGCGAGCGCGCTCCGCGCCTACCACGAGGAGTGGAAGCGAACCGCGCGCGCGCGGATGGAGTCGCTCATGGGTGAGTCGGCAGACGCGGCAGCGGCGACCGAGTGCCTTCGTCGTGTCGAGCAGACCCGGTTCGAGGCGCTCGCGGCGACCTCGGTGACGACGAGCGACGGGACGATCAGGATCGCCTACCAGACGAACGACGCGGGCTCCCTCGCCTGCCTGCATGCCGCCGACGCCGAGACGCGCGACGCGGCCGTAGAGCGAGTCCGCGCGACGTTCGGCGATCTCTGAGAGGCCTCTGCGGACGCCCCGACGGCTTGATCGGGGTGCTTCGCGCTACGGCGCGGCGCGGAGCGCGTCGACGTCGACATCGACCACGACGAGGTCGCCTTCGGCGGGAACGTCGAACTCGACGGTGACGTTGCTCGGGTCGTGACGAAAGACACACATGCCCGGCGCGCCCCTGGTCGCGTCGCCCCGTTGACGCTGACGCCGTTGGGGTAGCCGGTCGAGCCGCGGTACGCGTTGCAATCGACGCATCGAGTCCAGGTGACGATCTCGCTAGCACTCCACCAGACCGAGAGCGGCGTCGTGGGCGAGAGGTCGTCGAACGTCATCTGCGGCATCGGAGTCAGCCCCTCGCACGGGATGTGATAGCCCACGATCATGCGCACCGGCGCCCCGCCACCTCCCGCGATGGCGCGCTCGATGATCCACGGCGAGCACGATCCAAACCCATAGTAGCCTGCGTCGATCGCCAACTTGCCGGTCCCGTGCACGTCGAAGCGCACGTTCTGCCGGTGCCGCACCGATGCGATCGGTGGCGTCCCGCCCGCGCAGGTACCTGGATCGGCGACGGGTGCCCCGCTCCGGTGTTGTGTCCGACGGCGCGGCACATCGCGGCACACGGCCGGACGACGCCGTCAGGGCAAGGCGTTCGAGCGTGTCGGGGCGGTCGGCGTCACTCGCCCGCCCGTCGATCAGAACGGGGAGCCGGCGACTGGGATCGGAGCGAGCGCGTCGGTCGTCGTGCCGTCGCCGAGCTGACCGTAGCCGTTCCAGCCCCAGCACCGGATCTCTCCGGAGCCGAGAACGACGCATCCGTGATCGGTTCCGAGCTCGACCTCGACCGCATCGGTGATCCCCGGGATCGAGACGGGAGAATTTCTGATCTCGCTCGTTCCGTCGCCGGTCGACGTTCCCCAGCACGAGAGCGTGCCGTCGGCGTGGAGCGCGCACGGGTTGCCGCTTCCGCCGCGGAGCTGGACGACGTCCGTCAGGCCCGGAACGTCGGCGGGCATCGGATGGGCCGTGTCGCCTCGGCTGCCGATGCCGAGCGCGCCCGTCTGATTGTTGCCCCAACACCGAACGGGGTTGCCGGCCGTGATCGCACACGATTGGTAGCTGCCGAGCCCGAGCGCGACCGCGTCCTCGAGATCGAGGACGTCGACCGGGGAGAGTCGCGTCATCGTCGTACCGTCGCCGATCTGTCCCCAGTTGTTGTACGTCCCGCTACAGCGCACGCCGCCCGTCGTGCGCGATGCGCATGAGTGCCCCCACCCTGTGCCGACGTCGGTCGCGTCGCTGACGCCGACCATCGCGACAGGTGAAGCGCTCGTGGCGGTCGTCCCGTCGCCGAGCCGGCCCTCGTTGCTGCCGAAGCAACGAACCACACCGTCGCCGAGACGAGCGCACGTGTGCACCCAGAACGACTCCATCGAGACGGCGGTCGTGAGGCCCACGACTGCGACCGGCGACGTCTCTCGCATCGACGTCGCGCCCGACCCGAGCTGCCCGGAGCTGTTCTCGCCCCAGCAGCGCGCCGCTCCCGTGTCGAGCACCACGCACGTGTGCGAATGGCCGGCCGTCAGCGACACCGCGCCCGTGATCCCGGGGACCGGCGAGGGCGCGCTCTGGTCCGTGGTGGATCCGATGCCGAGCTGACCTTGATCGTTGTGGCCCCAGCAGCGGACACCGCCGGTCGAGGTGATCGCGCACGTGTGACCGTTGCCGGCGGCGACGGTGTGCCGCGTGACCAGAGGGAGCGTGCCGCCATCGCGCGCACCGCCGGCATCGGCGCCCGCGTCGGGGCCGCCCGCGTCGAGCCCGGAGTCGGTGCCGGCGTCGGAGCGGCCGGCGTCCGAAGCGCCGCCGTCGGGGCGCCCGGCATCGCGCGAGCCGCCGTCGGAGGTCACGCGATCCCGGCCACTGCAACCCCACACGGCGAAAAGTGCGCAGCCGAGAAGCGCGACTCGTCGAGAGCGCATGCTCGTAGGATAGCCGCGGCGCGGCGGGTCTTCTACTCCGCCGCTTCTTCCATGTGCAGCTCGCTGACCATCTCGGACAGACGCACGCGGGCTTCGGCGCGGCGTGCGGTGAGCTCCGCCAATCGGGTGGTGAGCCCCTCGCTCTGGACCGTCGCGTCGCGCAGCCGACCCTGAAGCTGGCGGCGGAGATCGGCCGCGCCGGCGCCGGACCCCTCGATGGATCGGAGCGATCCCTGAAGCTCGGCGAGTCGCTGACTGGCCACGTTCGACTGGTCGCGAACCCCCCGCACTTGCTCGTCGAGCTGAGCGAGCGCGGTGCGCTCGGCCAGGGCCTCCGTGATCCGTCGCCCGAGCCCAGGCTCGAGGTCCTGTGGTCGCACGTAGGCTTCGAGCGCGGTGCCAGGCTCCTCGACGATGCGAATACGCCGCTGCTCCGGTCGGCGTTCCTCGAGGATCAGCTCGCTGTCTCGCCCCGCACGGATCGGCAGTGGGATCAGCCTCGCCGTGCCCGACTCCTCGGTCCCGGGCGGCAGCTCCACGAAGTGATAACCGCCGCGTCCTTGGTGATGCAGGATCAGTACGTCGTGGGCATGCCGCCCAGCACGGATCTCGTAGCGAGTCCGCTCGACATCCCAGTCTTCCACCGTCATCACGCCGCGCGCGATCGAGACCAACCGGTTGGGGCGCCGCTCGGAGTCCGTGTGGCGGAGCACCGTCGTGGAGCCATCGACCGCGTACGGTACGAGCGCGTTCTCGCCCACGTGGACCGCGCCGAGGACGCCTTCTCCTACGAACGTGCCGCGAGCGAAGAGCGCGACCGGTCCCTCGACGAGCTGCATACCGCTGGTGTTCTCGATGCGGGCCGCACGGAACGGATGCGTCTCGCTGGCCGGCGTGTTGCTGTCGGGGCGGTAGAACAGGAGCTCCCGGCCCGGGATGCGCTGGTTGAGGATCGGCACGAGCGTCGAGGTCCCCGCCGGTATCGTCACTTCACGGCTCATCGTGTAGCTGGCGCCTCCTGTCGAGTCGCTCGGAAGGGCGAGCGTCGAGGCGCTCCTCTGCAACGCGTCCACCGTGACGGGACGGGGACGTGGCGTTGCCGGCGGAGCACCGCCTTGGTCGCCTCTGCTTGCTCCGTCCGGCTGTCCGTTCTCCGCCTGCACGATCTGGAGCTCGACGCGGCGATTGCGCTCGTGGGCGGACTCCCCGCTCCCGGGATCTATCCGCTGGGTGTTGCCGAAAGGCCGAGCTTCCAGACGGGAAGGGCTCACGCCACCGGCGACCAATGCCTGGCGCACCGCCTCTGCGCGAGCTGCGGAGATTGCCCAGGCACCTCGTTCGTTCTGCGCGGCATGGCCCTGGATCATCACCGAGGTGATCTGCGGATTGCCGTTGAGCGTCGCCACGATCGCATCGACGATCGGCCGGCTGCGCGCGGAGATCTCCGTTGCGCCGTTCGGGAAGTAGATCTTCTCGAGAATGACGATTTGGTTTTCCTCGATGACCACCCGACCCCGGTCTGGGCAACCGTCCTCGTCCTCCGTGCCGTTGTAGACTTCCGGATCGTTGGGACACTGATCGGCCACATCGAGAATGCGGTCCTGATCGTTGTCCGGGTCGGGGCAGCCATCCGTGTCCTGGAAGCCGTCTGCGTCCTCGTTCTCGGTGGGGCATTGGTCGTTGGAGTCCGGAACATCGTCACGATCCTGGCCCCGCGTCTGACTCGAGCGGACCGGGCCGTGGGACACGGGCGTCACCAGCTCTCCGGTGATGTCCGGCCGCGCGACGAAACGAGGCGACCGCAGATCGATGGCGTAGGTGAATGGCGCACCGGTAGCGAGGGTCAGCTCGACGTTCTCCCAGTCTTCACCCGACGCGTTGTAGACCACGGCCCACGCTTGCAAGAGCGCCTGCACCCCTTCGTTCGGAAGCACCACGCGATAGACCGCCCTCCAGGCCGGTGTCGGCACCGCGTAGGTGACGGTCAGGGACCGACCCGATCCGCCGAGGTGCACGTCGAGCGTCGTCGCTTCGTCACGGTCCACCGGCTGGGGTGCACCCTCGTCATCGCCGTGCTCGGCCGGCACCACCGGCTCGGCCGGCTCCGGTACGACCGCGGAAAGCGCGGAGGCGCCATCCTCACCGATGACCGTCAGCGTCTTCATGACGTCGTCGACCTCGTGAGCTCGGAACCGCAAGCTCAACACGTCGCCGTCCACTTCTCCCGAGCGTTCGAAGTAGCCGATGCCGTTTTGATAGAGCACCACGTGTCGCAGGCGCAGCTGCTGGGCTCCGCCACAACCGAGCAGGATCCCGACGGAGGCGCACGTGAGAACGAGTCGTGACGCGGTCATGGCTCCGACTATCACGGGGGGTACCGGGAGCCAAGGACCGGTTCGTCGTCGCCGCGGCGCTCGGCGCGGTCGAGGTGCGATCGCCCACGTGGGCAGCTGAGACGCGGTCGCAGGCGTCGCGTCGCTCCGTCTCAGCGAAGCCCGGCGTCCTCGGCGAGCAGCACGACGGAGCTGCCCGCCGCGAGGACCGAGTCGCGTGCAGCGGCGATCAGGCGCGCTCCTTCGTCGCCTCCG
>ORJL010887865.1_pt1 | contig 13168 bp, 11 predicted proteins | sample 1779941 | NCBI WGS metagenome assembly ORJL01 (sample SAMEA104232317, study PRJEB22302) | groundwater metagenome | biome: forest; feature: aquifer; material: groundwater | place: USA | collected 2011-08-07 | depth 5.8 m
CGCGCACGGCCGCGAGCTGCAGGCGGCGTTGCGCAATTTCGCTCGCACATCCGGCATGCGCTTCATGGGGCCGAACTGCAACGGCTTCATGAATTTCGTCGACGGCTTCGCGATGACCGCAACCAACTCCCTGCCCACGACGCGCCCGCGGCCCGGCAACATCGGCGTCGTCGGCCAGAGCGGCGGCGTGGCTCAGGTTTCAGTGATGTGGCGCGCGCAGCAGGCGGGGCTCGATATCAGCTACCAGGTGAGTTGCGGCAACTGCGCCGACCTCGATCCGTTCGATTACGCGCGTTTCATGATCGAAGGCGATGCGACCGAAATCGTGCTGCTCGTGCTGGAAGGCATACCAGACGGCAAGAAATTCATCCGCACGGCCGAACTCGCGGCCGAGCGCGAGAAGCCCCTCGTGATATTCAAATGCGGCCGCACCGAGCGCGGTGTGCGCGCCGCGGCCTCGCATACGGGGGCAATGACCGGCGCGGATGAGGTCTATGACGCCGCATTCCGGCAGTTCGGTCTGATCCGGGTCGAGGACACGCGCGAGCTCTACGAGACCGCGATTGCGCTGCGCGGCAAGCGCTGGCCTCGCGGCCGCCGCCCTGCCATGGTTACGCAATCAGGCGGAGTCGTCGTGCAGATGTCCGATTTTGGCGAGGACCTCGGCCTCGACTGGGCCGATTACACGGAGCAAACGCAGGCGCAGCTCGCCACGATCATTCCGGGCTACGGCAAAGTCGCCAATCCCACCGATCTCACTTCGGTCGTCAGCGGCAAGATGACGCTCTTCAGCGAGGCGCTCACGGCCATAACTGCCGACGCCAATGTCGACGTGGCGATACCGGTCTTTACCATGGCACGCCGCACCGAACTCGACCATGCGGCCGCGCTGGCGCACGCGAGCCCGAAGCCCGTGGTGGTCCTGTGGACTGGCGGCTGCCGCGATGACGCCTCGCACAATGTCGCGGCCATGGTGCGCTCCGGCGTAACTGCATACGCGGACACCCAGGCGTGCATGAAAGGCGTGCACGCGGCGATCCGATATCGCGAATTTCTCGAGGCGCGCCACCGCCGCGCGGCACCCACGCGGCCGCCCGGCTGCGATGCGAGCCGGGCGCGGACCCTGATTGCGCAAGCGCAGACCCAAACGCTCACCGAACGCGCGGCCAAACAGGTGCTCGCCGCATACGGCTTGCCGGTCACCGCGGAGCGCCTCGCCCGCACTGCCGCCGAAGCGGTGCAATGCGCGCGCGAGATTGGAATGCCGGTCGCGCTGAAAATCGAATCTGCCGATATCCCGCACAAAACCGAAGCAGGCGCGATTCGCCTCGGCCTGCGCACCGACGACGACGTGCAGCGGGCATTCGGCGAAGTCACGGAGGCGGCGCGGCGTTATCGCAACGAAGCAAAAATCGACGGCGTACTAGTGCAGCAAATGGCGCAGCCCGGGACCGAACTGATACTCGGCCTCACCACCAATTCGGCGTTCGGCCTGGTGCTCGCCGCTGGCCTCGGCGGCGTACTTGTCGAAGCGCTGCACGATGTCGCCTACCGCATCCCGCCGCTCGATCACGAAGAGGCGCATGCGATGCTGCGCGAGTTGCGTACCTATGCGCTGCTCGAAGGCGTGCGCGGACAGAAGCGGCGCGACATCGACGCCATTGCCGACTGCATCGTGCGCCTGTCGTGGCTCGCCGTCGATCTGGGCGAGACGGTCGCGGAGGTCGATGTGAACCCGATCATCGCGTTCGAGCACGGCGCGTGCATCGTCGATGCGCTGCTGGTAAAGCGTTAGCAGCAATCGGGGAGGTCGCACCGGATGAGTAGCAACCGCACGCTGCAGCGCTTGCTCGAACCGCTGCAGGTCAAGCAGGTCACGCTGCGCAACCGCATCGTCAAGCCCGCGCAGGTGCTGGGCTTCGCCGCGGACGATGGCAACGCGGGCCCCATGCTGATCGATTTCTATGCCACTCTCGCCAAGGGCGGGGTCGGCCTGATCATCGTCGAAAGCAGCTGTGTCGACTATCCGATCGGCGGCAAGGGACAGAACCGGCTGCTCATACACGACGATGCCTACATCCCTTCTTTCTCGCGGCTCACTGAGGCCATCCACGCTCACGGCTGCCCGACCTTCCTGCAGTTAAGCCACAACGGGCCCGCGGGACATTTTTCGGGCCAGCAGCCGCTGGCAGCCTCGGCGCTCTCCGCGGAAGAAATTCCGATCTCCGACCCCAGAGTCAAGTACGATCCGCCTCGCGCCATGACCCATGCCGACATCGAGCGTGCTGTCGAGAAGCACGCTGACGCGGCATGGCGCGCGCAGCAGGCGGGCTTCGACGGTGTCGAGATCCACGCCGGACACTCGTACCTGCTCAACAGTTTCCTCTCCAGGGCCTGGAACCGCCGCGACGACGATTACGGGTGTCAGACGCTGGAAACCAGGGCGCGCTTCGCCGCCGAAATCGTTCGCGCGACACGCGCGCGAGTCGGCAAAGACTTCGTCATCGGCATGCGGGTCAACGGCGAGGAGTGGGGACACGAACAGGGAATCACTCCTGACGAGAGCCGCGGATTCGCGAAGCTGCTGGAATCGGCGGGACTCGACATCATTCACGTCACCGGCTGGGGCTACGGCTACGGCGCGTACTCGTGGGTGCAGTATCCCGAGCAATTGCTGTATCCGGAACCGAGCGTGCCGCTGGCGAAGCTGGTCAGAAAACCGGGAGTGATTGCGAGCCGGGCGGCGGGAATCAAGAAGGCCGTTTCCATTCCGGTGATCGCAGTGGGCAGCATAGGCCCCGAACTCGGCGAGTGGATACTGCGCGAGGGGATGGCGGACGCCATCGCGATGGGCCGGCGATTGATGGTTGACCCGGAACTGCCGAGGAAGGTCGCGGAAGGCAGACTGGAGGACATCAGGCCGTGCATGGCGTGCCTCGAATGCCGGACGCCATTTCAGCGCTACCAGCCGGTCTCCTGCAGAGTGAACGCCGCGCTGGGGAAAGAGCGCGAGTACGAGATCAAGCCGGCGGCGCGCAGGAAACGCGTGATCGTGGTCGGCGGCGGCCCCGGCGGAATGGAAGCCGCTAGAGTCGCAGCGGCCAGAGGTCATGACGTAGTGCTCTACGACAAGGCGCCACGGCTCGGCGGCGCGTTGCCGCTGGCCGCGCTGATCAAAGGCACGCAGATCGAGGATTTTCCTGCGCTCGTGAGTTACTTCGAAACCCAGTTGCGCAAGCTCGGCGTGAAGCTCGAGTTGCAGCAGGAGTTCACGCCCGAGATAGCGCGTATTCTCAAACCCGAGGCAGTGGTCGTCGCAATCGGCGGACGGCACGCCACGCCAGCGATTCCCGGGATCGAGCGGCGCATCGTGCTGACCGGGCAGGCGCTGGAACGCAAAGTCACGCCTTACCTCAGGCTGCTGGGGCCGCGGCTGCTGGGATGGATTACGCACTACTGGCTGCCAGTCGGAAAACGGGTCGTCGTGATCGGCGGCCTGTTGCACGGCTGCCAGGTGGCCGCGTTCCTGGTCAAGCGCGGCAGGCACGTGACGATCGTCGAGTCGTCCGACCGATTGGGTGAAGGCATCCCGGTGGCGATGAAACCCCGGCTCCTCGATTGGCTGGCCGAGAAAGGTGTCGTCATATTGGCCGAAGCCGAGTGCCGCGAGATCACCGACGAAGGCGTCGTCGTTCGAACCAAAGGCGGAACACTCCGAACCGTACGCGCCGACAACGTGATTACCGCGCTGCCCACGTTGTCGAACGCCACACTGTCGAAGGCGCTGGAAGGCGTGATCCCCGAGGTGTACACGGTTGGCGATTGCGGCGAGTCGCGCCTGATCCTGCAGGCGATCGCGGACGGCTCGCGCGTCGGGCACAAAATTTGAACGGGAGCGAGAGATGAATTGCGACGTTTTGGTGGTCGGCATGGGTTTCTCCGGACTCGTGACGGCACTGCGCGCGCTGGAACAGGGAGCGCAGGTAATCGCCATCGACAAACAACCCCGCGGCTGGTGGACGCCCGGCGGCAACATGATCATCTCGGGCGGGAAACTTCATCTCTCGGATTGCAGTCTGGCGGCTCCCGAGGCCGAAATCAGACGCGCAGTAACAGCCGCCACAGACAACATGATTCCCCCTGACTTGCTCGATGTCATCGTGAAAAATGCCGGTCGGGCACTGCAGTGGGTGAAGAAGAACGGCGCGGAATTCGGGGAGCCACCCGGGCAGGAGATCAGGCTCCACCCCGCCCTTCCCACCACGGTCTGGGGGCGCATCAAGCCGGGAGGCAGCCACGACGCTGCGAATTTCGGCAACAAGCGGCTCGCGCTCAGGCTGGAGTCGCTGATCAAGGAAAAAAGCGGCAGCATTCGCTATGCAACCAAGTGCGTCAAGCTCCTCACGAACGACAACGGCGCAGTAACGGGAGTATCGGCCCAGAACAGCGGCGGGCGTTTCGATATCAAGGCCCGGGGAGTGGTCTTATGCTCGGGAGGCTACGAGCGCAACAACGAGATGCTGGTGAAATACGTCGGTCCGCGGGCCGATGAAATCCTGCGCTATGGCGGTCCCGGCTGCACCGGAGACGGTTTCCGGCTGACCGCGGATCTCGGGGCTTACCTGAGATCGATGAATCACGCCGGCTTTTCGCATTATTACCCGGCCGATGCGTACTGGCAGGAAAATCTCCTCGGCGCATATCTTGAAGATGCGGCTGAGCAGGGAATCATCGTCAACCGCGACGGCGCAAGATTCTTCGATGAAAGCCTGGGGCAAAGATTGTTGGGGAGCTACATGACCAAGGCCACCATCTTCAAGAAAGGCTGGATCATCATCGATCAACTTCTGTATTCAATCCCGAAAGTAAAAGCCAGAATCGAAAACGTAAAAGAGTTTGGCGGCACCCTGCATTCGGCCGACACCCTCAGCGAACTTGCGAGCAAGGCGGGGATCGGCCCGCGCCTGGCGTTGACAGTCGGTGAATTCAATGCCGCAGTGGCTGCAGGAAAAACACCGGAACTGGAAGTTCCAAGAGCGGAGCACGCGAACCGGATATTCACGCCGCCTTTCCATGCCATTCCGTTCGTGCCGGGGATAGTCGCGACTTATGGCGGTTTTCTGGTAAATCCGCGGGCGCAGGTGCTGGATTGGGACCAGCAGCCGATTCCAGGCCTGTTTGCAGCCGGGTTATCGATGGAGGGCAGCCTGAGTGGGGGAGTCGAAAACCCCGAGGGAGCATACTGCGGGTGCCTCAGCGCCGGCCTCATATTCGGCATGCTGGCTGCTGAAAGTATCGTTGCATCACCCGCCATCGCCCGGTGATGGCGTCGCGCCCTGCCCGCACGGGGGGCAACACCATTACGATCAGGATCAGGGCGGCGGCGAGGATGAACGCAAGACTGATCGGAAACGACAGCACCCATCGCCTTACCGGCACGCGCGGGATGACCTGATCAACCAGGCGGGCAGCGCTCTCAGCCGTGCGCCGGGCGCCGCGCGATGGGCAAAACCCGCGCCGCTTGCAGGAAAACGCCACCAGCTTCTCGTGAGCGCAGTCAGCGCAGCGCAGGCGCACAAAACCGTGGGCCAGAATGCCGCATTCGAGAAAGGCCCCGAACTCGTTTTTGACGGAAAGGTCTCCAGCAGGGATCGGTCCAACGCCGTGAATCTAATTCGGTGCCACAGCCGCATTAAATCTGCGCGAAACAATGTGCCGTGCCGACTCACCTGACACTGATTTTTCCTTAATCTCAGAACTTATCGTGGCCGATGTGCTCATCTGGTTCGGAATTTTTTCAAGTCCGTGCAGTCAACCATCTGATCAAGTGTCTTGGGAGTGAACACCTTGCCTCGAGTCGCGATAAGTAGCTTCCTCATATCCTCGCGTCGAACACCGAACCCTCGTCCGGCGATGCACGCGACGACCTCAAATTTTCGCTGTCCCGCGGACTGCCCCGCAGAGCTAAGTGAATGTAGATGCTGGATCCGGGTAACTTTATCTCTCGCCGTTCCGTCATCTTCAGTGAGTTTCGCTTCAATCACCACTGCTGGATTAAATTGACTTGGGATAACGAAGTCGGGGGCTTGATCAAAACCCGGCAACCGCTCAGCGCGTCTCGTTTTCGTAAAACTGATTCCAGCCACGGTGAGCTGTTCCTCTATAGCGTTTTCCAGTCCATCACCCACCAATTCGCTGACTGAATCGCGGTGGCCGGCAAATGGGCGTCCGAGGAAGCGTTCGTAAAGCAACATTGCATACGGAACTCCGATATCGGCCAAATTACCAAGCCCCACTAAACCGCCGGCTGTGTCAGCCTTCTGCAATCGATGAATTTGGTCCGCAGCGACGGCCGGGCAGCCTTGTTCCAAGAGGTCGCAAGCAGCACCGACCATCGCCTCGATTCGTTTGAGGGTCTGAGGACTGGGCCGCAGTGGAGTTACAGGGGAAAGCCTCACCTTTCGGTCGAGCGTTCGGGCAAACCCCTGGTTTAGTTCTAATCCGTAGCGCTGCGAAGTCACGTAAGCCCACTCTGGGGGCGTGAAGCCGAGTATCGAACGAAGTACCACGAAAGAAATAGGCACGTCGAGAACCGTGCGAACCACCTCGGATCGAGGAAGAACTCTGAACGCACCGGTGATTTTCTTCAGCGCCTCGTAGCCAGCTTCGAACGCAGAGTATTCTACAAAGCCTTCTCCCTTTGGAAGAGCCAGGAATTCTGATGCGAGACTAGAAAAGATCACGGAAACAAACGCGTCAGGTGCTTGCTCAATTTCGCTGTAAGGGACCTCAAAAGGATATTTCATCTTGGTTTCCGTACGATCCGGGAGAGATTTCACTTGCTTGCCAACTCTGCGCATGCTGGCGCTTGGAATATGAATCATCGAGCGCCGTGAGAATTGCGCCCACGCCCCCAAATTCGAAGATCCAGCGCTGAACCTCGGATATTCGGTCAACTACCGGGCGTCTGGTGTCCCAAGTCTTACGCAGATTCCAAACCGCAAACCGAGTTAGGTGACCATAGCACATGCATCGGATGTCCCCTTGCGTCGCCTTTAATCCACCCTCTTCCAATGCCTCAATATCACGTCGCACGATATCTGCAACACCGGAAACATCTTCTGCAAACCAACGGCGCGGAAAGCTGCCTGTTGATCGGCAGACGAAAACAGTATCGACAATGGATGATCCCGTGCCATTGATGTGGATTGACGCACCCATCTCCGCTGGGCAAGGTAATGCGGCAGAACAAACCAGTCCCGAATCGAGAATCGCAACTGCTATCGGGAAATAGGCATCGAGTTGATTGTGATGGTACGTAAATGCAAATGGCCGACCGGGCTTTAGCCTGGCAACCGTACGACAGAACGTATCAGAGAGTCCCTCGGTGAAATGGTCGAGCCCACGCCCCATGTTAGTGTTGCGGGTTAGCTCATTGGCGTGGCGAGTGCTCGGCTTTGCAAACTCTGGAATCGAACCTCCCAGAAGCTTCCGAAGCCAGACGTAGCAAAAATCCATTAGCTCGGCATACTGCACGTTGCCATAGTAAGGTGGGTCGGTGAATACTGCGTCGAACTTCGCTCCATTGAGCTTCGCAGAGGCCGAATCGTCGCAGATCAACTCAATCTCTCGATATTCGGTTGAATGCGCTCCGTTCCGGGATGAGCCAATCCACTCGCCTTTGATAGCCACTTCGACTTTGCGGGAGCCCTCTTGACGAACTTCAAACGGCTGGTCGCAGTAGCGTTTCGCCTTCGCAAATTTCGCCACGATGTTCAGCCATCCACCGCTCCCTACCGGGGCGTCATTGCGGCCCTCAATGCCGAGAAGGTTCGATTCGCACTGAATCAGCCCGACTGGAAAGCCGTGTACGGAAAACACGTCAAGGGACTTGAGGGCCATCGTGTCATACCGGCACAGCATGTTCTGGTATCGCAGGAGGTCAGAGAGATTCGTCCCAAGAGCCTCGCGTATTCGTTCATTCTTCACCGCAGCGATCCAACGGCAGCTTAGTTCCAGCCCAAGCAACTGGCGCGCGTTGAATAGATCATTGTATTTATGATAGCCCCAGCGATGCAGGCGCTCAGTTTCATCGCCCATGGGAATTTCATCTTCCGGGATAAATTTGGGCCGAATTTTTTGTAGCGTCTCTGCGGCTTGCTTAAACTTTGCCAAATCGTTCGGGTCGGGCTTTTTGAATAGCCGCCCCTTTCGTCCATCCACCCTGGTCGCGCATACGTCACAATGATGTTCGATGGCAAACAACCTGTGCCCAGGTACCTCCCCGTTAGGATAGCTGACCGAATTGTCGCAGCGAATGCATTTCACCTTGTTTCGCCCCGCGGTGTGCTCCATTGGCAGTTTTTTGTGGCAATGTTGACAAGCCTCCGGTTTTTTTCGGTCAGCCGATTCGAACAATTCACCGCAATGTCCGCAAACAAATACGTTGGCCGGATGCCGCACGTTTTCTGAGATCAGGAAATTTGGAAACAGATCCATTTCATGGTGGCACGAAGCGCACGGTACCGTTTTCACCCAGAGAAAATACTTCACCCGGGCATCTTTGTTTCCACAGCGTCCACAATGTGTCCGATATAGATGACCGATTTCAGTTTCCAGATACTCCCTTAGTCGGACGGATGACTTCAGGTATGCCGCCAAGTCCAGATCAAGCAATTCTTGTCGCACAATCCACCAGGCCATCGGGTTGATGTCGGTACCGGTGACCGAACAGCCGACACGGTTCGCCTCCATCATCGTTGTGCCGCCGCCCATGAAAGGATCGAATACCCGTTTGTCGGGCAGGTAATGCGACTGATAGAAATTCTTGTTTGAGGGTTGCTCTGAAAACTCGGAAAGAATTAGCGCTCGAAACAGAGTACCGGGTCTCCGCGCAAACCATTTGTGAATGGCAATAAGGGGGCGATAGTTTTGTTGGATTTGCTTTTCTCGCAAAGCTAACGCTGCTACGAACGGGACATTGAAGTGACGTTCAATCATCGGGGTGCCAAGAATACAATTGCAATGGGGTCATCTCCAATAGAGTCCGCGGACGCAATGGAGGTTCAAAGCGGTCAGGCACTAGCTAAACGATCGCGACCCGCTAGAACCTATGCGTATAGCCGACCTGCCACGATTTAAGGTCCTTATCCCCGGAACCTTTGACATAGCGAAATTCAAACTCGTTGCTTTTGTCGACGCTAAAGCTGGGCCCGGTAATGAACTTTCTGACATGCTGACCATTAGTCCCGTCAATGGAATTGATCTCCCGGAATGCCATTGTCCACTCCCATCTTGCATTGAACTCGTACTTCAGGCCGGGCTCGATATAGCCGTAACTGAAGTTGCGTTGATTGTTTATGCTCCGGCCCACTCCACCGCGAATGTAGTAGGCGATGCTGTCGTTAAAATTCCTGCCATGACGAAGGCGAACGAAAAGTTTAGTCTCTCTGGCACGCAGTCCATTGCTGTCGGCGTGGGCGTCCTGGTTGCGGTCAATCGACAACTCGACTAAATTAATGAGGCTGTCTTTCGAAAATTCCCAACCCGGTTTTAGTGTGAACGAATCATTCATCATTCCCGTATTGTTATCTTTTTCGGACTCGTACTCCAGTCCGATACGCGCACCGTCAGCATGAGCGGCGCCACAAATAAACAAGAGAACCAACCCCGCATACTTCAATTGTAATTTCCTGTTTGCCGCCGCCGAAAAGGTAGAAACTATGGAGTAACGGTCATTCTACAGCCTGTTGCACCGGAGTAGAAGCTAAACAGGCACGAACAGCGGAGAAGGTGCGTCCATGAAATCGACACGCTCTCAAGGAACGCCGGGGTTGTTCAGTTTGGGTTGGGACTTGCTCAAGCTGGGCGCTGTCGCCTTCGGTGGTTTAGGCGCCACGCTTACGCTTCTGCAGCGCCGGCTGGTCGACGAGCGTGGCTGGTTGCAGCAATCCGATATCAGCGAGGGGCTCGCATTTACGCGGGCGCTGCCGGGCTCGACTGGAATACAACTGGTGGCTTATCTCGGCTGGCGCCTGCACGGCTGGCCGGGAGCGCTCATCTCTGCCGTAGCCTTCATCGCGCCGGCAACGACGCTGATGATATTCGCAGCGGCTTTTTCGCTGGCTTTGCCCGACCACGCTGCGATCAATGGCGCATTAACAGGGTTGCAGGTGGGCGTCGTGGGTCTGCTGGCTGCGTCGATGTGGCGGCTGGCTCGCAGTGAAGCGAAGGGTGCGGCTTGCATCGCCATACTGATCGTTAGCGGCATTACCGGCTTTTTTGTGAACGCCGCGCTCGTGATCGCCGCGGCAGGCCTGGTTGGAGTGCTCGCGACGAGGGAACAAAGCAATGCATGAGATCGGTGAACTGATCGCGCGTTTTCTTGTGGTGGGCGCATTTGCGTTTGGTGGCGGTGGCGCCGCATTGCCGCTCGTGGAACGGTTTACGGTGGCGGAAACGGGATGGCTTACTCCGCGGCAATTCACAATCGGCGTCGGCTTCGCATACGCAACACCGGGACCGATACTCATACTCGCTGCGTTCGTTGGTTTCCATGTCGCCGGTCTGACGGGTGCATTGGCGGCAACGGCGGCGGTATTTGCGATTCCTGTAATACTTGCCGCGGGCGCCGCGGGTATCGTCCAGCGCCTCAACCAGTACGCGCGCTTTCGCGCATTTGCGCGGTTCGCTGCTGCGGGCGCCATAGGGCTCCTGGCCGTGACGCTGACCGCGCTTGCTCGACCGCTCATCGATATTCACCCGGCGCTGCTCGCCGGTTCTGCACTCGTGTTCGCAGCCGAACGCGCAGGTTTGTCACCGCTGCTCCTGCTGCTCGTTGCGGTCATTCTCGGCGCGGCGGGTGCCGTTTACTTTTGACGGCAAGCGGTCAATCGCACGGTGTGCGGTGAAAATTTCGCTCGCTCGATGATTATTCGAACCCCGCATCGTCCGGGAGCGGCGCGCGCGCAGGCAACCCCAGATGCGTGAGCGGAACGTTTCAGTCCCGCTTGCTGCATCCTACACATCGCACGTCGTGATATCTGCATGAACCGTAATCCAAGCCTCTGACAATCACCGCAACGTCTGCGCCACCAAATTCTTAACCAGCCGCCGGTAATAAACGCGCGGGTTGCCGGGCCGCTGCGACATGAAAATCGCGATTAGCTTTTCCTTGGGGTCGATCCAGAACCACGTGCCCTGCGCGCCGCCCCACAGATATTCGCCGACGGAGCCGGGCATGTCGTTCATGCCCGTGTGCGTGCGCACCGCGAAACCCTGCCCGAAGCCATAGCCGGGGTAAAACGAACCGGGCAACGCGCCGAGATGGTCCGAGGTCATGTGCTCTATGGTCTTGGGTGCGAGCAGGCGCACGCCGTTGAGTTCCCCGCCATTGAGCAGCATGGTGGTAAAGCGCAGATAGTCGGGTGCGGTGGAGAACAGCCCGCCACCGCCGGATTCAAAGCGCTGCGGCTGGCGCGGATCGGTGACGTTGGGACGCTTGCCGGTGGCAGGCTCGATCATCGGGTTTGCGACGCGCGCGACTTTGTCCGCGGGGACGCTGAAGAAGGTATCCACCATGCCTAACGGTTTGAAAATGCGCGTCTCGAAAAATTGTCCGAGCGTCATACCCGACACCACCTCGACAATGCGGCCCACTACGTCGGTGGAACGGCTGTATTCAAAGCGCGTGCCGGGTTGAAACGCGAGCACGGTCTTCGAGAGTTTGGTGATGAGTTCAGCGTTGGTGTGGTCGCGTGCCTGTTCGCCCGCATCAACGTAGGTCTTTTTCACCAGCGCCGACGATGCCCCGCGATGGCCGTAGGTCAGTCCCGAAGTGTGACGCATCAAGTCCTGCACGGTGAATTCACGCCGCGCCGGCACGCGCAGGAGTGCGCTGTTGCCGGCAGCGTCTTTGGATTCAACTCCGACTTGCAGGCCTTTGAGTTCGGGCAGGTATTTTGATGCGGGATCGGCGAGCTGAATCTTGCCTTCTTCAACCAGCATCATCAGTGCCACCGAAGTAATCGGCTTGGTCATCGAAGCCATGCGGAAAATCGAGTCGTTGGTCATCGGCACGCCGGCTTCTTTGTCGCGCATGCCGTTCGCTTCAAAGTGAACCACCTTGCCGTTGCGTGATATCAGCATCACCGTACCAGGTAACCCCCCGGCGGCGATCTCGGCCTTGAGAACACTGTCGAGCCGGGTCAGCGCCTGCGAGGAAACGCCCACAGACTCCAGCGTCGCGGTTTGCGTGGTAGCGCACGCGTTTAGCAGTAGGGCGGTTGCGAGTGCGGAAAATGCAGCATATCTTTTCATGGGTGCGGCTCCTGGTGAGGTGTAGGGATCGTGGGGGAATGGGAACGGGAAATTCAAACCACCCTTTTTACCATCCGCAACAATATCGCCGGCCCGGCAAGCGGTCAATCGCACGGTGTTCGGTGAAAATCTCGCTCGCTCGATGATTATTCGAAGCCAGCGTCGTCCGGGTGCGGCGCACTTCGACGCAGTTTGAGCGATTGGGCGAACGCAGTCAGCGCAGCGCAATCATGCGTCGGCCTTCTCTTCTGAGAATGCGCCTGTTAAAGGTGTCGTGGCGCATCCATACGATCGTGCAACACGCGGATTACGGCGATCCCGTAACCGGTGATGCGGAAATAGATCGCGTGTCGCCCCACCCGGCTGCGGCGATACCCATTGCGGATGTAATCACAGGACGTGCCGAGTTGCGGATTCTTTGCGAGTTGATCGAAGGCGGCGGTGAGTTCATCGGTGTAACGATGAGCCTGCTCGATTCCCCATTCTTTGCGCGTGTACAGCCAGATGCCTTCAAGATCACGCGCCGCTGCGGGAGCTAATCGGTATTCAGCGAGCTTTTCGGGCATGCTTGGTGGTCATGTCTCGCTTGAAGCGTGCCGCGTCGAAGGGCTGCGGATCCCCGCTCGCTTCGCCCTTGATCAGCTCAGCGCGAACTGCCTCTATTTCCGTATTACGCGCCTGGTCGCGGCGGATCAAATCACGGACGTATTCGCTGACATTGGTAAAACCTCCGGCCGTGATCTGCGCCTTAATCCACTCGTCCTGCTGGTCGGTGACTGTAATGGTCTTGCGGGTAGTTCCCATCCTGGTCTCCAAGGGGCTGCGTTGATAATCATACTATTGAAGCAGA
>ORJL010599679.1_pt1 | contig 13158 bp, 13 predicted proteins | sample 1779941 | NCBI WGS metagenome assembly ORJL01 (sample SAMEA104232317, study PRJEB22302) | groundwater metagenome | biome: forest; feature: aquifer; material: groundwater | place: USA | collected 2011-08-07 | depth 5.8 m
ACGTCGTCCTCGTCCCGAAGACCCTTTATGCCGGAGACAACACCGGCATCGCCCTTTCGCTTTTCAAAGGCGAAGAGATGGCCAACTCCACCGTGCGCCTCTCTCTGATGAAGAACGGCGAGCCGGTCTACCAGGCCAGCCAGTGGATCGCCGGAAAGGCCACTGTTGACTTCAAAGTACCGGCTGTCCCCGAGGGTCAGTACGACATCGCCATCCAGGGCCTCGGCTTCAGCGACAAGGCCGCCGTCCAGGTGGTGGACTCGCCGCTCGTCTTCCTCCAGACCGACAAGCCTATCTACAAACCCGGTCAAAGCATCCATCTCCGGGCCATCACGGTCAATTCGGGGCTCAGGCCGGTCAGCGGCAAGGTCGTCATCGAAGCTGCCGATGCCAAGGGAACCAAGGTTATGCGCAAGGAAGTCACCACCGACGACTACGGCATGGCCACCCTCGACCTTCCGCTTTCCACCGAGCCCAACCTCGGTACCTGGAAACTCAGCGCGACGGCTTCCAAACAGAAGACCCAGCTCGACGTCAAGGTCGAGAAGTACGTCCTGCCCAAATACGAAATCAAGGTGGATCTGGGCCGCGACTGGTACCTGGTCAACGACGTCATCAAGGGCGATGTCTCGGCGGAATACAGTTTCGGCAAGCCCGTGACCGGCGAGGTCGTGATCAAAGCCTCGCGCTATGTAGGCCGATGGGAACAATACGCGACCGTCACCAAGAATATCGATAGCAAGACCTCCTTCGAGCTTCCCGCCGTCAGGTACGTCTCCGGGGTGCCTGCGGCCGGCGGCCAGGGGAACATCATGCTGGATGTCACCGTGAGGGAGAAATCCACCGGCTACGAAGAGAACGTCAACAAGCTCCTTACCGTGGCCTCGGCCCCGCTGTTGCTCCAGTTGATTCCCGAGAGTTCCGTGTTCAAGCCGGGGCTGCCCTTTAAAGTGCTGGTCCTTTCCCAGACGCCTGACAACAAGCCTAAAGACACCTCCGTCAGGCTCAACATCAGCTACAACAACGACACCGGGCGGCAGATCAAGTCGGAGCAGCAGACCCTCAACACCCAGAACGGCAAGGCCATGCTCCAGCTCGTGCCGACCGAAGGCTACAGCATTATCAGGATTTCGGCATCCGCCGAAAATGCCAGCGCTTCCATTTCCACCGGCGTGAGCTACTCCCCCTCGGGGAACTTCATCCACCTGGAACAGACCAGCCAGGGCGTCCCTGCCGTCGGCGACATCGTCACCTTCCAGGTATTCTCCACCAGAGAGGCCGCTAACTTCTATTACGAAATCGTCTCCCGCGGCCGGGTGGTCTTTACGGACTACGTCAAAGGCAACGCCATCAGCTTCCTCGCCTCTCCGCTGATGGCCCCGTCGTCGAAACTGCTGGTATACCAGCTTCTGCCCAACTCGGAGGTGGCCGCCGACAGCATTCCTTTCAAAGTCAACGGCGCCTATCCGCAGGACCTCCAGGTCACCTTCGACAAGGCCGAGGTGCGTCCCGGCCAGGACGTGGGCATCAACATCAAGGCCCAGGGCCAGGCCAAGGTGGGTATCCAGGCGGTGGACCGCTCGGTCTTCATCCTGGCCGAAAACCGCCTCAACCTGCAACAGGTCTTCGACGAGCTTGAGAAGCTGTACATGAAGCCGCAGGCCGAGCTTCACTCGGCTTCGCCTATCCCCCAGGTGTTGTACCAGGGGGCCAGAGAGGCGTTCGCCGACACCGGTATGGTCGTTCTGACCAATAAGAATGTGCCTTCGGGAGAGGCTTACAAGAAGAGTATTGCCCCAACGCCCGGCCCAATCACCCCCGCTGGCCCACCCATGCCCGCTGGCATTCCCGGTCCAGCCGGTAAGGCCGGTGCCGACGGGAGAGCGGCACCCCCAACGGTGTCTCCCAGCGCTGGCGCTGCCGCGCCAAGCCTCCCTCCGCAGCTTGCCGAGGTGCAAAGAGTCCGCCAGTTCTTCCCGGAGACCTGGCTGTGGCAGGACATCACCACCAATTCCAGCGGACTGGCCACGCTTAAAGTCACCGCGCCTGATACCATCACCACCTGGAAGCTCTACGCCGTGGGTATGTCCAAAGACAAGGGCCTGGGCGTGGCTGAAGGCGAACTCAAGACCTTCCAGCCCTTCTTCCTCTCCATAGATTTGCCCTATTCCGCCATCCGCGGCGAGACCTTCCCGGTGAAGGTCGCCGTTTACAACTACCTGGCCCAGACCCAGGATGTCCTGGTGGAAATCGAGCAGTCGCCGTGGCTGGAGCTTCTCGACCAGCCTTCGAAGACCATCACCATCGCTGCCAATGACATCGGCGGGGCCGAGTTCAAGATCCGCCCCTCCAAGCTGGGTACCAACCAGGTCAAGATCACCGCCCGCAGCGCCCAGTTCGCCGATGCCGCCCTCAAGCCCATCATCATCGACCCCGAAGGCGTCGAAAGAGAGACGGTGGAAAACGTCATCCTGTCAGCCGGCGCCTCGAAAACAATGGACACCGGACTGCCGCCGGTGATAGTGGACGGGTCCGGCCGCGTCTACATCGCCGTTTCCGGCAGCTATCTCACCCAGGCCATCGGCGGCCTGGAGAAACTGCTCCAGATGCCCTTCGGCTGCGGCGAGCAGAATATGATTCTCATGGCCCCCAACATCTACGTCACTTCCTACCTGAAAGAGACCGGCCAGCTCAAGCCCGAGGTCATGGCCAAAGCCGAAATGCTCATGGTCACCGGATACCAGCGGGAACTGACCTATCGCCGCAATGACGGCAGCTTCTCGGCCTTCGGCAACAGCGACCGGGAAGGCAGCCTCTGGCTCACCGCCTTTGTCGCCAAGAGCTTCGCCCAGGCCAAAAACATTATCTACGTTGACCAGTCGGTCATTGATGGGGCCAAACAATGGATTCTCAAATACCAGAAGCCCGACGGGTCTTTCGAGTCGGTGGGTTTCGTCGCCCACCAGGAAATGATGGGCGGCGTTACCGGCAAGGACGCCCTCACCGCCTACGTGGCCATCGCTTTGATGGAAACCGGCGAAAAAGCCGCCGCCGGGCGGGCCGTGAAGTACCTGGAAGACAAGATTGACAGCATAACTTCTCCCTACGCCATGGCCATCACCAGCTACGCTCTGGAACTGGGCAACAGCCCGCTCAAAGACAAGGCTTATCAGAAGCTCATGGAAATGGCTTCCCAGGATGAAAACGGGACCTACTGGGGGGGCGGCGGTGTGGCCGTGCCCCAGCCTTCGGCCCGGCCCGGCGTTATGCCGCCCATCCGTCCGCCCGTCCAGTCCAAGACGACCGCTATCGAGGGCACTGCCTACGCTACCCTGGCCCTGAGCCTCCACGGCGACAGGCTGACCGCCGGCCGCGCCGCCCGCTGGCTCACTTCCAGGAGAAACGCCTCGGGAGGCTTCGGCAGCACGCAGGACACTGTGGTGACGCTCCAGGCCCTCACCGACTACGCCCGTTCCTCCCGGTCGGACGTTGACCTCAAGATCACCGTGGACACGGGCCGGGAGAAGAAGGAATTGAAGATCAACGCGGAAAACGCCGAAGTCCTGCAGATGGTGGCCATTCCCTCCGGCGACCTGGCCAGCCTCAGAGCCGAGGGCCGGGGCGACGCCGTCGTCCAGGTGGTCAAGCGGTACAACCTGCCGGCGCCGCCGAAGCAGGAGGCCGGAGATTTCGTCATCAACGTGGACTACAACACTTCTGAAGTCGCTGTTAACGACATCGTCAAGGTCCTGGTGGACGTCCAGTTCACGCCCTCGATGCCGGTGCAGGCCGAGATGGTGGTGCTGGACATCTCGGTCCCCACGGGTTTTGCTCCCATGACCGCCACCATCGACCAGGCGGTCAAGAAGGCGGGCAAGATACAGAGATACGACATCGCCGGCAGAAAGGTGATCTTCTACGTGGTCAACATGGCCGCCGGTGAAAAGATGACCTTCAGCTTCGACATCAAAGCCCAGTTCCCGGTGAGGGCCGAGGGCACGGCCTCGCAGGCCTATTCCTACTACAATCCCGACCTCCGTGGCGAGACCATGACCGGAGGCATCGTGGCACGGTAGGGGCGACATCTGTTGTATAATAACCTCATGATTAAGCGCAAGAGATATGTGAAGGTTTCCGGGATCGTCCGGCGGGAGGGAAAACACTACACTGCCTGGTGCCCCGAGTTGGATGTATCCACCTTTGGGGACAGTGTTGATGAAGCTTCACGGAATCTAGGCGATGCGGTGGAACTTTACCTCGATACAATCGATGAAATGGGCGAGGCGGAAGAAATTCTCTCCGGGAAAGGTCTCAAAAGCTGCGGGGAACTCGAACCCTCTGACCGGGTTTATCTGACGAGTTGGGACGCGGCTGTAAGAGCCTAGCCATGCCGGAATTGCCGCTGTGTTCCAGCGGGGATGTCATCAAGGCGCTCACGAAGGCGGGGTTCCAGCCGAGGGGAAAGTCGAAGGGGGGCAGCCACCAGGCGTATGTCAGAAGGGCGTCTCCCAGGAACTTTACCGCCATAGTGGTCTTGAATAAGAAAGAAATCCCCCGCGGCACCCTCGCCGGTATTCTCCGCCAAGCTAACCTCAGCCACGAAGAATTCCTCATCCTTCTGAAGGGCTAAAGCTAACATTTACAATTGCCGGCAAGTTTGTTCCCGAAATCAGTTTCGTGAACAAATCCATGACACGTCAACTGGGCGCCTTCGATTTTCGCGCCTCTCTTGATTACGCACTTGAAGACGGGAGGAGGCTGTGATGAGCCAGATCCTTATCTATCAGAGCAAGGACGGCCGCACGAAGCTCGACGTGCGGCTCGGAGGTCGGACCGTCTGGCTCAATCAGATGCAGCTCAAAGATCTGTTTGGCAAGGCCAAGGGCACCATCAGCGAGCACATCAAGCACATCTTCGAAGATGAAGAGTTGTCCCAAGAGGCAACTGTTCGGCTATTCTGAACAGTTCGAAAAGAGGGCCACCGCGAGGTCGTTCGCTAGAAGCGGAACCATAACCGGTACGATCGCCACCGACGAGAACGAGATACACGAAGAATTCATCCGGGCTTCGGGGCCTGGCGAGAAGAATGTCAGAATGTCGAGGGTGACAAGGCCGGTTCTCCTTCTTGAGCACGGCAATGACACGTTCCTCGGTGTAGTGCTTCGCTTTCACCCGAATCCACTCGGCTATTTCTATTACGACAAGGGACTCTAATTCCGGGTGATCCCGTTATTGGGGTACGGGTCAGGCAACGCAGTCTCTTTCCTCGCCACTATGGTGTTCCCAAGTTTTTGTCCACTTTTATGGGCTTGGAATCCGAGTAACAGTGTTTTATAGTTAGGGCGATCAACTCAGTACCGACAAGTAATCCACAAAGTTAGGAGGAAAACATGAGCAGACAGAGTGATCTGGACAACCACGCCGACCAGATGAATCCGAACAACGATGCCTACTGGGAATCAAGAGAATATGACGAACGCCCTGATGACTGGGAGGAGCGGACGTCGGACGAGGAATGACAGCCGGTAACCAAGGCAGCCCTGAACCGGGGGGAGTTATCGTCTGGGCCAGCCGAACGTGGTCCAATTGTTGGGATGGATCGGAACCTACGGCACATAGGTACATCACCTGAAGGACAAAGAAGATGCCAAAACGATATCATCTCCCTTTGAGCGGTCAAATAGTCGGGAAAATGTTCGACGTCCTACGAATTCGTTATCCTGACCTTATAGCGAAAGAAATGCAGAGGTACTTTTCCGGGGAAAGAATCCGGGATGTTACCAGGGAGGAAATTCTCTTTCTCTTAGCCGACGCGCTTCTGAAGGATGGGGTTCTTCCCCGGCCAGGCGTCTTCGAATTGGCCTTCGAATGTGACTGGGCAGTGAAGTATCAATTAGTGACGGGGATATCGGATTACGCGAGACGATGGGATTCGACATGTGCAAAACTTCGATACTGGGAGATCCCTCGTTCTCAACGACAAGACCTCATCGTCTCCTGCCTTCGACTCGTTATCGTCGACTTTGCAATCCGATTTGCCTCCTTCCGACACCTGTCCAAACTTCCACTTCTGGAGCAAGCGACACCTCTCTGGGCTAAGCGTGACGGCAATGCCGCGTTTCTCAAACATCTGAAAGACAGATGCGGAGACAAACCATCCAACGCTCAATTGGCGGAGGTGGCAGGAGTGAAGAATCACAAGACGACAGAGGGGTGGTTCTACAAAGGACGAAGGCCCTCAGCAGAGAATATGCGGGTACTCGCGAAAGCCTTCGCCGAACGGATACCCGGAGCAACCGAACTCGGCCTGATTGCCGAAATGAATCGGCACTATGTACTCGCTGCCCTTTGCTACAAGCTGTCACTCCTAATTGGCTGGGACAGGGTCATGGACCTGATAGGGACATTGTATCATCAGACCACTCGGCTACAGCGGCTTTTCGATGACGACGAAAAGCAGGTAGAAGAAACCTATCCGCAGTACCTGTTGCAGCTAATAAAGGGGACAGCCAGTTCCTCTGTGTATCGTTCGATCAGGTACCTGTGCGAGACTGAAAACGACCCGGAATGGAAACGGGATATCGTTTGCGCAGAAAGAGATTGGGCCTCTCGCTTGATACAGGCCAATCCCAGATTCACTGGCGAAAGTGTTTTGGTTCGGAATGATGGGAATTCCCTGTTCGCCCCTACCCCCAAGAGTATCTCAGCCGATTTTGACTACACTTCTGCAAGCTTTCTTGAACACATGATCGACGGTGAAGTGGCGCTTTGGGGTGGGGCTGGACCCGAAGCGTACAACTGGGAAGAAAAGACTGAACGGCACTTCAGGGCCGCCGTCAAGTCAAATGCTGGTAGCGCGAGGGATCACCTGAGTCTCGGAGTTTATCTTGGAATAAATGCCAGGTTCCCGTTACAAATTGATGAGGGTTTCCGGGAATGCTGTAGAGCAGGAGAAATGCGTCCAGAGTGGGACTTGCCCCGAATTGAAGCTGCCAATATCTTGCTGCGTGTCGGCAACCACCGCGATGCCCTGGTACTCCTGGAGAAAGCCGCTGCCGACCTGAGACGAATGACCCCGCGCCTTGCCTACACCATCGGGTTTGCCAAGATGATGGACGACGACTTCCCCGGCGCTGTGAGCATGTTTCAGAAGGCAATTGAACTTAAACACGATTACGCCCTTGCCTTCGATAACGCCGCATTCTGTTCTTTCCAACTGGGCGATAAGGTAAACGGAAGAAAGTACGCCAAATCCGCACGCCAATTTGGCGTACATACCACGTACGATATGTACCGTGTTGGCAAGGCAAAGCAAGAAATGAACCCGGTCTCCTTCCCGACCCTGTGCGAAACGGTAAAGTGCCCCGAAAGAGATTGTAAAGGCCGTGCTGAATCGAAAGAAATCCGGGAACAATGGAGGAAGACATGGAAACCATGACAGATTACTCGTACATTAGGAGTGACGACGAGTTGCGTTCCTCCATTCAGGACCTGCGCGACAGCAAGAAGTTCGTCGTAGCATTGGACACAGAGGGAGAAAACAATCGGCATGCCTACGGGCAAAGACTCTGCCTCGTACAGGTTTATGACGGAACCAGATTGCTTTTGGTTGACCCCCTTGCGATGAGCGACGAAGCCCTGCGGCTACTGTTTGAGAGCAGGGACATTCTTAAAGTAATGTATGATGCATCCAACGACCTGTCGCTGCTAAAGCGGGTGCATGGCATTGAGATTGCTTCAATTCTTGACCTGAGGCCGGCGGTCGAGTTACTTGGCTACGAAAAGAAGGACCTTCAGTCGGTGATAGCGGCGGAATTTGGCACTGTGCTAACCGGCAAAGCAATTTACCAGGTACGGAACTGGCTTACTAGGCCCATAGCTGATGACGCAATCCAATACGCTTTGAACGACGTGAGGTACCTCTTGCGGCTTAAGGACAGAATCATGGAGAAGCTCGTCGAAAAGAAACTGCTCGACCGCTTTATGCTTAAGAACCTTCAGGTCCAGAGCAGAGTCTTTTTGGAAAGCCCCCAAGAGAAGTGCACTAGAATTGTGGGCTACTCAAGTCTCCGTGACCACGAAAAAGAAATGTTCAGAAGAGTGTTCGACGTACGACAGGATTGCGCCCAAATGTACAATATCCCATCGCATCAGGTCATTAGCAACAGAGATCTATTAACGATAGCGCGGGATTTCAAGAGCATCAATCGCCTGTGCTTCTCTGGTGCTCTCAGCGTCAACGCGATCAAAAACCTGATGAGAGAACTTAAGGAAACTGTGGCAACGCCTGAACATGCGAACCGATGTCTGGCACCTTAAGGCCGCCAACGCAGTTCCCTAATCGCGACTTGTCAACCACCGAAACGAAGGGAAATCCCTTTGTCGCGTCTTGTCCACATCTCCATGATGTTATTTTCAAAATGGGCAACCCTTGTGCCATGTCCGCCCGGTCTCTGCTCCCGGCGCGCCGAAGCCGCCGGCAGAACTATTATCTATACAAGACCAACTTATGGTCTCCCGATAGGTTTACCGGCCGCCCGACCAATTGAGTTAGTGGCGTACCGTCCCATGTGGAACGCTGCATGTTGATACTCGACGTGCCAAAGGTGAATGACTGGCTGAAGGCACGCACTTGCACACTGCCTGCTGCGACAGTGACCGAGTCGACAAAGCGCCTGGGAACCTGGATGACCGCCGTATCGCCCTGGGCAATCTGTGAGGGAACGTTGATACCGGGCAGGAAATTAAACCCTACTGCCGCCGATCCTTGAGCGATGTCCAGCGTACCACCGGTCTGATTATTCACGGTGATTTCCAGGGGGTTGGACAAGAGCACCGCCGCGGTACCAACGGTCCCGACTACCACTACACCCAAAACAGTTAAAAAAACGACGAGGGCTGTTGCCACTCCACGCTGGTCTTTCAATAGGCGCTTCATATGTTCTCCTTCCATGCCATAACGATGATCCTTGCAGTTGCCATGATAGTTTTGATTCAGCCGTCTGGCTGGAAAACATCATAGCACCGTAAGAGTGAAATTTCCATATCGTGAAACGGGTGACATTCCTCCGTCCGCGCCGTATAATAGTCAACAAACAAACGGAGAGGGGAGTCACTATGAGGAGATTCAATGTATTCATTCTTGGTTTAGTTGCCGCTGTCCTGAGTCTGTCGGCGTGCGGAAGCCCTGCTGTAACAGGGCCTTCCCCTACAGCGCCGTCAGGTTCCACCCCGGCAGTTATTGCTAAGCCGGCCTGGCAGTCCGACTGGGAAGCTACACTGGCCGCCGCCAGAAAAGAAGGGGAAGTTACCGTCTATACTACCTACGGCCCGGAGTGGCGGCAGGCGATGAGCCAAGTTATGCTGGCAAAGTACGGCCTCACGTTCAATGTTATTTCAGGGCGGTCGGATGAGCTGATAGAGCGGGTGATGCGGGAGCAAAACAATAAGGTTTACCAGGCAGATGCCCTCCATGCCGTCAGCGGCAAACGGTACTACGTTGACGTACCGTTGTTTAAGGATATTTTGCCCAACCTGGAGAAAACCATCATTTTGCCCGAGGTACTGGACACTAAGGTCTGGGCGGGCGGACAGTTCCCCTGGGTTGACCCGGAAACAAAGAACCTGGTCTTCTGGCGCGACTATCTTTCGCCGCCGTTATTCGTCAACACCGATATGGTTAAGCCCGATGAAATGAAGTCCTGGGACAACCTGCTGGATGCCAAATGGAAGGGAAATATCGTCCTGAGCGATCCTACCATTGCCGGGGCGTCTAACCTGGCTATAACCGTGGTAATCTGGGGCATCACAAGATTGGAGTTACATAGATAAGCTGTTGAAGCAGGAACCGGTCATTCAGAGGGATTACCGCCTGATGTCTGAATGGATTGCCCGCGGAAAGTATCCCATCATGGTCGGACCGCAAAAAGGGGAAGCCCAGGGGTTTATTGACGCCGGCGCGCCGGTCAAATACGTCAATCTTACCGACGGCGTCATCAGCACCTTCGGAGCAGGTACTATCGCTACGCTTAGGGGCGCTCCACACCCCAATGCCGCCAAAGTCTTCATCAACTACCTCCTAACCCAGGAGGGGCAGACGCTAACCGCCAAATCTGGCGGCTTCCCCAGCGCGCGGGTGGATGTGCCCACCGATTTTCTAGACCCGTCTACGCTGCGGCGTCCGGGGTTAAAGGTATTTTCCACCGATTCCAAGGACTACCTGGACAAGGTTGACGCCATCAATGCCCGCTTGAAGCAGGTTTTCGACCCCTATTTGAAGAAGTAATCGGGATAACCGCGAGTTCCGTTTGATGGCCAAAGCAACAAGATATACCCCTGAGTTGATCGACCGTTATATCGAGTCGGGCGACTGGCAGAAGACTACTTTTGCGGACGTCTGGGACCACAACGCCTTGACCTATCCCGAAAAGGAAGCCCTCGTTGATTGGCGCCTGCGCTTGACTCAATTGCCTAGACAAGTGTGAAAACATCTCTACTTTGAAGAGATGACGCCGAATTTCCTCTGCAAGCCGGAGATGTACGTAGACACTTCCGCAGAACTGGCCAGCATGTCTTTAACCACCGTCGCGACCTCCTGGCCAAAGCCCATAGAATAAACAGGGCTGATCCACTTCTTGACTGCTTCATCAAACTGGCGATCTCTGGACATTTGCTTATATCCGTCATTCAGAATTGCCATGACGTTTGAGGGCGTTCCCGGTGGAGCGGCTATGATCTTGTCCAGGAACGAGGCGGCAGTCCAGGTTCTATACGCTTGCCACGGCAACCCCGAAGGTTTCTTGGCCCCCAGGACCTCTTCGAAAACCGGAATGTCGGTGAAGCCGGGAGCCCTTACGATTCTACCATTGGCTAGTATTCCCTCCTGCACAAGTGCTACGGCCGTTCCCTCGTCGACAAGCGCTTGCACAGTACGGGTCACTCCTGTACCGAACATGTCGATTTCACCTCTCCTCATAGCCAGCTCTATTTCGGCCATCCCACCGAACCCAAGGATCCATTTTATATTCCATCCTAGAAACTCCTGACCAAACAAAGGCATGGCAGCCCATGGGTCATTTCCTGCCTGACTACCAAGATAAACAGGCTTTGCTCCGGGATCAGTGAGGCGAGCTAAAGCGTCCTTCTTTACCATTATTACTGTGCCAACTCGGCAGGTGTTACCTATGTATTCGAACTTGGTTGCATCATAGTGGAACAAGTCTTTGCTATCCAGGGGAATATTCAATGTCGCGGCCGAACCTACAAACAAAGTAAGACCGTCCGCCTTGACCTTCTCTGCGAAGGAACTGACTGCGACCCGTCCGCCAGCTCCTGCCACGTTGCGAACTATCATTTTGGGATTTCCGGGGATGTATTTAGGCATGTAAGTGGCTATGACACGGCCGAAGGTGTCATTCCCGCCTCCAGCACTTGCTCCCACAAGCAATTCAACCGTCTTGCCTTCATAGTATGGAGCGATGGTGGCGGCCGGGGTACTTCTGACAGGGGCCGGCGGTGCAGCAGTCGCAGTGTATACCGGTCCGCTCTTTGGAGTCATTGTTGCCGTCTCGGTAAACACTGGGGTTGCCGCAGTCTCTCGGGCGGCACACCCGATGACCAAGGTAGCTGCGAAGAATAGGATGATGGGATAGATATGCAAACGCACCTGGATTCCTCCTTAACCTATTATTGAAAGGGTAGTCGTTCAGGTGGAAGTAGACCGCTTCTCTCCTCCCACAATTGACTTACATTCCGGGTCTCCTCCCCGTTGCCCTCGCACCATGATTACACTTTCGTGGTTGCCACCTGCTCCTTGGAGCCAGCTTTGGATAAGATAGCGGGTCATCGTACGAGCGGCTTGAAGATATCTGTTACCTGTGTCATCAGCTGAGGCTGCTTTTCTATATACTCCTTATCAACATCCGCAAAGTATTTCCCCCCTGGTTGACGCACCAGGATTGGTGGCAGAAAGTCTGTGGGCACGTCGGTCCTTGTGCTCTGCATGCCAAGGATTCTAGAATTAAGCGCTTGTCCTTGCCTGCTCAGGAAGAAGTTGGCGAATACTCTTGCCGCATTGGGGTGCGACCGGTTCTTTAGAACTGTGACAAATCCTGAACCTGAGGTCAGTTGCGCCCCTTCGGAGGGGACAACATACTTGATCGGAGCCCCTGCGTCCATGAATTCAAGCACTACCTCCTTGCCCGGGCCTATTGATACCGGGTTCTTGCCACGGGCTACCCACTCCACAACGATGCGCCTGTCTCTTGAAATTATGGGTTCCTGTTTCGCCAGGAGCTTCACGAAATCCATATCCTTTATCTTGTAAATGAGCATGCCCATAGTGACATTGGCACCGCCGCCGACAGTGGGGTCAGCTAACAGTATGCGGCCCTTCCATTTTGGATGCAGTAGGTCGCTCCACGAATTGATTTCTTCCGGCCTAACCAGGTCAGTATTGACAATCATCGGCGGAGATAGATACAGCCGGGTGCCTAATGCTGTCTTTGTGCTCTGATCAAACCAGGGAAGTGTTCCGCTCCACCACCCCTTTGGGTCCGTGACTTCAGGGAGAATGAGTTCCCTCTCGAGGTTGTCAATAAGCCCTGCAAGCTGAGGGATTCCTTGGATGAAGGTTACAGAGGTGAAGAGTATATCTGCAAAATTAACTCCGGAGCTTTGCTCTCTGGTGGCGCGCTCTATTAGCTCTTCACCTCTTCCTACAACGGTATCCACACCTATGCCGTATTGTTTTGAAAGGGCTTCATCGAAAGCTTGCCGCCAGTTACCGTTATTCGTCGTGTAGATAACGACCTTGCCTTCCTTCTTGGCCGCAGCCAGTGTGCGTTCCCAGTCCGTTTCCCAGGCTGGTTTAGCCGTAACTTCTGCCGTCGTTATCTTTGGGGATGGAGTGTTCGGGGTGGCCGTGGGCTGGGGGCCGCAGGAAACAAGAACCAACGGCAAGAGCATGGCTGCCAGTACGGTTGTGAATTGAACCTTTTTCATTGCTTTCCCTCCAATAGCCTTGTTTCCCTCTGTGAATATTCGCATCGTTTTTGTTCCGGGCTTTGTGCGTGAGTTATCACTCACATCGTCTAATCCAATCAACATAGTCTCGGGTTGAGCTTTCCATATCGTAATCCGGCTCGTAACCAAGTTCGC
>ORJL010851286.1_pt1 | contig 13157 bp, 12 predicted proteins | sample 1779941 | NCBI WGS metagenome assembly ORJL01 (sample SAMEA104232317, study PRJEB22302) | groundwater metagenome | biome: forest; feature: aquifer; material: groundwater | place: USA | collected 2011-08-07 | depth 5.8 m
AGGCCATAAACCAAAAAGCAATCGGCAAACAGACCCGCCGGATCGACGTTGCCCCGGAAGGTCTTCAGTCTTTCGAAACCAGGATGCCGGGCAAGAAATATTTCCCCAAGCATGACGAGAAAGAGGATTTTATTCTCAAGGAATCCAAAAAATACAAACAGCTGGCCGAACAGATTTTCGCGCCTCTGAAATGAAGCGTTTAAATTGCGGTCGGTAGGGGGCCAGAGCTTAACTATTTCCCCCCATTCGCAGCAATAGGTGAACACACAAATCTTCTTCTTTATATTCGACGCCGAGGACTGACAGTATTAAGCCACGGAGGAGAGAGCCCGATGAACCGTATCGCCTGGTCAGTGATTTTGTGCATTTCGTTGATTTTCGCAACTTCTTTCAGTCCAGCCGCCTCCGGGGCAGCGGCGGCGCCCGATGCCAAAGCCAAAGCTGCCGCCGAAGACTGGGAAGCAAAGTGGATGAAGACGGCGGAAGCGGCCAGGAAAGAAGGCGAGGCCATGGTTTACGCCACCCTGGGACCCAGCACCATCAATCTGCTGACGAGCAATATGAAAGCCAAATACGGAATCCAGCTCAGTTTTGTAAACTTGGGCCAGGGGGCGGCGGTGGCCGAAAGGATCGTCCGGGAAAAAAGGGCGGGGCTCCACGTCGTCGATGTGATCATTATGGGGGCTACCAGTTTGGTCCAGAGTGTCAAACCGGCGGGGGCGCTGGACCGGATCGAACCGGTGCTCATTCTGCCCGAGGTACTGGACCGCAAGGCCTGGCGCAACGGCTCCCCTTTTATCGACAAAGAGCGCAAGTTAGTGCCCACCATCGCCAGTTTTCTCCGGCACGTGACCCGCAACACGGACCTGGTAAAAGAGGGCGAGATCAAGTCTTACAAGGACCTGCTGAACCCTAAATGGAAAGGCAAGATCATCCTGAACGATCCGACGACGGGCGGCGCGGGAAACTCATGGGTGAGTCTCATGGCTTCGGCCTGGGGCCTGGAGCCGACGAGGGATTTTCTTAAACAACTGGTAAAGCAGGAGCCCGTAATCACCAGGGATGGACGCCTGCAGGTGGAGACAATGGCACGGGGAAAATATGCCTTGGCCATCGCTACCCGCGTCGAGGTTACCCATCAATTCATGGCCCTGGGGTCGCACATCGCTCCGGTCCGGACCATGGAGGGGGGCACCATCACCGGCTCCGGAGGGGTGTTGGCCCTTCCCACCAATCGTCCCCATCCCCAAGCCGCGACGGTTTTGATCAACTGGTTGATGACCCGTGAAGGGCAAGCGGTTTTTAGCAAAGGCTTTGGCAGTCCCGCCTCCCGGCTGGACGTGGCGCCCCCGGCCGATTTAAATCCGCTGTTTCTGCCCGAGCCGGGCGAAGCTGTACAAATAGAGGATGAAGAAGATCTGAAAATCAAAGGGAGCGTTCTTCTGGACCTGGCCAAAGAAGCGTTAGCCCCTCTTTTCAAGTAAGTCTCCCGAATTGGGCATCTCCGGGAGGCCATACGGTAACAGGAAGACGGCTTAATATCATGGACGAACTAACAATGCTGATCAGGGGCGGCGAAGTGATTACCCACAGCGGCCGCAAGTACGCCACCGTAGCCATTCAGGGGGAAAAAATAGCAGGCTTCCTCGATCCCCTGGCCCCTCTGCCGGCGGCACATAGGATCATCGACGCCACCGGTCTCTATGTCCTGCCGGGTGCGGTGGACCCGCACACCCATATCGGCGCCGGCGCCAAGGTTTTAGGCAATTTAGCAGCGGCCGTAAAAGTCTGTACCCGCGCTCTGGCCATCGGCGGCACCACGACTGTCATGGAAATGATTACCCCCGCCGAGGGTTTAGGGCTTTGCGCCGGCCTGGCGGAAGCGTTATCCGGGCGGCGCGGCCATATGGCCATCGACTTTGCCTTCCATCCGTCGGTTCCTTCCGCCGAGGACCAGGTCCTCCGCGACCTGGAAAAATGCGCGGACGACGGCACCCCTTCGTTTATGGGCTCCTTCGAAGGCAAGCGCGGCCGGGAGCCCTTGGACGAGGCCGCACTCTACCGTCTTCTGACCTTAGCTCGCAGGCGCCGGATGATGGCCATCATTCATGCGGAAGATGCGCGGCTAAACCAGGAAATCATCCGTCAAACCCCTGACGCCGGCGCCCTGGAAAACGTCTCGCGCTGTCGCCCCTGGTTCTCGGAAACCACTACCGTCCAAAGAACGGTCTTTATGGGGCGGCTGACCCGCGGCCCCATCTATTTCGAACACCTGGGTGCGGGACCTTCAGACGACGTGGTGCAGGCTGCCCGCCGGGAAGGTTTGGCGGTTTACGGGGAAACATGCCCTCACTACCTCTGCTTTTCCGAAGAAAGTTACCGGACGCCGCGCGGCGTGGAATTTCTCAAATCACCACCCTTAAGAAGGAAAGAGGATTCCCTGGCTTTGTGGGACGGGATCCGCAGGGGCTCGATTTCGTCCATCGCTACGGACGAATCGCTTGCCCTGATCGCGGAGAAGCGTCGTCTCGCGGAGCGCCTGCCGGCCTATGAGATTTCCGGAGGCCTTAACCAGATCGAGCTGCGGCTCGCCGTCATGCATACCGAGATGGTTGTCAAACGCCGCCTGCCGGTGGAGAAACTTGTTTACCTGCTCGCCGCCGCGCCGGCGATGATCTTTGGCCTCTATCCACGGAAGGGAACGCTCGCCATCGGCAGCGACGCCGATCTCGTGCTGTTCGATCCTTGCTTGAAGAAGCGGATTCGCAATGAAGATCTGCACCAGGGTACGGATTACACGATCTTTGAGGGATGGGAGGTGGAAGGATTCCCCCAAACGACCATTCTTCGCGGCCGGGTGCTCGTGGAAAAGGGGGGTTGGGTGGGGCCTGATTCAATGGGACAATGGTTAGAAAGAAAAATTGAGCCGGCCATCATCGAAGGCCCGGCCGTATGATGGAGAGGTAAAATGAAAAATATTCCCTTTGTAGTATCAACTTTATTGGCCATGGTTTTTTTGCCCTTAGCCGACGCCCTGGCGGCACCTTATTCTCCTGCCGACTGGTCAAACCTGGTGGCGGCAGCGCAAAAAGAAGGTAAAGTGATTGTTGTGGGAGAAACCCTCGCCCCGGCGAAGGATGCGCTCCTCCAGGCATTCAAGGCTAAGTATGGGATTAATGTGGAAATCATGGATGGGCGCGGCTCGGAGATGGTGGCCAAATTCATGGCGGAAAGACAGGCGGGATTATATCAGCGCGACGTCGGCCTCATGGGGATCAGCACCATCGTCATTGAAATTAAACCTCAGGGCATAACGGCTCCGCTGGAGACCATACTGCTCCTGCCGGAGGTGCTTGAGGGCGGCAAGTGGCGGGGCGGCCAGCTCCCCTTTATCGACAAAGAACATCATGCCCTGGCGCTAACGGCTATGGCCGTGCCCTGCATGATAATAAACACCGGCCTTGTTCCGGCCGGCGACATCAGGCAGCATACCGATTTGCTGCAACCTAAGTGGAAGGGAAAAATCGTGATGACGGATGCCTCCACCTCCGGAAGCGGCAATAACTGGTTTACCCACATTATGACCAATGTTTACGGACAGGAAAAGGGCCGGCAGTTTATGCAGAGCCTGGCAAAACAGGACCTGATGGTCACCAGGGATTCGCGCCTGCAAGTCGAATGGGTAGCCAGGGGCAAATACCCCGTAGGCCTCGCCTTCAGCATGTCCCTGGCGACTTCTTTTAGGAAGGCCGGCGCTCCCATCGCTTTCCCCGCCCTCACGGAACCCTCTTATCTCTCCGGCGGCTCCGGCAATCTCTTTATCTTTGACAAAGCGCCCCATCCCAATGCCGCCAAACTATTCGCCAACTGGCTCCTTAGCCAGGAAGGCAGCAAAGTCTTTGCGCCGGCTCTCGGTTACCCTTCCCTGCGTCTTGATGTACCCAATGATTTCGTCGAAGCCGCCCTGATCCCGCCGCCGGGCATGACTTTCCGGGGACAAGATGATTATGTCCGTTCCCGCGGCAAGATGCGCAAGCTGGCGGCGGAAATCTTCAAGTGAATCCGGAGTCAATCATTCGTGGGCAGGAAAACAGGACCGAACCTTTATTGAAGAGGAGGATAAGATGAAGCAGGCACTGGCAATTTTGTCTTTGTATTGTAAGGGCGTAAATGAACAGCTGATCGGTATCTTGGAGGGTGTGCCCGGGGAAAAGCTGCAAGAAGACATGCAGACCTACTTTAAATCTATCGCCGGCACCTTGAACCATATGACCAGACACGAGATTAACTGGTTGATAAGGCTAAGAGATATATTTCCTGCTTCTCCCCTGGCCAAAGCCGAGTTGCTGCGGACCACGGCGGAAGATTTACAGGCCGGGATGGAACGAAATTATCGGGAGACCTTTTCTCTGAGGAAAAGGGCGGATATCCTCTTTGAGGAATTTATCAGGGAATTGAAGGACGAGGAACTGGAGCAGGTGATCAATTATAAAAGCAAGCATGGCGGCGGTGATCAGTCGGCCCAGCTCGGCCATATTCTTTTACAGCTGTTTATGCATCAGACCCACCATCGGGGGGCAATATCGGCCATGCTCGACCGGCAAGGGATCGACAACGATTATTCCGGTCTCCTGAAGCATCTGCCGGTTTCGCAAACCTGAGGCCGGCGAAGAAAGTCCTTCCCGCCCCGCCGGAGTTTGCCTCAGGGGCGGGAAGGACACCGTTTGCGATATGTTGCTGCCAGAGACACGCCTATGCCCATGGAGGACGGGGTCGCACGAAAAAAGTGAGTCATTCCGGACTCGATCCGGAATCCAGGTTTAATATGAAGGACTGGATACCGGTTGCAGTTTATCCCCGCGAAGGCGGGGACCGGTATGACGATTCTATTTTCATAATAGCCGCCGGCGAAACCGGCCGGCTTACGCGAAGCCGACTTCGCCCAGCCAGCGCATGTATTCCCGCTGTCGGGCTTTGATCTTGTCAATCTCCGCCGGCGTCAGCCATTTTGTTAAGTCCATGTCCACGCTGTAGCGGGGTCTGGTGAAGTGCTCCCGGGCGTTCAGGGGGACGGTCGCATCGATCCCGATGCCGCCTTCGAAGATGGAAGTGGGCGTCACCGTGCCGGCCCCGGACCCGGCGGCCATTCGTTCCGCCGGCTGGTAACTCTGCCCCCGGCCGGCAAAACCCCGCAGGATATCCGTGTCGGGATTCACCCGGGTGGTCATGGCCCAGAAGAGATCTTCCGGTTGGTGGATGTTCACATCCTCGTCCACGATCATGGCGAGCCGGAGCCCCCGGATGGCGCCCATGGCGGCGGCGAGGATATTGCGCTGCAGGCCTTCGTCGCTCCTGCGGCGCTTCTTGCACTGGAAGACGATGCCGCTCCAGGAAGTCAGTCCCAGGAAGTTGCTCACATCGGTGACAAAACCGGGGGCGATGATATCGGCCAGTTTATAAAACGTGGCTTCGATGAAGGGATGGATTCCTTCCATGCTGCCGAAAAAGGGCACATAATAGAGCGGCTTGTCACGGCGGCGGGTAACGGCGGTGATCTCGAACTTGCGTCCCCGGTAGGCGCGCCCCAGATAGCGGGCCCATTCCGGATGGAAGGGCGTATCGCCCTGGCGGCCGGCGTTTTCCGCGGCCTCCGTCTCCCACACCTTTTCATAAGGAACGATGTATCCCTCGATGACCCATTCCGAATTGGCCACCGCATAGGCATCCACAGTCTTGGCCTTCACCAGCTCCAGGGGGAAGCCCTGGATCGCCCCGGCCATGCCCACCTCGTCGGGTTCAGGAAAGGCCACCGGAGCCAGCGACCCGATGCTCATCAACTCCACGGAGGCGGGCGGACAAATGTTCACGGTGCAGGGGATCTTCTCGTTGCAAAACCGGTCGGCAATGATATCCCCGTGGCCGCCCGGCACCATGTTGATCGAGGCGTAATCCTTGCCCCGGAAGCTCATGCGGTAGTGGGCGAACTGGCCGCCCTTGGGCGCGTACTTCCCGCCGATAAAATGGACGCCGGACCCGAAAAACCGTCCCCCGTCCTTGTCGGTATGCTGGATCATGGGGAACAGGGCGAAGGGGTCCACCTCGGCCCGCGGGATGACCACCTCCTGGCAGGGCGCTTCTTGAACGATCACCGGAGGGATGGGGTTTTCCGCCGCCTCGATGATCTTGAATTTCACCTGCTTGATATCGTCGACCCCGAAGATCTTGGCCACCCGGTCCCCTCTTCCGTAAAGGTTGACCACGTATCGCGCGTTTGGATAGCCTTTAATGTTTTCGCACAAAAAGGCGGGCCCGTCATCGAGGGCCTTGTTAAGGGCGCCGACTTCCAACACGGGGTCGATCTCGGGCTCCAAAATTTTCACGTCATCTTCATTCTCCTGCTTCAACCAGGCCAGGGTTTTCCGTTGGTCGGTCATGCCTTCTTTTCTGTCCATGATAAGTTTCCTTTCTACTTATTGTTTCCCTGTGCAAAATACAGATCGAGCAATTGTTGTTTTGCCACCTTGCCCCGATCCGATTTTGGTATCTCATCAACAATCAGGATATTTTTGGGGACCATTTCCTTGCTCAATTTGGCCCGGCAGTGCTCCAGCAACTCCTGCTTGCCGCTGGCGGCCCCCACCTTCAGCGCCACCAGGGCTACCACCTCCTCGCCGAAAATCGTATCCGGTATGCCCACGGTCGCCGCTTCCGCGACGTCCGGATACTCCAGAAGCACCCGGTCGACCTGAAGGGGCGAGATATTGACGCCGCCCCGGATGATGACGTTTTTCTTCCGTCCCGTCACAAAAAGGAAGCCCTCTTCATCGAGATAGCCGATGTCTCCGGTGCGCAGGCTTCCCCCGGGGGCAAAGACCTCCGGTTCGCCGTTTTCCAACAGATAGTACTGCCCGACGTGCTTTCCCGCGCAGACGATCTCCCCTTCTCTTCCCGGCCCCAGGACCTTGCCCTCCTCATCCACGATGGTGACATCGGCATAATCCGCCGGACGGCCCGGCGAACCGATCTTCCGGTCTCCGGGACCGGAGCAGGCGATCAAGCCGGCCTCCGTCATCCCCATGAATTGCACGATCGGGATGCCGTATGAAGATTCAAATTCTTCCTGCTTGCTCAAGTACAGGGGAGCGGAACTGCTGGTCATAAAGCGCAGGGCCGGGAAATCCCCCTGCTTCACGTCCACCTGTTTTTCCAGCAGCATGTTCAAAACCGCCGGGACCCCCACGGCGATCGTCACCCGGTACTGTTTCAACCAGGGAAAAAATTGGCTGCTCGAAAACTTTCTGGCAATGACTACCGTCGCGCCAGTATAGAGCGCCGACGAAAGGGTCATGGCCGAGGCGGATATCCAGGCAAAAGACCGATACTCCAGCAGAATGTCCCGATCGGTAACCTCCCAGCGGCGGATGCTCGTGCGGGCATGGTAAGAAAAACACTGGAAATTCCGGAAGACACAACGCGGCGCCTGCATGGTCCCGGAGGTCGTGTTGATGATGGCGCCGTCCGGCCGGCTTTCCGGTGCTCCTCTCTCCAGCGGCCGCCCCGAAAAGTCCCCCGTTAAAGCAAAGAGATCCTTTCCTTTTACGTCCGGGACATCCCAGCGTCCGAAGGAAACCCACTCCCCCGGTCCGGCCCCGGGGACCGGCAGCCGGTCGGCTAATTCCTGATGCCAAAAAATGAACCGGGGCTTGATCCTGGCGACGAGCTGCCCGATACTTTCTTCCGAGTACCCCTCGTACACCGGGGCGATTGTAGCCCCATATTTCAAGACCCCGAAGAAGACCAGGAGCCATTCGATGCAATTGGGACTGATCAACACCACCCGGTCACCGGCTGCCAATCCGCGATCCTCGAAGAAGCGGCCTAAGCGATTGCTCTCCTCGCTGAATTGACCGAAGGTAATTTCCCGGTGGTCCTCAAGGGACCGAACAAATACTTTATCATGGTACCGCTGGCCCAGATCATCAATGATCCGGGCCAGATCCAGGTACCCCTGATCGCACAAACCCATTTTGAACATAGGTATTTTTTCCAATGATATACTGACGTTAAACCAGCAGGACTAATCTTGTCCCTGCAATGCGATTGCTCTTCCCCGAAAAACAAAGCAAAAAAATCTATCCCACCATCATATTGGGCAGCCAGAGCACTATCTGCGGAAAAACCATGATCAGGACCATGCCCAGGAGGTGCAGGCCCACAAAGGGTAAACCGCCGATCATGATGTCCGCCATGGATATCTCGGGGGGGGCCACCCCCTTCAAAACAAAGAGATTCAAGCCCATGGGGGGATGAATGGTCCCGAGCTCTAAATTGACCATCATGATGGAACAAAACCACAGTGGATCGATGTGCAGGGCCTTGACGACGGGCATGAAAAAGGGAATGGTAATAAAGCAGATCGATCCCGCGTCCATAAAACTGCCCATGATCATCACGAGCAACTGCATGCCGATCAACACCCACCAGGAGGACAGGTGCAAGGATTCAATCCAGTTAACCAGGGTGGGAGTGATACCCACATAGGAGACGCAGCGGGAGAAGAGGGTCGCCCCGATGACGATCATGAACAGCATGGCGGTATACTGAGCCGTCATGGATAAGGTCTGCGTCATATGCCCCACATTAAATTTTCCATAACAAAAAACCAGAATCAAGGTGGCCCAGAAACCCAGGGCGGCGGACTCCGTGGGAGTGGCGACGCCGAAGAAAACGGTACCCAGGATCAGGGCGATGACCCCCCCGAGCGGCAGGGCATATTTCAGCGTTTCCAGGCGCTCTTTCAGCGGCGGGGACTCTTTTACGGCCGGGGCCCAGCCGGGCTGCAAGATGGCACGGATCAAGATATAGGCGATGAAGAGAAACATGATCATGATGCCGATGACCAGACCGCTGAAGTACAGCTTGCCGATGGAAACGCCGGAAAGGAACCCCAGGATCACCATCAACGAACTCGGGGGAATGACAATATCCATGGCGGCGCCGCCCAGGATACAGCCCGCGGATAATCTCTTGTTATAGCCGTGCTTAAGCATTTCGGGCAGGGCTGCCTTGCCCATGATAGTGCAGACGGCGGGCGCAAAACCGCTGATCGCCCCGAAGACGGCGGCGGTGGCTATTGTGGTGATGGCGAGCCCGCCGGGCAGCCAGCCCAACCACTTGTACATCATATCGAAGGCCTTGCCCGTTATTCCGGAATTATTCAGGTTCTCGCCGATGAGGAGGAAAAGCGGAACGGCCACGAGGATGAAGCTGGTCACCGCGGCGTAGCTAGTGCTGGAAATGACCGGCAAACCCAAAGGCCCCCAGACCGCCAGGACCGAAACAGTGGCCACCAGACAGAGACTGAAGGCCACGGGCAGCCCCACGGCCAGGGTGATAACCAACATGATGGGCATGCCGAGACCGACATACCAAAGAGGGATATCCATGGTTTATCCCTCCTTATCCGTTGGTCCGGAGGTTCCCGGAGAAACGTCCCTGCCTTGGAAGTCTTTGCCCTTAGCCAGCCACCATGTGCTCAGGACAATCTGGATGCACAGCAGAAACGCCCCGATGGGGATGAAGGCCAGGACGGGGTAGGTGGCTATCCCCGTGGCGGTGATGGAGGTCTCCCCCTGTACTGCGGCATAGCGGGCCTGAAGAAATCCGTACCAAGTCAACGCGGCACAGAAAAGGAGCGCCCAGAAGGAGAAAAGCAGGTTCGCCCGGCTGCGCCATTTCTTACTCCAGCGCCGGTACAGGACATCCACCCGTACGTGCTGGTCCTCGCGCCAACTCAAGGGGAGGGTCAGAAAGACGCTGATGAGCAGCATGTATTCGCATATTTCATCGGCCCACACGACGGGAGAATTGGCCAGATACCGGCTCATAATGTTCCAGGCAGACAGGCCGGAGATCGCCACAATCAGCATCCCGCCTACCAGTCCCAGTGAGGTTACGAGACCGTTCCAAAGTTCCAATACCTTAGTAAGCGTTTTCTTCGCCAAAATCCGTCTACCTCCTTTTTAGTAAGTAAGAAATTATTTTCTGCGCTTTTTTGGCAAAAAATAATTTCGTAAACTTACTTATCCCGTTTATCGGGGTCAAGTATGCAGAAGATATCTGATCACTTTATTTATCGTATTTATCCATGATGGCCAGCAGCGCTTTCGCCTCCGGTCCGGCTTGCTTCAAGTACCAGTCGCGCTGCGGCTGGGCCAGCGCTTTTCGCCAGCGGGCCAGTTCGCTGGCGCTGAGGACGTTGAATTTGACGCCTTTCTTGGTCAGCTCCTCCCGGGATTTCTTCTCCAGGTTTTCATAGTAATCCGCGGCCCAGCGCAAATTTTCCGCCACGGCCTCGCTCAGCACCTTCTGCAAATTAGCGGGCAGTTTTTTCCAGCTGTCCTGGTTCATGCAGATCATGGCATTGCCCATGAACATGTTCGGGGTAACGACGTTTTTCAACACTTCCGACTCGTTAAAATCCACCATGGAGGGCAGAGCCCTCATCGCTCCGTCCACGACGCCCCGCTCCAGGGCGGTATAAACCTCCGCCGTCGGTATGGTGGCCGGCGCCGCGCCCAGGGCGGTGGTTGCCACATTGGAGAGCCCGCCATGCGTCCGGATTCTCAATCCCTTGGCTTCCTCCAGCTTGGTGACCGGCTTTTTACTGGTCGCCAGGTAGAAACGAGCGGTGTTCCCGGCATTGCCCAACACCACGATGTTCGCTTTGCCAGCGTAGTGAGCATTGATCAGCCGGACAAGTTCGGGGTCCTGCCACATCTTTACCGCCGCCTCGGGGGATGAAGCGAAGTCGGCGACCTGGGAGATGGCAAAATGGATATTGTTCGAATGTTCCATGTCCATCATGCCCCTGCCCAAGGCCCCCAGTGACTCTTTCACGGAGATGAGTTCCGGTCCGCCCATGAGCTTGACCTCCAGCGCACCCTTGGATCGTTCGTTGACCAGTTGAATGAAGTGCTTAAAGGTATCGACATTATTGTTCGTCACCGGCCAGTTTACAAAAGCCTTCAGCGTAACGGTCTTGGTTTCCGCCCGGCCCTGTCCCAGAAGAAAACCAACGGAAAAAATCACAATCGCCAAACCTATGATGATCCTTTTCATGCTTTACCTCCTTATTTTTTTACTGCGAAAGTTACAGAAATTGTCCGGCCTGCCCCGGCGGCATGCTCATTTTGTAGCTATAGTATTTTAGGGGGAAAGTCAAAGAAATATAAGAAGCATTCTTCACTAAATTACTCTCACGATCATCGTATGCTCGCCAGCGTTGGCCGAAATGGAATGGTAGAACTGTGGGAAAAAAGCCGACGTTAAACCTGAGTGATTCATTGCCTCTCTCTAATTTGCCGGAGTTGTCGAACACTTCGTCGACGTTAGTCGGCAACTCAAAAGCCCATCGCAAAGCTAAGCGGCGTGGCGGCTTTTTGCCACGTCCGTCTTGAGCGATTCGTTAGGCTCTGCTTTCCCATTTGTCCACAGTTCATACTCACTCAGGTCAATGTCATCACTCCACGAAATGCCATAACCTCCTGGATCAACGTGAACAGCATTGAAGAAAGCAGGACTCGCAAGCAAGTGAAACTGCGGCCTGGAAAGAAGAGAACTACAGTCATAGATTTTCTTAATCCCGCTCTCGAAAGTGACAAGTAATCGCGATTCCCCGATGGGTTGTACAGCTTTAATTTTTGGTATCTTTTCCATTTTCAATTTACTCCAATCCTGGCAGTTGCTTATATTCCTGACGATTCCACATTTCCAACAGCTCCTTTTGGTAAAAGCCAGCCCATTCTTTGACAAGCTGTTGAGCTCTACCCGGCAAATCCCCTTCAATCATTTCCACTGATTCGATAGAAAAAACAGCATTGAACTCTCCGTAAATTGCATGAAAGTGAGGGACACCGTGTTCGCTTTGGCTGAAGTACATCTTGATTATAATGCCGTAAAATCTGGCTATAACTGGCATACCTTTATCCTCCTTTTGTCTATAAACCTGCGCTTGCAGTGATGAACGTGTCACGTGAACAGCAGTCGGGGGGCGGTTAATCTCAGCGGAATTGTCTCTGAAATCTTTCCATCGAGCGTAATGGCCTGTTTTCGGATCAGCAAAGGCCACCAGCTTCTGCTTGACTTCAGGCAAAATGGTGCACTTCTCGATTAGGAACTTCAGGACAGCGTAGTTCCAGCCAGCTGGGGAGATCATTTTCCTATGTTTCCCCTCAACGACATTGGCATGTCTTGATTTGCCTAGCAAAGTCGCGATGCTCCAAACGGACATGGGACCTTCATCACGCGGCCCGTTTGGACTCCACCACCAAGTATAAAGTTTGTCTTGATTGGACATGGCAATCATCCTCATTTGCTGTTTCTTCGGTTTAGTGGCTAACGTGATGCATCAGCCGACGCCGCCACAAGTAAGCAAGAAAGCCACTGCAGAAACCCGGCGTCGGCTGGATGCAGTTGTTAGAGCTTACTTTTTCTCGCTTTTCATAATCTCGTCGGCCAAAATACCAAGTGACGAATAGTCTCCAGTTCTCACATCGTCACAAAGAGCGGTGAGTTCTTTAGTGTCCAAAGCGGCCAATAGCTTGAATAATTTTGGAACCACTGCGGTGCGAGCCTTGACCTTGCCGAGATCAGAGCCGCGGCGATGAAAGAACTGCTTTACGTCCTTAAACTCCGAGAGAAACGTCCTATTTTGAAAACGAGAAAACAACGTTCGCAGACTCTCGGCCTTATCCGGGTGCTGTATGACCAATGCTTCAATGGTAGCCTGCGGATCAGAGCGCTTCTTTTTCGTAATGCGTGGCACGAGAGTGTGTATTGCATTAAGCCTTGCCTCTAGCGCCTCATGAGTGATGCCGAGATGATCCGCGAGAGCTTTAAGAACCTGCTTTTCGCCATACTTGGCAAGCAGGAGAACAATTTCGTATTGAAGAAGATCTTGGGTGCCCATTCTAACTCCTTACCAAGCCAATGACTGAAAAGAATTCCTCAACAAATTTACCAAATTCTTTGGTGACTTCCCACCGAGCATAGCTCGTGTTGCCAATCGGTGTGCCTTCACGACTCGCTTTGGGGTAGGATGCAGAATACCGGACATGAGTATTGAAAACACACCACCCATTTTTCTTCGCTTCAGC
>ORJL010246665.1_pt1 | contig 13156 bp, 10 predicted proteins | sample 1779941 | NCBI WGS metagenome assembly ORJL01 (sample SAMEA104232317, study PRJEB22302) | groundwater metagenome | biome: forest; feature: aquifer; material: groundwater | place: USA | collected 2011-08-07 | depth 5.8 m
AGCTTGCCGATGCTATGGATGACCCTTCCACCGAGGCGCCAGTTATCGCCCGCGTCGGGGAACTCACGTGATATCGAAGGAATGACCACAGGAGCGGTCCCGATAGGGTTAGCAAAAAGACGCCCCAAGGCTATGCGCGTTTCGGGATGAGAGGCCCATCTCCCCGCGGTTGGAGCGCTCTCATCAACTCGCTTTTTCCTCCCGTCATAACCAGGCATCGCAATGAGTTCTAGGGCAGTGTTGCTGGCCGGAACCAATCTATAGCTAGCCCTCAACCCCCACAGGGGAATCCGCGTCTCATCAAGACTAAAGAGGTTAGCCGCTGCCGCAGGAGAAAAAGTGCCATCCTGCGGGTTGATCACATCGAGCAGTCTTAGCCCATCCGTCTCACCCCAGGAAATGAACTGCCTTCCGATCCTAAGGCTCAGCCGGTCGATGGGATGAACATCCCAAACCATCTCCCAGGGCTTGAAGCTATCTTCGTCGTAAAAAGTGTTATCGAGAGGCTGAAGCGAAGGACTATTTCTTCTCCGGTCCTTCGCCTCCTTGTTGTAGCGCGGTTCCTTGACAAACCTCCAAGATATAAAGAGCTTGACTCTTTCGTCGAAGTCAAAATTGAATTCGGGTTGGATCGTGAAGCGGTTCATGATGAAGCGATTGCCGGTGGTAAACTTACGATCCCCCGCCGCGACTGAAAAACCCGTTGTATTCTCGACGAAGCCGGCAAAGGTGACTCTCTCGCGCACGATTCTGTCCCACTCATCGCCCAAGATGGAAGCGGCCTGGGCAGGCGCTGTCATCAGCAAAATAATCAATAAGTTGCCAAGAAAAGATAGCGTTCGGTTCAACCTCACAAACTACCTCCTTAACAGATGGTCAGGCCTTTTCAGCCGTTCCGTTAAAAGCCGAGTTTCTCTCAATAATATAGGAGCTATTGACTTACATCTGCCATGCGTCAGCCTGTCGGACGGGCCATTCACTGATATCACTCCCAAGACCTCTTGATTGGGACCGAAAATAGGAGCGGCGATGGAAGAGGTGTTAGAGAGCCTTTCTCCCTTGCTGAGGGCGAACCCCTGGGCCAGGCATTTATTTAATTCCCGTTCGAGCCGCCTTCTATCGGTGATAGTCCGCTCTGTAAAACGTTCCAAGGGCTGATGGCTTAAAAGACTCTTACGTCGCTCTGCATCCAAATGCGCTAAAATGACCCGCCCTGTGGCTCCTGCGTGCAAGGGCGCAGAGAATCCAACATCAAATCTAGTGCTGGTAGCGTGAGGGCTAATGACCTGATCTACAACTACTGTTTGGTTCCCCATCAAGATAGAAAATACGGCTGTCTCCGATGTCAAATCACGAAGCTTTTCCAGGTGGGGCCGGACAAGCTTTGGAAGGTCGAGATCTTGGCGGTAGCAAGTCGCCCACCAAAGTACACGGTTACCCAGGACAAAAACGCTACCCCCATTCCTCGCCGCAACGTCATGCGATTCTAAGGTATGTAAAATCCTAAAGGCTGTTCCTTTGTTCAATGCTAAGGCTTGTTGTACCTTCTTAAGTGTCACCCCTTGCGAGGAAGTCGCAAGCAATTCAATAACCTGGACGATTTTGTCAAAAACTTTTATTTGTGTTCCGGGCATCCGAGATCTCCAGACTCAGTCCATCATGCCGAAGGCAAGCCCATCGGCATCGACAATGCCTTGATCGCGAATCGCCGTGCCGGCCCCAATGGTGTCTTGCATTGTAAAACTACCGTCCTACAATGCAAACCATTATTATAGTTTTGCACCTGTGTCAACAATAAATGATGGGCTTTGAGCCTGGCCTGGAAGTAGAGCTGGATATCTGCCTCCAACTGGGGTTCAATTAGCTGGCTATATGAAGAGTCAAAAGTGATCTCTTCTTCTTCTTGGCTTCTGTCCGGCGGTGCATGGGGCTCTTCCCATAAACCTAAGTGTTGCCTGCCTGTGCGTGTTCGCACGCAGACAGGAAAAATCTTCTTAATTACCTCCGGCTGGTCAATAAAGCTGATCCGCATCTCCCCCTGACACTTAGGGCAAGTAAGAGGATCGGTCTCATAGACCTTTCTGATGAAGTAGGGCCAGCGCTTCTTTAATTCCTTTGAAACCGGCGAAGGAGCAACCTCAATGACCTCCGGCCTCCAGCTAATTACCTCTCCTTCTTTGCCAAGCGCGCTGGGCAAAGGCGCCGACCAGCGGCATATCGGCGCGGCCGTGCGGGCGGCGGACCAAGTAGGTTTCTAAGTCAAAGGTGGATCGATGCATAAAGAAGACGACAACGAAATGAGAGAACTACTCGATCCCCTGCAATCCTGAAGCCATCGAGTCAAGAAGATGAATCTCGGCCACGACATTTCCCCAATTCCCGTCCACGGCCTCTTTCACCGCAGACTTGACGATCCCGATCGGTTCAAAATTCATCGCTGATCTTTCTCCTTCCGATCTTCAATTCACGCCTCCATCCTCCGCGGTCTCGACTAAAGATTCCAGGGATCTGTCTTTTGTCTCGACCGCCAGGACTGCCATAGAGATCGCCGCAAGGATAAAAAATCCGACCATGAGATAAAAGACCAGGGCCTGACCCGGAGCACCGGGAACAGACTCCAATAACAAGCCAACCGTCAACGGCGCGATGGCAGCTCCGGCTCGGCCAAACGCCGTGGCCCACCCCGTGCCCGTAGCCCGCACGCCCGTGCCGTACACCTCAGGAGTGTAGGCGTAGGCCAGAGCATAGTTGCCAGCGTAGAAGAAATTGAGCAAGACACCCCAGAAAAGAACTTCTGCTGGCTCCACGGTCATCCCAAATATACCGGCACTGATAGCCGACAAAAGCATGAGCGCCACGAAGGTCCAGCGCCGGCCCACTCGATCCGCAAGGTAGCCGGTAAGAAAATATCCTGGGAGTTGAGCCAAACTCATCAACAGAATGTATTCCAGGGAGCGAACCAACCCCAGCCCGCGGGCGAGGAGCAAACTGGGTAGCCAGATAAAAATTCCGTAGAAGGTAAAGAAAAGAGAGAACCACAGGATCCAGACCAAAATCGTTCGGCGCAGATAAAGGGGAGCAAATAAGAGCTTCACGCTCGATCGAGATATATTGGAGTCCAACGACGCGCTCGAATTCGCATCCAAGATTTCTTCCTTTACTCCCATCCTTTGTAAGACCTCGATCGCCTCCTTCCGCCGGCCGGTAGTCATAAGGTAACGGGGAGACTCTGGAACGCCACGGCGCAAGACCAAGACATACAGGGCAGGAAGCGCCCCCACCAAGAAAGCCGCCTGCCATCCAAACGAAGGAATAATCAGAAATCCCATCAGCGCCGCCAATATCCAACCATAGCTCCAAAAACTGGATAGCAGAACCAAGAGTCGGCCGCGCTGCCTGGCCGGCACCCACTCAGCGACCAGCGTGGCCACCACTGGGAGCTCACCTCCCAAACCCATGCCGACGAAAAAGCGGATGAACAGAAACGATGATAGGTTGGCCGTCAAAGCCAAAAGGCCCGTACCCAATGAGTAAATAAGCAAAGTGGCCTGGAAGAGGGCTCGTCGCCCGTAACGATCAGCCAACAGGCCCGCGAGGGCAGCCCCACAAAGAGCTCCGAAGCGGTCTACCGTTCCCACAAGCCCCACTTGAGTGGGCGAGAGCTGCCAACCCACCGCCAAGACAGGTAAGACCAGAGACAACAGAATGGTGTCCATGCCGTCGAACATCCAACCCAAACCGCTCAGAAACACAAGTCTCCAATGAAAGCGGTTCACCGGAAGATTATCCAAGACGGCGAGCGCACCTCGCCGTGTTTGACTAGGCTGCTTGGCGGTTCCTGCGTCGAGGTCAGTCATAAACTTTCTCCCTAGATCCCACGGCAATAGGGTCAGGTCTCGACGGGGGAGAGAAAAATAAGAAAATGAAAAGGCAAAAAATAGACAAGGATAAAAGTTAAATAGCAGCCACGTGCGGCTTTACTTCTTTCTTCGAGCGCTTTTCCAGATTATCGGCAGTCACGTCCAGATCATAATCCATTTGTAAGCCCAGCCAGAACTGTGGGGACATCCCAAAATAACGTCCCAACCGCAAGGCGGTATCAGCAGTAATGCTTCGCTTGCCTAGGACAATCTCGTTGATGCGCCGCGGCGGTACGCCTATGGCTAAAGCCAAACGATTTTGGCTGAGATCCATTGGCTTCAGAAATTCTTCCAGTAAAACTTCTCCCGGATGAACAGGCTTTAACTTTTTCACAGACATAATCATATCCCCAAGCGTCAACCGGTACAAGGTAGAGAGGGAAGGCGAGAGGCAAACAATCGGAAGTAGAAAGCAGTCAGAGGGATGGGACGCTCTCTGCTCTCTTTTCGCGGATCGAGAGGCTGGTCAGAACCGCAAGCGCTGCGAGGATGAGCGCGAGGGCAAAAGCCGCCGTGTAGCTGCGGGTCAGATCGTAAATGAACCCTCCCGCGTAGGCCCCGAGAGCGCCGCCTAAATGATGGACCCAGAAGATCGTCCCCGTGAGGGTGCCGATGTTTTGGAGACCATAGAGATCACCCACCAGGGCCGCGGTCAGAGGGGCCGAGGCCATAAGCGAAAAACCGAATAAGAGGGCGGCCGTATAGATCCAAGCTCTTCCGCTGGAGAAAACCAGCAGGGCGAAACAGAGCAGCCTGGGAAGAAAGGTCAGGGCAAGCGGAATCTTCCGGCCTAACTTTTCGGAGATGGCGGCGAAAAAGAGCAGGCCTGGGATGCTGAGCAATCCCGCCAGCCCCTGGAGATTGGATGCCTCCTGGGCCGGGAACCCCTGGTCGGTGGCGAAAGGGATCAGCTGGGTGACGAAGAAAAAATCCTGAAAGCCGCAGATGAAATAGGTCGCCCCGGCCAGCAGAAAATTTTTTGAGACAAGGACGTGATAGACGCCCGAAGACCGACCTTCGGAGGAATCTCCCTCCCCCCTTGCCGTTTGCCCGGCCATTCCATCGGAAGCTTTTTCTCCCCCTTGGGAGGGCCCCTTTTTCATCACGGCCAACGAAATCGGGATGACGACCAGGGAGAGGAGAATGGCCAGGATGAACCATGTCCATCTCCACCCGAACTTCCCCATCAGCAGCGCTATCAGCGGGATGATTAGAAACTGACCCAAGGCTGTTCCTGAAATGGCCACTCCGGAGACAAGAACCCTCAGGTTTTTAAACCAGCGGGAAAGCGTTGACGAGACGACGCTGATGCTGATCCCCGATGTCCCCGCTGCCGTTACCACTCCGTAATACAAATAGAGATCCGATAGGGAGGTCGTTTGGGAAGTCAGCATGAGGCCGGAGGTGGTTACCAAGGCCGAGATAGAGAAAAGCAACTTTGGACCGAACCGGTCGAGGAGCTTTCCGGCGAGAGGCTGGCAGCAGGCGAAGACCAGCATGTTGAGGGTGTAGGCCAGGGTAATGGCGCCTCTTTCCCAGGAAAACTCGGAGACTAGCGGTTTAATAAGGACCCCGAAGGAAAATCTTACCCCCCCATCGATGACGAGGATTAAGAAGCTCCCTATAAGGATGTTCCAGCCGTAAAATTTCTTCTCAGCCATGAACAATCGGTTTCCTTGTCAAGAGTCCCGCCATCACTCCGTTCAGCAATTTTGTTCGATGATGGCGACCAGGCTCTGGGCCGATGAGGCAAAGACCTGCTCGCCGGGCAGAAGGCTGACGACCAGGTATTTGTGTTCGTCGAAATCGAAGAAGTAGCCGGGGTAGACGTAGATGCCGGATTTTTCGAGCAACCGGATCGCCCACTCCTCGTCGCTCCTGGTTTGCGGCGCGCGCAGAACGGCATACCATCCGCCTTCGACGTTGAGCACGGAGCAGGGAGAGTTGAGCGTTACCTTCCGCAATGTCTCGTAGTTCGACTTCACCCGCTGAAGGATCTGAGAACGAACGCGCGCGCCCGTTTTCATCAAGGGCGGCAGCGCCACCTGCACCGGGGAGTTCACCGACAGGTAGGTGTCGCATAGGATCTCCAGTCTCGCCATCGCCTCAGCCGCCAGGAGCGGCGGACCGCTCACCACAATCCATCCGAGCTTCATTTGCGGCAGTCCGGCGAGCTTCGAGAGGCCGTTCAGCGTGAACGTCAGCGCCCCGGCGTCTCCCGCCGTCGATCCGAAGCGCCGGTCGTCCTCGGCAAGCGGGTAATCCAGAAAAACCTCATCAACGATCAGCGCCGGACCGTTCTCTTTCGCCATGCCCGCGATCTCCTGATGTTCCTGCCGCTTGAGAAAGGCGCCGGTCGGGTTGTGGGGATTCACGATGACAATAGCCTTCGCTCCTTCAGCGCTCTCGCGATCGATATCGAGGCGCCACTCGCTGTCATAGTAGCGGAGATGGTAATGGCGGAGCTTCACGTCATTGACTTGCGCGAGATAATCGAAGAGCGGATACGACGGCCTGGGAACAAGGACGCCTTCGCCCGCATTGCAGAGGAGCTTGAAGATCAGCGAATAGGATTCGCTGGTGCCGGCGGTGAGGAAGACGTTGGACGGGTCAACGAGGAGTTCCTTCTCCCGGTAGTACCGGCAAATGACTTCGCGCGCTGAGAGAAGCCCTCTCGGCTCCGGCCGGTAGCGCAGGGCCTGAGGGTTGGAGAGCGCGGAGAGCAGCTCCCTCTCCGGGTAGTCGATCCCGAGCTCTGTCGGGTTGGAGATTGTGAGGTCAAAGACCGGCTGGCCCGCTGCCCGCCGAGCCTCCAGCAATTCGGTGAGCCGGTTCGGTTGACGATCCCAATTCGTGCGTCGGGAAAACATTCCAAGAGAAGTGAAGGCAACAGACATGAGGCAACAGTAACAGTTAATGAATCCTTGAAATGAGCGGATCGGACTCAGCCGGGGATGTCGCCATCGCTTCCTGCTTTCGCCCCAGCCAGAAGCCGTTCAGCAGCCAGGCGACCGAGATCGGGACCGCCACGAAGGCGATTCCGGTAATTCCGATTCCCAAAAATGACAACAACCCGTACGACCAGGCGCCGAGCTGATCGCCGCTGCGATAAATGACCGTGTCGATGAAGCTCTTCGCCTTGTATTTGTCCTCGCGCGGAATGACGGTGAACAGCACCTCGCGCGTCGGCCGTGCGATCGCGAAATTGCCCGCGCGCCGCAGCATCTGAAACATGACGATCACCGCCACCGTCGGCGCCAGACCGAGCGTGACGAAGCCAAGCGCGCTCAGGGCCGGAAGCAGCGTGAGCGTAAGGGCCACGCCGAGGGCCCGGAGAATACGCTCGGTCAGAAAGAGCTGGGTTCCCAGCGTGAGGAGGTTGACCAGCAGATCGACCTCGGCAAAGAAGGCGGTGCGCGCCGCGCGATCGGCGAAGCTCTGATTGACGACCGAAGCCTGCTGGAAGTAGAGGAAGGTGGAAGTGATCGCATAGAGCAGCATGTAGATGCTGATATTCAGCAGGTAGGTTGATTTGAAGGCGTGAGTCAGTCCCGAAAGTATTTTTCCGCCGATCGGCGCCCCCTCCCCGCGCGCCGCCAGATTCACGCTCAGCGCCTCCGACAGACGGGACAGCCGCCGGACGCTGAAGACCGCAACTTCAAGGAGAACGGTCGACCCGAGCAGTAGATAGATCGGTCCCAGATGGCGCGCGAGCGCGGCGGTCAGGCTCGATCCCAGGATGCTCCCGAGCGTCGCCCCGGCCGCGATAAAGCCGAAGAGCCGCTTCCCCTGCTCGGAGTTGAAGACATCCACCATGAGCGCCCAGAAGACGGAGACCACGAACAGGTTGAAGACCGAGGTCCAGATGAAGAAGATGCGGCCGACCCAGATGTTCTGCTCCGGGGTCGCCGCCTTGAGCAACAGGCAGAACAGCAGCAGATTTGCCATGAAGAACCGGTACGCGAGCGAAATGAAACGCGCGCGCGGCAGCTTCCTGACGAGCGCCGCGAACGGGGGGTTCACGACCATCATGCCGACGAGGGTGCCGGTAAAAAGCCACGGCAGGTTTTCGACGCCGCCGGCGACCCCCATCTCGTCGCGGATCGGCCGGATGATGTAATAGGAGGAGAGAACGGAAAAGATGTAGAGCCATGACCAGGCGAGTGCCCGCAGCTCGTTGGGCCGCACGTCGATCACGCGGCGGAGCAGCCGGTAGCCCGCGCCGTCCGCCCCGGAGCCGGAGCCGATGGGCCGGCGGGTCAGCTCCATCCCCCGGACCCAGCCCGGTTGGAAAAGCCCGCGCTCCTGACACGCGGCCGCCACCACATCCTACAGCCCATCGATGAAGCTCTCCATGCGCCGGCGCATCGCCGCGTCGGGGAGCCGCCCGCGCGCGGCGCCAAGATTGTCAATGACATACTCGACCTTCGCCATGCCGGGCACGGCGCAGGTGACGGCCGGGTGCGACACGATGTACTTGAGGAAGAACTGGGCCCAGCTCGCACAGTCGAACTCGCCGGCCCATGGCGGCAGCTTCTGGCCCTGCACCGCATTAAAGAGCCGGCCTCGCCCGAACGGCAGATTGATCATCACCGCCATCCCGCGATCGGCCGCCAACGGCAGGATTTTTTGATCCGCCTTACGGTTGTCGAGCGCGTAGTCCACCTGGATAAAGTCGAGCGTCTCGGCCTTCATCGTCTGCTCGAACTCCTGGTACTGCTTCTCGAAAGAGGTCGTGATCCCGACGTATCGGACGCGGCCGGCCTGCTTCAACTCGCTGAGCGCGCGGAGCTGCGTCCGGGTGTCCCGTATGTTGTGCACCGCGATCAGATCGATCTTGGGAGTGCGCAGGAGCTTGAACGACCGCTCAAGCTGCGCGAGGCCCGCTTCCCGGCCGCTCGTGCTCACCTTGGTGGCGATGAACAGCGCATCGCGGATCTTGAGCTCCGACACGAGATCGCCCACCACGGTCTCGGCGGTGCCGTAGGTCGGCGAGCTGTCGATGACTTTCCCTCCCAGCTCCTTGAACTGGCGCAGCACCTCTCTGAGCGGCGCCCGCTCCGCCTCCGTCGTGACCGCCTCGTAGCGCCGGGCCGTCCCAATTCCGATGATCGGCAAGCCCTCACCGGTCGAGGGAATCCTGCGTTGAAGCAAGGGTCCCGCCTGGGCGAACAGGCCGGCGGAGGGCAGAAACAGCGACGCCCCCGCAGTGATTCCAGCTTTGAGCAATTCTCGGCGACTCAGTGGCATGGTACTGTCAGCTTTCCGGGGATACGAATAGCGGCATACCCCGAGCAACAATTCGTGTCAAGGGAGTTAGGTCGGACTGCAAAATAGTGTCCAGAATAAAATCGTGGCTCATTGTTCTCCTCTACTCCAGTTCCGTTTTTCCGACCGGCTCGATCTGTTTCTCAAGAGAGTTTTTGTTTGAGCCAGCGCGTCACGGTATCCAGGACCTCCTGGTTTGACTGGCCCGGCACACGACCCATGTGCCCCCCCTCGGAAAAAATCCGGACATCTTTAGGGCTGCCGTGCTCCAGGAGCAGATAGATGTCCTCGACCGGATGCTGATCGTCCTTCTTGCCATTAATGCAAAGAAGCGGGCAGCTCGGTTGATCCATAAGCCCCTGCTTTTTTAAAGAGAGGCTGGGCGCGATCTTTAAGACTTCCTCAAGGGTCTTGACCCTGAAGACGTAGGAGCGCGCATCCAACAAGCTGCCGGGCCCCATGAGATACTGCGAGGCCCGCTCGGTCAGGGCCGGACGAAGCCATGCTTCCTGAAAAGTATAATGGACTCCGGCTCCCCAGTTGACCGCTCCCTTGAGCCTCTTGGCCTCCACGTGGGCGAGCTTGGCCGCCCAGTATCCGCCGAAGCTTGCCCCCAGGACGGCAATTCGTTTTCCGTCCACGTCCTTGCGGCTTTCAAGATGGTCGATGGCCGCGGAAAAGGTGCGTTCCGCACGGGGATCCTGTCCGAGCACCGGGTTTTCGCCCGTCCCCGGCATGTCGATCGTGAATGTGGCCAGAGCTAGTTTGTGCAAAGCCTCGCTGTTCGTTCTCCGGTCTTCCTTCCATCCGTCCACGCCGCCCCAGTGCATCACCACCGGCGGGTGAACCGTCTCCTTTGGAATCTGAAGGTAGCCGACTACCTTCTTGCCCTCGAAGGGGATCTCCACGCGTTCCAACGGCGGGTCCATATAGGGGGCCGCTCGCAAAAAATTCCTCAGCGCTCCTTTGTAGCAGTTCATTTTTTCCGGGCTGCTCGGAACGGGATAACGGCCGATGCGGTAGTATTCGAATGCCTGAAAGTAAGTTTTCCCGGCTTGCTCTCTCCCACCCCGTTTTTCCTGCTCATCGCCAAGGAGCTCGTACTTGCGTCCCAGCTTGCCCCATTCGCTTCCCCACAAATCGGGATCGAGACTGCTCAGGCGGCCGACCAGTCCTTCAACCTCTTGGCGTTGAACTCCCTCAAAGGGATTAATCTTTCCGGCGCGGCGCAAGATCTCCGTCTTGATCTCTTCCAGGCTGCGGCTCTTCGGTTCCATCGTTACCTTCTCCCTTCACCTTCACCTGCCCCAACGAACCCATGGCTGTTTTGAAGAAACGATCTTCAGGGAACATCCTCGAAAACTATTTTGTTATATCGGCGATAAATCCGCTCTTGTCGAGCTCCTGAACAAGCCGCATATCGACGAAATCTTCCGGCTTCATGGTTTTGGCCTTGGGATTGCGCGCCTCTACGGCCTTAAGGATCGTTACCAGACCGGGAATCGCCGGATAAGGGGGAAGGGTGAAATTCTGCCTGACGATCCATTCGTAACTCTCATCGAGGATCTCCCGATCATCGCTCTTGAAATATTTTGCCAGCACTTTCTTGGCAAAGACAGGATCTTTCTTGGCATGCACGACCCCTTCCATGTAGGCCTTCAAAAAGCGCCGCACGACATCTTCATTGCTCCTGAGGAAGCTCCGCCTGACGACGATGCCATTGAAGGGGAAATTCGCCTCGAGTTTCGAGATATCCAGAAGCGCCCTCAGGCCGAGTTTCCTCGCCCGCACGGTGGCTGGAGCGGTCAAGGCCACCGCTTGAATACGGTTGGCGTTGAGAGCGGCGACGCTCTCGGCAGGGCCGCCGGTTTGTAGAATGGCCACATCTTTCTCCGGCTGAAGGCCGTATTTGGTCAAAGCGAAACGGGCGGCAAAATCGGAGATGGCGCCGTAACGGCTCGTCCCCATCGCCTTGCCTTTCAGATCCACCATGCGCTCGATTTCCGGCCGGCTAAAGATATAAAAGACAAAATTTCGCACGATCGTGGCGACATTCGTCAAATCGCCGCCGGCCAGACCGGAATCCACCACGGCGGCGGCGCCGATCTGACTTAAAGCGATCTCGCCCGCAAGCATCGTACTGACCACCAAAGAGCTTCCCTGCAGACGAATCAACTCAGCCGAAATACCGTGCTTCTCAAAGAATCCGCCTTCCTTGGTGAACCAGAGAGCGGACTCAGTGGCCGAGTCCGAGGCGCGAGCCACTCTGATCTTGTCGAGCTTTTCTTCCTGGCCGGGAGAAAGCGCGGGACATGCCAACATCAGGATTAAGGCCGCCAATGCCAAACAGGATTTCTTTTCCATTTTTCTCTCTCCTCTGTTTTATTCTCAAGCGAATAGTCGCCTTTGCAGCAAACGATTCTTACACTGTTGCGAGGATACTGCCAAGCACTTTTTGCAGGAACTTTAGCGGTCAAAGCGAGGGGAGATGTGTTGACAGCAGGCTGATTTCTTGATGAAAAGGAGACCTAATCCAGGTGGCGGTAAGGAGTGACTATGAGCGACAGCCAAATCCAACCCCGGTTACGCTACGGCGACCTGCGCGAGTGGATGCGCGAGGCCGAGCGTCTAGGTGAGCTCCGCACGGTTTTAGGGGCGTCGTGGCAGGAGGAGATCGGCCTTGCGGCGGACGTCGTTATCCCGGTTGACGAAGGGCCGGCGGTTGTTTTTGACGAGGTGCCCGGTTGCCCCAAAGGATTTCGGGTGCTGATCAACGTCTTCGCGGGCAAACGGCGCAACATGACCCTGGGCTTTCCCGAGCATCTTACCAAGCAGGAGCTCAGTCAGGCTTTCTTCGAGCACTACCTCAAGAAGCAACGGAACATCGCCCCCCGGATCGTGGATAATGGCCCCGTTTTCGAAAACATCCTCACTGGAGAGGACATCGACGTCACCAGGTTTCCCGCGCCGGTCTGGCATGTGCATGACGGCGGCCGCTACATCGGCACGGGCTGCTTCTCCGTCACCATGGACCCGGACGAGAGATGGATCAACGCCGGCTGCTATCGCGCCATGATCCACGATCGCAAATCCGTGAGCCTGCTCTTTGTTGTGGGAAAACACGCCGACATCCATCGGCAGAAGTACTTCAGCCGGGGTGACCGAATGCCCGTCGTCCTGGTGGTGGGAGGCGATCCGCTGTTTTTCTTCGCCGCGGGAACGGAGATTCCCTACGGGGTCTGCGAGTTCGACGTTGTCGGCGGCATGCGGGGAAAGCCGGTCGAGCTGGTGCGGGGCAAAGTGACCGGGCTGCCCTTCCCGGCAAACGCCGAGATCGCGCTCGAAGGGTTTCTGGATGCCAATATCCGCAAGCGCGAGGGGCCATTCGGCGAGTGGACAGGGCACTATGCGGGAGGCTCCACACCGCAATCCGTGCTCGACATCCACGCCGTCTACCACCGCAACGATCCCATTATCCTCGGGGTGCCGCCGCTGGGCGGAGGCTCCGATGAGATGGCCCGTTACCGGGCCGTTATGCGCTCGGCCATGCTCAAACAGGAGCTGGCCGCTGCCGGGGTACCGGACGTCACACAGGTCTGGTGCCATGAGGTGGGGGCCTCGCGCATGCTGCACGGAATCGCCATCAAACAGCGCTATCCCGGCCATGCCAAACAAGCAGGCATGCTCGCCGCGAGCTGTGGCTCTACCGTTTACGGATGCAAGTTCGTCATCGTCGTCGATGACGACGTCGACGTGTCTAACCTGGAGGAGCTGATGTGGGCCATGTCGACCCGCTGCGACCCGGCCACCTCGATAGACATTTTACGCAGAATGCGGACAACCCCTGCCGATCCGCGCCTCACGCCCGAGCAGCGGGAGGCCAGGGATTATACCAACTCCCGCGCTGTCATTGACGCCACCCGCCCCTTTGAATGGATGGACAAGTTTCCCAAAGTCAACGCCCCGAG
>ORJL010397330.1_pt1 | contig 13154 bp, 10 predicted proteins | sample 1779941 | NCBI WGS metagenome assembly ORJL01 (sample SAMEA104232317, study PRJEB22302) | groundwater metagenome | biome: forest; feature: aquifer; material: groundwater | place: USA | collected 2011-08-07 | depth 5.8 m
AGATAAAGTTCCAAACCCCGCCAGCCCACGGCGCCATGGGGTTCCAAAATGGTGCGGTATCGATCGTAGGCCTGCTTTATTGTCTGCTTGGTGTCAGCATCGGAGATGCTGACGGAAAAGATGCGCCTTTTCATCTCTCCGAGGTCGGGGTATTTATAAACCTTACCTGTCCGGTCGACGGTTCCGCCGTATAAATCAAAGAAACGGGCAAGATTGCTGGGGTGCCCCACATTCATGGCGTTGGACAGGCAAGCCCGGGAGGGTGATACCTTTTCGTAAACGCCGGTTTGCAGGAAACGCGGGAATTCGTCGTTTTCGTTGGTGGGCGCCACGAGCTTTTTTACCGGCAAGCCCATCCGCCGGGCGTATTCGCACCCCAGGGCATCGCCGAAATTTCCCGAGGGGACGGAAAAAATGATTTCTTCGCCCGCCTGGGCCAGTTGGGCATAGGCATAGACGAAGTAAATGATCTGGGGCAGGATGCGGCCGAAATTAATCGAATTGGCCGAGGTCAAGTTCATGGCGGCCAAGTCCGGATCGGCAAAGGCCCGCTTGACCAGATCCTGGCAGTCGTCGAACTTGCCCGCGACGGACAGGGACTGCACGTTGCCGCCGATCGTGTCGAGCTGTTTCTTCTGTACGCCGCTGACTTCTTTCTCCGGGTAAAGAATATAGACGTTGATCCCGGAAACTCCCTTGAAGGCATGTCCTACGGCGCCGCCGGTATCGCCGGAAGTGGCGACGAGGACGTTCAACCTCTTGCCGCGCTCCCGGAAATGACCCATCAGGCGGGCCATCATTCGGGCGGCGAAGTCTTTGAACGAGGCCGTCGGCCCCTGATCCAGGCGCATGATATACTTCCGGCCCTCTACCCGTTCCAGGGGAACGTCAAAATTGTACGAATCGTCCACGATTTTCCGCAGTGCTTCTTTCGTGATTTCGCCGGCGAGAAATGGTTCGGCGATCAACAGCGCCGTCTCCGGATAAGGCTTGTCTTTCAACGCCATGATGGCCGGCAGCGATAATTGCGGGACACGGTGGGGCATGAAAAGTCCCTCGTCGGGGGCCTGTCCCCGGAGCAGCGCCTCCCGGAAAGACACCTGATTCTTGAAAGGGGTAATGCCGGCGATACCGTCCAGGTTCCTGTTCGTACTGTAATATCCTATAGTTTCCATTCTTTAAGCTTCCGATAAGTATTTAAATCCTGCCGCAGCAGGTCAAGGTGACGCCAGTACCATAATCGCATCCATTTCCACCAGGGCCGAACGGGGGAGTGAGGCCACACCGACCACGGCGCGGGCAGGGTAGGGCGCACTGAAGTAAAGGGCCATTACATCGTTGACCAGGTTGAAGTTGCCGAGGTCCGTAAGATAGACGTTTAATTTGACGATATCGCTCAGCGTTCCACCCGCCCCGGAGACGACCGCTTTCAGGTTGCGAAAGACCTGGTTGACTTGTGCCTCAATGCCTTCGGTCATTTGCATGGTCTCCGGCTCCAAAGGTATCTGGCCGGAGAGATAAACGGTACGGTCAACGCGCACGGCCTGAGAATAGTTGCCGATGGCCTTGGGGGCGCCGTCGGTATGGATGATCTGTTTTTCCATCTGATTGATCCAGACTAAAGGAATTACTGACTCTTTACCTTGAAAATACTATAATTTACGGATATAATCAAACATTATTCAAAAGGGGTTATTCCCGAGGGGAAATATTATGAGCGATGATCTGAAGAAGCGGCTTACGGAAACGGTGCACGGCGCCGGTTGAGCATGCAAAATAGGTCCGGGAGACCTAAAGGAAGCACTGCGCGATTTGCCCTTTATCAGCGATCCTAACCTGATTGTGGGATTGGAGCATGGGGAGGATGCCGGGGTCTACAAGCTCAGCGACGACCTGGCCCTGGTGCAAACGATCGATTTTTTTACACCGATTGTTGATGATCCCTTCATCTTCGGCCAGATTGCCGTAACCAATGCCTTGAGTGATGTTTATGCCATGGGGGGGAGACCGCTCACCGCCATGAACGTGGTTTGCTTTCCCATCGGGAAAATGGATATTGCCGTTCTCCGCGACATCTTGCGCGGTGGCTTGGAGAAGATGCGGGAAGCCGGCGTCTTGCTGGTGGGCGGCCATAGCGTCGACGATGCCGAGCTGAAATACGGTCTTTCCGTCACCGGCGTGATTGATCCGGCCAAGGTCCTCCTTAACAGGGGGGCCAAGGAAGGCGATAAGCTCATCCTCACCAAGGCCTTGGGGACAGGCATCGTTTCTACCGCCTTGAAAAGGGGAATGGCGGAGCAGGCATTAGTGGAAAAATCGATCAGCTCCATGACCCAACTGAATAAAAAAGCGGCCGAACTGATGACGGAAAGCGGTGCCATCCATGCCGCTACGGACGTGACCGGTTTCGGCTTCCTTGGGCATGCCTGCGAAATGATTGAAGACAGTGATTTTCAAATGATTATCTACGCCTCCCAGGTCCCTTTCTTTCCGGGCATCCGGGAGCTGGCCGAAAAGGGCATTGTGCCCGGCGGTTTGCGCCGCAATCAGCAGTTCCGCATGCCCATGATCGAGGTCGCCGATTCCTGCCCGCCTTGGCTAACGGATGTGCTTTTCGATCCCCAGACGGCCGGAGGTTTGCTCATGTCCCTGCCGGCCAAGGAAGCGGACAGACTGCTCGGGCGGCTGCATGACGAGGGGCTGACAGAAGCGGCAATCGTCGGGGAAATCGTTGCCGGCCAATGGGGGATTAAAGTCCGCTGATAGCTGTAATTAATAATGAATTGAGGATCGACAACAACAAATAAGGGTGCTTGACCGGTAAGCCGCCCTTATTTGTCGTCCTGTCCGGCTTCAACTTTTACCGGCGGTAGTGGATGCAGCAGCGGGAGCAGGAGTCGCAGTGGCTGCTGCTTCCTTCTTGACTTCCGATGAACCTTCCTCGCTCTTGCTTTCATTTGTTTTGGGTTTCTTCCCGCCGTAATCGGTAACATACCAGCCGGACCCCTGAAGTTGGAAGGAGGAAAGGGAAACCAACTTCTGGACGGGACCACGGCAAAATTTACAGCTCTTGACTTCAGTATCCGACACTTTGTGAAAGACCTCGAATTCATTCCCACATTTCTTGCATTTGTATTCGTAGATGGGCATAAAAACCTCCAAAGATTAATGTAAATTCAATAGATCGTCTATTCGATGGCGATCGCTGAAACAATCGAGGACCATTTTTAGATCCGGATAGATGATTGCCGACAGTATCTCCTGCGTTATGGCATGGACCCTTTGTTCTTCTTTCGCTTTCTCCTCAGGCGGGGCCTCAAAACTTTCATCGCCAGCGTCAAAGCGGATGACATGAACGAGTTCATGCGCCGCAATGTAGAGCAACAGGGGCGGCAGCTTGATAAAAGTCGCTGTCCTCTGCACGGCATCGAGAATACGGTTGTCCTGCAGGCAAATCCGATAAAAATAGAAGTCGCCTTCCCGCTCATTGCTTTTTTCGGTTTGATAGCGGTACCGGCACAGGTGTGCGAAGGCCCGGTCATTGATTTCGTGTTCTTCCAGGTGGGCCAAGGTCTTGATATCGTACCGTAGAACATTCAACTGATCGGTGCTCAGGCGATAATGCCGGGCAGCCATTCTTTCTGCGTGGGCAAAGGCGTTCAAGGCCAGAGAGATATGAGAAGCTTCAAAATACATACAACCTTTATCTGATACTTTAACTTATCGGCATCATTGTTACCCTCAATATATTGATATTTTTTCTCCTGTCAATGAAAACCGGACAAAAAGCAGGACCAAAAGGCCAAAGTGCCGGAACAAATTGAATATCGGGACGCTGGGTTAGGAACAATTGCCGTTGACAATTGTCAGGCTAGTTAATATATATTGATCGGCGTGGGCATAAAGGCGAGAGTGGCGGAAATGGCAGACGCACTGGACTTAGGATCCAGCCCGCGTGAGCGGTTAGGGGTTCAACTCCCCTCTCTCGCACCAATATCGCGCCTCTGTGCTTGCCGGAAAAATCATTTAGATAGGAGTAAAATGCCTGTGAGTGAGACCATGACTGCAGTGAGGGTGGAGGATCTGAGCCCGGTTAAGAAAAAGCTGTCTTTTGATGTCCCCTGGGTGGATGTGCAAAAGGAAATGGATGCGGTTTATCGCGAAGTAAACAAGACGGCGAAGGTTAAAGGGTTCAGAAAGGGCAAGGTACCGCGTAATATATTGGAATCTCTCTATAAAGATTACGTGGAAGGTGAAACAGTCGCCAAATTGGTAGAAAGATTATACGTCGAGGCCTTGAAGGAAAACGACGTATGCGCTGTAACTCAACCGGAAATCGAACAGCAGGGCCTGGAAAAGGATAAGGATTTCACCTTTACTGCAACCGTGGAGGTTGAACCTGTTGTCGAGCCGAGCCGTTATACGGGTCTGGTCTTGGAAAAAGTGGAACGGGAAGTTGCAGAAAAAGATGTGGAGGGCAAACTGGAAGAATACCGCCAGATGTTTGCGACGATGGAAGAAATTCAAGAGGAGAGGGCTGTGCGGGAGGGCGATTTCATTACCATGGATTTCAGTGGAACCGTGGACGGGGTCAGCCGCAAGGAATTGACAGCCGAGGGCTTTCCTCTGGAAGTGGGTTCGAAAAGATTCATACCGGGCTTTGAGGAGCAATTGATCGGTTTGGCAAGGGGGGCAACTCAAGACCTGAACGTCAGATTTCCCGACGATTATTATTTGAAGGAGATAGCGGGGAAAGACGCCGTCTTCACGGTGACCGTACAGGCCATCAAAGAGAAGAAGGTTCCCTCGCTCGACGAAACGTTCATCAAGAATTTTGACGGCTTTAATTCTCTTGAAGATTTAAAAGAAGATATCCGCCAAAAAATGCTGGCGCAAAACAACGTGCGAGCCCAAAACGAACTGCGCGAGCAAATGATTTCTATGCTGTTGAATGAAAATGAGTTCCTCGTCCCCGACTGTTATGTGGAACGTGAATACCGTTATATGCTGGCGGATGTGCAGCGACGAATGGCCATGGACGGGTTGAGCAAGGAACAGGCCGGCGAGTTCCAAAAACAATTTCAGGATCAATACCGCCAGGGAGCGCTTCGCACAGTGAAGACTGCTACCCTGCTAAACAGCATTGCCCAGAAAGAGGGCGTCGCGGTCACGGAAGGCGAGCTTGAGGAGCGAATCGAGGAGATAGCCAGGCAGTCACGGGACTATGAACGGACAAAACAGTATCTTCAAGGCGAGGCCCTAAAGGCCAACTTAAATCAGGAGCTCTTGCATAACAAGGTCTTAAAGTTTATAGAGGACAACGCGGAAATTAAAATTGTCCAAGAAGAGAAGGACGTAAAGGGGGAGGACACGGTTATATGACGCTCATTCCCATGGTGGTGGAGCAGGACGGTAGAGGAGAGCGGGCATTTGATATTTACTCGCGGCTCTTAAAGGATCGGATAATTTTCTTGGGAACGGCGATCGATGATAATGTTTCCAATCTCGTGGTTGCTCAAATGCTTTATCTCGAAGCGGAGGATCCCGATAAGGAAATATTCTTTTATATTAACAGTCCCGGGGGTATGGTAAGTTCCGGGCTTGCCATTTATGATACCATGCAATATATTAGGGCACCCGTTTCCACTTATTGCATGGGGCAGGCGGCCAGCATGGGGGCTTTGCTGCTGTGTGCCGGGCAAAAGGGCAAACGTTTCGCGCTGCCTCATTCACGCATCCTCATTCACCAGCCCTTAGGCGGCTTTCAGGGGCAGGCTACTGATATCGACATCCAGGCGCGGGAAATATTAAGGTTGAAAGATGAATTAAACCATATGCTGGCTGAACTTACCGGACAGCCGCTGGAAAAAATTGAAAAGGATACGGAAAGAGATTACTTCATGACAAGCGAACAGGCAAAAGAATATGGCCTGATAGACGAGATCATTGTCAGGAAGGCGTTAAGATTGCCTGCTTAAATAGTGGCATATTGTTTCGGCTACAGGGCAAATCAGTAAGGTAAGAATAAACTTGACGAGGTAGGTGCCGATGGCAAAAAAGACTAACAATCATAGAGATATGCAGGGGATGTTATTTTGTTCCTTTTGCGGGAAATCCCAGGATGAGGTAAGGAAGCTGGTTGCCGGTCCTTCCGCATATATCTGTGACGAATGTATCGATCTGTGCAAATGTATTGTGGAGGAAGAAAATACATTATCCGTAAAGGAGAATGCCAAAAAAAATATTCCGGAACCAAAGGATATCAAATTGTTTCTGGATGAGTATGTAGTTGGACAGGAGCGCACCAAAAAGGTACTTTCCGTCGCTGTTTATAATCATTACAGCCGCTTATCTTGCGGAGAAAAGAACGACGATCTGGAAATCCAGAAAAGCAACGTTTTACTGATTGGGCCTACGGGATCAGGCAAGACATTGTTGGCGAAAACATTGGCGAAATTACTGAATGTGCCCTTCACCATCGCTGATGCCACCACCTTAACGGAGGCCGGCTATGTAGGCGAGGACGTGGAGAATATTATTCTGAGCCTTTTACAGAACGCCGATTATGATGTCGAACGGGCGTCCCGCGGGATCGTCTATATTGATGAGATTGACAAAATTGCCAAAAAGTCAGGCAATCCCTCGATTACCAGGGATGTATCGGGAGAAGGCGTGCAGCAGGCGTTGTTGAAAATTATGGAAGGCACCGTGGCCAACGTCCCCCCCAAGGGGGGAAGAAAACATCCCCAGCAGGAGTTCATCCAGATTAATACGACCAACATCCTTTTCATCTGTGGTGGCGCCTTCAATGAGTTGGACAAGATTATCGCCCGCCGGGTAGGCCAGAATAACATGGGCTTCGGCGCTAATATAAAGAGCAAAAAGGAGAAAAATCTCGGTGAATTGCTTTTAAAGGTTCAATCCGAGGACCTCTTGAAATACGGCCTGATACCGGAGTTTATCGGTCGATTACCCGTCGTTACTACCCTAAATGAGTTAGAAGAAGGAGATATGGTAAAGATCCTGGTGGAACCTAAGGATGCCATCATCAAACAATACAAGAAGCTTTTCGAACTGATAAATGTAAAATTGAAATTTACCGATGGCGCGCTGAGCGCGAACGCCAGGATATCAGTGGAACGGAAGTCAGGGGCCAGAGGGCTTCGCTCCATTATTGAAAATACGATGCTGGATATCATGTATGATATCCCCTCGCGCCGTGATGTGCAAGAGTGCGTAATTACAGAAGATGTTGTTTTCAAAGGCGCACAGCCAATTTTGCTTTTCCAACAGCAATCAGAAACGGCTTAATGCCGGTATATAAGGAAACAGGAAAAATATGCTCGATTTTATAAACAAAGAAAATGAAAATAAAACCGCGGCGATGCCGCTTTTGCCTTTAAGGGACGTGGTCGTCTTTCCCCATATGATTGTGCCTCTTTTCGTCGGCCGGGAAAAGTCAATTGCCGCCCTGGAATCGGCGATGAAGTCGGAAAAGGGTATTTTTTTAGTGGCCCAGAAGAACGCCAAGAAGGACGATCCGCAAGAGGAAGATCTTTATTTGACGGGTACCATCGGTACAATAATTCAATTGCTGCGCCTGCCGGACAGAACAGTTAAAGTTCTTGTTGAAGGACGGGTCAGGGGGATTATCAAGGAATATCTACCCAGTGAAGAATTCTTCTATGCCAAAGTGGAAGAATTGACGGAATTGGAAGAAACGGACCTTAAAACGACGGATGCCTTGATGAGGAGTATCCGGGAGGCCTTCGAAATATATCTCAAGCTCAGCAAGAAGGTGAACGTCGAAATATCCAGCACCATTGCGGCCCTGGACAATCCCTCCAAATTTGCGGACATCGTCATCTCCAATACGAATGTCAAACTTGAAGAACGTCAAAGGATTCTCGAGATCAATGATCTTAATGAAAGGCTGGAAGCTATCTATGGGCTGATCATCGCGGAAAACGAAATTCTGCAGGTCGAGGAGAAGATCAAGCGGCGGGTCAGAAAACAGATGGAAAAGACCCAGAAGGACTATTACCTCAATGAGCAGATGCGGGCTATCCAGAAGGAGATGGGGGAAAAAGACGATGTCAAGAATGAGATAGCCGAATTGGAAAAGCGTCTCAAGCAGAAAAAGATGTCGGAGGAGGGAAGTAAGAAGGTCAAACAGGAGATTAAGAAACTGCAGATGATGGCCCCGATGTCGGCGGAGTCCACGGTGGTGAGAAATTACATCGAATGGCTTTTAGACCTGCCCTGGGGTGAAAAAACCGAAAACGATAAAACCCTCAAGGATTCGGAAGCGATCCTCGAAGAGGACCATTACGGTCTAAAAAAGGTAAAGGAGCGGATTTTAGAGTATCTTGCCGTCCAGAGCCTGGTGCAGAAGAATAAAGGCTCGATCCTCTGCCTTGTCGGACCGCCGGGCGTGGGTAAGACTTCCATTGCCAAGTCCATCGCCCGGGCCACGAACCGGAAGTTTGTGCGGATGTCGCTGGGAGGAGTACGGGATGAGGCCGAGATCAGAGGCCATCGGCGGACTTATATCGGCGCTTTGCCGGGCAAGGTTATCCAGTTGCTAAAGAAGGCAGGTTCCAATAATCCCGTGTTTTGCCTGGACGAAGTGGATAAGTTGAGCTCGGATTTCCGTGGCGATCCCTCTTCGGCGTTGCTCGAGGTGCTGGATCCGGAGCAGAATTACGCCTTCAATGACAATTACCTGGAAGTCGATTATGACCTCTCCGATATCATGTTCATAACTACGGCGAACGTTTTACAAAGCATACCGGCGCCTTTGCAGGACCGGATGGAAGTGATTCGTCTGGCGGGATATACGGAGCCGGAGAAACTCAGCATCGCCCAGCAGTTCCTGGTGGCCAAGCAATTGGAAGCCAACGGCCTGACCGGTAATGATCTCGCTTTTACGGACGGTGCTCTCTTGAGCATTATCCGGCAGTATACCAGTGAAGCCGGTGTGAGAAATCTGGAAAGGGAACTAGCCTCCGTTTGCCGGAAGGTGGCCAGGGAGATCGTGACCGACGGTCGTAAAGGTCAGATCAGGATAACATCCAAGTCCGTGGCCAAGTACCTTGGTGTTCCCAAGCACCGGCATGGCAAGACGGAAGGCAAGGACGAAATTGGTCTGACCATTGGTCTGGCCTGGACGGAAGTGGGTGGCGAGCTACTCGTCATTGAGGCCTCTACCATGAAGGGAACCGGAAAATTGACCCTGACGGGCAAGCTCGGTGACGTCATGCAGGAATCGGCGCAGGCGGCTCTGACTTACGTGCGCGCCCGGGCGGATAAATTTGGGTTGCCGGACAATTTTTACAAGGAAATGGACATCCATATTCATGTTCCGGAAGGGGCGATACCCAAAGATGGTCCTTCGGCCGGTATTGCCATCGCTACCTCTATCGCTTCAGTCGTTACGCGCCGGAAAGTACGTTCCGATCTGGCCATGACCGGGGAAATTACCCTGCGGGGAAGGGTTCTCCCGATCGGCGGTTTAAAGGAGAAACTTCTGGCCGCGCACCGGGGCAATATTAAGACGGTGATTATTCCGAAGGACAACGAAAAAGACCTGCCCGATGTGCCGCCCAATGTCTTGAAGGCCTTGCAGATCGTGCTTGTCGAACATGTGGATGATGTTTTGAAAGTGGCATTATTCCCGCCAGTAGAGAGTGTGGATGAGGGGATCTGTGAGCCGGAACCGCTCTTGGCAATTCCGGCGGCGGAGGCTCCCATATCTCAAGCCCGCTTGAATCATTGAAGGGTGGCAAGCATTTATTGCTTGACAAAGAAGGCCCATAATTGTTAGACAAGCGGGTAAAGGGAACATTGAGCGGGCGGGTAGCTCAGCCGGGAGAGCGCCACGCTTACACCGTGGATGTCACAGGTTCAAGTCCTGTTCCGCCTACCAGGAAATTATTAGTAAGTTCGAAATTGCTTATCCGCGGACAGCAATTTCGTTAACACTTATTCCGGTTATCCGGGTTAGAGGTATCTAAGAGGTCAGGTAGTATTAGAAAGCAAAATGCGGGGTCGTAGTTAAGTTGGTTATAACGCCGGCCTGTCACGCCGGAGGGCGTGGGTTCAAGTCCCATCGGCCCCGCCAAATAAATCAAAGGGGTTATAATTCACAATTATAACCCCTTTGGTTTATTGCCCACCCAAGGACATGCTGCTAGCTGGGATGGTGAGGTCTGGATAGCAAAAAAAAATTTATTTTAGCTGTGATAGCGGGGAGCCTGCTTTTTCTTTCTTTTCCCCAATACGGCCAGGGCATTGTTGCCTGGATCGCTTTTGTTCCTCTTTTTTTTGCCCTGAATCAGGGATCCGTTAAATCCGCGTTGCTGACAGGTTTAATTGCGGGCTTAACCTTCAATATCGGTCTAATCTACTGGATAACTTCTGTTATTGTCAACTATGGTGATCTGCCCATACCGGTCGGTGTGGCCGCCATGGTGCTATTGGCCGCCTACCTGGGCATTTATTTGGCACTTTTCTGCGGCGGCGCGACTTACCTGAAAGAGCGTGGAGTTCCTCAGGTAGTGGGCGCGCCTCTTCTCTGGACTAGCCTCGAGTTTATCAAGTCTCACATTTTTACGGGATTTCCCTGGGAAAACCTGGCCAATTCCCAATACCTTTATACGTCGATTATTCAATTAGCAGATTTAACGGGCACTTATGGCATTAGCTTTATCATTGTTCTTATCAATGTCGTCATTTATGACCTTTTGAACAGTTACATCGGCAGCGTTCCCAAGGGCAGTTGGCAGCGACTGGCCATGGAGGCTGGAGGGGCCTCCCTTTTGCTGCTGATTCTCCTGCTGTACGGAAATTTGCGCATTAACGAAATCGAGCAAAAAATGAAAATGTCGCCAGCGCTTGACGTGGCACTTATTCAGGGGAATATCGATCAGAGCCGCAAATGGAATCCCGCAGATCAACAGGAAACCCTGACCATCTACAAATCACTTTCCGAACAATTACCGCTTTCGGGTTCCGGACTCGTTGTCTGGCCGGAAACGGCCGTGCCTTTCTATTTTCAGGATAGGGATTTCAATTCGCTCCAGATTTATCAGGCGGCCCAAAAGACCGGTCACTGGTTTTTATTCGGCAGTCCCAGTTACAAAAAAGAGGGGGGCGGTTTGTCTTTCTTTAACAGCGCCTTCCTTGTTTCGCCGGCCGGTGAAATTGCCGGACGCTATAATAAAGTACATCTGGTGCCTTACGGGGAATATGTGCCCTGGCGAAAATTCTTTCCCTTTCTCGGGAAATTGGTGGAAGGTGCGGGAGATTTCAGCACCGGTGATGGATATCATCCTTTGACCATGAACAACCATAAGATCGGTATCCTCATTTGTTATGAAGCCATCTTCCCGGAGGCAAGCCGCGCTTACAAAAAGAGAGGTGCGGAACTGCTGGTCAATATCACGAACGATGCCTGGTTTGGTAATACCTCGGCGCCCCATCAGCATCTGTCCATGACGCCGTTTAGAGCGGTGGAAAATCGGCTATATGTGGTTCGGGCCGCCAATACCGGTATCAGCGCCGTTATTGATCCGACCGGTAAAATAGCTTCCGGCACGGGCCTGTTTGTTAAGGCGGCGCTGGCCGGACAGGTAAGATTTGTTGACAGCGGCACGTATTATATGGCATATGGGGATATCTTTGCCTACTTATGCCTTATTTCTATTGCCATTATTTTTATGAAACTGAATTTCCCTAGGAGGATTACATAAATGATAGACGATCTAAATACCGCCGTTGATGAATTGAGCCACAGAATTGATAATCTCAGGGAATGTCTTTGACATAGCCAACAAGGAATATAAGCTCAAAGAACTGGAAAAGGCTTCCCTTAAGGAGGACTTTTGGCGCGACGCGGAAAAAGCGCGTGCCTTACTGAAGGAAAAAAACAACCTCCTTTCTATTGTGGAGGGTTGGGAAAAAAACAGGAAAACCTTCGATGATTTGACCATGCTGATGACGCTCGCCTTGGAGGAAGATGACCCCTCAACGCTGGAGGTGATCAGGGAAGAACTTTCCGATCTCGATAAATCAGTAAGAGATATGGAACTGAAAAGGATGCTGGGCAGCGAACAGGATCCTTTGAATGCCATTATGTCTATACATGCGGGCGCAGGCGGTACGGAAGCGCAGGATTGGGCGGAGATGCTTTTGCGTATGTACCTCAGGTGGGCAGACAGGAAGGGCTATAAGGCGACCATCATCGATTACCAGCCCGGTGATGAGGCCGGCATCAAGAGTGTTTCTCTGACCATTGAAGGGCAATATGCCTACGGCTATTCGAAGGCCGAGGTGGGCATCCACCGTCTGGTGCGCATCTCCCCCTTTGATTCGGGAGCCCGTAGACACACTTCCTTCGCTTCTCTTTTCGTTTATCCGGAAGTCGATGATGATATAATCGTGGAAATAGACGAGAAGGACCTCCGCATTGATACGTTCCGATCCAGCGGTGCGGGTGGGCAACATGTCAACAAGACGGATTCGGCCGTCCGGATTACGCACCTGCCGTCGGGCATCGTCGTGCAATGCCAGAATGAGCGTTCGCAGCATAAGAACAAGTCTATGGCCATGAAATACTTGAGGTCACGACTCTACGAACAAAAACTCCGGGAGCAGAACGAGCAGCTGAAGGAGATAAATAAGACGAAAAAGGATATTGGCTGGGGCAGTCAGATCCGTTCGTATGTCCTGCACCCCTACCGAATGGTGAAAGATCATCGAACGAACCTGGAGGTGGGGAACGTCGGGCGCGTTTTGGATGGCGACATTGACGATTTCATCGAATCATTTCTTTTGCAGGGGCAGGGTTGTAATTAAAAATTATTGTTAGGAGGGAGCCAGGAAATGATGAGACTAAGGAGGATGTACTTGTTTTTACTACTCTTATTTTTTGGGTTAGTGCCCACCATTTTTGTTCCGGGAAAGGTGCTGGCGGAGCTCGAAAAAGACAAGCCGGCGAAGACCAGTAACGTCATTTCGAGCAAGAGCGTGTCTCCGGCGCAGGTTGTAGTCCCCCCCGAAGCTGAAAGCAAAGCGGAGAAGCAGCAGGATATCAGAAAAGCCCCGTTAAAGACCGATAAACGTCAGGAAGCAGTCCAGAACGCTCCTCCCCG
>ORJL011090890.1_pt1 | contig 13151 bp, 9 predicted proteins | sample 1779941 | NCBI WGS metagenome assembly ORJL01 (sample SAMEA104232317, study PRJEB22302) | groundwater metagenome | biome: forest; feature: aquifer; material: groundwater | place: USA | collected 2011-08-07 | depth 5.8 m
AAAAAGGCATTGCTGTGACCCTGCTGGCCCGTAACCCGGATGAGGCAGCCCACCTGGCAGAGGATGGAGAGCACCGGCTCTTTCTCCCGGGCATTCCTTTTCCACCCGGCCTGGCCGTCGCTCCGATGAATTCATATCAGCTAGACCTCTCCGAAGCGGTGATCGTCGCCGTCCCCTCTACGTCCATGCGAAGCAACCTGCGGGTCATGAGAGACAGGCTGCCACCTCGGGCGCTCCTGGTCAGCGCCTCCAAGGGCCTGGAGACCGGTACCGGCCTGCGAATGTCCGAGGTGATCGAGGATGAACTGGGGGAGTCCCAGCATCCCCGAGTGTGTGTACTTTCAGGCCCGAATCTCGCCCGAGAGGTAGCCCGAGGCCTTCCCGCGGTAGCCGTAGTCGCCTCCCGGGACCCTTCAGCCGCTGAAGAGGCCCGCCAGTTGTTTATGGCGCCCACGTTCCGGGTCTATACCAATCCGGATATGATTGGAGTTGAGATGGGAGGAGCCTTGAAGAATATCATCGCCCTGGGCGCCGGGATCTCCGACGGACTGGACTACGGGGATAACGCCAAAGCGGCCCTGGTCACCAGGGGCCTGGCAGAGATAACCCGCCTGGGCGTGGCCATGGGAGCTACAGCCGCTACCTTCGCCGGCCTGGCCGGCCTGGGCGACTTGGTGACCACTTGCGCCAGCCCTTTGAGCCGGAACCATTACGTCGGAGAGCAACTGGCCCAGGGCCGGACCCTCAATGATATACTAACGTCGATGGTAAATGTGGCTGAGGGCGTCAATACCACCCGGGCCGCCCGGGAAATGGGCCAGGAGATGGGGATAGACATGCCCATCACGGAGCAGATGTACCAGGTCCTCTTCCAAGGCAAGGAGCCCCGCAAAGCGGTCACCGAGTTGATGCTGCGAGAGGCAAAGGCGGAATTAGAGAGTTTCCAGTTATGAGAATATCTGTCCTGATGCCCGTGTATAACGAGATGGAGACCATCCGCGAGATTATCGTCCGGGTCCAGGCCGTGGATATGGAAAAGGAGATCATCTGCGTCGACGATTACTCCAGCGACGGGACCCGCGAAGTGCTGCAGGAGATTGCGGGGGAGAACCATAACGTCAAGCTCCTGCTCCATTCAAAGAACCTGGGAAAGGGCGCGGCTGTCCGGACCGGCCTGCAGCAGGTGGACGGTGACGTGGTCATAATCCAGGATGCGGACCTGGAATATGACCCGCAGGACTATCCACTCCTGTTGCGCCCCATCCTGTCTGGCAAGTCGCAGGTAGTCTACGGCTCTCGCTTCCTGGGAGAGCATAAGGCCATGTACTTCTGGCACTCCCTGGGCAATAACCTTTTGACTCTGGCTACCAATATTCTCTACGATACCACCCTTACGGATATGGAGACAGGGTATAAGGTCTTCACGCAAGACATAGCCCGGAAGATAAGGCTCACCTCTCCCCGCTGGGGCTTCGACCCCGAGATTACGTCCCGGATTCTCAAGCTCGGCTACCGCATCTATGAAGTTCCCATCTCCTACGCCGGGCGGGAATTTACCGAGGGGAAGAAGATCACCTGGAAAGACGGCTTCACCGTCCTCTTCACCCTGATAAAGTGCCGCTTCCTCGGGTAGAGACAGTCCGCAGATTACGCAGGGAGACCAATCCGCAGATTACGCAGGGAGAGCAATACACAGATTACGCAGATTACGGGGATTGGCGAATGAAAAATAATTTTCGTAGGAGTTGCCCATGCCCCTGCCGGAGCGCCACCGGGGCACAAAAATGAGTTACTTGGGAGCGCCGGCGTCTCTCCGGCAACGGGCGGGGCCGGCAAGATGCCGGCGCTCCCAGCCGGCCATGTCCCAAAGAGATGTTTTTGTACCAGTTCCCCATGCCCGTGGGGGGCACCACCGAGCATGAAAATGCCCCTACCTGGGAGCGCCGGCGTCTCGCCGGCCAGTGGCCATGGCTGCCAAGTGGCAATCGGGCTACCCTATTTTCATACCAGCCGGAGCGGGGCCTTATGCCGTGTTACCGCTAGCCGCGCAGCAACCCCCAGTTCTCCGGCCCACGCAATATGAAAGGTCCGGTAAAGAATTGGCCAGCCAGGGTGGCCACCCTGGCGCTGTTGGCAGCACTCTTTCTCCTCGTCCTGCTTTTCTACCGCAAGGTATCTCTAACCAATCTGGTCCTGGTAGACTACGACCTGCTGACCTACTTCTACCCCTATAAGGAGGCCGCCGCCGCCGCCATCCGGGACGGAAGGCTTCCTCTTTGGAATCCTTACCTCTTCACCGGGGCGCCCTTTCTGGCCAACCCCCAAACGGCCCTTCTTTATCCCCTGAACCTGCCGGGCTACGCCCTTTCAGCACCCCAGGCCGTCAAGTACTCTGTCATCTTCCATGTCTTCCTGGCGGGGGTCTTCATGTACGCTTTCGCCCGTTCCTCCCTGAGGGTGGGATGGGCTGGAGGCCTCGCCGCCGCCCTGCCGTTCATGTTCGGAGGCTTCCTGACCCAGCAGGTGGGACACATAAACCAGCTCAACGCCGCCGTGTGGCTGCCCCTGGTCCTCCTCCTCTTCGATCTGGCGCAGCAAAGAAGGCAGCCCCTCTTCGCCCTCCTCGGGGGAGTGGCACTGGCCGCCCAGATTCTGGCCGGCCACTCCCAGGAGACCTTCCTCTTGCTGGTGGCCTTCGGCCTCTTCTTCCTCTTCCGCCTGGCGCAGGCCGCCAAAACAAGGCCCGCTCCGGACGTTGCACTGGTTAATACAGCCGCTGATAAGCGGCAGGCGCATCAGGCGGAGCGCCCTCGCCCCAACCCTTTGCCAAAGGGAGAGGGAGCCACCAGTCCCGCCGGCCCTATTCCCTTCGGAGAGGAAAATCGTGCCCTCCCCTTCGCGGAGGGGGCTGGCGGAAAGGGGGAGCGTCCCCTCTCCCTCTGGGAGAAGGCCAGGGTGAGGGTACCGCCACTCCTTGCCAGACCCTACGACATGAGGGCGACGGCCTGGACAGCGCTGGTCTTTGGCCTCGTCCTCGCGCTGGGGCTGGGCCTTTCCATGGCCCAGCTCCTTCCTACGCTGGAACTGTCCCGGGAGTCTATCAGGGGAGGCGGTCTGCCCTATAAAGAGGCCGTATCCTTCTCCCTGCCTCCCTGGCTCCTGGCGCGCTCGCTCCTGCCCGCCTTTCAGGACAGCCCTTTCAGCGAGTACATTGCCTATTCGGGCGTGATCCCACTAATGCTGGCCGCCTACGGACTGGCAGGGCGCAGGTCCAGGCCCCTCGCTTTCTTCTTTCTGGCTCTGGCACTCATAGCCCTCTCCCTGGCCCTGGGAGGCTACAACCCGCTCTACGAGCCCCTTTACAAACTGGCCCCTCCCCTGCGCCTTTTCCGTGTGCCCGCCCGGTGGCTCTACCTCTGCGCCTTCGCCTTGTCAGCCCTGGCGGGCATGGGAGCCCACCGGCTGGTTACCGAAGCCGGACATAGAAGCCTGGCCCGGAGCCTGCGCTCCCTGGTGCTCTGGACAGCCGCCGCCTTTCTTCCCCTGGCCGCGATTCACTGGACTGCCGTACAGATGAACGAAGGCGCCTCGCCAGGGGTATTTGCCGCTTGGACCGGTCTGATCGTCTTGGGCGCCACCCTGCCACATCTCCTTCCCCGGCTGTCTTCGAGAGGCGCCAGGTCCCTGCTGCTGCTGGGACTCTTGGCCGGAGAGCTCTTCGTCTCCGGGTCCTTCTTGGGCACTAACTCCATCACCGCCCCCCAAGCCTATGAGTCTCTCCGTCCCACGGTAGCCCAGTTGCTCCAGGACCCCAACTTCTTCCGCGTCCTAAGCATAACCCGGACCGACTTCGATCCTGGGGACCTACCGGAGCTAAAGGCAATCTTCGGGAAATCGCTGGATAAGGAAGAGCTCTACCAGTTCGTGGTGGCCATGAAGCACCAGGAGGTCCTATCACCCAATATACCCATGAAGTACGGCGTCGCCACCCTGGACGGATACGATGGAGGCGTCCTTCCCCTGCGCCGCTACGTGGAATTCAAAGAGTTGCTGCTGGACGGAGCGCCACTGCGGGAGGCGGCCGCTGCCAGGCCCAATCAGGCCGATGCCCTGCTACGGGACCAGCTCGCGGGAATTCCCGACACCCGGCTCCTGGGACTGCTGAACGTCAAATACGTCATTACCGACAAGCAGGCGGACCTCTGGCTCGACAACGTATATTACGACCTGTCGGCCCCCGTCCAGGTCTCGCCGGCGGAGTCCTTCACCACCTCGCACCTCCCCAGCTTTCAGGCCACGGCCGTAGGGCTCGTATACCGTCTGGAAGGGACTGAAGCGGCTTCGGACCCCCTGGCCGAGATGGTCCTGCGTGACCGGTCCGGGCGCGCCTTGCAGCAGACCATCAAGCGCCAGGGGGGCCGGGCAACGCCCCAGGCCGGCAGCTACCTCGTCCGTCTGGAACTGGGCGAGGCAACCTACCCCCAGGAGTTGTCAATACGTTATGCGGGGACTCAGGGACGGTTTGTCCTTGCCGGTTTGAGTCTGATAGATGGGCGCACCGGGTCCAGCGAGACCCTGACTCCGGACCCCCACCTGCGCCTGGTACACAGCGGAGACCTGAAGGTGTACGAGAACCTGGACTGGCAGCCCCGGGCCTACGTTACGGAGCGAGGGATATGGGCGAAGGACGACCGGGACGGGCTACAGCTCTTGCGTCGTCGGAGTTGGGACGATCTGGTGCTGGCAGGCCCGCCGCCGCCCGAGCTGGGTCAGCCCTCGCTCGATGCTGCCCCACACCTAGGGGCGGCCCCGAGTCAGCCCTCGCCCGATGCCAGCACGAACGTTGGGGCGGCCCTGAGTGGCCGCCCGGCACGCGCCGCGGAGACGGCCCGGGCCGAGATCACCGAGTACCGTCCCGAATACGTCCGGATCCGGACCGAGACCTCCGGGCCCGCCTACCTGGTCCTCACCGATTCCCACTATCCCGGCTGGCGCGCCTTCCTGGATGGGCAGGAGACCCCCATACTGAGGGCCAACCACCTCTTCCGGGCCGTCGACCTGCCACCCGGCTCCCATCTCGTCGAATTCCAATACGAGCCCGCGTCGTTCCGGTGGGGCCTGGCCCTCTCGCTGACCAGCCTGGGGCTGCTGGTCACGGGGGCCGCCGGGTACCTGTGGCATGGCGGTCGTGGGCGTCGGGACAGAACCTTGACAATGTGGTCTCTTTGATGTAGAATGACTACATCATGAGTAAGGCCGTCGGCATTAGAGAGCTTAAGACGCACCTCAGCAGGTATGTCAGACAGGTTAAGGATGGCGACGAGATACTCGTGTCGGAGAGAGGCAAGATCGTCGCGAGGATAGTGCCTGTCAATCCCCCTTCAGAGGGCGCCCGGCTTCAGAATTTGCTTCTCAAGCTATCTGCGGAAGGCAAAATAATCCTTCCCAGGATTGATAAGAAGGCGTCGCGCCCCGCCACGAGGAAAACGGTGAAGGGGACTCCCTTTTCTGATGCGGTTCTCGAGGGCCGCAGGTGATCCTCTACTTCGACACGTCGGCCCTGATCAAACGATATGTCGAAGAGGAAGGGACCAGCACTGTTGACAGTCTCTGGTCGGCATCCCTCAGCATAGCAACGTCTGTGGTCGCGTTTGCTGAAACGGCAGCGGCATTCAGCCGTAAACTTCGCGAAGGCATCCTGACCGAAAAAGAATATACCGAGACGCTCGAGATGTTCAGAATTGATTTCGACTCCTTCACTCTCATTCCCATTACGACAGCGTTGAATGCGACGATCGAACGATTAGTCAGGCGATATCCCCTGAGGGGGTTCGACGCGATCCACCTCTCCTCGGCCCTGATCTTCAAGAACTCCAGCATCTCGGTGCAATTCGCCTGCTTTGACCGTCCCCTGAACGAGGCCGCCTTAAGGGAGGGCCTTGCTATCGCCGTTCAGGGGTGACACCGCGCCGAGAACAGCGGCCGGCGACCCAAGCCTGGAGGGCCAAGAAAAGGTCAGGTGCAGGTCTTGAATTAGGTCAGCCTCTCCCTCTTTGTCGCCCTCGTTCTTTAAGTTGTCTTCTGTTTCCCGGTCTCGACCCCAAGCTATAGGACGCTATGCTGACCGGCCCGCCCCCAGCCCGTCGCCAGCCCCATGCCCGACGTAGGGCGGCCCCGAATCGCTAGTCCTGTCCTCGCCTCGGAGGCCGCCCAGGCCGAGATCACCCAGTACCGTGCGGAATACGTCCAGGTCTACGCTGAGACATCAGGGCTGGCCCACCTGTTCTCCGCCGACTCCCAGCCCAACCCTTTACGGCATGAAGTAAATGCTGTATATTGACCCCAACATCGAGCGGAAAATGATCTCGGGCGATTGCATCGCGGTTCCCCGTCTCCCTCGGTGCACCAGCAGGGATGAAAATGCCCATCAAGGGTGGCCCAGGCGTCTCGCTTGGGGAAACAGGCCAGAGGCCTGTGCCAGTCAGGGATTTCTGTTTTCATGCCAACTCGGAGTGACACGAGGAGGCGTGACAATTCCAGGCGCAACCGGCCTCTACCGGCGGCCGGTCTAATCACCAAGAAAAATAGTTCGGGAGGTCAGATAGTGAAAATGCAGAAGCACTGGGCTTGGGCCGCCCTCTTGATCCTCGTTTTGGCCATATCCGCCTGCGCCCCAGCGGCGGTCCCAACGCCTGCTCCCACCACACCGCCCGCGGCGCCCCCTAAGGCCGCTGAGACGGCCAAACCCAGTTCCCCCGCCCCAGGTTCCCCAACGCCAGCCGCCGCGACCCCTACTCCCAAGCCGGTTACCCTCAAGTTAGGGGGCGTGCAGAGCGTGTCAGAAGCCGGCACCTACATAGCCGTGGAAAAGGGCTACTTCAAGGACCAGGGCATTACCATGGAAGTGAATAGCTTCCGGACAGTGGCGGAGTTGATTGCCCCTCTTGGCACCGGCCAGCTAGACGTCATTGTCATGACGCTGAGCGTCCCACTCCTGGCAGCGGCAGACCGTGGCGTGGACTTCAAGATCGTGGCTACGGGGAGCCAGAACAAACAAAACTGGGATAATTCTTGGCTCATCCTGCGCAAGGACTTGTATGATTCAGGACGGGTGAAGACCGGCGCCGACCTCAAGGGAATGAAGGTGGCAATCCCATCTCAGGGCTCGCTGGGGGACCAGGTGGTGCAAATGCTGATCGAGCAGGGCGGTCTGAAGCCGGCAGATGTAGAGACGGTGGTACTTCCCTTCGCCGAGCAGGCCGCGGCCTTCGGCAACAAGGCCATTTCCGCCGGATGGGCCGTGGAGCCCTTCATTATCCGGGGCATACAGGAGGGCTTCTCCGTCAAATGGATGCCCACCAGCCAGTTCTTTGATGGCGAGTCCCAGGGCTCCCTGGTTGTATTCGGCTCCTCCATGCTCAAGGACCAGGATCTGGCCCGCCGCTGGATGACCGCTTACCTTAGAGGCGTCAGGGATTACGTGAAGGCCTTTACCACTAAGGAGGGCCGTGACCAGGCCGTGAACGCCCTGGTCAAGAACACCTCGATCAAAGAACCCAAGCTCTACGATGAGATGGGAATGCCCTACGTTGACCCTAACGGCCAGCTTAACAGGAAGAGCCTCGACGCCCAGTACAAATGGTTCGTGGACAAGGGCCTATATACGGGGAAGAAGACCCTTGGCGATCTCATAGATCTTTCCTACGCGGACTACGCCGTCCAGAAGCTGGGAAAGCAGTAAGTGCCGCATTGTCGCGGGCCGGCAAGACCGACTCGGTTTTGAAAACCGAGTCGGTCTCATGGAATCGTAATTATGATCCGGAGCATTATGTCACGAATGGCCCGATTATCCAATGACGATGAGGGAGGAAGGATGCTAGCGGTGAACAGGAGAATGGCGGTTCTGGTAGTGGTCTCGACACTGACAGCAGCCTTGGCGGCCTGCACCCCGGTGGCAGCCCCCAAGCCGACACCAACTAAAGCGCCGGCAGCCGCCGCCACAGTGCCCGCGGCCGCCCCCACCAAAGCGGCTGAGCCCACCAAGCCACCCCCGCCGCCTGCCACCGCCACGCCCAAGCCGGTTACGTTGAAGTTTGGCACCACCGGGGCCATAAACTATGCCGGGATCTACCTAGGCATGGAAAAGGGATTCTTCAAAGAGCAGGGGATAGACATCGAGCTCGTGGAATTCCGCACCTCTTCGGACTCTATTCCCGCACTTGCAACCGGACAGCTAGACCTTATCTCTACTCCCCTCGGCGCCTCTATCCTGGCGGCCGTGGATCGAGGCATCGAGCTAAAGTTAGTCGCCGACGCAGGTCAGGGCCAACAGGGGTGGCAGACTTTCTGGACGGTATTGAGGAAAGACCTGGCCGACTCCGGCCGGGTCAAGACCCCTGCCGACCTAAAAGGTATGAAACTTGCCATTCCTTCCCTGGCCAGCTCGGGCGAGATGATGGCTCAGCAGATGATGGCGGAAGGGCGTCTGAAAAAAGAGGACGTCGAACTGGTGGTCCTGCCTCATGCTGACCAGGTTGTCGCCCTCGCCAACAAGGCGATAGATGCGGGCGTAACGGTGGAGCCGTACATAGCTACCGGGGTACAACAGGGCGTCTCCGTCAAGTGGATACCCAAGTTCAAGTACTACCCCAGCGGCAAGTACCAAGGGTCCTTCTTCGCATTTGGCCCACAGCTAATCAAGAACAAGGACGTGGCTCAAAGGTGGATGTTGGGCTACCTCAAGGGGGTCAGAGCTTACTTGGATGCCTTCAGTAAGAAGACCGGGCGCGACGAGGTGATAAGTATCCTGGCCAAGTATACGCCAATCAAGGACCCCAAGCTCTACGACCTTATGGAGTTGCCTTACCTGGACCCCAACGGTCTGCCCGATAAGCCAAGCATGGACATTGAGCTACAGTGGTACTTGGACCAAGGCTTATATAAAGGGAAAACGACCTTCGATGCCATCACGGATCTCTCTTACGCCGAGTACGCCTCTCAGAAGCTGGGCAGGCAATAGGGCAGACCAACGGAGGCGTGCCGGGAGCGGGCAGAAGGAATGGATTCAACCCCGGAAAGAGGACCTGATCATCAACAGGGATGAAAGAGGAAAAACATGGCTGTTAAAGATCTAAGGGCTTATATCGCTGCCCTGGAAAGTGCCGGCGAGGTTCAGCGAATCGACCAAGAAGTGGACTGGAATCTGGAGATAGGGGCCATAATCCGACGGGTCTATGACCTTCAGGCCCCCGCTCCGTTCTTCCAAAGGATAAAGGGCTATCCTCAGGGATACCGCATTCTGGGCGCTCCCATGGCGTTCAGCAATAGGCCCAAGTCCACCCATGCCCGCCTGGCCCTAGCCCTGAGCATGAGACCCGACTCCTCCGTGGCAGATATCATGGACGAGTATGTCAGGCGCATGAAGAATCCCCTCAAGCCCACTCTGGTCTCCTCTGGACCCTGTAAGGAGCATATCCATATCGGGGACCAGGTAGACCTGGAGGCATTCCCTGTGCCCATGCTCCATGGCGGGGACGGAGGGCGCTACCTGGGCACCTGGCACACTGTAATCACCAAAGACCCGGATACGGACTGGGTCAACTGGGGTATGTACCGGCTGATGCTCCACGATAAAAAGACCCTGGGCATCGCGCTGTCTCCTTCCCAGCACATCGGCCAGATATATTATCCGAAGTACGAAGCCAGGAACCATCCCATGGAGGTGGCGATCGCCATAGGCACGGATCCTGCCTGCGCCGTGGTATCAGCCATGAGCTACGAAGTGGGGGATAACGAGGTAGACATTGCGGGTGGGCTTCTGGGTGAACCGGTGGAGATGGTCAAGTGCGAGACAGTGGAACTGACCGTGCCGGCCAGATCGGAGATTGTTATCGAAGGGGAGATATTACCCCACGAGCGTAGGGAGGAAGGGCCCTTTGGCGAGTACACGGGCTACATGGGAGGAGAGAGGGCCCCGAGGCCGTTGATCCACGTGAAGGCTATCACCCACAGGGAAGATCCCATCCTCACCTGCGTTTGCCCAGGGGTCCCGGTGGAAGAGGACCACTCCCTGAGGCCGCTGGCCAGCGCAAACCTGTTGGACGACCTGCGGTCGAGGGGGTTCCCCGTCCGGATGGTTTACATTCCGCCGGAGATAGGAAGCCAGATGTACCTCATTTCCACCAAGGTCCCCTTCCCCGGCTACGCCAAGTACCTAGCCAATGCAGTGTGGGGTAGCGCCCAGGGCAAGCGGGCCCACTTCCTGGTTATCCTGGACGATGACGTTGATGTAACCAATTTCACCGAGGCCATGTGGGCCCTCACTTCCCGCTGCCATCCGGACAGGGGCATACTCAAGATGCCCAATAGTTGGGGGAACCCTTTGCTGCCTTTTACCAATAGTGAAGAGAAGCGACACTTTCTCGCGGCCCACGTGCTCTTTGACTGCACCTGGCCCAAGGACTGGCCGAAGGAGGCCATCCCTATCAAAGCCTCTTTCGACGTGATGTGGCCCAAGGATGTGCAGGAGAAGGTGATGGACAACTGGCAATCCTATGGCTTTGAACAGACAAGTAGGTGATTAAGGGACCAAGGAGATAATCAACGATATCACGGACATGGTCTTTGACCATCCCTCCCCGAGGCTGAGCTCCTGGCCGGCAATGCCCGCATTTCCAAGATGATTATCGATGCCACCCGCTATGATGCCAGGGAGTTCGAGGTGGCAAGCAAACCCAAGATCGAGGCAGCAGAAAAGGTGGAGCGGGACTGGGCCAAGTACGGAATCCTCTTGCCTGCCTAGAGTAACCCTCATTGGAAAGACGGCGCCAAGCTTAACGCCCGCCTGATTACCACAGCGGGCTGAACTGCGCAGATTGCTTGGCGCCTCCGCCTTTAGCATCCAGGCGCTCTCCTCTTTCTCGTCCTTGGGGTTCAGCCTGTCGCTTCTATCCACCAGGTACGCGTACGACGAGACCGCTCCGTCCCGGTAAGCAACGGCGATACCGCACAACCAATCGTGCGGTATCCCGTAACCCAGCCACACCCCAGCGGGGGACAAGCCAAGGACAAGCCCCCGCACTACGTTCCGAAGAGGACTTGACCTCATGTCCGCCCCGGCATTGGAACAGCGCGCGGACCTTCCCCAAATATCGAACGCAGCATTTTGTTAGGACTTTGCAAGACGCTCCCGCATTTCCTTACGACTTTGTCATGTTTTATGCCATATCATTAATACAAGTTAGTCTGGGTTACAAGTTAGTCTGGAGAAGGAAGTCGATCGATGGGGCCAGGCCCGCAGATCTATCAACGGTAAGTGAGGGACGCCCCTGGCCTCCGCTCCCAAAAGTCAAAACGCGTGCTATTCACACCGAGAAAAGGAAGGATTGATCATGAAAAAGTTGCGAACAGCCTGGCTGGCCTCACTGGTGGCCCTGATTGCCTTAATGGGGTTCGCCATGTCGGCCCAGGCATCCACGAGACTAGGGACTTACTCGATCGGAGGTACCGGCCTCCCCGACGCCACTGGAAGCGACGATCTGCCGTCGGCCGAAGTCGCCAACCCCAATGCCGACGACCAGTTTCGTTGGTGGCTTCAGCATAAGCGGCCTGACGAATCTTGGGCCAGTTGGGCCCAGTTCCAGGTCGCCATAGGCGCCCCCAACCCTGCCCTGGGCTTAGCAAACCCCAATATCAACGGGCAGTTTGAATGGTGGCTTCATAATAAGCACGCTGACGAGTCGTGGCCCAGCTTCAAACAGTTCCAGCAAGGCATAGGTGCGCCTGATCCCGCAGCGCGAGGGCCGGAGCCCGAGGCCCGCGGAGCCAAGCCTGAGGTGGAGACGCGAGGACCGGAGCCCGAGGTTAGGGGACAAGGGCCCGAGATCAGGGGCCAGCAGCCCGAAGTCCGGGGGCCGGAGCCAGAGGCCCGGGGGAGAGAACCGGAGATCAGGGGCCAGCAGCCCGAAGTCCGGGGGCCGGAGCCAGAGGCCCGGGGGAGAGAACCGGAGATCAGGGGCCAGCAGCCCGAAGTCCGAGGGCCGGAGCCCGAGGCCCGGGGGAGAGAACCGGAGATCAGGGGCCAGCAACCTGAAGCCCGAGGACAAGAGCCCGAGGTTCGGGGACCTGAGCCAGAGGCCCGGGGCGGCCAGCCCGCCGCGCAGCCGTCATCCGGTACTGCGGGGCCCTCGTCCAATGCAGGCCCCTCGTCCAATGCAGGCCCCTCAAGCGGCGGTGCCAGCCCCTCAAGCGGCAGTACAGGTCCGTCAGCGGACGGCGCCAGCCCCTCAAGCGGCAGTGCAGGTCCGTCAGCGGACGGCGCCAGCCCCTCAAGCGGCAGTGCAGGTCCGACAAGCGGCGGTGCCAGCCCCTCAAGCGGCAGTACAGGTCCGTCAAGCGGCGGTGCCAGCCCCTCAAGCGGCAGTGCCGGCCCTCAGCCAGCAGGAGCGGCTCCTAAGCAGGAAGTAGAGTCGCCCAAGGCCGACGACGATTCTCGCCGTGGCGGTCGCGGCAGCGGCAACTAGAATTCGCCAGGCAGGGCCAGGGGCTGCGGCCCCTGGCCCGCTACTTTTCGAAAAGCCCTCAAACAGCCCCCCCCATGACTTCATGGCCTGGCGCAACCTTGCGGGGGAGGCTACTGACTCAAGCCTTGGGGGTTCCGTCCGGGCCGCCGGGGACGGCGCGGCTGGAAGGCCCCACCTATCCTGGAGGGATCTTTCCCCACCCTGAACCCCGAACCCTAAATCCTGAACGCCTTTGTTTGACATGCCCCCACTCCGAAGCGTATTCTCAATAAGAAGGGGTGCTTCCGGCGCACCTTCTTATTGCTCGTACCTCAAGGGGGACTCTTGGTTCGCATCATTCTCTATACCGGTAAGGGCGGCGTGGGCAAGACCACTGTGGCTGCCGCCACCGCCCTGCGCTGCGCCGACCAAGGAAAGCGCACCATCGTTTTCAGCACTGACGTCGCCCACAGCCTGGGCGACTCTTTCGATATGGCCATAGGCCCCGAACCCACGCCGCTAGCGCCTAACCTGTGGGCCCAGGAGACCGACGTCTACTATAACCTGGAAAAGTACTGGGGCACGGTAAGGGACTGGCTGGCGGCCCTTATGTCCTGGCGGGGCGTGGACGAGGTAGTGGCCGAGGAGATA
>ORJL011508514.1_pt1 | contig 13151 bp, 9 predicted proteins | sample 1779941 | NCBI WGS metagenome assembly ORJL01 (sample SAMEA104232317, study PRJEB22302) | groundwater metagenome | biome: forest; feature: aquifer; material: groundwater | place: USA | collected 2011-08-07 | depth 5.8 m
CGCCGGCCTCTTCGGCTACTACGTCTACCGCCCACCCTTCGAGCCACCCAAGGGCCAGGGAGGCAACTTCTCCCTCACCTACTCCTACGGCATCTCCGGCGTCGTGCTGGAGGTGGACGTGGAGACAGGCAAGACCACGGTGCGCCAGATCGTCCACGTGGACGACGCCGGCAACCCCATCAACCCGCTCATCGTCGAGGGCCAGGTGCACGGCGCCATCGCTCACCAGATGGCGGCGGCCCTCTACGAGCACCTGCGCTACGACGACGAGGGGCAGCTTCTCGCCTCCAGCTTCAAGGACTACCTGGCCCCCACGGCCGAGGAGTTTCCCCACTTCGACCTGCAGTTCTGTGACACGCCCTCCCTCTTCTCGCCCCTGGGTGCCCGCGGCATGGGGGAGGGCGGCGGCTCGCCCCTCATCGCCGTCATCAACGGCGTCAATGACGCCCTGGCCCCCCTGGGCGTCGAGATCACCGACAGCCACGTCACCCCCGACCAGGTCCGCGAGCTCCTCCGCGACCGTGGCCTCGTCCCCGTCCGCCGGCCTGGATAGGGACGGCTTCACCGCAGAGGACGCGGAGAGCGCAGAAGGGGCTTCGCTGTAGGGGCGACCGGCCGGTCGCCCTGTGGCGGGCTAGCGCTGGCGTTTTGCCATCATGATGCCCTGCTGATATCATGATGCTGTGACGACCAAGGCGCTTCAGGTCTATCTGACCCCTGAGCAGCACTCTGCACTGAAAGAGGCAGCTCGGCGCTCCCGCAAGGCTATGACGGAGCTGGTCCGCGAGGCGATAGAGCGGGAATTCGTGTCCGGGCGCCCGCCCCCTACGGATCTGAGCGACATGGTCGGCATCCTGCGGAGCGGAGAGCCCACAGACGTGGCGCGGGACCGAGACCGCATGCTGATCGAAGTCCTCCATGATCTTCGCGGACGCTAGCGCCCTCTACGCTCTGTTCAAGTCCGACGATGCTTGCCATGGCGATGCCCGGCGCGCCGAGGCGGCTATCCGAGCCCAGCACGAGCAGCTATGGACTATCGATACAGTTCTTGGCGAACTGTGGTTTCTTCTCCGGCGAAACTTCTCGCTGGGCGTCTGTGACGGCATCCTGGAGGGGTTGATCCGTCGCGGGGTACACATCGAGGCGCTGCAGCCAGCGGACTACGAGCGCGTATGGGAAATCGGACGTCAGTGGCCGGACCAGGAGTTCTCGCTCACCGACCGCCAGGCCTTCGCCGCGCTGGAGCGGACTGCCAGGCTGCGGGCATGGTCCTATGACGACGACTTCGCGGTGATCCGGCTGGGACCAGCGAAGAACCGCCCGCTTCAGCTCGTGCGCTGACAAGCTGATGGCTGAGAGCTGACAGCTTCCGTGAAACCCAACATCGGCCAGGGGGATACGGGCAAGACGGCCCTCTTCGGCGGGGGTGCCAAGGTGGCCAAAGACAGCGCCCAGGTCGAGGCCTACGGATGCCTGGACGAGCTGAATTCCTGGCTCGGCTACGTTCGCTCCACCACCACCTTCCCGGAGCTGGGTTCGCTGCTCCAACAGATCCAGGAGGACCTCTTCGTGGCCGGGGCCGTCGTGGCGGCGGCGCGCGACGTGCCGGGCTATCCGGCGCTGGGAGCCGAGGCGGTAGAGTCCGTGGAGCAGGCCATCCAGCAATACGAGGCTAGCCTCCCCGCGCTACGCGCCTTCATCCTGCCGGGCGGCGCTCCGGAGGCCGCCCTCTTCGACCTCGCGCGCACCGCCTGCCGCCGCGCCGAACGTAGGCTCGCCGCGTTCCTTCGCCGCCGCGATCGCCCTCGGGGTGGGGGACTCAGGACTCAGGACTCAGGACTCAGGACCCTTCTGGAGAAGCAGCAGGCGGTCCTGGCCTATGTGAATCGCCTCTCGGATCTCCTCTTCGCCCTGGAGCGCTGGGTCAACCACCGAAAGGGGGTACCCGAGTTCGAATGGGTCGGGATACGGAGTGAGGAGCGGGGATCAGAGCCGCGACCGTGAGGGAGCGGACAAGAGCGGCCCTCGCTATCGCTCCCTGACGGTCGCGGCTCTGATGGCGGCTTGATCCCCCGTCCCTCAAGCCCTACCATTCCCTCAACGACGCCGTGGGTCCGGCCCCGTGGCTGGCCGAGGGATGAGGGATGGACAGAAGGCTCGCGCTCCTGCTGGCCCTGGGCCTGGCATCGCTGGCGCCTCTCGCCTCCTCGCTCGACGCCTCGCCGCTAGCCCAGGAGACAGCCGACTTCGGCGACGCGCCCGATAGCCGGCCCACCGGCTACGGCGCCGGCACCGGCACCGGCTCCTTCCCCTCCTTGCGGGCCAGCGACGGTGCCCGCCATGCCACGACGCGCCTGGAGTGGCTGGGCGGCAGCGTGGACGCCGAGGAGGACTCGCGCCAGGTCGACCGGGACGCCGGCGACGACGGCGTGGCCCTGCGCTTGGCCTCCTGCGCCACGAGCCAGCTCACTGTGCTGGCCTCGGTGGCCAGCCGTACGGACGCCGCCCATCCCTACTCCGCGCGGCCCGACCAGACCCTCTACCTCAACGCCCTCTTCGACTGGAACCGGAACGGCCGCTGGAACGGCGCCGACGCCTGCGCGCCCGAGTGGGCGGTGCAGAACCAGCCCGTGGACGTCTCGGCCTGGCCCGCCGGCGTGCTGGCGCAGACCGTGAGCGTCACCTTTACGGGCGGCGCCCAGGTGGACGAGCTCTGGTATCGGGTCACCCTCACCTACGGCCAGCCGGTGAGCGGCTGGGAAGGGCGCGGCAGCTTCGCTTTCGGCGAGACCGAGGATTACTTCATCAGCTCCTCCGGGGAGGATGGGGAGTCGTCCTTCTTCAACATCAAGTGCGAGCCGAATCCCCTGGAGATCAACCACGGTGAGAGCGGCACCATCTCGATCACCCAGACGGCGGGCCCCGGCTGGCCCAACGCCTACGGCGTCGACGACGTGAGGCCCCCAGCCGGCGACGCCGCGGCCGTCGACTGGCCTCCCGCGGGCGGCATGTGGTGGGACCCCTGGTTTGGCAACGTCGTCCGCTTCGGGTCCAAGGGGCCGGTGCACGAGGCTCCCGACGAGTGGTTCACCGTCGTCGTGTGGGCGGCCAACGAGGCGCGGCGTGAGACCCAGGACTGCTGGGTCAAAGTGATCCACGAGGGCGAGGACGGGGGACGGAGGAGGAGGGTCCCACTGGGCGAGCCGGAGCCGCCCGCGCCGGGGACGGGCACGGTGCCTGGGCCGGCAGGTGGCGCGCCCACCGTGGAGACGCCCTCTGGCGGCCCGGGGCCGACGGGACCGGTGGGGGCCGGCACGGAGCCGCCGTGTCTCTTCTGTCCGCCCCCAGCCGCACCGGACTACACCGAGCAGGAGACCGGTGGGCTGGACACTGTTCCGAACACAATGCCAGACACAGTAGACCCAGCACCCGCAAGGCCAGGACTGGGTCCCCTCGGGCTGGAGATCGGGGGGCTCGACGCCAACCGGCGGGCCACCGCCGGCCAGCGCCTGCCCATCCGCGTGTACAACTTGCTACCCAACAGCTTCTTCAACAAGCACTTCTGCCCGGGTGGGAGCTGTGAGGTCTCCGAGCTTCAGGCGGACGGGGCGGGGAACTGGTCGGGCCAGACGCCTCCCCTGCCGCCGGGCCCCCCCGTCGCCCGCGTCCATGAGCCGGCCACCGGCCGGACGATCGACACGGAGATCGTGGGCCTGACTCTCAGCAGCGTGGAGCCGATCACGGTGCCGGGCGGTCCGATAATCACAGGGACGGTCAAGGAGGACACGCCCCGGTTGCCCACGCCCACTCCCGTGCCCAAGCAGGAGCCGCCGAAGCCACCCACGCCAACGCCCGTGCCGGCCAAGCCCGCGCCGGCCCCGCCGCCGATCAAGCGATAGTTTCAGGTTTGAGGGGAGCTGTTGCTTGGTCGGTGGGGGTCATCCAGACGGTCCGTCGCGCGGGGCGTGCATGTCCTGTCGGCCCTGGGGGCCCAGGTGTTCCTCCTGGCCGGCGAGACGCTGGCGCTGGTGGACACGGGCTGGCGAGGGAGCCTGAGGCTCATCCTGGCTGGGCTCGAGCGAGCGGGCTTCCGGCCGCAGGAGCTGGAGCTGATCATCCTCACCCACTACCATCCGGACCACGCGGGCAGCGTCGCTGCCCTGCGCGCGGCGACGGGGGCCCGGGTCGCCATGCACCGCTCGGAGGCGGCGCTGGTCGCCGGCGTAGCGCCCTATCCCAGTCTGTTCCAACGGCCCGTCCTGGCCCAACTGATGGCCCCCGTCACGGCCTGGACCCGGCCTCCGCCGGCGCCCGTGGACCTCCCGCTGGAGGAGGGCGACGGCTTGCCCGGCCTCCCGGGCTGGCAGGTGCTGCACACGCCGGGCCACACCCCGGGCAGCATCTGCCTCTGGCACCCTTTCGAGGGCATACTCATCGTTGGCGATGCCATGGAGTCCCGCAGCGGGCGGCCGGGCCTCCCCTCGCGCACCTTCACAGTGGACATGGGGATGGCCGAGGCCAGCATACGCCGCCTGGCAGGGCTCGACGTTGGCATCCTGTGCTTCAGCCACTTCCCGACCATAGGCGCTGGAGCACGCTCTCATCTCGAGCGTCTGGCAGCGTCATTCCCAGTAGCGTAAGCCGCCCCGTGGGCGAGTCTCCGGGACAGGGGGTTCCCCTCTCCGTGCATAGCGATGGCTGACACTCTGGCGACCTTCCCTGAAGAGCTGGCGGCGCGCTTCGGCGACGCGGTGGCCCTGAGCATCAAGCCCGGCTTCCGGTGGCAGCACTGGAGCTACCGGTCCCTCGACGAGGCCGCCCGGCGCCTGGCGGCGCTCTTGCGGCGAGACTACGGAGTGGAGAAGGGGGATCGCGTGGTGCTCTGGGCGCCCAACCGGCCCGAGTGGGTGGTGGCCTTCTTCGCCTGCCTGCGGGCCGGCGCCGTCGTCGTGCCCCTGGACGTGCGCAGCGCCCCTGATTACGTCGAGCGTGTCTTCGGCCAGACGGAGCCCCGGCTGCTGATCGCCAGCCGCTTCACCCTGGGCGACCAGCCCCCCTCGTTGCCCACCGTGCTGGCAGAAGAGATGGCATCCGTTCTTGCCCGGGCGAACGAGGCGCCTCCGCCGCCGGAGCCGGCCGTGGCAGCGGAGGACCTGGCCGAGATCATGTTCACCTCGGGCACCACCGGCGACCCCAAGGGGGTGATGCTGACCCACCGCAACATCCTGGCCAACGTCGAGGCGGTGGCCCGCGTGGTGCCGGTGAAGCGCTCCTACTGCCTCCTCTCCATCCTCCCCTTGAGCCACATGTTCGAGCAGAACGCCGGCCTGCTGAGCCCCCTCTCCGGCGGCGCCCGTATTGTCTACCCCGTCAGCCGCCAGCCCCGCCTGCTCGTCAAGACCATGCAGGAGGCCGGCGTCACGACCATGATGGTCGTGCCTCAGGTGCTGCAGCTCCTGCTGGCCGGCATCCGGCGCGAGGCCGACCGGCGGGGCCGGCGCTCGCTCTTCGAACGGATGCTGCGCTGGGCGCCTCATCTGCCTCGGGGGCTGCGGCGCCTCCTCTTTGCTTCGGTACACCGCCAGTTCGGCGGGCGGCTGCTCTGGGTCAGCAGCGGCGGCGCCGCCCTGGACCCGGCGCTGGCCCGCACCTGGCAGGCCCTGGGCGTGGAGGTCCTGCAGGGCTACGGCGCCACCGAGGCCTCGCCCATCATCAGCGTCACCTCCTTCGAGGACAACCTGCTGGGCTCCGTCGGCCGGCCTGTGCCGGGTGTGGAGGTGCGCATCGCCTCGGACGGCGAGGTCCAGGCGCGTGGGGCCAACATCACCCCGGGCTACTGGCACAACGAGGCGGCCACGCGCGCCGCCTTCGACGATGGCTGGTACCGGACCGGCGACCTGGGCGACTTCGATGCCGGGGGACATCTCTTCCTCAAGGGGCGCAAGAAGGACCTGATCGTCCTGGCCAACGGCCAGAACGTCTATCCCGAGGACATCGAGACCGTCCTGGCCGGCCAGCCCGGCGTGCGGGACGCGGTGGTCGTGGGCCTGCCGCGGGACGGTGGCGCAGTGGACGTGCACGCTGTCCTGCTCATGGAGAGCCCGTCCCGGGAGGCTGCCGGGGACCTGGTACGCAGCGCCAACGCCCGTCTGGGAGCCCACCAGCAGATCCAGGGGTACACCCTCTGGCCGGAGGAGGACTTCCCGCGCACCCACACCCTGAAGGTGCGCAAGCCGTTGGTGTTGGAGCGGCTGCGGCAGCTCGGCCAGGGCCTGGCGCCGCCGGGACCGGCGGCCGGCGGGGCAGCCGCGGCCCCGGCCGCCGGCCTGCTGGCCCGGCTGGTGGCCGAGCTGGCCCGGATGCCCGTCGCGAGCGTGACTCCCGACCAGAGCCTGGGCGATCTGGGGCTGGACTCCCTGGGCCGGGTGGAGCTCCTCTCGGCCATCGAGCAGGAGACGGACGTCTACGTGGACGAGACCGCCGTGGGCCCCGGGACCACCCTGGGCGAGCTGGAGCGGCTGGTGCAGTCAGGGGCGGCGGCGCCCAGCTTATCCCTGCCGGGCTGGCCTCGCGCGGGTTGGTGTCGCGTGCTGCGGGCCGCCCTGCAGACCCTGCTCGTCTTCCCGGCCTTCAGGCTCCTCTACCGCGTCGAGGCGGGGGGTCGGGAGCACCTCCGGGTGCTGCGGGCGCCCGTCCTCTTTGCCGCCAACCACAGTATGAAGCTGGACAACGTGGCCATCTTCTGGGCCATGCCCTTCTCCTGGCGGTGGAGGCTCGCCCCCGCCGCGGCGGCCGACGACGTCCTCGGTCACCCCTTCCATGCCGTCTATTCCCAGCTCCTGGGCAACGCCTTCCCCTTCTCGCGGGACGGTGGGCGCGTCCGCACGAGCCTCGAACACCTGGGGCAGCTCATGGACCAGGGATGGAACATCCTGATCTATCCCGAGGGTCGCCTGACGCCGTTCGGGGAGATCCAGCCCTTCCTGGGTGGCACGGGGCTCATCGCCGTCGAGTCGGGCGCCGTCATCGTCCCGATCCGTCTCAAGCCGCTGCGACGGGGCTGGTTCGACGGCCGCTTCGGCCTCGTGCGTGGCCACGCCTCGGTCACCTTCGGCCCGCCCCTGACCTTCCTCCCCGGCACCCCCTACGGCGAGGCCACCCGCCGCCTCGAGGCCGCCGTGCGGGCGCTGTAAGCGCTGCTACTCCCAGGTCAGCGTGGTGTCGTTGCGGCTGATGCCGTAGTTGGCGGCAGTGGCCTTGAGGTCCTCCCAGGTGCGGTCCATGGCCCTGGCGCCGCGCAGGTAGTCTCGCAGCGCCGCTTCGAGAACGGCGTTGTCCTTGCGGACGAGGCCGAAGTTGATCCGTTTCAACCCGTCGAAAAAGAGGTCGGTCGCCTGCCGGTACTGGCGATACTCCGTCGCGAACTCCTCAGGCGCCTGTAGCGCCTGCAGGATGGGCAAGACTCGCTCCAGCCCCTTGACCATCAGGTCGATGGCGCTGGTCGTCAGGAAGAAGCCCCGCTCATAGTCTCGCGCGATGATGTTGGTGCCCTCCTGCATCCGCGGCAGATGAACCAGCACCGATCCCGCCATGGCGTTCCCCACCGACTGGAAGCGGTTGAGGAAGGTGACGAGCTCAGCGCGGCGCGTATCGGGCGTTGGGGTCGGTGTGGCCGTCGCGGGCCGGGGCCTCGGCGTGGGGATGGGTGTGTCGGTGGGTAGGGGGGTGTCTGTGGGATAGGGGGTGGAGGTGGGAAGGGGGGTGGCGGTTGGCGTAGCAGTGGGTGTGGAGGTGGGAGTGGGGGTGACCGAGGCGGTGGCGGCGATCGCGGCGATGAGGGTTGACTGGGCCACGACCGTGGCCTCCAGAGGGGACTGGCCCTGGCTGCAGGCCAGGACCGCGCCCGAGAGCAGCAGGGCCGCGATGCGGGCGGAACGCCGGGCAGTTCTCTTCTCCATGGGCTATCCTCGGCTACCTGCTCCGGCCTGCTGACTGAGCCAGCAAGGGACCCGCCTGGTTGACGGGCACCAGGAGCGTCATCACAGAGACTTCGGGATACTCCATCGCCGCCAGAGTGGAGCGGTTGCGGATGACGCCGGTGACGATACCGATCAGCTCGCCCCGGCTGTTGACGGCCACCCCCCCGCTCGAGCCCGGGCTGGCTTCGGCGTTGGTGCCGAGATACGTCCGTCGCCGGGAAGTGTACTGCCCCAGCAGGATCCCCTCGCTGATCACCAGGCCCCCGCGGCCGGTCGCGGGGTAGCCGAAGAGGTAGACCGACTCTCCCGGGGCCACGTTGTTCGAGTCGCCCACGCGCACGCCGCTGTAGATGAGGACGTTCGATTCGACTCGGAGCAAAGCCAGGTCCAGGCGGGGCTCGGCCGCGAGGACGGTCGCGCTCTGGCCCCCCCCGCCGAAGGGGCCCACGAGAATGGGCTGGCCCTCTTCCTGGTCCGCGATGACGTGATGGGCCGTCAGGATCGTGAACCCCGCGCCGTCCGCAGCCACGACAATGCCCGTACCCTGGGAATAGCCCGCGCCCGCGGACTTGGTCACGAGGCTGACCGTGACCCACCAGGTGGCGTTGCGCACCTCGGCGGACAACGGCTGCGGCGCCGGGAGGGGCCTGGGAATGTGGGCCGCGGCCAGGGGCGCCAGATCGATGGGGACGGACTGGGGCGGGACCTCCGCGGGAGCTGGGGTGGGCTGAACAGGCACCGGCGGGGGCGGGCGGGGAGTGGGCTGCGGGGTATGCGTCGGCTGCGGCGTGTAGGTGGGCTCGGGTGTATAGGTGGGCTGTGGCAGAGCGGTGGGCTCACGGGCGGGCGTGGGTGTGGCGGAGGGCGTGGGCGTCGCGGCAAGAGCAACGATCAGCGTCGCCTGGGCTACCACGGTAGCCTCCAGGGCGCTCGGTCCGGCCGCGCAGCCTGTGACAAGACCGGCGATGACGACCGTAGCCAGGGCCGCGTGCACGCCAGCCTGCCGGCCTGGGCGGGTGACTGGATATTGTGCGCTTTGGACCATTCGCGCCTCGCCGGGAGCCCTAGTCTTGCAGACTCGGACAGAGTTAGGCCTGGAGCCCGCCGGACTTCCAGCATAACCCCGGTGTCAACGTGGTAATCTGCGCCCCGGAAGGCGTTTGGTGTGAGGGAGCGAGCACAGGCTCTCTTGAGGGCGATGGTTGGCTCCGCGGCAGACTTTCGTCCGGGTCAGTGGGAGGCCATCCAGGCGGTCGCCGAGGGGCGAGCCCGCATCCTCGTCGTGCAGCGGACGGGGTGGGGGAAGAGCCTCGTCTACTTCATCGCCACGAAGCTGCTGCGGGATGGCCGGGGCGGACCGACAGTGCTGATAAGTCCCCTCCTCTCTCTGATGCGGAACCAGTTGCAGATGGCGGAGCGGATCGGGATTCGAGCGGCGACCATCAACAGCGCGAACACCGATGAATGGAAGGCTGTCGAGGATCGGTTGGAGGCTGGCGAGTGTGATGTCCTGCTTGTCTCGCCGGAACGGCTGGCCAACGAGCGGTTCCTTCAGCGGACCATGCCGGCCATGCGCGACGGCATCGGGATGTTCGTCGTGGATGAGGCCCACTGCATCTCCGACTGGGGACATGATTTCCGCCCCGACTACCGGCGCATCGTGCGTATCGTCCGGGCACTGCCTGCGCGGGTGCCGGTCTTGGGAACGACCGCCACCGCCAACGATCGGGTCGTGGCGGACATCGTCACACAGATCGGGCCGGGGATGCAGGTGTTCCGGGGGCCCCTGGCTCGGGAGACGCTCCGGCTGCAGACGATTCGTCTGGCCGACCAGAGCGAGCGGCTGGCCTGGCTGGCGGAACACCTGCCGCGGCTCCCCGGGACCGGCATCGTCTACTGCCTCACGGTTGCCGACTGCCTACGCGTATCCGAATGGCTTCGCCTGCACCAGATCGATGCCCCGGCCTACTACGGAGATCTCGACAACGAACTCCGTGGGGCACTGGAGCAGCGTCTGCTCCGCAACGAAGTGAAAGCCCTCGTGGCGACCGTGGCCCTGGGGATGGGATTCGATAAGCCCGACCTGGGCTTCATCGTCCACTACCAGCGTCCGGGATCGGTGGTCTCCTACTACCAGCAGATCGGCCGGGCCGGGCGTGCGGTTGCGGAAGGCCACGTGATCCTGCTGAATGGGCGCGAAGACGATGAGATTCAGGACTACTTCATCGCGACCGCGTTTCCGGGAACGGAGGAGATGCAGCAGATCATCCACGCGGTCGAAGCATCCGAAGGTCTCACCGTGGCCGAGGTCCTCAAGGAGGTGAACCTCTCCCGCCCCCGTGTGGAGCGCGCCCTCAAAGTACTGGAAGTGGATGGGGCGCTGGTGCGCGACCGCACGCGGTATAGGAGAACCCTCAATCCGTGGAGCGCCGATGCGGAGCGGGCGCGCCGAGTCACCGAGCAGCGTCGCCATGAGCTGGCCCGCATGCAGGAGTTCGTCACCCACACCGGATGCCTGATGGAGTTTCTGGTGCGCGAGCTGGACGATCCGACCGCGGCGCCCTGCGGTCGTTGTGCCAATTGCCGCGGGACTGTGGTCCCCGACGACGCACCGTTCGCGCTGGTTCAAGATGCCGTGAGCTTCCTGCGCCAGGACAGCCAGGCGATCGAGCCCCGCAGGCAGTGGCCAGCCGGCGGAGTGGGCCGGTGGGCGGGGAGAATTCCCCTTCTCCTGCAGAACAGGGAGGGGCGAGCCCTCTCCGTGTACGGTGACGCCGGCTGGGGCCGGCTGGTGGCGGAAGAGAAGTATCATGTGGGGAGCTACTCGGATGACTTGGTGGCAGCGGCGTTCGACCTCATCCGCCATCGGTGGCAGCCCCAGCCGGCGCCCGAGTGGGTGACTGCCATTCCATCACAGCGCCATCCGACGCTGGTCCTGACCTTCGCGGAGCGACTGGCTCGGTTATTGGGCCTCCCGTTCCATGCGGTGCTCCTCAAGATTGCGGATGCCGCCGAGCAGAAGATGATGCAGAACAGCGCCCAGCAGGCCGCCAACGTCGCTGGCGTCTTCGAGGTGGGCGGGGCATGCCCGGGAGGGCCTGTGTTGCTGGTTGACGACGTGGTGGACTCGCGCTGGACGATGACCGTCTGCGGGACCCTGCTCCGCGAAGGAGGGAGTGGTCCCGTTCACCCCTTTGCACTCGCAATGGCCAGCATCGGCAGAGGTGGTGCATGGGGCCTCTGAAACTGTCGGCCGACGCCCAGGCCATTCTGCTGATCTGCTCCTCGCTGGGCCTGCCCCGCGAGGCCGCGGATGGCCTCACGCCGTTGCGCCAGGACGAATGGAACGAGCTGGCCAGGAGCATCGCCGACTCGGAGTTGGCCCGTCCTGGAGCGCTGCTCGAGGGCGAGCTCGGCGCGGTAGCGCCGGCACTGGGGCTTGCGCCAGCGTTGACCGAGAGGCTCCGGCGACTCCTCTCCCGGGGCGGACAGCTTGCCATCGAGCTGGAGAGACTTGCGAGTGTGGGGATCTGGGTCCTCACGCGGGCGGACGAAGACTATCCGAGCGGGCTGAGGCAGAAGCTGGGCGGCAAGGCGCCCGTAGTCCTGTTCGGCGCCGGCGACCGGGCGGCGTTGGGTGCCGGGGTGCTGGCAGTCGTCGGATCCAGGGCACTGGACGAAGCGGGCACGAGCTTCGCTGACGCCCTGGGCCGGCGGTGCGCCAGGGACGGGCTGGCCGTCGTCTCGGGCGCTGCGAAGGGAGCGGACCGAGTGAGCATGACCGGCGCTCTCGAAGCCGGTGGTGCGGCGATCGGTGTCCTGGCCGACAGCCTCGAGGCCACCATCGTGAGCCGGGAGACACGCCGCTGGATCGCGGAAGGCAGCCTGACCCTGGTCACGCCGTTTCATCCCCGCGCGCGCTTCACCGTTGGCACGGCCATGCAGCGCAACAAGTCGATCTACGGTCTGGCGCGCTATGCGTTGGTGGTGGCCAGCGGCCAGGAGAGCGGGGGAACCTGGGCGGGCGCCGTGGAGGATCTCAAGGCTGGCTGGGTTCCCCTCTTCGTCCGCACGGGGCCGGCCGTGCCTCCGGGCAACATGGACTTGCTCGCCCGCGGAGCGCTGGAGTTCCCTGACGAGATGCTGGCTGATATCGACGACATCGAGGCGTGGCTGCAGGAGCGCGTCCGCCAGGCCTTACCGGCAAACCGAGAGGACCCTACGATGCCGCCGGGCGCCGCCACAGGGAATGAGAGGGGGCGTCGGCCATCCGGCCCTCACCCAACCCTCTCCCAGAGGGGGAGGGCCTTTCTTGAGAAGCCGGGGCCGTCCTTGCCAGACGCCCGCGCCGTTGGGATGGGCGCCGTGCAGGGCAGGCTCTTCGAACCGTAGCTAAGGAGACGACCCACTATGACGACTGCGGCCCCGCCTAAGGCCGCCTTCGACGCCTGCGCGACCGCCCTCGAGGCCGCAGCCGAGCGCCTGGGTATCGAGGAGGAGATGCGCCAGCTCATGCGCATGCCCTGGCGCGAGCTGCGCGTCGAGGTGCCCGTGCGCATGGACGACGGCAGGATCCGGGTCTTCGCCGGCTATCGGGTGCAGCACAACGGCGCTCGCGGTCCCTATAAGGGGGGCATCCGCTACCACCCCCAGGCCGACCTGGACGAGGTGCGGGCCCTGGCCTCGCTCATGACCTGGAAGTGCGCCCTGGTGGACATTCCCTTCGGCGGCGCCAAGGGCGGCGTCCAGTGCGATCCCCTGGCCATGAGCAAGGATGAGCTGAACCGGCTGACGCGGCGCTACACACAGAACATCGAGCACCTCCTGGGTCCCTACCGCGACGTTCCCGCCCCTGACCTGAACACCAACAGCCAGACCATGGCCTGGATGATGGACGCCTACAGCCAGCTCCACGGCTATAGCCCCGCCATCGTCACGGGCAAGCCCGTGGAGCTGGGGGGCAGCGTGGGCCGCGAGTCGGCGGTGGGGCAGGGCGTGTCGATTCTCCTGACCGAGCTGGCGCGGGAGCTGGGCGTGGCCCTGGAGGGGCAGCGCGTGGCCGTGCAGGGCTTCGGCCAGGTGGGCTACTGGACTGCAGACTACCTACACCATGCCGGGTGCCGCATCGTGGCTCTCAGCGACGTGCGCGGCGGCGTCGGCAACCCCGCCGGC
>ORJL011637677.1_pt1 | contig 13149 bp, 14 predicted proteins | sample 1779941 | NCBI WGS metagenome assembly ORJL01 (sample SAMEA104232317, study PRJEB22302) | groundwater metagenome | biome: forest; feature: aquifer; material: groundwater | place: USA | collected 2011-08-07 | depth 5.8 m
CTGACGTCCCCGATGCCTTCAATGCTCCTAATAGTGCTGATCACATCTTTCTCTGGGCCTCGAATCTCCATTTCAATTCTTTGGACGCTCTGTAGGCGCTGAGAAAGGTTCTTGGGCGTGTCCACGGCCACAATCTGGCCTTCGTGGATTATTATTACCCGCTCGCAGATCATGCTGACCTCGGGCAGGATATGGGTGCTGAGGATGAGAGTATGCTCTCCACCCAGGTCTTTTATTAGTTGTCTGGTCTCCACGACTTGAATTGGGTCTATTCCTATGGTTGGCTCGTCGAGTATCAAAATGGCGGGCTCGTGGAGTATGGCTTGCGCGATTCCCACCCTTTGGCGGAACCCTTTGGACAGCTTTCCAATGTGGGTGAACTGGTAGTCCTGGAGGCGGCACAATTCTATGACCTTCAAAACACGTTTCCTGATACGCAAGCGGTCCATGCCGCGTATTGTACCCATGAAGCCAAGATAGTCTTCAACGGTCATGTCGGTGTAGAGTGGCACGGTCTCAGGAAGATAGCCGATGTGTCGGCGAGCCTGAAGAGATTGGGACACTACATCGTATCCGGCGATGAATGCAGAACCAGACGTGGGGGGCATAAAGCAGGTCAGAATTTTCATGACAGTGGTCTTTCCCGCGCCGTTGGGGCCCAAAAAGCCCACAACCTCACCTTTGTCGACGGTGAAGTTCACGTCCACTACTGCGGGGAAATTGCCGTAGTACTTGGTCAGGTTCTTAACTTCAATCATTCCCATTTGTTGAGTATGTCCTTAAATCGCGACTGTGTTTATATACGGCTGATACACGAAGTTAGATTCTATATCATAATGGAATGACCATACAAGGGGTATTGTATAACTGCCCAAACGGGTGGTAAGCTAAAATTTCGGTTGGCATTGCCAACGGCTACTAAGTTTAACGCTACATTACTTCATTTGGTTAGGTGGAAGATATGCACTTGGCGATAGACGGGTCCGGCGCAGACAAAAAGAAGTTGACTGACTCCGATTTTGTGTACAAGTTCCTGGACTCTTTTCCAGACTCCATTGGAATGACCAAGATTACTCGGCCAGCGGTATATACCTATTACTCGCCAAAACCCGAGGACTGGGGCGTATCGGGTTTTGTAATAATTGCGGAAAGCCACATCAGCGTTCACACATTTCCTGATAGAAATCTGGTTAATATAGACGTTTTCTCTTGCAAGCCATTCGATGTGGACAATGCCCTCAAAGAAGTAAAGAGGACCTTCGGCCTTACCGACGCAAAGACATGGACCCTGGAAAGAGGGTTGGAGTACATGGAACCCGCCGCAGCGGCATCCAGTCCGACTCACCATAGAGCAGGCCGTTCGTAAGGCTCCAAGCCGCAAAATGAGTGATATATCTGCATCAGTTTCAAAAAGCATTCCGCACCTTCCCAATACCTTTTTGGCCATTCCCCAGGAAGATGCGACTCTGAACAAGTCCAGAGTTGTCGTCCTGCCCGTTCCGTACGACAGCACGGCCTCCTATCGTGCGGGAATGCGTGAAGGCCCTGGAGCCATAATCAACGCTTCTCGGCAACTGGAAGACTTTGACCTGGAGTTGGGTTTCGAGCCTATGTCGGTCGGAATCCATACTGCCCCCGAGTTGGAACCGCACATGGATGGGCCAAAGGCGATGGTGCAACGCATCAAGGATGCTGTGACACCGCTTGCCAAGGCTGGTAAACTGGTCGCGGTCTTGGGTGGAGAGCACACAGTGGCCCTGGGTTCCATTCAAGCCTTTGCCAGCTTATACGACGACCTTTCTGTCCTTTACCTGGACGCCCATGCCGACATGCGGGACGAATACATGGGGACTCGGCATGGACACGCTTCGGTGGCCAGACGCGCGCATGAGCTCTGCCCGGTTGTCGAAGTCGGGGTGAGAAGCCTAAGCCAGGACGAGCATCGTTTTATACAGAAGGCCAACGTGCCCGTTTTCTACTGGTCAGCGGAGGCATCTATAGATGACGTCATACCGGAAGTATTGTCCAGACTGTCTCCCAAAGTCTACATCAGCGTGGACGTGGACGTGTTTGACCCTTCGGTGATGTCTGCGGTGTCCCTTCCCGAAGCAGGCGGAATGGCCTGGTACGAAGTTCTCAAATTGCTGAGGGCAGTTTCGGAAAAGAAAGAGATTGTAGGCTTCGACATAAATGAGCTGAGCCCGCAAGAAGGGCCGGACGCCTGCGCCTTCACCGCCGCCAAGCTGGCCTACAAAATCATCGGCTACACCGTGGCCGCAAAAGAGATTCGCCCATCAAAGAAAAGACGCAGCGCACCTCGGTAGCTATCCACAGGTGGTTGCGAGTGCCTTTGGTCACACCAGTTTATGTGTAGGGGAAGGCCGGGATATTTGAAAGTGGTACAATAGCCACAAAGCGCGATCCTGGGGGATGTTTCTGTGAAGTCCAACTCAGACAGAGTAGTCTATATGGATCATGGGGCCACCACTTCGGTCCGTGCTGAAGTGCTGGAGGCCATGCTTCCCTACTTCTCGGAGCGGTACGGCAATCCCTCTAGCATTTACAATTTGGGCCAGGAAGGGCGCAGAGCTGTTGACAGCGCTAGGGAGAAGGTGGCTCGGGTGCTCAACTGCCGCATTGGGGAAGTGGTTTTCACAAGCGGCGGCACCGAATCCGACAATACAGCCCTTAAAGGGGCTGCCTTTGCATTGAAGCAAAGCGGCAACCACATCATAACCACCAACATCGAGCATCACGCCGTTCTTCACACCTGTCATCAGTTGGAGCAGTTCGGCTTCGAGATAACCTACGTCCCCGTCAATAGCAAGGGCATTGTGAATCCTGATGATGTTGTAAGGGCCGTAACCGACAAGACCGTCGTGGTTAGCGTCATGTATGCAAACAACGAGATTGGCGCCATCCAACCGATTGCTGATATTGCACGACTGGTCAAGGAAAAGGCCAAGAGCTTGAACACCACTATTGTAGTGCACACAGATGCCGTTCAGGCGGCCGGTTTCCTCGACCTGGACGTAAAGAAGCTGGGAGTGGACATGTTGAGCCTTTCCGCCCACAAGTTCTATGGGCCTAAAGGCGCTGGTGTTTTGTACATCCGGCGCAGCACGCCCTTTGAGCCTCAGCAGATGGGTGGCGGCCACGAAAGGCAGCGCCGCTCCGGCACAGAAAACGTCCCTGGCATCGTAGGTACCGGAGAGGGGCTGATGCTCGCTGCCGAGGAACGGCAATGGCTGAATACCCATTGCACAAATCTCAGGGACAAGATGATCGCAGGTGTACAGGAGCGGATAGAGAGAGTCCACTTGAACGGTCACCCAACTCAGCGTCTGCCCAACAACGTCAACCTCGCTTTCGAAATGGTGGAAGCGGAGCCGATTCTGTTGGGGTTGGACTTCGCCGGTGTCTGCGCCTCAAGCGGAAGTGCCTGCTCGTCGGCCTCTTTGGAGCCGTCTCACGTGCTATTGGCATTGGGTATGCCTGCCGACCTGGCCCAGGGCAGCCTAAGATTGACTTTGGGGCGGGACAACAAAGTGGAAGATGTGGACTACGTCTTGAACGTTTTGCCGGACCTGGTCAGGAAACTCAGGGCAATGCCGTCCCTTGTACAGGGCCGAAGATAAATAAGGGAGGAGCCTTCTCATTGGGTACTAAGAAAACTTTTGCGTTAACTGCTATTCTGGGACTTGTTCTTCTACTCTTTTCTACGGTTGCTTGTAAATCAGATGATTTCAAGGGATGGACTCAAGGGAAGTTCCTCTACCTTTACGTTCCTAACAACGCCCAGGTTGTTGACCAGGTGGCCTACTTGGACCAGAACGGCGATCACTTCGTTGTCAAGCCTGCACAGCCTGGCAATATGCTGGCCGTGCTCAACGTGACCGTTGTAAACCCCAAATCGGCGCGGGTTATTCTGACCATGAGCGACGACTCGGCGTCCATTTCGGACCCCAGAGGAAACAAGTACGACATGATGGACCCCTTCAAAAATTCTACGAAGATGAGTGCGGCCGACCCTAACGAAGGGAAGTTCTCTCCATTTCTGTGGGGCAGCGTAGAGCTTGTCAAGGACTATCAGGTACAGGGCTGGTTGGTCTATGAAGTGCCGGGTAACTTCAAGCCTGCCGTGCTTCTCTGGGAGGAGAGCGAGTCCATAAGGGCGCAGTTGACGCCATAGGCGTTAATGAGACCCTCAGGGAAACCCTCATTGCTTCTTTTGGAACGCAATCTCCTTCACCTGGTGAGCGGCTCCATTTTGCCGGTGTGCGCCCTCCTAGTCCCATACAACCGCTTGACCCCAATCGTGAAAGTCGGCGATTCGCAGGGTGTAAGCTCCGTTCTTGTTTGGGTGGCTGCGGCGGCTCTTACAGTGGCCCTTGTATGCGAGCTTTTCAGGTTTGCCTATCCACCGTTCAACGAGTGGCTTTTGAGACGGTTCGGCGTCTTTTCCAAAGGGCGGGAGCGCTTTCGAGTTACCGGGGCCACCTATCTTCTGATTGGCGCTCTGGGGGCCTTCGTCCTCTTCGACTATCGAATTGCAGCTCTGGCGCTGCTTTATCTGTCCATTGCAGACCCTGTCGCTGCCTTTGTCGGTGCTCGGTACGGCAGGTTTCGGATTGGCGTCAAGTCGCTGGAAGGCAGCCTGGCCTTCCTGGCAGCGTCGCTGGCCATCGCTGCGATATTCACAGCGACAGGCACGGTGTGGCCTTTCTGGCGTGTAGGGATAGGTGCTCTGGCGGCGACTCTTGTGGAAGCGCTGCCACTGCCCATTGACGACAACATCACCATACCCCTGTCTGCGGGTGCGGTGCTGGCTGTCTTATCTTGAACCGCGGGCTCTTTTTCGATTGACGCAGGTTGCGAGTGGAAGTAAACTGAAAGGACAGGAATAGCGTCCGCATAGTTGGTAATCCTTTGAACTATTCTGGATAGATTCAGTTGCTTATCCTGCCGAAATAATTGGAGGTTTCAATGGCACATCCGGTAGAAGTAAGAGACGACAATTTTGATCAGGAAGTTATGAAGGCTGCGATGCCAGTAGTGGTTGATTTCTGGGCCGACTGGTGTGCGCCTTGCAGGATGATCGCTCCCATAGTAGAGGACCTGGCAAAGGAATATGACGGCAAGGTCAAATTCGTCAAGCTTGACGTTGACGCCAACCCCAACGTCTCCATGAAGTATTCCATAAGAAGCATACCCACGCTGCTCATTTTCAAGGGTGGCAAGCCGGTGGGCCAGGTGATAGGCGCGGTGCCGAAGTCGGTGCTCAAGAAACGGGTTGAAGATGCAATAGCCTAAAGGCGAAACGAAAGGCCCGCCTAGGCGGGCCTTTTTATTGTCGGCGTTCGATTCGAAATGGGAGTGAATGCGTCCCGGTGGGTCTCGCGGACTTCAAAACCGTTGGCCTCGGCTACGCGGTCGGGGCGGTGGGTTCGACTCCCTCTCACTCCCGCCAGCCCTACGGCGCCAGCGCAATTAACACCAGGCCTGCAACAATCATGCCAGACCCCAGAAGCCTTCCCCTGCCGAACGACTCCTTCAACACAACGGTTCCCAGCAGCACGGCCACGACTATCCCCACCTCCCTCGCCGGCGCTACGTAGCTGACCCGCGAGAATGTCAGCGCGGCCAGTATCAACCCATAGGCCAGAAAGTCCAGAAGGCCGGCTGCCACAATGCTCCAAGCGCTGCTTTTCCACTCCAACGCTAGAGCCTTCGTCCCGTGGAATCTGAGTATGTAGGGAGCCAACGCCGCGACGGTGCCTACATTCAAAAGGTACATATACAGGAAAGGGTTGACGTGGCTGACTCCGACTTTGTCCCAGACGGAATAGCCCGCTATTGTCAACCCGGTCAATAGGGCGAATCTGACGCCGGGCTCTTTGAGAAACTGAAAGGGGTCCTTGAATATCTGAGAGACGCGCCCCCACCAGTACACCGTGTAAGTACCTATAAGAACCATGACTATTCCTGCTATGGCCGGAGGGGAAATCGTTTCCTTAAGGACTAGCACGCCCAGCAGCGGCACCAGCGCAGGCCCCATTCCTCTGGCTATCGGATACACCACCGAAAGGTCCGCTCCGGAGTACCCTTTGGCCAATAGCAGGTAATAGAAAACGTGGAATGTGACCGTTCCCAGAACAAACCACCAACCCAGGTGATCGATAGGATACTTAAGTACGAGCACTAATCCCAGCGGGATCAAGATCACTACAGCCGACGCCAGCATCCACCAGGAGAATACTTCTCGATTTGTGGAGCGTTTAAGCAGGAAGTTCCACGACACATGGGAAAAGGCCGAAAGCAGAACAAAAGAGAGGGCTAGAGCAGTCATCGGCACAAGTATAACAGAGCATTCACTGCCCAAGCACTTTCAAACATGCGATGGGCCGCTCCAAGAACGCTGGAGCATCTTGACAGTATCGCAGCCTGTTTCTAAACTGCCTCTGGTTGAATAAATCTCGGTTGCCATATTCATCAACCCAAATTGGAGGTAAACAATGGGTACTTATCTGGTCCAGGGCCAATATTCCAGCGAATCATGGGCTGCACAAGTTGCGAATCCGGTCAACAGGGTGGAGATCGCCCGAAAGGCCATCGAAGGTTTCGGTGGTAAATTGATAGTCGACTACTTTGCCTTTGGCCAGTGGGACTGGGTGATGATAATGGAAATGCCCACCAACGAGGCCGCGGCCGGCTTCGTCGTTGCCATAACGTCCACAGGCATGAATAAGAACATACAGACCACGGTTCTTATGACTTTGGACGAGGGTATCAACGCCCTGAAGAATGCTGGCAAGCTCAAGTATGCAACACCCAAGGATCAGGCCAAGAAATAAACTGCTTTCTATGTCAACTTTCTTTTGGAAATTGCTGTGGACAAACCAAAAACAAAATTCAATTCTGCTCCTCAAAGCTGGGCGCTCGGCGGGTTGGCCGACTGGCCTGTAAGCTGGGGCATAGCGGGATTTGCGCTGGGAATTGGCCTGGGAGTGACCACACTTTCGGCCTGGATAGTGACCCTGGGACTGGTGGCTTTTCTGGCCAATATGTACCGTCACAAGAGCGTCGGCAAGTACGAAGGCCGCCTGTTTGCCACAGCCCCGTTCTTGCTCATTGGCTGGGTCTTGGGCTTCGTCGTCAGAGGCCTGGCCTTCTAGCTTTAAGCTTTCGTGACTAGCGAGGCATTACTTCCTCTGGCCTTGCCAACGCCATATCCTTCTGCTAACTTAGACCACCAGTAAAGAGGTGGAATCTATATGGCTTCCGTTTCGTCCAAAGTGAAGGCGTCGCTGTTCGTAACTTGCCTCGTGGACCAGTTGTATCCGGAGGTCGGCGAGAGCATGGTGCACGTGCTGGAGAAGCAGGGCGTGACGCTGGGTTTCCCACAAAGCCAGACATGCTGCGGCCAGCCAGCCTTCAACTCCGGGTATCGCAAAGAGGCGAAGGACCTGGCAAGGCGCTTCCTTGAGGTTTTCAGGGGCGACGGCTACATAGTGGCGCCCTCCGGCTCCTGCGCGGCAATGGTCAAGGTATTCTACAAAGAGCTTTTCCACGACGATGCTGCACTACGCCAGGAAGCAGAGGCCTTATCCAAAAGGGTGTACGAGTTTTCCCAGTTCTTAGCTGACGTGCTGCACGTGACCGACGTTGGCGCCGTTTGTGCCGCCAGGGTAACCTACCACGACTGCTGCCACCTCAGACGTGAATTGGGCATCATATCTGAACCCCGCGCCCTTATCAAAGGCGTCAAAGGCGTCCAGTTTGTAGAGATGGAGCGTGCGGACGTGTGCTGCGGCTTTGGCGGGACTTTCGCCGCCAAATACGCCGACATATCGGGCGCCATACTGGCTGAGAAGGCAAAGCACATCAAAGAAAGCGGCGCAGACATCCTGGTCGCCAACGACGTTAGCTGCCTCATGCATATGGCAGGCTCGTTCAGACGCCTTGGCGTCAAAACAAGGCCCATGCATTTAGCTCAGTTTCTGGATCAGCCCTAGGAGCGCAAGTGGAAGTCAAAACCAGAGATTTCAAAAAGGGCGCTTTGGCCGCTATCCGGAATCCTCAGATTCAAACCAATCTGGAGCGGCTCTACAGCCACTTCCACCTGGCCAGGGAAGAGGCTATCAAAGGTATTGAGGACTGGGACGAGCTGCGCAACCGCGCTCGCGCCATCAAACAGCATACAGTCGACAATCTGGACTACTATCTGGAAATGATGGAGCGTAACGTCGTCGCCCGCGGTGGAAAGGTTTACTTCGCTAAGGATGCCCAGGCGGCCAACGACTATGTGCTGGCTATTGCCCGCTCTCATAACGTTAAGCTGGTTACGAAGAGCAAATCCATGGTATCTGAGGAGATGGGCATTAACCACGCCTTGGCCAAGGCAGGGATAGAATCGGTGGAGACCGATCTGGGCGAGTACATAATACAGATTGCTGGCGAAACTCCATTCCATATCGTGGCTCCAGCCATCCACAAGTCCAAGGAAGAAGTGGCCGACCTTTTTGTGGAAAAGGCCAAGACGCCCAGGTACGAGACCATTCCGGAACTTACGGAGGCGGCCAGGCAGCTTCTCAGAGAGAAGTTTATCAAGGCCGACATGGGTATCTCAGGGGCCAACTTCATGGTCGCCGAAACCGGTACGGTCACCATTGTCACAAATGAAGGCAATGGCAGGATGTGCACCTCCATGCCCAGGATTCACATCGCCATTACAGGCATGGAGAAGATAGTGCCGTCCATGGAAGACCTGGGCCTTTTCCTTAAACTGCTGGTAAGGTCTGCTACCGGACAGGCTCTCACAAGCTATACGACCTTCGTGACCGGCCCAAGGCGTCAAGACGACGAAGACGGGCCGGAGGAGTTCCATCTGGTGATTCTGGACAACGGGCGATACCGTTTGCTGCAAGCCCCGCAGCTTCGGGAAGCCCTGTATTGCATCCGATGTGGTGCGTGCCTGAACGCTTGCCCCGTTTACAGCAAAGTGGGCGGCCACGCCTACGGCTGGGTCTATCCGGGTCCCATTGGTAAAGTCGTCACTCCAATGCTCACAGGGCTGGGCAATGCCGGAGACCTGCCCTTCGCTTCGACCTTGTGCGGCGCCTGCCGCGAAGTCTGCCCTCTGAAGATAGACCTTCCAGGCATGTTGCTTCGCCTCCGCAACGAGCTTCGAGAAGGCCCAACCTACATCTCGGAGAAGCGGCCAGCCAGGGCGGAAGGAATCTTCATGAGGGTTTGGCACCTGTCCATGCGCTCGCCCCTTATGTATGGGCTTGCGACCGGAGCTGCAAGAATTGCGCAGTGGCCCATCAAGCGCAAAGGCAGCCTGCGATGGATGCCGCCTCCGTTTTCAGGCTGGACAAGGTATCGTGACTTTCCAGCGATAGCTTCGAAACCCTTCCGCGCCAGATGGAAGGCCAGACACACGAACGGACGAGGTTAGGTTTATGGGTCTGCTTGAAGATCGCGAAGAGTTTTTCGCCACAGTGAGACAGTCCCTGGGACGCTCTCCTGGCGATGTGCCCGTGCCTCCGCCAGCCACCAGGCTGTCCTCCACGAAGGAGGCGCTGGAGCAGCGAGTACGCGAGGTTAGGACACGTTGCCAGCTAAAAGCCTATGAACTGGCGCTGCGTCTGGCGGAGTCGGCTGCGAAGTCTCGCTGGCAGGTGTTCCAGGCGTCCTCGGAAAAAGATGCAGTCGGCTACATCTCGGCTCTGGCCACCAAAATGAAGGCACACCTTGTCGTCCGTTCGGGCCACGCCGTTTTGGAGCGTTTGCCCCTGGAAGAGAGCCTGTCTGCGGCAGGCGTGCCAGTCAAAAGAGCCTTTCAGGCTGGGCGCCAAAGCGCGGAGGAGCGGGTAGCTTTGCGCCAGGCAATGATTTCCGCAGAAATTGGCGTGACGGGGGTTGACTACGCCATCGCTGAGACCGGCACCTGCGTCCTCATTCCTCGAAAGGGAGTTAGCCGTCTCGTTTCCCTGCTTCCCCCTGTGCACGTGGCCATCGTGGAAAAATGGCAGATTCTCGAAACGCCCGACGATCTGTTCACCCTGCGCAGATGGGACTTCGTGGAAAAGGGAGACCCTGGAAGCTACATGAATTTCATCACGGGCCCCAGCCGCACCGCAGATATAGAGCAGACTATGACGGTGGGCGTCCACGGCCCCAAAGAAGTCCATATGGTCATCCTGGGGTAATGGTTTTCGCTTTACAAGTACTTCCCTATAGCCAGCAGCACCGCTCCTCCCACAGCCAAAAAGATTCCCGCTACCACACGCCAGCTGAACTTCTCCAGGTGACGGTTGAACATAAACGCAAAAATCAGCACGAAGACCCCGCTCAATCGCTGAAGGGTGGCTACGATGGTTACTGACGTGATGGCAAGGGCTGCAAACCGGAACATCTGGGCGAAGAAGACCATCACAGTGGTTATGACAAACCAGGGCATCGCCTTCTTCTCTATGCTTTGAAAGACCCGCAAGCCGCCTGGAAACGCCAGCATCACCAACACAACTCCTGCCGCTGCCACGTAGGATACAAACCCTCCATAGATGCCTAGGCCGTTGTTTTCTAGGGCTGCCTTGATCAGAATGGGGCTGGTTCCGTAAGCTATAGCTCCCAGTATACCGAAAAAGTAGCCCTCTGCCTGACGTATGGGAGGGACAAGGTCGGCACTCACAGCCGATGGTGCGTCAGTGCTCCCGCCCGCAATGACACGTTCCTTCTTGCGCTGTTCAAACAGTATTAAAGGGCTGACCATCACCAGCAATATGCCTATCGTCATCAACGGGGTGACCCTCTCGCCAAGGAATATGGCCGCGACTATGACGCTGTACGGCAATTGAACCGTGCTTATCGGTGCTGCCCTGGTCGCCCCAATGGCACTGATGGTGCGGTAGTTGCAGTAGCGCCCGCCGATGAAATGGACAATTCCCGCCGCGGCAAGCAGCAGATATCCCTTAGAAGTTATGAGATTGGCATGGAAAAGCTGGCCTGAGATTGCCGCCGCCACGAGAAACAGAGGCACTCCCAGCGTCACAGATACGAACAGCGCCTGTGTGACGGTGCCCTTGAGCACTCCGCGTCGGGTGGAGGTGTCGGCCAGGCCGAAGGACGCCGCCGATAGGATGCCGAAGATGAATCCGAGCACTCTTGCTCCTTAACTTATCCCTTTGATGACGTGTCCGGCTTTGACCAGTCGCATAACCTCTTCAGCCAGATCCGCCAGCAGCACGCTGGCATTTCTCAGGGCCTCTGCCACGGTCATTGGCGATTGCGTTATTGCGAAGGCGGCCGTTATCCCGTGCTCATGCACCTTTTGATAGCCTTCGCTCAGGGAGCCGCACAGGGCCACAACTGGAATCCCGCGTTTCCTGGCCAGACGGGCAACCGCTATGGGCGCTTTGTTATAAACGGTCTGGGAGTCCATTCGTCCTTCACCGGTTATGACCACATCTGCCCCATTCAGGCGCTCGTCCAGCCCAATTGCCTCCATCACTATCTCCGCGCCCGGCCTGAGTTGTGCCTTTAGGAATGCGACAAGTCCGCCGCCAAGTCCTCCCGCAGCGCCGGCGCCAGGCAGTGTGGAGATGTCCACGCCCAGGTCCCGGCGGACGACCTCGGCAAAGTGGGCCAGAGCCTTGTCCAGTTGACCCACCATTTCGGGCGTGGCCCCTTTTTGCGGCCCGTACACAGCGGACGCTCCCTCCGGGCCTGTCAGCGGGTTGGTCACGTCGCAGGCCACTACGACCTCGCATTTCGCAAGTTCGGGAAGCATCCCTGAAACGTCTATTCGGGCCAAAGTGATAAGGGCGGCGCCTCCGAAAGGAAGCTCTCGTCCTCTTTTGTCCAGCAGCTTCGCGCCCAGCGCCTGGGCCATTCCTGCGCCGGCGTCGTTGGTGGCGCTTCCGCCTATGCCGACGATGATTCTCTTGAACCCTTTTGCAACCGCATCTCTAATAAGCTCCCCCACGCCGAATGTGGTGGTCACAAGCGGATTCCGTTCCTCTGGTGGCACAAGGCTCAGCCCTGCCGCCTGCGCCATCTCAATGACGGCGGTCTTCCCGTCGCCCAGAGCGCCACATCGGGCCGTCACATTCTCTCCCAGAGGCCCTGTCACCCTGGAGGTAATTATCCGGCCTCGGGTTGCATCCACGAGAGCCTGCAGCGTACCGTCGCCTCCGTCGGCAACAGGCGCTAGCAATACCTCTGCCTTTGGGAACACCGAGCGAACGCCTTTTTCAATGGCTTGTGCAGCCTCCAATGCAGTGAGGCTTTCCTTGAATGCCTGGGGTGCTACGACTATCTTCACGGCACGCATTATATCACCAGCTCACTCTGTACCAAAAAGTGACGACAACCCGTCTTTACTTGAGCGGCAGCGCCGCGGGTCAAGGGGTCTCACCCTTGTGGCTACCATATACGCACCGCTTTTGTTAGAATGCCCCTGTCAGCTTGAGGAGGAACACATGCCATCCAGAGAAGAACTGAAACGCCAGGTGTGCGAAGCCATAGACCGTCGTGCCTCGGACATCATCAAAGACGCCCAGACCATTCTGGCGAACCCTGAGCCTGGATTCAGGGAGGAGAAGACTTCCCGGCTCGTCATTCAGAAGTTCAAAGAGTTTGGGATACCGTATCAGGACAAGATCGCCATCACCGGCGTGAAGGGCGTGATGAAGGGCGGCTCTCCCGGCCCGACGCTGGCCGTCATTGGCGAGCTTGACTCCCTGATAGTGATGGGCCACCCCAAGGCTGACCCGCAGACCAACGCCGCCCACGCCTGCGGCCATCACGCGCAGATAGGCATGATGCTGGGCGTTGGCTACGGCCTCAAGGAGTCGGGGGCGTTGAGCCATCTGGCTGGCCGTGTAGCTCTCATGGCAGTGCCCGCTGAAGAGTACATAGAGGTGGAGTGGCGAGACGAGCTTCGCCGTGCGGGCAAGCTGGAGTTCCTCGGCGGCAAGGGTGAGTTCATCAAGCTGGGCACGTTCGACGACGTGGACATGGCCATGATGACCCACACGACCTCCAACGACGGCGAAGGCATGCTGGCAGAGGGCGGCACCAACAACGGCATCGTAGCCAAGAGCGTCCAGTACATCGGCAGGGCGGCCCACGCCGGCGGCGCGC
>ORJL010280312.1_pt1 | contig 13148 bp, 10 predicted proteins | sample 1779941 | NCBI WGS metagenome assembly ORJL01 (sample SAMEA104232317, study PRJEB22302) | groundwater metagenome | biome: forest; feature: aquifer; material: groundwater | place: USA | collected 2011-08-07 | depth 5.8 m
CAAATAATGGTATCCAATTTGATTATGGGAAGATTTTAAATTTGTCAAGTGTTTTTTACATTTATTGTAATTATTTTAGAAAATATTTTTTACTTTTTGCCATTCCCTTTTTATTACATATTAAGTTTACGACATTGGGTCAGGACCAGGACCTTCACCCCAGAAGGGATCATCACTTCCATCGGCAAGAGAGCCCATTTTTACAATTTCACCATCAGGCAAAACAAGTTCTGTGCCGAGAATACGCCTGTGAGGAAGACCAATCCTGTGACTCAGTGGGGACCATCCGTCACCGATCAAGTTGGCAATAGCAGAGCACTGCCTGCCGCCGCCGCCAATGACAGAATAGGCACCTTTGTTTAAGGCCTCTTGCTGAATCGCGGATAATATAACGCCCGGACCGACATTGACGGAGAAATGTTTCTCATCGATCTCAAAATCATTCATCCGTTTCATGTCAATAATTATCTCATTCTCCACATGGCAGTGGGAACGAGGACCGTAGAAACCGGTAGCATACGGAACATAGGGTACATCGTAGCGGTTGCAGATCTTTACAATCTTCTGCACTTCTTCGGTAAATCTAGGGTCAGCATATGTGCAACTAAGGTTTCGCAGACCATGATTAAACATGGATGTTTACATATAGTAACATAAAAAAGTTAGATCTTCCAAAGGAAGTCTCCTTGATACCTGTATAGCTTAATGGCTAGCTGGAGCTCCAGCTTTGTATCATTGTCAGTCAAATCAAGACCAGAGATTTTCCCTGCCTTTTCCAAACGATATCTAAGGGAGTTGGGATGGATAAACAACTCCCTCGCCGCGCTTTGAATACAACAATTATGATTTATATAACACTCCAGAGTATCAATAAGATTGATGTTATTTTCAACCCCGTACTCGTACAGTTTTCCAATAATACTCCGAACAAACACCGATACCGTTTGTTCGTTACCCGGTTGCATCAGACATTCCATCAATTTCAGAGAGTGATAGTAAATCACCCCTTCTTCACTCCCTAATTTGCGATCCGTAAAAGAGAGCGCTTTGAAGGCTTCGTTCAAGGCAACCTTATAATCCCGTGCATTATAACACTGGCGGCCTACGCCTATTCTTACCTTGTAATTCGTGAAAGTCATTTTTAGTGCTTCAAATAGTGCCTGGAGGTATTCCGTAATCACAGTTGTTTCCAATGGGCTACCGTCAGACGATTGAACTAACAAGACTGCTTGTTCATCACTGATGGCGACTGCGCTGGCATTCATAGAAAGGTCACTGATTATGCTGCGCAAAACCCCTTTCATCTGCCGCTTCCCCAGTGCGGCCTTGATTTGGATGACAGTCAAAACCGCCTCCCGGGACATATCAAAACCCTGGAGATTTTCTTTCTCATAAAAGTTATTGTCCTTATCTTTATCATCAAATATAAGGCCGAATATCAGGTTTTTCATATATCTATCTTCTAGGTCCACTTGTGCCTGCCGGCGGATTTCCAACACCACCAAGCTGTGCAGTGCGACTCTGACAATTCTCATCTGTTCCCTGTTCAAATTTTCTTTGAATATGTTTAAATATTTTGTAATTTCGTCTTTTATTATGATAGGAAACACCATTCTTGGAGAGGTTATCCCATACTCCGGCAACTCTGGTAAGGCAACAGGTTGGTGGGTACTCTGTAACAAACGTACATACTCAATTATCCTTGGGTCCACATGTTGTGGCTTCCAATATTTTATGCCAGTTCTTCTCTCAGTGTTTGAAAAGGTAGGGGTGTCATAATAAGAACGTGCGAGTACAAGGAAATATTCATTCTCGATAAGGATGTTCACTTGAAGCTTCTGAGCTAGGTAGTCGGTAATCCCTTGGTAACCACCACCATTAATTATGATCTCCAAAAACTCGTCATAAAGCGCATCCGCTTCTAAGTCGCTGTCCTCAAATATCTTTCTCATAAACATCTGCTTACCCCACCCTAACATTTAATAGGATTACTCTGCGAAAACCTCACGGAGATTTATCTACGGGGAGTGTCAAACATTATTATAACACACTTGAATTAGATCAAAAATCAGTGACATGGTTAATCAGTGCTAAAGAAAGAACTTCAGTTATCAAGTTTTCGAGATGAGTTATTAACAGTTATTCAAACCTTTATACAAAAGATCCTTTTGTTCGCTTTTTTTTAATTTAAAAGTACAAATTATTACGTTGGAACCTTTTATTAATGTTAACTTTGTGGTTATAATAAAAACAACTATGAAAACTCGTTAAAGTGAACTTCAGCTAAAGCTGAACATCGAGACTTCGGAGACGAAAGCCTTGATTTGGAGTTAGACTGCTATCAATAAATAAACGTGTAGCGTAGGAGAAGAGTACAATTCATCCCCGCTTTCGCCTGCGGGCTTAGAGTAGGGGATTCTTTTCTGGCGTTGTTATACGGCTAAGGCCGGTAGAAAGGGGATGTGACCTATGACACTACTAAAAATCAACCAAGAGTCCCGTAAACTACGGATCGATTTTCAGGATCATTTGCGAGTATATACTTATGACGACCCGTGGGTTACTGAGTGGATGAAGGAAGCCCATCCTGTGGGATACGAAGAGTATATTCAACGCTATAACGATCCGGGAGTCTTTGAAGAATTGTTAACTGCCGAAGAAGTTGATTATGCTTGCGTTGTTGCAGAATTGAGCTATATGAGTACAGGGCTCTGCACCAATGAACAGGTGCGCGACTTCTGTAAGGGCAGGTCAAAATTGATTCCTTTTTGTGATGTTAGTCCTCATATTTATACTAATTTAGGGGAAGAACTACGGCGTAAAGTAGAAGACGAGGGTTTTCGTGGCTTGAAGTTGTATCCCACTTACCAGCATTACTATCTTAACGACCGGAGGCTGTACCCGCTGTACCAGGCTGCCCAGGAATTGGACATTCCGGTATTAATTCATACTGGATCCTCGGTGTTTAAAGGTTCACGCCTAAAGTACGGTGATCCGCTATATCTAGACGATGTTGCAGGAGATTTCCCTGAGCTTAAGCTGGTTATGGCACACTCAGGACGGGGAGTCTGGTATGATCATGCTTATTTCATGGCCAAAATGCACTCCAATGTCTACATGGAGCTTGCTGGTCTCCCACCAGTAAAATTGATGAGCTATTTTCCTGATTTAACTCGTATTACGGATAAAGTGATCTTCGGTAGCGATTGGCCTGGCATGCCTTGGATTAAACGCAATATGGATGCTATCTCGAAGCTGCCTTTGCCAGCAGAGGGTGTAGAAAATATTCTGGGAAGTAACGCCGCTAAGATACTACGTCTCTAACTTGAATTTTCTCTAAACTATTAGCCTGCTATCACAATAAGTTGAATTATTACAATTGCTCAAAGATGAAGATAATATAATGTGTATACCTGTACTTAATCCATAAAACGAAAGTTGGGGGGATGCAGATGGTCCGGGTAGAAGAGATTATGACCAGTATTCCCGGCTTTTTACATGAAACGCATACTTGCAAGGAAGCACTAAAGCGCCTTTCAGAAGGCCAAATGGAAGGTTTACCTGTAGTTAATGAGTTAGGGGAACTATTAGGCCTTATAACAATGAAGTCTTTGGTGAACGGAATAATTATGGAGGGCCGTTCTCTTGATGGGCTATCCTGTACTGAGGCTATGGAACCAAACCCTATTATTATTGCCGCTGCTCTTCCACTAGATGATGCTTGGGCTCAAGCCTTTGAGTTAGCTGCTATTAGTAGGGAAGATGGTCTGCTAATCGGGGTTTTAAGTAGGGCTACCTTAGCTGTGGCTCGTTACCAACAAGCAGAGTTTCAGGTTCGAGAATTGGAAGCCGTGCTGAACTCTGCTCATAATGGTATTGTGGTCATCAACAGTAAGGGAATGATAACCTCTTTTAACGCAGCCGCTGAAAGGTTTACTAAGTTGTCAAAGGAAAGGGCTATCGGACGCCATGTGATGGATGTACTCGTACCAATGATGGGTCTCATGGAAACTCTAACAACAGGAAAGTCAGAGTATTCTCAGAAGTTCAGAGTCGGCAAGGGGACGTATATCCTAAACAGGGATCCGGTGATTCAGAAAGGAAGGATCAGCGGTGCCGTAGCCGTGTTTCAGGACATCTCGGAAATTGAATTTATTTCCCAGGAGTTGGCTTCTGTTAAGGAATTGAATCGCGAGTTGGATTCTATAATTCAGTCCTCTTCTGATGGTTTTGTTATTACAAACACCGATGGAACGGTCTTGCGTGTAAATCGGGCCTTCGAAAACATGAGTCAGAGTAGTGCAACGGAACTTATTGGCCGGAAAATGCAAGAATTTGTCGATGAGGGCGTGTATGCACACCATTTGGTGGAATTGGTCCTGCAACGAGGGAATACTGTTACGGTCATGGAAAATAAGCAGGACCATAGCTTAATGGTCACGGGAAGCCCTGTATTTGATGATGAAGGAGATCCCTTCCTGATCGTAATTAACTATAGGGATATGACAAGTCTCAACCTGTTGCGTCAGGAACTAGTAGATACCAAACGCTTAAGTGAACTGTATCATCTTGAACTTTCCGAATTGCGTTCTCGACAGTCTGACAGCGGTATTGTGGCTTCAAGCCCTGAGATGGAACGCGTGATAGAATTAATCTTGCGGGTGGCTAAGGTTGATTCTACCGTACTTTTGCGTGGAGAGTCAGGTGTAGGTAAAGAGGGAATGGCCAAATTGCTTCATACTAACAGTAACAGGCGTGAGGGTCCCTTCATTAAAGTGAATTGTGGAGCTATACCGGAACAACTTCTGGAGTCTGAGTTGTTTGGCTATGAAGCGGGAGCTTTTACTGGGGCACGCAAAGAGGGTAAGATGGGTATGTTTGAACTTGCGCACAATGGAACCCTGTTATTGGATGAGATTGGAGATTTACCGTATACCCTGCAAGCTAAAATCTTGCGTGTCCTACAAGAGCGGGAATTTGTCCCGGTTGGTGGAACGAAATCTCGTCAGGTGAATGTGAGGATTTTAGCCGCTACTCATAAGGATTTGGAAGCTATGGCAAAGGTTGGGCAGTACCGAGAGGATTTATTTTTTCGTCTTAATGTTGTACCCATTTTGTTGCCGCCCCTGCGCGAGCGGCGAAGTGACATCATTCCACTTCTTTACCATTTTCGAGAGAAATTTAGTAAAAAGTATGGAATACAGCGGGAGTTTGCCCCTGAAGTAGTTGAGGCTTTTTTGCAGTATGATTGGCCCGGTAATGTGCGAGAATTGGAAAATATGGTGGAACGACTGATGGTGGTATCGCCTGGCGAACAGATCCTGCTCTCTGACGTTCCACTTGCGTTGCAAAAAAGAGAAGTGAGAGATGGAGGGGTGTCGGTCCACTCCTTGATGCCCTTGAAAGATGCCGTTGCTGAAGTAGAACGACAATTGATCACCAAGGCCATTAATAAATATGGTAGTACCTATAAGGCGGCAACAGTTTTGGGTATTAACCAATCTACTGTAGTTCGGCGGATGGCACGCTACAGTATTAGTAAGGCTGGAGAAGGAACAAGTTAAAATATCGATGCTATTTAGCATAGAGTAATGCTAAATAGCATCAGTGAAATTCATAGAGCAATTGTACATGCAGACCAAAAGAAGTGTAACTATAATGCTAGATAGCATTATAGTTACACTTCTTTCCCTTTATAAAACTAAGAAAATGAGCCTTAAACTGTCGTTAAAACGCAATGAATAACCGTTCACCATGAATTTTCGACTGTTGACCCAACAAATGTACATATGCACAAAGTATGGCGTGATAATTGCACTTAATGAGAAAGATTTAGATTATTATTTACAAAAATAATAAGGAGGAAAAGTATTATGATTCTATTGGGAAAAGTTGCTTTGGTTACAGGGGCAAAGGATGGTATAGGACGGGCGATTGCTGTGGCTCTGGCTGAAGCCGGTGCAGATATTGCTTTAATTAGCCGTTCTATAACGCGTGAAGATGAAGTTGTTAAGGAAATAGAAGGCAAAGGGCGTATGGTTGCTGTTATACAGGCTGACGTTGCCAAGAAAGAAGACGTAACACGTATGGTTGAGGTCACTGAAGCAGAGTTAGGCTCTGTGGACATCTTGGTAAATAATGCTGGCTTATCACGTCCGGCTATGCTACACAAGATGACAGAAGAACAGTGGGATGAAGTTATTAACGTGCATCTCAAAGGAACCTTCCTCTGTACGCAAGCAGTAGTTAGCAAAATGAAGGAACGCGGCTTTGGACGTATTATTAATGTTACCTCCTCAGCTGGAATACAAGGAACGATCGGTCAAGTGAACTATGCTGCTGCTAAGGGTGGAATTAATGCCTTGACTTATGCTGCGGCTAGAGAGGTAGCTTCCAAAGGAGTTACTGTTAATGCAATTTCGCCTTTTGCAGAAACCAAAATGACAACCAAAATTGCCACTGACCCGAAATTGCGTGATAAATATCTAGAGAGAGTGCCTATGGGGCGTTTTGGGCAGCCGGAGGAAATTGCCCCGACCGTAGTTTTCTTAGCTTCTCCCGGAGCGGCTTATATCACCGGGCAAATCATCTGCATTGATGGTGGCATGATTATGCGCTAACCTATTTGCTGATGCCATATAGCATTTATGATGCTTGATGACATTGTTAATAAAGATAGAATTTCTGCATGCTTTCAGGAATGGCTATCAAAGGTGATGCTGAATGGCATTGGGGCGTTGATTTTTGCCTAAGAACTTGTCACTTGAGGAATCTGTGTCCAACCGTTTAACTGCGATTTTAGACTGTTAACCACGAGATTTGTACTGTTTAGCTTATTAATGACTCTCAAACGCAATAATGGAATGACAATTGCAATAAATTGAGTCAAGTAGTAAACGACAAACTAAACAACAATCTGATCTAAGGTATTTCAGAGTAGTATATTCAAAAGTTTTAGATAGGAGGGTTTAAATGAAGGAAGTTGTCATCGTAAGTGCAGTTAGAACTCCGATTGGTACAATAGGTGGAGCACTCAAAGAGATCACCCCTCAAGAATTGGGGGCAATCGCAATTCGTGAGGCTATATCAAGGGCTGGAATCACCGCCGATCTAGTTGAGAAAGTAATCATGGGCCATTCCCGTCAGACTACTGAAGCCTCCAATATTGCCAGAGTTTCCTCTCTTTTAGCTGGGGTTCCAGAAGGAGCAGCAGCCTATACAGTCCATCTTCAGTGCGCTTCAGGATTGCAAGCAATCAGTAGCGGAACCCAGGAAATTCAGACAGGAAGGGTAGAGGTTGTTGTCGCCGGTGGGTCAGAAAGTCTCAGTAAAGCACCCTTTTATTTAAAAAATGCCCGCTATGGCTATGGTGCCGGTGATGGTGTTCTTGTAGACTCTCTTACTGAGGCTGGACCTGGAGGTCAACCAGCATCCATCTACGGTGTTTGTTCCATGGGAGACACAGCGGAAAATGTTGCAGAACAGTTTAATATTTCACGTGAAGACCAAGATGGCTTTGCTGTACAAAGCCAAGGTAGATATCAGAGGGCGTTTGCTGAGGGCCTTTTCAAACCGGAAATTACCCCGGTTGAGATTAAGACCCGCAAGGGAACGGTGATTGTTGATACTGATGAAAATCCAAGAGTTACTTCTCTGGAAAAACTTGCTTCATTAAAGCCTGTATTCAAAAAAACAGGTTCGGTAACAGCCGGCAACTCTTGCGGACGAAATGATGCAGGGGCAGCAGTTGTACTGATGTCAGCCGATAAGGCCAAAGAACTTGGCATTAAACCTCTGGCCAGAATACTGACTGATGCTGTTGTTGGGGTTCCACCTCAAATCATGGGGATCGGACCAGTACCAGCAACTCGCAAGGCTTTGAAACAAGCTGGGCTAGAACTTAGTGATATTGACCTTATTGAGCTTAATGAAGCTTTCGCCTCGCAGTCACTGGCTGTTATCAGGGAGTTAGGGATGGATATGGAAAAGGTTAATGTCAACGGTGGGGCCATTGCTTTAGGTCACCCCATTGGTGCTACAGGAGCACGACTAATGACCACCCTAATCCACGAAATGCACAGACGTAAAGCTCGCTATGGTATGGTTACTCTCTGCATCGGTGGTGGACAGGGTATGTGCACTATTGTAGAAGCACTTTACTAGATAAATGGCGAAAGTCAGCTCATCCAGCAATTCTTACAAGAACATGGCAAATTGCCCGAAGGAAACGATGAGTTGGACGATTTATTGTAGAAATGGAAGGAGTGAATACATGGAACGTACGAGTAAGGTATTGCCAATTAATGAAGCAATTAGCCGGTTCGTACCCGACGATTGTGAATCGTTGGCAGTGGGCGGCATGCATATGCATAATAATCCAATGGCCTTGATTAGAGAAGTCATCCGTCAAGGCAAAAAGATTAAACGACTGATTACAAGTCCATCGGGGAGTATCAATGCGGACCTACTCATTGGGAGTAAGAATGTCGAAGAAATATTAACAGCTTATGTTGGTTTAGAACATTTGGGGTTAGCTCCTAATTTTCGTAAAGGCGTTGAGAAAAAAACGCTCAAACTTCTTGAATGTGATGAACCGTTTATAGTCTATGGTTTGCAGGCGGGGGCTGGAGGACTTCCGTTTATTCCTTATCCCAAGGGTTTGGAACTCAGTGATATTCATAAGGTTAATCCTGATTTATACCGGTTTACTACTGATCCCTATACGGGCGACCGAGTTATGACTGCAGCACCTATTAAACCTAAGGTAGCACTTATACACTGCCAAGAGGCAGATCCTTATGGAAATGCAGTCTTTATTGGGAGTGAATTTACAGATCGGCAAATGATTTTTGCAGCTGATATAGTGATTCTCCAAGTGGAGAAGATAGTGCCGAAGCTTGCGGAAAAATACGGGTCGACAAAGGTAAATGTCCCCGGCTTCCTTGTCTCTGCTATCGTCGTGGCACCTTTTGGTTGTCACCCTACTGCATCACATGGCTATTACACCTATGACGAGGCACATCTTAAAGGTTATCTTAAAGCCTCCAAAGCCCCAGAGTCTTATAACGAATACTTAAACCAATATGTTTCCGGGATCACCGAAGAAGAATACTCGGCAGTCGTTGGCTCTGACCGACTGGCACAGCTTCAGACTGGGGGTGGCACAGTATGAGTGAAAAGGCCTATTCTACAGCAGAATTAATGGCCTGTGTCATGGCTCGTCATTTAAAAGACGGGGAAGTAGCAGTAATGGGCGCAGTAAGCATGATCCCTATGGCCGCTTGCCGGATGTCTCAATTGACCCATGCACCTAATCTTTATTATATTTCGGGCGGCAGCGGGGCTGTTAATCCTCATTTAGACCCTTTGGTTTTCTCGTCCTGTGATGAACGTAATCTTAAGGCTGATGGTGCGTTGGCCCTGCCCGACGTCATTTTGCTCGAGGGACACGGAAGCCGTAATGATGTTTTCTTTGCAGGTGGTCTGCAAATCGATAAATATGGTAACTGTAATCTGATTTGTATTGGGGACTGGGAGAAACCAGCCATGAGAGGACCAGGTACTGTAGGTTTGCCTTTCTTGCCTCGAGCCAAGAGGGTCGTGATTTATACAACCTCTCACAATGCCAAGACCCTAGTTGAGAAAGTTGACTTTAACAGTGGACCAGGATTTTTAGACGGTCCGGAATCCTTTGCCGCTCAGAAGTTACCAGGAAACGGACCCGCGTTGGTCGTAACATCACTCTGTGTCATGGATTTCGACGAGCAAACTAAAGTTATGCGCCTTAAGTCCTTAAATCCCGGTGTAAGTCTGGAACAGGTTGTTGAGAATACTGGTTTCCAACTTCTCATACCCGAAAACATTCCTACTACACCAGAGCCAACAGAAACTGAACTTGCCTATCTCCGTAAGGTTGATCCAGCAGGTATTGTAAGGAATTTGCTATAGAATCGTCTAAATTTTCAAAAGTAATAAGGAGGTATTTCTAATTGAAAGCAGCTATATTTTATGGTCCTAATCTTCCCCTCAAAGTTGAGGAAGTTCCGATGCCAGTCATCGGAACAGGTGAAGTTTTGATTAAGGTTGCTGCCTGTGGGCTTTGTCATACAGATCTAAGCTATATCGACCATGGTGTTCCTACCTTTAAGAAGCCGCCCTTGATCTTGGGACATGAAATATCCGGTACGGTGGCGGAAGTTGCCCCAGATGTTACCAAGTTTAAAGTAGGCGATCGAGTTCTAGTACCGGCGGTTATTGCCTGTGGTATCTGTGACAATTGTCGTGAAGGTCGCGGTAATATCTGTAGTAATATGATAATGCCCGGAAATGATATGGACGGCGGTTATGCTGAATATATGAAAGTCCGCGCTGACAATCTCTTTAATTTACCGGATGAAATTCCGTTAATTGAAGGAGCCATCATTGCCGATGCGATCACGACACCTTACCATGCCGTGAAAGACAGGGCCAAAGTAAGACCAGGGGATAAAGTAGTGGTTTATGGTTGTGGTGGAGTTGGTTTGAATTTAGTTCAAATTGCTAATGCAGCAGGTGCCACTGTCATAGCGGTAGATATATCAGATACCAAATTAGCTAAAGCCAAAGAATTAGGGGCAGTTGCAACTTTCAATGCCAATGATGTTCCGGATGTTGCCAAAGCTATTCGCAAATTTACAGGTGGCGGTGCGGATATCGCTTGTGAATGTATAGGTAATCCCAAAACTTTAGAGGTAGCCTTCAATACTGTGCGTAATGGTGGACGCTTTGTTATCGTAGGTTATACCCAGCATACGATGACCTTAAATGCGAGCCGGATGATGTATCGGGAAATGGAAGTCGTGGGTTCCTTCGGATGTCCTTTACAAGACTATCCAAAGGTCATTGAAATGGTTCGAATCGGAAAAATTCAAGTCGTTTCAATGGTTTCCAAACGCTTTACACTTGACCAAATAAACGAGGGTTTAGACTATCTACGTTCCGGAGAAGGATTTAGATCAGTTATTGTTCCGTAAATAACCGTGAGCAGTTAACATTAAATAAATCTATCTAGAGATGAAAAGATAGAATAATAATGAAATTTAAAGAAACTGGAGGGATATAATAAATATGTGTGCAAAATTCGTGGGAAAACCAGCGGAGTCGTTTGACTTCCTAGAAATCATCTATGAAAAGAAAGATTGGGTAGCGACAGTAACGTTCAATCGGCCGAAGGTATACAACTCTTATAGTACCTTAACCCTGCAGGAAATAACCACAGCGTTGAGAGATGCCTCTTGGGATGACAGTGTAGCGGTTGTGGTCCTGACCGGAGCAGGAGAAAAAGCTTTCTGTACGGGTGGAGATGTTAAAGAATATGCAGATGACTTCACCGTGAAACCACGAGATTACTGGAAATGGATGGGTGTCTTCACCGAATGTCACGACGTCCTACGCAACATCGGAAAACCGACCATCGCCAAGATTAACGGAATTGTCGCCGGAGGCGGTAACGAATTTAATATGGGCTGTGACTTAGCCATCATGGTTGAAGGAGCCACTATCCAACAAGTAGGAACGATGGTTGGTAGTGTAGCAGCTGGCGGAGCAACTCAATGGTTACCCATCATGGTAGGTGATCGTAGAGCCCGAGAAATCCTCTTCCTCTGTGAACCCATCTCTTCAGATAAATGTCTGGACTGGGGTTTAGTAAACCAAGTCGTACCCCGAGACCAACTGGATGCAGCGGTAGCCGCGATGTGTGAAAAACTAATCAACAAATTCCCTGAGTGCATGCGTTATACCAAACAACAGACCAACTTCTGGAAGGACTTGGCCTGGAGCACCACCATTGGACACGCTCGGGAATGGCTGGCCTTACACTTTGCCAGCGTAGAACCTTATGAAGGCATGAAAGCCTTCGTAGAAAAACGGCCCAAAGATTATGTTGGACTCAGACAAAAAGCTGCAGACGGTGGGTCAAGCGAATTCCTGTACGGACCGTATACTCAAACCTGTAGTGGTTGCGGAGCCAAAGGAATTCCCCACGACTTCAAATTCTGCGGCGTCTGCGGAGTAAAATTAGGCTAAGGGAGTGAAAAGGTATGAGAATGATTATTCATAGTAAAAACATACCTAGAGGGGATGAAAAATGAGGTACGCAGAGACAGGGTATAATTTAGAAATTGATTTATCACGTGGAAACATTGAGAGGGTAGAAACTGACCCAAGATTAACCGAACTTTATCTTGGGGGGCTTGGTACTAACGCCAAGATATTATGGGATAGGGTTCCCCCTGAAGTTGAACCCTTTTCTCCTGATAATCTCCTGATATTTAGCACTGGTCTTTTAACTGGCACACCTGCTCCCGGTGCTAATCGTACCATTGTTTCTACCATATCTCCTCAGACTGATTTAATGGCATATTCAATGATGGGGGGATTTTTTGCGCCAGAATTGAAGCATGCCGGTTATGACAAAGTGATCCTTCGCGGCAAGTCCCCCAATCTGGTTTATTTGTGGATAAACAATGACAAAGTAGAAATACGTGATGCCTCTCATTTGCAGGGTAAAGGCGCTGTTGAAACTCAAGAACTTATTCGACAGGAGTTAAAGGAGCCGCAAGCCCAGGTGGCTGCTATCGGCCTGGCCGGTGAAAATAGAGTCCATTTTGCTTCCATCGAGCAGGGCAGGTCCAGTGCCAGCCGACTAGGAATAGGCGCCGTTATGGGAGACAAAGGGTTAAAGGCGATAGTTGTTCGTGGGTCAAAGGACGTCAATATTGCCCAACCGGCTGCATTTATGGAGCTTTGCAACGAAGTGCTGAACTATATAAAAGTCCGAGAAGAAAATCCAATTCCAGGGGTAATGACCATTTTACAAGGGCTTGGGTCACCGCAAGAGATGAAACACGTTGATGAGGAGTGGCACACCACCAATTTCGTGTGGGGAAATGCCCGCACTCGGAGAAAAGATTTTTGGACCAAGGACGTCGAAGAGAAGTGGAAGGAGACTCAGGAAAATGTACGGACACGGTTAATAAGTTGCTATAACTGTCCGATGAAATGCGGGGCAACAATTACCGTCCCAGGAATTTCAACCTACATGATGAAATGCTTCTCGAAACTAACTTATACCATGGCGGCTTTTTCAGACCTGGATTTTGGTTTTA
>ORJL010598514.1_pt1 | contig 13147 bp, 12 predicted proteins | sample 1779941 | NCBI WGS metagenome assembly ORJL01 (sample SAMEA104232317, study PRJEB22302) | groundwater metagenome | biome: forest; feature: aquifer; material: groundwater | place: USA | collected 2011-08-07 | depth 5.8 m
CACGGTCTCCTCCGCCACGCGGACCCGGTCGCGAGCCCCCTGCAAACGCGCCGCCGCCACGTCCCGGCGCGTCACGGCATCGTCACGCTGCTTGCGCGAGCCCGAACTAGACGCGAGCAGCGCTTCGAAACGATCGACGTCGGCCTGCGCGGCCGACAGCTCGGCCTGCGCGACGGCGACGTCGGAGCGCGCGGTCGCGACTTGCGCGGACGCCTGACGCACGTCTTCGGGACGCGCCCCCGCCTCGAGCAGCCGCAGCTGCGCTGCGGCCTGTTCGCGATCCGCCCGCACGCGGGCGAGCAGCAATTCCGCGTCGGCGGTGTCGAGCGTCGCGATGGCATCGCCCGTCTTCACGCGGTCGCCTTCCTTGACCCGAAGCGTGAGCAGGCGCCCACCGACCGGCGCGGCGATGCGCACGTCGGTGACCTCCACCTGGCCGGACACGCGGACGCGATCGGCCGGCGGGCTCTCGCGGCAGCCGGTTACCGCGATGAGGACCAATACGGCGGGACGAAGCTTCAGCGTCATTTTCTGGACCTCGTGCTGGACGGCCGATCGTGCGCGAGCGCGCGTCGCGCACTCGCCTGCATATGGCGAACGAAGTCGTCGGGCTCCTGGCTCGCCGGCGTCATCAAATGCCGCGCGCCCAGCTCCTGGCGGATCGGTGCGGCGCACTGAAAGAACACGATCGGCGTGACCAGGCTGAAGTAAGTGAAGAGCGGGTTGACGTCGCGGAACTCGCCGGCGCGGACGCCCTCGTTGACGATAGCGCCGACGGCGCGGGGGATGCTGGCCAGGACGGCGAGGGTGTCCGGGTCGAGATGCGCGCCGCCTTCGGCGATTTCCCGCAGCATGATCGCGGGGAAGAAGGCCTGTTCGCGAATGAGCGCCGCGAAGGCGGCCAGGACGCGATCGACTTTCTCGGCGGGCGGCAGGGGGCTTGCGGCAATGGCCTGCATGCGCTCGGCGGCGAGGGAGAAGGTGCGGCGGAGGAGGATGCGGTACAGGGTCTCTTTGTTTTTGAAGTGGTAGTACAGCACCGCCTTGTTGACGCGGGCGCGGCGGGCGATGCGGTCGCCGCGGGCGCCCGCGAAGCCGCGTTCGGCGAATTCGAGGGCGGCGGCGGCGAGGATCTGGTCTGGGGAGACGCGGCGGCGGCGCGGCATAGAAACTAACCGGTTAGTTAACTAAGGACAGCCTGAAATGTCAAGCACGGCGAGCTGTTTGCCGTGACGACGGGCCAATCCAATCGCCTGAGTGAGCCGGTCGTTCAGCAGCATGCGGTTCGGCAAGTCGATCAGCGTCGCGAGGATCAGGAGCCGAACCGATCGTTTCATAACGTCTCTCACGCCGTGATTGTGACGCAAACAAGAACCGCGGCCGCCACGGCCCGAATCGCGTCGTTGGGGAAGCAGCTCTGCTCAGGAAACGCGGTACGCAACATCCAATTCAAAACGGCAGCCGGTCGATTCCGCGTGCATCAGAGTTGCCCGACTGCCGCGAAGCCGGCTAACGACAGGTCCGTCCACGAGCGACACTCTCGACCACACTTCTTTCAGTGAACGTCGAAGCGCTTCTTCTAACTCCCTTCGCGAGTGTCGTCTCGATCCCACCCTGCACGCAATCGTCGCGTTTCGTTTGAGCAGAGGAGCGATACCCCGCCAAGAGTCGACAAGAAACCGCCAGTAGACCACTTCGCTGCGGTGTCGGTCGTCTTTGGAACAGAGTCCCCAGGTTGGCTGTGGAGGCCCCCCCAGAAACCAGAGCCGAAGCCACTGGTCCTCCTCGAACGATGTGACGTCGAGGTATGGAGGAGAGGTGACTACTGCAGACACTGCGCCTTGCTCCCGGCGGAATCGCCTCGACAAATCACGCGCATCCGAGCGGACAACTCGAGCGGCTCCCGTTGGCCGACCATGAGCCATGCGGAACGCCGCCTTGTCCCGCAAAATCTGAAATACGTTTCTCCGAGGTGGGCGGAGGTTATGTTCTTGCCAGTACCTCATCGAGTACGCTGGCTTTGTGCTAATCGTGTGGGGCATTTGGTTGCTGAAGAAACTCGGCGAATGATCGAGCTCTCCGTGAAGCTGTCCGAGCATCAGCGCGGCAACGAACCGGTCCAGCGGCTTGGTGTTCCACTTGAGCCGCCGTCGAATGAACAGAATCTGACCCAGCGTGTTTGGATGGAACGCCCGCAAGAAAAACTTAGGGAGGGTGCGACCATCTGGCACGTGCTGCAACTTCGAGTATCCACGCTCCAGATGATCTATCGCACCCAGAATCCGCCTGAGACTGGGCGGGCGAGCCTTCGCGGAAGAAATGCAGAAGGCAACCGGGTTGATATCCGATGCGATCGCTCTTCGCCTTAGCAGCACAGCCTCCAACAGCGTCGTGCCTCGTCCTGAAAAAGGGTCGAGGACCAGATCGTCTGGCTCCGTGTACCTGAGGATGGCAGTCCGAGCAAATTCTGGCGGAAACATGGCGAAGTACGGACACAGCGCATGCATCCGATGCTGTTCCACGCCTAGCCTCTGTTCCTTTTGTCGCGTTCTCGCTCCGCAAACGAGAATCTCACCGCTTTGTCGTGATTCAAGTACGTCTCCGCTGCCCGAATCTCTTCTTCCCTATGTGTCGTCACCGCCAGCGTGACCTCTTCGGGAACGCTATCGAGCTCGAATTCGTGCTGGTAACAGTCAAGAACAACGTCTTTACAGTATCGTTCCTTCGCTGTCGACTTCTCCTCAGCGGTAGCACACGAGGCCATCAGCTCGCGCAACCGCGCATTGCCGGCGTTGATCTCGACGCGCAACACTGATTCTCCATGGCGGTTGCTGCGATCACCCGTGTACGTTGCTGAGTCGCTCGGTAGGCTGAGGGCCTCTGCCCCTTTTTCGAGGTCCGGTCCCATCTTCGACACGTGATCTTCAGCAAACAGATGTTTCAGTTCGTCTGTCTCAGCCGGATTGCTCGTCGAGAAGACCAACTCGACGCGCACGTCGGGCTCTCGATGTCTAGTACTTTCTGGCGGCTTTGGCTCGACACGAATCGGTAGCACAGTGTGAAGCGTTCGACCAGACGCAGACTGAAGGGTCAAATGCAATTCACCGACGTCAATCGATTCCTTGACTGGATTACTGTCGTCTTCGACGCATGCAACGGAAACCGATCCGTAGCCCTTCTGGTTGATATCCGCCTTACCTGTTACCGAGATTCGATCGCGCAGAGCGGAGACGGCACGAAGTTCAGCGAATAGACGGGGGTTGTCGCCGTAGAACGAGTACTTCGGCGCCCTGGCATCACTTCGGAACTTGGCCAGTTTCGTCGATCCCTCGGGGACGGATAGAGGTGATGAGTACAGGAATTCAATCATTGCTGGCGGATCCGCAGGCGGGACCTCGGGGAGAGGCACAGGCCGAGGCCCAGGCCTCGGTTCTTTCCGACGTGGGCCGGGCGCTTGACCGCCGGCTGACGTGCCTGGCCGACCCTGGGCGTCAGACAGTATCGCCGACAGGAATGCGGAGAGGCGTTTGCTCATGTCAGTACTTGCCTCCCGCGCCTTTTTCTCTTGCCTCGCGAGCTCAAGATCCTTCAGGACGTCGTCGTCCTCAAGCAGAACTTGGAGCTTGCTTTCGAGCTCACGCGTGAACTCAGTTCGTTTGAAGGCCTCCCGCGAATTGTTAATGATGTTGCTCTGCGCCTCTACGTCAAGCGCGTCGAGCCTCACTTCGATGATCATGCTTGTCGACAACTCAGGAAACCCGGCCTTGCTGATAAGCGTCCGTGTCATCTCGCCGTGGTTTTGGCCATTCAGCGTTCCGATTATTGGATGGCTTGGATCGACGTAGTCTCTTACGCTTGAACCTTCTTTGAGGACGAAAATGAAAACATGGAATTCTCCGAACTTCGTATTCCCGAGAAAGATGGACTGCGATTGCTCGCCGGAACTGTAGTCGATGGACTCGCTCTCGATTAGTCTAAAAAAAGCGCCCTTAAGTAAGCGCTGGCCGGACGACGAGTCAGTTCTGGCGAGTTCCCCCCGCACGGAGAATGGAAGTGGATACGAGAAGAAAAGACGACCTAGCCGACCCCAAGGATTCGTCTGCTCGGGTCCTGCGATCGCTTTGATCCAGCCGCCGCGTGAGTACCCAAAGTGCCAAATCGCCGTTCCAGGCAGCACACTGGCGAGGCCTGGGACATCAGTCAGTTTCTCGCGAAACGGTAAGCCATCAGGTTCGCAGAACCAGTGGCGAATAAGCTCTTGCTTGGAATCTCCCTTCACCCGCTCAGGCACCACAAGGGTCCAGCAGAATTCATCGCCGCCTGCTTGAGCGAATCGAGGTTGCGATACGATGAGCACGGACTCGCAGAAAGCTAAAGAACTGCTCCCGCCGTGTCCGAATTGCCCGATTGCTTCAAAGGCCTGAAGTTTGGAATCACTGTTGAGATCAAGAATTGTCGACGGCATCATGTCGCGCGCGATGCCAATTCCGAAATCACTGACCAGTACGGTACAGAGCCCTTCCGTTGTGTGATACCGCTTGTACCGGACCTTTGCCTCGGAACGCTCGAGCCAGAATTCGATCGACGGAGTGCCAAAGGTCACACGCTTATCCGGGGGCTTCCACTCGCACCGGTCCTTTGTTGGCGAGAAAAACCGTTGAGCAGCTTTCCGAGGAGTCAGGTCTCTCGTGCTCTTGGCGACGCCCACAGCGCGTAGTGCGGCAGTTAGCGAAGCATCGAATGCGTTCGCGAGTCGTTCGGCGATGCCACGATCGCTTTCCGAGTTCGCTTCAAGAGAAGCCTTTTGATTGACCCGACCGAACACTTTGCTTTGAAAGCCGGCGCTTCGAAGGGCATCCTCAAGCGCCCGTGCTGCGCCAAGCGATGGGTTTGCAAGAACGGCGCTGAGCGCCGCGTTGATGTTGGAAATCCTCATAACCACACAATCTTGATTTCGCCTTCGACGGCCTTGAACTCAGGATCGCCTGTGTAGACCTCGGCTTTGTGTGCCTTGGCCAGGGCCGCTGCGAAGCAATCCGCAAGGGACATCTTCTTGTCCGCCTTGATCGCTCCAGCCATTTCGGCGAGATCTTGTGTCGCGGGTGCAACCTCGATCGGCAGGCCGAGAAGTTTGTCGCGAAGCTCTTCCCAACGCGCGCTGGAGGTCTTTCTTTGCACCTGATACCGGACCTCCGCCCAGTTCGGGGCCGCGATGAGCACGTTCCTGCCTGATTCGGCGGCCTTCTCCAGGAGCGCGACGACGGTTTCGTGACCGCGCTCACGAAAGAGGTACGCGAGCACAGCATAGCTATCGAGTACGGAACTTCGCACCCTTCGGCTCCTCGCGTTCGCGGTCTCTGGCGCGATCCGCCAGGAGCTCGGCCGTGACTGATGTGTCGTTCTTGAGCACACCGCAGAGACTGCGGATGGCTGCACTCGTCACCGGTTGGAGCACGATTTCTCCGCCACGCTCGATAAACCGAACGCGCGTACCGGCCTTGATGCCGAACCGGCGACGGATCCCCGCGGGAATCACCAACTGGCCCTTCGTAGTGACACTTCCCGTTTCCATGGCTACCTCGAATAATAAATCCTACCATAGTGTAAATAGTAAGTCCGTGTAATTAATGTCTTACTTCGACGATGTCGGCGGCATAGACGCGAAAGGGCGGGTCCAAAAGGACCCGCCCTGCAGTCTGCAGTCGCTCGGCTGAAAGCCTCGCGCTACGTCTTGCCTTTCCCAGCCAATCCGACCGGCCCCCCGGCCATAGCCAACGTCATTAAAAGCGGTACGTCCGGTTACGCCGCCGGAAGATGCGGAAGGAGAGCCGGAGCGGGCATGGCGCCCGCTCCGGCCGCCGGCGATCCTCAGATCGCCTAAACGGTTCTTACAGCTTCTGCCAGATCACGATCGTCATCCTGAACCTGCGCTGACCGCCGCGCCCGTCCGAGTCGATCGCTTCCTCCACAAACGTGCCAATCCGGCGATACCCGGCAGGCGCCGCGAGACCTTCGGGCATCAACAGCAACGAACCCGTCACGAGTCCTTCGCCGCGATCGCCCTTGGGCCCCTCCGCACCCGTGGCGCCCGTCTCGCCCTTCAGCCCCTGGGGACCGGTGGCACCTTGCGCACCCGTCTCCCCTTTGTCGCCCTTCTCTCCTTGAATCCCTTGCGGACCTTGGGGACCAGCCGGACCCGCCGCACCCTGCGCGCCGGTCGCACCAGTGTCGCCCGTGTCACCCTTCGGCCCCTGAGCACCCGGTGCTCCCGCATCGCCCGTATCGCCCTTCAGGCCCTGGGGACCCTGGGGGCCAGCCGGACCCGCCGGACCCTGCGCGCCGGTCGTACCAGTGTCGCCCGTGTCACCCTTCGGCCCCTGAGCACCCGGTGCTCCCGCATCGCCCGTGTCGCCCTTCGGGCCCTGGGGACCGGTGGCACCTTGCGCACCCGTGTCCCCTTTGTCGCCCTTCGGACCTGTAGGACCCGGCTCGCCCGCTGGTCCTTGAGGTCCCATGATCGTGGGGAGCTCCACAGTCACGTTCGTGGTATCGGACGCCGACTGGCCGCTTGAATCCGTCACCGTGAACGTAAAGGCGTAAGAGCCCAGACCGAGAGTCGTTGTGATCTCAGACGTGACGGCAATCGTGGAGCCGTCCAGCGACCAGCGAAATGTCAGCGGCATCCCGTCTGGGCTGCTGCCGCTACCCGCGAGGGTAACCGTGCTCTGCCCGACGTTGTTCGCTGTCAGAACCTGGTCGGGGCCAGCGTTTGCTCGGACTTCCGCGAATTCAAACGCCCCGATGTCACAGCTGGGGGTGCCATCTCCGTCGCCATCCACCGACCGCGGCCCTCCCCGCTGGTCAGTTGTCAGAAGGTTGCCTTGAGGGTCGGTGCAACCAGCAGGATTCCCGGCGTCGAGGGCCGGACTATCGGAAAGCAGGGCATGGGTGAAGGTAGGGCCATCATTGTCCTGTAGAGGGCCAAGTTGGGGATCTATCGGGTTGGAACCGATCCCGACTTGGTCTCCAGTGCCAGCGACGTAGTTACAGCCGCTGTTGTCGCCAATCAGGTTGTAACCTTGGGAGTTCCACGACCCCCAGGAACCGTAACAATCGGCACTGGCCGGATCGCTGTTGCCCGCGATGATCGTGTTCCGCAGGATGACCGGCCTATAGCCCACCGTGCCAATCCCACCGCCGCCGTTGGTCGTGATGTTGCCCGTGATGGTGCTGCTCGAGACGACAAATGTATTGAGAGCACCATACCAAATGCCGCCACCGCTCCACGCCGTGTTGCCACTGACGGTGCTGTTCGTCAGTGAAATGTCCCCTGACCCATAACTGATGACGATTCCGCCTCCGGCGTAATTCACGCTGGCGTTCCTGCTGATGGTGCTGTTGGCGACGTCGAGTCGACCCGTTGCTCCACCGGCGTTCAAGTGCCAGATTCCCGGACCGGTGTTGCCATCGATGGTGCTGCTGGTTACCGTCAGCCGCCCCATGCTCTCTATGCCGCCAGCGGTCCCACCGCCCGCGACGTTGCCGCTGATGATGCTGTTGATGACGGTCAACGTACCGATGGTCCCGTATCGACCGTTGACGATGCCTCCTCCACCATTGAGGGTTCGGTTGCCACGAACGGAGCTGTTGGAAAGGATCAGTGTGCCAGTGTTCTGAACGCCACCGCCCTCGCCGGTTTGAGGATTGCCGTTCCGGATCGTCATGCCGTCGAGGACCGCGGATGCTCCGTCGCGGATGTCAAACACGCGGTCGACGGGTGCACCTCCGTCCACCACTGTCAGCGTCTGGCCGCCACCCAGAAGGACAAGGTCACCAAGGATGTCGAGGTCGCCCGTCGCTGCCGCATCCTCCCCCCGCCCAGTAATGGAAAGGGTGTAGATACCGGCCGGGAGCGTAATGGTATCGGCACCGGCCAAGGCGTTGGCTTCCACGATCGCCGCGCGTAGCGTGCAGTTACCCAGAGCATCAGCGCAGACACCATCACCAGGGATCGCGTCCACCGCGTCGGTGGTGCTGTTGACAGTGAAGGTGACGGCCCCGGCCACCCCCAGTGGCCCAACGAGCGTGAGGAAGACAAGAAGAATCAGTCGCTCTCCATGGAACGCCCCAAATATCTTGCTCATGCTTTTCATGACACTCCTCTTTCCATCTTGCGCCGTCGATGACAGAGACGTAATTGGCCTCCGCGTTGACTCCGGCCTCCTCGGTTGACGACGTAGTCGGGGGTTAGTCGGGGGGTTCATTGCCACGCTCCCAGGCATATTCCCGATCTGCACGGTGGCAATGAACTCCTGGCCAGCGGCACCCTTGGCCACGAAGGTCAGTCGGATTGCCAGGACGATCCCGACGGCTGTACGCCTGCTGCGTGCTCGTCCGCGATCTCGAAACACTTACCTCATGATGGTCACCATCGCTTCCTCTTGTTTGCCCGCGCCCGCGTTGTGACCGGCGAATGCGTGAAACGACGCGAGGCGCCGATGGCCATCCAGATCACGCCATCGACGTATCGAAGCTGTTCCAGCGAAGATCGTGGAGAGATGACGGGAGCGACTGATCGTCCGTGTTCGACCGAGGAGCGGACGGGGCGCATCGAGCCTCCGACGTGAGGAGTTGCGAGCGCGAGGATGGCTGACATGGCGCGTCTATGACGGGACGAGCGCGGCCCGAGTTGGTTGAACAGTATGGTCGGCCCTGATGGCTGTCAACTGGGTGTGGACAACGTTCTCTGCACGGCTGACTTCGAATCGGACAGAGGACGACAGTGAGGCATTCGAGGGGGCAGCATCGCGAACCGTGCTGCATGCTGCCAAGGTAGATGAGAACTAGTCGGCGAATCGAAGCGGAAGGAAACGCCTGAGCGACCGAGCGAAGTTCGTCGAGGACGATAGGACGCAGTAGACGGGTGTCCCCGTTAACCGATCGTCCCGTTCTCGGACCCGCGCCCCGGCCACAGCGCAGATTAGCCGCCCATCACGCGCCGATTATGACTCCGGCCGACAGCTTGTCAAACGCGAACGCCCTCGTGCGAACGCCCTCGTGTAGGGAGTACATGATCTGACCGCTCCCGAGGGCAAGTGATATGTCCGCTTTGTTGAAGGCGGTGCACGGGGATACGACAGAGCTGAGGAGGCTCGATGGCGTATCCCGACGCTGCCTGGGGGCGGGCGATGACGGTCCAGAAAGTGATGTCACAGGCCCTGAGTGGAGAGCTGCACTGGTTCCGCGCGGCGGACATTTTGGGGTAGTCGCCGCGGACGCTTCGGCGGTGGCGTGAGCGGTATAAGACGCACGGGTATGTGGGGCTGGTCGACAAACGGCTGCATCGTCCCTCGATTCGTCGGGTGGGGGCGCCCGAGGTCGAGCGACTGCTGCGGCTCTATCGCGAGCGGTACAGGGGATTCATGTTCGGCATTTTTTCATCAAATTGTCCGCCGAGAGCACGGTGTCACGGTGTCGTATAGCTTTCTGAAACACACGCTGCAGGCGGCCGGCTTGATAACACGGTCAGTGTGGACCGCCGCACGCTGCGCCACAGGGCACATCTCCGGCGCACGGACGTGCGGGGCGTCAGCCAGGAGCGTCAGGAACAGATCAACCCGGGCCGCCGGCATTTGCGATTAACGCCTGGCGGCGCCGAACCGACGGCGTTAACATGGCGCGGCTGGTCGTCGCCGAATCGTCACCCAGGAAACCCAATCATCGTGGAGGCTGAAATGAGGCCATTGGTCAAAGCAATGCTGACAGCCGCGCTCCTGCCCGTTGTTTCCTCAAACGGTCCCTCCAGCGCGACTGGCGTCGGGCTCGTGCTCGCGCGCGGTCCGCTGAGTCCGGGCGGCGGGGGAGTGAGCGGTTACGCGGTCGTGAATGTCGTGCAGGCTGGTGGGACCGGTGGGTTTTTTGCCGGTGCGGCCTCGCGCGATCTCTCGCTCATTGCCGTCGGCCCGTACGTGAAGGACGACAACAGCCCCAGAGACTTGGTGTTCTTCAATGCCGACGGGATGGAACTCGCGCGGCACGATGTGGGAAATAGCACATGGGCAGTGGCCATGACGCCCGATTGGTCCCGAACCGTCGCGGGCTCCGACGATGAGAACCTCTATAATCTTCGACGGCACATCGCTCGTGCACAAGACCCACTTTCCGGGGTCCCAGCAGATTCGAGGCGTGGCGATCAGCCCCAATGGCCGGTATGTGGCCATGGGTGGCGGGCGAGTGACCGTGCTGGATCTTGATTCGACCAGTCCGCTCGACCCGATCTTCGTGGACCCAATCGAGGGGGAGCATCGGGCGCTGGATATTTCGACAAACGGTCGGTACCTGGCGTACGGCGGACAAGTTCGACCTCCGGGCGTTTCTCCCATCACCATCATTGGCATCTACGATTTGCTGAAACGGCACCTGCTGCAGTTCGACTACATACCGTGCAGCAACCCCTGCGACAACGGGGAGCTCCGGACGCTGTCGATTTCTGGTGACGGCAGCCGCATCATCGCGGGCGATTGGGCGGAGCGGCTCCACTATTTCGTGCGCAATCACGCAACGGGGCGGTGGGACCGCGTTCAGACGCTCCCCGCCGGCAGCCGCGTGTACGCGACGGCGATGAACGCGGCGGGCACGTTGGCCGTGGTGGGCACACAGGGCAACGGCGTCCGCTTGTACGGGCTGAGCCGCACTGGTCTCACGCTCCGCTGGGAGCGGCCCGACCCGCTGGGTCCACCTCCCGCCCCGGAGGCCGCGATGGATGGTGGCCAGCGCCAAGTGTCGATCACGCCGGATGGGAGCTATGTCAGCGCGGGCACGCGCGGTGGCGGCGGCGGCGGCGGGCAGATCATGGTGTACGACCGTCATGGCAATTTCGTGGATGCGAAAAGGAGCGTGGCTGTGCCGGTTGGCGACGTGTTTCTCGGTCCGAACGGCGCGTTCCCTGAGGTCTGGTTCACACGTTTCTCGGAGGCGGGGCGCCACGGAGTGTTTGCGAGCTGGAGCGGGGAGGTTTACTTCCTCAAGGCGCAGTAATACGCCAGGCGCCGGTCCTCGCGGGCCATCATGCTGCCCTTTTCCGCAATCTTGTAGGCCGGCGCGTTCGTGTTGCCCGAGGTGATCCTCGGCATGATCGAAGCGTCGATGACCCGGGTGCCGACCGGGTGAAAGATCGTCGTGCCGCCTTGTGTGCGACAATGCACCAAGCCTTTCGGAACGGAGCGCGACGCGTGCGAGGACGTTCAGCCGGCCAGACACCTATTTACAGTAACGAAGCATCGTCGTCGCAAGGCGCGGGCTTTCACTCGGCGGTTTGAGGCTGAGCTTCGTTACTCCTCCATGAAGTTCGTTACTCCTCCATGAAGATCGTCATTGCCGGCGGCACCGGATTCCTCGGACGGCCCTTGGCCGACACCCTCGCCGCCGATGGCCACGAGATTGTCATCCTCACCCGCACCCCGGGCCCCGATCCCGGCCCTCGCACGCGAAGGGTCCCCTGGACGCCCGACGGATCCACCGGCGCATTCGCGCGCGAGATCGACGGGGCGGGCGCCGTGGTAAATCTGGCCGGCGAGTCGATTGCCGGCACACGCTGGTCCGCCGCGCAGAAAAGAAAGATTCTCGACAGCCGCGTCAACGCCACACGCAGCCTCACCGAAGCCATCAACGGCGCGGCACATCCCCCCGCCGTCTTCATCAGCGCGTCGGCCGTCGGGTACTACGGACCGCGCGGCGACGAGATCGTCACCGAAGACACCCCGCCCGGATCCGATTTCCTCGCCAAGGTCTGCGTGCAGTGGGAAGCGGAGGCGCACCACGCCCGGTCGCCACGCACGCGCGTCACCTGCGTCCGCACCGGCCTCGTCATCGAGAAGGACGGCGGCGCGCTGCCGCCGATGCTGATGCCGTTCAAGCTGTTCGCCGGCGGCCCGGTCGGCTCGGGCCGGCAGTATTGGCCGTGGATTCATCGTGATGACTGGGTCGGCCTCGTCCGCTGGGCGATTGGCCAGGCCGCCGCGGCCGGTCCGCTCAACGCGACCGCGCCCACGCCCGTGACCAACGCCGAGTTCGCGCGCGCGCTTGGCCGCGCGTTGCGCCGGCCGGCGTTCACGCCCGCTCCGGCGCCTGTGCTGCGGCTGCTACTGGGTGAGATGGCCGACGCGTTGGTGCTCTCGGGCCAACGCGCCATTCCGGCGAAAGCCCGGCAACAGGGATATGCCTTCCGCTACGAACGCGTGGATGACGCGTTGCGCGCGATCTTTGCCGGCCCGCGTGCAGGGTCAGCGGCCTCCAACCGATGACGATCGTCAGTAGGCCGCGAGTGTTCTGAGCGCGCCGGCGATCGTGTCCGCATCGGGCAGGTTCGCCGCTTCGAGAATGTGCGAAAACGGCGGGTGCGTGTCGGGATAGGTCACCCGCATCACCGGGGCATCGAGCCGATCGAATCGCTCTTCCATCAGAACCGCAGAAATCTCGGCGCCAATGCCCAGCGTTTTCACGTCTTCATGAACGATGAGCGCGCGGCTCGTCTTCTCGACCGAGGCGAAGATGGCCGCTCGATCGAACGGCAGCAGCGTCCTGAGATCGATCACTTCGACCTCGACGCCCTCCTTCGCGAGCCGATCGGCCGCTTCGAGCGATGGCCCGACCATCGCGCCGTAGGTGAGCAGCGTGACGTCGTCGCCTTCGCGCCGCGTCGCCGCGACCCCAAGCGGCACCATCTCGTCGCCCTCCGGCACCGGCCCCTTTGCGCGCCGGTACAGGTACTAGTGCTCGAAATAGATCACCGGGTTGTCGTCGCGAATCGCCGCCTTGAGCAACCCCTTCGCATCGTAGGCCGTGGACGGCGCCACGACCTTCAGTCCCGGCCGATGCACGAACCACGCTTCCGGATTCTGGGAATGGTACAGCCCGCCGCCCACGTTGCCGCCGCTCGGCGCGCGGATGACAATCGGCACCGACGCGCGGCCGCCATACCGATAGCGCAGCGTCGCCGCCTGATTCACAATCTGGTCGAACGCGCACGAAATGAAGTCGGCGAACTGCATCTCCGCAATCGGCCGGTAGCCGCGCAGCGACGCGCCGATGCTGATGCCGACGATGGCCGATTCCGAGATGGGCGTGTCGACAACGCGCATGTCGCCGA
>ORJL010187644.1_pt1 | contig 13146 bp, 10 predicted proteins | sample 1779941 | NCBI WGS metagenome assembly ORJL01 (sample SAMEA104232317, study PRJEB22302) | groundwater metagenome | biome: forest; feature: aquifer; material: groundwater | place: USA | collected 2011-08-07 | depth 5.8 m
GAGAGAAAGGCCACCCAAAATCGACCAAACAAACGACTTCCGAATCATCTTGCTTCTCCCCAAAATTTCCCCTGCCGGCGACCCGACACGCCTCCGAGAACTTCTTCGATCCTCGACCTCGGCTCGACCACCCACGGACGTGGTCCCGTTTCGGGCCTCCGCACTGTTCTCGCTATTTTCCTAGAATCTACGCAACGACGCAAGCCCAATTCCACATTGGGGCAAGGAAGCTCATCAACCCAACTCACCGAGGGGCGATAATGGCAAGAGCGGAGGAGCCGGCGGGTGGGTGCCCCATCCTCGATGGGTGCCCCATTCTCGCTCCAGCGAGGGTGGGGGACGAATCGATGCGGACGGGCGACCCAACCTGCGGATCGGCGATTCACATCGAGGAATGCGAACCGGGGCGGGCGACGTTGGTACCTGCGGCACCGCTCCAACCACGCGCTAGCGCTTGTGGCTCGTAAGCGGGCGGCACGTCGATCGACCGTGGACCGGCGACTGCTTTCGGGTCGGGTGGCATGTCCGCCCCTAGGGCGGACATGTCTTCAAACGCCGCGTCTTGCGTGGAGGGAACCCCGTCCACCTCATCGAGAGACGCGGGACGGTACGAACCGGTCATGGTGACCCACAGCCCCGGCATCGCGCAGAGCAGGTTGATGAGCCGGATCATCAGGGCCATGCAGACGATCTGCGACGGTCCGGCGAAGGCGGCGAAGAAATAGCGATAGGCGAGTTCGACGGTGCCAAGCCCCTGCGGCGGTCCGGGGAGCGCTTGGACCACGGCCCCGACGTAGAACGAGGCGAAGAACTCGCCGACCTGGGCGAGACCCGCGTCGAAGGAAAGGGCGAGCGCAACGAGGAAATAGCCCGTCAGCGCTTGCAGTTGCAGCAGGATGGTGAGAAGGATGGCGACGACGATGGTCGGCTTGTGCGCGAGCAGCGTACGGGCCGCTCGATCCAGGCGGTGCAGTTGCAGAAGCACCGGATGCTTCGTGCGCCGCTCCATTCCCGCGATCACCCCTTGACCCCACGGAGAAACATAGACCAGCACGATCGCCACGCCGATTCCCAGCATGGTCAGCATGTACGGTCGAAGCGACGCGATCACGCTGTCGTTCGGGCTCATATACGTGATGAGCGTGGCGATGGCGATGAGTGTGCCCAATCCGATTGCACGATCCAAAACGACGGTGGCGACGGCCTCGGTCTTTCGGTCCGGCGTGTGCAGCGAGACGAAGTAGGCCTTGAACACGTCGCCCGCGTTGGAGCCGAGCGGCGTGGCGAAGTTCAGAAAGTTCCCGGCGAATGCCATCTTGAGGCACTCGCCAAGACTGAGCTTGATGCTCTGTACACGGAGCAAGACGCGGAAGCGGGCGGCGAGGGGCAGGACGACCGGCAACTGCACGAGGACCGCAGCCAGCAGCAGCGGTTTGTGCGTGCGTGTCCAGGTCGACCGGACACCGTAGGTGATTCGCGGCGAACCGTCCGCATCCGTCGCGATTTCGGCGCGGTTCAGAGTTCGTTCGTCGCCGACCGATGGAGTGACCCGAATCTCATCCCCGACGGAGTCAGCCATGCCGACCAAGTCCGATCCGTCGAGAAGTTCGACGCGGTCGCTCCAGGTCACGCCGCGCGCCACGAATCCGATCGCCGCGACGCAGATCGCGATGCGCACGATGTGCAGGATGGTTTTCTTCGCGCTCGCCGGCATTGAAAGACGTCCACCCAGGCGCAGTCTCGACATAGGGTCCAAAGCATTGTACGTCGGCAGCCGCAGGCTGCGGCATGAGGATTATCGGTTGCTGGGCGGCGAATCCTGCGTTGGCGACGTGCCTCCGCGAGTTTGCAGGCTCGGATCCGTCCGGCGAATGGAATCGCGCCAGCGAGTTTCCAGTTCTTCCAGCGACAGCCCGTCAAAGTTCGCACCGAGCGCCTCCGGCAGCGATCGACCGTCCTTCAAGCCGCGAATGAACCCCGCGAAGCGCTCGCGTCCCAAATTCAGAAGGTACTCGACGACGCTGTGAGCCAGCGCGTATTGCTCCACCGCGATCGGACCCGCGTCACGCAAGAAATCGGCGATCGGCCAATCGTAGCGAACATACGGTCGAGCCAGCAGCGCGGCGCTCTCGGCGTTGTTGCAACGCTCGCCGAGCACGCGCTCGGCCATGACGTTCGCGAACCCTTCATTCACCCAATGCGGGATCAGTCGGGTTGAGTAGAGTCGGTGGAGAAACGCGTGCGTGCCCTCATGCACCAGCGTGCTCGCGAAGCGGTCGAGGTCTTCCGGCGTGTTGCCTTGTCGAATGAGCACGACGTGTACATGTCCGCTCTTCTCAATCGAGCGGGTGTATCCCACCGCGTTGTCGCCGGAATAGCCGTCGAAGTGACGGGCGAACTTCCGGAACCCGGCTTTGTTTCTCCAGCAGAACAGCGGACACTTCGCCAGGAACACGTTCGCGGTCGGATCGAGGCCGAACTGTTCACGGAGCGCCGCATACATCGCCTCCGACCATTCCGCCAATCGTGGTCGATCCCGCTTGTCCCAATCGGTCCAGATCAGAAAGTGCTCCGTTTCGACGAGGACTACGTCCTTGCCGTGGACTTCCTGCACCTTCGCGCCGAACGTGCGATAGGCTTCCATCACCTTCGCGCGGGTTTCCTCCGACGACACCGATGGGCTCGCTTCGTCCACGGTCGGAAGGGACAGCGCGATGGCGTGAGTTCCGTCGACCGGCGCCGGTTGCTCGCTTTCCCCCCGTTCGGGATTCTGCGAGATGCGGTCAGCCGCGTCGTCCGCGGAATCGGATATTCGTGCTGACGCATCGTTGAACGGTTCGTGCGTCGAGGCCTTGAGGTTCGCCTTCCGCTCGCGGAATTCGTCAAACGCGCGGCGGATCTTCTGTTCAAACGAGCGATCGAGTCGTTTCGCGCGGGCGAATTCATCAGCCGCGAGATCGTTGCGTCCGACGCGCAGCGCGAAACGCCCGATGTCGAAGAAGTCCTGCGCGGACAGTTTCTCCTCGCCACCCCGTTCGAGCACGAGAATCTTCCGCGATGCGACGTAGGCTTTGCCCGGTTCGATCTCGTTCCACGCGAACACATACGGCGTCTTGTCGCGGACAATGACGAGGCCGTGCTCGTCGTGTTCGACAACAAGTCCGCTGATCGCTCCGCCCGATCGAAGTTTGAGTTCGACGGAGACCGTGTTCGTCTGGGCGAAAGTGGTCGGCGCGAGGATCGACCCATCCATGAACAGCAAGAGCAGAATCAAGTCGCGACGCGATCGCATCATTCGTATCGCAGTGCGTTGATGGGATCGAGCGTGCTCGCTCGCCACGCGGGGTAGAAGCCGAAGAACACGCCCACGCATGTGGCGAACGCAATGGCGACGGCGGCCATCCAGTAGGAGACGACCGCGTCCCACGCATACTTCGCCGACAGAAACTCCGCCGCTCCCCAACCAAGCGCAAAACCGAACAGCCCGCCCATTCCGCAAAGCACGATCGCTTCGCACAAAAATTGCCCGAGGATGTGTCGCGGGTCCGCGCCGATCGCCATACGCAGTCCGATCTCCCGCGTGCGCTCCGTGACCGAGACCAACATGATGTTCATGATCCCCACGCCGCCCACCAGGAGCGAGATCGAGGCGATCGCCGTGAGCAGGGCGTTGAACGTCCGCGTCGCTTCCGCATTGGCCAACATGGTGAGCGAGCGATCGAAGATGCGGAAATCGTCGTCTTCGTCATCCGCAAGACGGTGGCGCTGTCGCAACAGATCGCGGATTTCCTGTTTGGCGACGGCCATCGTTTCCCCGTGTTTGGCGGCGGCCATCATCGTGCCCGACGCCTCCCGACCCGCGAGGTAGCGCTCGAACGACGTGAAGGGGACGAGCACCATGTCGTCGTTGTCGCGTCCGTCACTGCCCACGCCCTTGGATTCCAAGAGCCCGATCACGTCGAACGCGACGCGATTGATCCGCACCGTCTGACCAACCGGGTTCATCGTGCCGAACAGTTCCTTCGAGACCGTCGCGCCGATGCAACAGACCTTGTTCAACATCCGCATGTCGTCGGCCCCGAACGGGCGACCTTCGCTCGTCGGCCAACGTCGCACATCGAAGTACGCCGGGCGCGTGCCCACGACGTTTGTCTGATAGTTCCCGTAGCCCGAAGCGACTTGAAAGGAGATCCGGTTCACCGGCGTGGCCGCACGCACCGAGGAACACTCTCGCTCGATCGCGTCGGCGTCGTCGCGCGTGAGCGTCGGCGGAATCCCCTGTTGCCGTCGAGCGCCGCCGCGCTGCACGCCCCAATAGGCAACCATGATCCAGTCGTCGCCCAGCGTGGCGATCTCCTTCTCGACGCGACGTTTCGCCCCCTCGCCCACCGCGACCATCGTAATCACGGCCGCAATGCCGATGACAATGCCCAACACGGACAGGGCCGTGCGAACCTTGTTCTTCCCAAGGCTGCGAGATGATTCAGCGAATACGATGAGCGGGTTCATGGTCTGCGTCGCGTCAGGAACTGCGCGTCAACAAGAGTTACAATTCGTTGGAAAGGAGGGAAGCTTTCCACGCGAAGGGAATCGCCGCCGTCCACCCTTTCCGTGCCCAAATCCCAACATCCTTCGTGTCCTTCGTGTCCTTCGTGGTTATTATTTCACCACGAAGGACACGAAGATCACGAAGCGAGTTGCTGACTTTATTTCCCCGCAACTCCTAAGCGGCGGTTACAACACTGTCTGGGACCGGAACCGTGTGGGACCGACTTTCCAGTCGGTCTGCTCGACAACCTCCACGAGATCACAGAATCCGAATCCCGTGGCGGAGGATCTCCTCCGCGAAGCTCCCGGGCGCGGCGTGTTCGAACGAGGCGGTCGAGAAGATATGAGGTTCGATGTCGAAACCCACTTCCTTCTGTACCCCAACGATCACCTTGGCACGACGAAAGCAATCCCACGTTTCCGCTGCGTCCATGAACGCCGCTACGTCAATGTCGCTCCAGCGATCGGACGTTCCCGCAACGTGCGAACCGAACAGGTATGCGGCGCGTACACCGGATATCCGTGCCAACGCCTCGACAGCGGCGAGCGCTCGTTTCGTCACGCGATCATCAATAGCAACCATTTGGTGATCCGTTCCGTGGACGCTAAGGCGTCCGCAGCCCTTGCCCGGGTCGTCGCCCGTGTCAGATCCTCGTTTTCTTCCGGGTAGCGACTCTGCTTGTAGTATACGGATAACTCCGCAATGAAATCCAATTCTCCGGGCTCCGGAACAACGCCGGCAGCCTCGGCCAAGCGCGGCAAGTTGTGGATCCTCGGAGGCAACGTTTCCGTGTTCTGAATGATCAGAGCTTTCAACGCCTTCTCGATCGCCTGCTGACAGCAGAACACAACGTAGAAATATCGCCCGGAATCGAGCATGGCTCGCGCCGTTTCCAGGTCGTAAACAGGCTTCGCAACCCATTGTTGTAGGATGGGGTTCTGTGACTGCATGGACGCATTCTACCGCAAGAGGATGGTCTTGTGGAGGAAACGGGCTCGAACAATTGTGGCACCGGTCTGCAACCCGTGCGAAAACGGGTTGAAAACCCGTGCCACACGTTTCTCAACAACTTCCTACGCCGCCCGGGCCGGGATCTCGTCGATCACGATCAATCCGTCTCGGAACCCCACATGTCGTCGCGCGTGCGCCGCGATATCCGCTTCGTGCGTGACCAGCACAATCGTGAGACCGTCCTCTCGATTTAGCTGCTCGAACAGGCGCATGATTTCCAGACTCGTCTTCGAATCCAGATTCCCCGTCGGTTCATCCGCGAGCACCATCGCCGGTCGCGTCACGAGCGCTCGAGCGATCGCCACTCGCTGCTGCTGCCCGCCGGAAAGCTGATTCGTGTAATGTCGCAACCGATCGCCGAGTCCGACGCGATCGAGCATCTCGCTCGCACGCCGCCGACGCTCGGCTTTGTGAACGCCCTGATAGATCAGCGGCAGTGCCACGTTGTCCACGATCGTCGTGCGTGAGAGGAGATTGAAACTCTGGAACACGAACCCGATGCGTTGATTGCGAAGTCGGGCCAGTTCCCGTTTGGAAAGTTCCTGCACCGGGCGACCCTCGAATCGATAGACGCCGGAAGACATTCGATCCAGACAGCCGAGCAAGTGCATGAACGTGGACTTGCCCGATCCGCTCGGACCGGTGACGGCCACGTATTCCCCCGCGGAAATCTCCAACGAGACGCCGCGAACCGCCGGGATCTGAATCTCCCCGACGTGATAGATTTTCCACGCCTCGCGAATGTCGATGAGTGCGTCGCTCATCCCGCGAACCTCGGTCCGCGAGCCGGAACACCCGTCGGTCGCACCCCGCCGATCTGCTCGATCACCACGTTGTCGCCCTCGCGCAGCTCCCCCGAGCGGATTTCCGTGAACACGCCGTCCGTCAAACCAGGTTCGATCGGCGCCTCCGCCGGAACGCCGTCCTGCAAACGGAACACGCGCGGACGCATCGGCCTCGCCTTGCCCGGACGCATCCAATCCGATCCTTCCGCTTGCGCGCTGGGGTTGAAGCGCATGGCCGCGTTCGGGACGAGCAGCACGTTCTCCGCCCGCGCCACCTCGAAGGAGATCGTCGCGGTCATCCCCGGGCGAAGCGCGAGATCGGCGTTGTCCACGTCGATCAGCGTCGTGTAGGTAACGACGTTGTCGACGATCGTCTCCGCGAACCGCACCTGCGAAACCACGCCGCGGAACCGCCGGTCCGGATACGCGTCGACGCGAAACTCCGCCACGCCGCCCTCATGCACCTTCCCGATATCCGTCTCGCTCACCGCCGCGTTCACCTGCATCTTGGCGAGGTCGTTGGCGATCGTGAAGAGAATCGGCGCTTGCAGCGACGCCGCGACCGTCTGTCCCGCGTCGATGTTCCGCGAAATCACCACACCCGCGATCGGCGATCGGATCACCGTGCGATCCAGATCGACCGCCGCGAGTCGCGCATCCGCTTCCGCCCGCTCGACCTCGGCCTCGGCCGCATGCAGCGATCCCGTCGCCTGCTGTTCCGCGATACGCGATTCTTGCACCTCAAGGTCCGTCGCCGCGTCCCGACCGAAGTTCGACTCGGCGTGTTTCCGCTTGAGCGTCGCGTCGGCGAGCATGGCCTGCGATGCTTCGACGCGGGCCCGCGCCGCCTTCGCCGCCGCGCGACGCTGATCCAGCGTGGCCTTGAAGCGGTCCTGGTCCAACTCCGCGAGAACGAAGCCCTCATCCACTCGCTGATTAAAATCCGCGTACCAACGTATGACCGTTCCGCTGACCTGCGTTCCAACGAGGACGTTGATGAGCGGTTGAAGGTTCCCCGTGGCGGTGACGGTTGATATCACCGTGCTCCGAGAAACGGGAGCGGTCTTGTACTTCACGTCGGGTTTGCGATCGGTCCAATTCCGAAGTCCGACGTATCCGCCAACGCCCGCCAGTCCGAGGATCAGTGGAATTGAGACCAGCTTCACCAACGCATTGCTCCAGCCCGCCAGAAAGCGTCGGCGGGTTCACGTCTAACCACTCGCACTTGTTGCATTATACGTGACCGTCTCGTTCTCGGTCCATCGCAGAGGTACGAGCCACAAGCGCTAGCGAGCGCCCCGCAAGCGGTTCGATCCGGACGAGCCACAAGCGCGAGCGTGTGGTTGGAGTGTGCCAAGTGATGTTGTGGCGGGTGGTCGAATGGTCGGGTGGCATCGCCAAGCGCAGCGCCGCCATGCGGGCGCTCGACTCCGCCCAGCTTGGGCATGCCAATCAGTCGAGAAAGCGAATCAACACATCGCCGCGTAGAACATGAGCGCGAAGAACCCGATCTTCAACTTCCGTTCGAATCGAACGTAGATCTGCGTGAACATTCCCATCCCCTCCGAGTTTCCGGTCCCTCCTGAGGAACCGCGTTTCAAGGCGAACGCCTGGAAGGGAAAGGGCATACGCCGGGCCATTTCGCCGAACAACGGCCTCCAGCGGAGACGTTCAGAAAGAACGCTGCCGGCACCTCCCGCCGCCGTGTGATTTTCGGACCGAGAACACAGCGAAAGTCTACCGTCGGTGAGGTCATCGTCGCGAAAGGGAGGCGCTACAGCGTCGGGATCACCGAGCGAACCGGTGAGCGGACGGTCAACGCTTCCCCATCCGTGGCGGAGCAGCGAAACGAGAACGAGGGGCCGATGTCCGTCGCGTCCACGATGAAACGCGCCGTACCACGGCGGGCATCGACGCTCAATCGGTCCATCGGCTCAAACGAGTACGTCAGAGTCCCATCCGGAGTCGGCGACACTGCGCAGGTCAGAACCACCTCCTCGCCCAACCCGGGCGAAGGATTCGAGACGTTCAATTGGGCGGTGATCGGTGTCGGCGAACCACCGCCGCCCGAGCCGCCGCCTCCCGACCCCCCGTCGCCATTCGATCCTGATCCGTCACCAGGGAGCACGGGAGTCCCAAGACATCCCGCCAGCACAAACCAGCTCGCGACACCCAGCGCCGTTTGGGCCGGCCGCGGGATGCGTCGAACGGAGGTGCGGAGATCACGTGCCATCGCGGCATATCCTACCACGCCGCGAAGCCGACAACACGGGCCAAGCGACTTCCACCTCCGGTGACGACTGGATCGACCGACTGTTTCCGCCCGGGCGGCGTCGATTGCGTGCGAACGGCTTTCGTCACCATCAGCCGATTTCGCCCACTTCTCGGACCGCGGGGTCTAAACCGGTCCGTTTGCTGGTGCCGATAACCAAAGGGAGTACGATCGGAAATTGCCAGGTCGGCCCGTCTTGACATCGGTGCCGCCCGGGAAAGAGAAACATGGCAACCCAAGGACGGGAGAATCTCCCTGCGCGCCGCGCGGAACAGCTGGGGTCGCGGTCCGTCCGCGTATCAGCATATACACTTCTTTTATTAATTTGTAGCTGTAATTCAGTCCGCAACGGCTGGCTCGATCCCACCATCCTCGGGAAATTCGATCGTAGCGGAACGATGGAAATCCGCGCCTCGCTTTCCCTCGAGGATACGCCCAGCGGCATCCCCGGCGCGTCGTTCCCGAACTCGCGGGACCGCGAGTTGTACGTCGAGGAGGCCCGGATTTCGCCGGGCGACACGCTGTCGATCGAGGTGTACGAACTTCGAGAAAGACAACAGCCGTTTCAGGCACAGATGCAGGTTTCGAGCACGGGGTACGTGAACCTGCCGGTCATCGGGCGGATCGAGGCCAACGGGCGGACCGCGACCGATTTCGAGGCCGACATCGTCGCTGCGCTGAAAACGGGCGGGATCCTCCTCCAACCTCAGGTCACGGTGAACCCGATCTATCTGAACCGAGGAACGTATTCGATCTTTGGGATCGGCGTCAGCGCGGCCGAGAACGCACCGCTGCGTGCGGGAACTTTCCCGATTCGCCGCCCCGACATGCGGATGCTCGAAGCGATCAATCTGGTCGGCGGGCTCAACGAGTTCGTCACGGACGTTTACGTGTTCCGAACGTGGGAGTCGCCCGAGCAGCGTCTCGTCGCACCGCCCGTGATCGGAGCGGGTGCCGAGCGACGTACGAATGGAATGTCTGAAGCGAACGCTGCGCTTGGGAAGCAGATTCTAGGAACGCCCGCCGCGTCGCGCCCGCTCGACGCCCGCTTCAACGGCGAACCCGCGTCGGTCGTCCCTGAAAAGAACGAAGCAACGACGGTTCGGCGTGATCCGGACGCGGAGATCCTTGATGTGGTTGAGAGACGCGACCCGTTGCCGAGGTCGCGGGCCGATGATGCGATCGGGCGTTCCCAGCGCGACGCCGAGTTGGTCCCGGAAGCGCCCGGCGCCTACATCTTCGCCAACGGTGAATGGGTGCGGAACCCTGCGTACCAGAAGGCTGAGATCGCCCCGGACGCGGACCGAGAACCGATGACTTTCGACTCCCCGTCGCCGGCGGTGAATTGGTCGCGCGTCGCGGGGGAGAATAATTACCGAATCCTGGTGATTCCGGCTGAGTCGCTTCGCGCCGGCGATCCGGATGCCAACGTGTACATTCGCCCCGGCGACGTGGTTCGCATCGTCAGCGGCGAGATCGGCGTGTACTACGTGATGGGTCAGGTCGGGCGCGTCGGACCGTTCGCGTTCAACGCCGAGTCGGTCACGCTCAAGAGCGCCATCGCATCGGCGGGGGGAATCTCGGCACTCGGTTGGCCGGATCGATGTACGATCTATCGTCGATTGGGTCAGCGCGAGCAGATGATCCAGGTGAACGTGGACCGCATCTTCGCGGGGCTTGATCCCGACTTCCAGATCCGGCGGGGGGATATCATCAATGTCGGAACGCATCCGTTCGCGCCGTTCTTGGAACGCATTCGTGCGTGGACGTTGCCGAATCCGATCAACAACGTCGGTTACAGTTTCACCTACGCGCGGAATTACGCGGACATCGATTCCTTCTCGGTTCGAGCGAATCCGCACAATCGGCCGGACTTGTTTCCGAATCTGTTGCCATAGGAGTGTGTGTTGACCGACGCATCGTCCCTTCCCACTCCGGGTTCCCCGTCTTGGCGCCAATTCGCACCGCCGACGGTCTTGGTGCGCCTATTCGTCTTGATCGCGCTCTTGGCCTTTGTGTATGAGAACGTGCTGAGAAACCAGCTCGTCGATCGGTGGATGAGCGACGGAAACTGGTCGCATGGAATGCTGATTCCCCTGTTGAGCGTCTACTTTCTCTCGCAGCGGCGCGAGGAATTGTCGTCCACCGTATGGCGACCCAATTTTTGGGGCGCCGTCATCCTTGCGTGTTCCTTGTTTGTATTCTTCTTCAGCGCCTGGCGGTTGCGAATGGCCTATCCCCAGGCCGTCTCGATTGTGGGGTCCATCTTTGGATTGGTGCTCCTCTTCGGCGGGTGGGGCGTGATGCGCGTCGCGTGGTTTCCCATTCTGTTTCTTCTCCTGGCCATTCCATTGCCCGATCGACTCTATGTGGAACTGACCATGCCCCTCCGCCGTTGGGCGTCGTCCGCGGCGGCCATGCTCCTTCCGATCCTCGCTCCGGGTCTTCACGCACAGGCGCAGGCCGTCGTCATCGACTATGTATTGCCCGGTCGTCCGCCGGGGACGCTCAATGTGGAAGAGGCGTGCAGCGGCATGCGTCTGCTTATGGCGTTCGTCACCCTGGGTGTCGGTATGGCCTACCTGGGAGAGCGGGCGTTCTGGCAACGGATCGTGATGGTCTTCGCCTGCATTCCGATCGCGCTGTTCTGCAACACGATCCGGGTGACCCTATCGGGACTCTTGCAGGTGTACGGGGATGCACATCCCGCGTGGTTGCAATCGTTGGGTATTGGCGAACTCCGAGACCTCTCCCACGGAACGCCGCACCAATTGCTCGGGATTGTGATGTTGGTGCTGGCATTGGGTCTTTTCTCTCTACTGGGCTATGTACTCGGCCACTTGTATGTCGAGGCGGGCGACGAAGGGCGATAGCTGACATATGGCGACAGTGACGGCCACAGTTCAAGACCGCTCGACCGGCGCTCGACCGCCGAGCGGTTCCGATGCGGCCGCGGTCATCACCGCGGCCGAGTTGTGGTCCATGCTGCGCCGCCGGATGGTTCTCTGCTTTTTCCTGTTCGTTCTATTCTCCGGGCTTGGCGTCGGCGGATTTCTCGTGTGGTGGGTGTATTTCCCCGGCTATCAGAGCGAATCATTGATCGAGTGCATCTCGAACATTCCCGAAACGGACCTGAGTTTGGCGGAACAGCAGCGACTGCGGCAGGATGAGCACGAACGGTTCGTCCGCACCCAGGCGCTCCTGGTCACCAGTCCAAAGATTCTCGGCGAGGCGCTGAAGATCACGGAGGTTCGTGAAACCAAATGGTACAAGGATGTGTTGCGGCGCAATCGAGAACCGTTGCTGGAGCTGAAGGAGCGGTTGGGGGCGGGACCGGTCCGAGGAACGAACTTTCTTCGCGTGGCGATGGAATGTCGGGACGCGGAGGACGCGGAGAAGATCGTGAACCAAGTCGTCGGATTGTGGTATCAGACCGCAAAGAAGACGACGGCGGAGGAATTCGCGTCGGACGCATTGGCCGCCGCGCAGAAGGAATTGGACGACACGGATCGTTCGCTCACCTTGGATCGTGAAAGGCTGAAGGCCATCGCCGAGCGTCTTCCGCCGGGCGCGGTGCAGAATCCGGGGAACAACGTAACGGCGCAGGAAGTTCGGCAGTACAGTGAACAGGTCTCGGTCTTGGAATTGGAGAGGTCGCAACTGGAGCAATACCGCGCTCTATACAACAATCCCGAAGCAATAGCCGTCACGGCCGAAGATCGGGCGATGGTGGAGCAGGATCCGCAGGTCGCGGAGCTGAATCGCGCCTTGTTCCTTGTGGAGCAGCAACGGGCCGCGGATTCCAAGGTGTTTGGACCGGGACACGGCGTGCTGAAAAATCTGGAAGGGCAGGCGGATGCGCTTCGCACCAAATTGGATCAGCTCCGATTGGAAAAGTTGCGCGAGCGCAAGGCGGACATCCGCGAGGCGGCGAACACCGCTTTCGAAAACGCCCGATACGCTCTCTTGCTCGCGCAAGACAAACTGCGCAAGGCCGAGGACGCGCTGACCGACCAGGACCGAATGCTGTTCGACTACCTCGAGCTGAACACCAAGATTGAAACAGCGGATGAGGGCCGGCTCAAGCTCAGCGACTTCGTGAAGAGCTTGACCCGCGTGAAGACGCAGCGCACCGCGATCAACGTGAACATCGCCCAACCCGCGATCCGAGCGCTCGAGCGGAACTCGCCGAGCAAGCTCCTCGCTCCGGCCAGCGTGTGCCTTGCCTTGGCACTGGCCGTGTCGCTGTCGATCGCATTGGAGTGGTTGGATAAGTCCGTGCGTACCGCTCAAGACGTGGTGCGCCACGTCGGGGTGGCCATGTTGGGAACGGTCCCGGATGCGGACGATGAGGAGACCGCGATTGAGCGCGTGGAAACGGCGCTGCGTGACTCGCCGCGCTCCATGACGGCGGAGGCGTTCCGCGTCATTCGCACGAATCTGCATTTCAGTTCGCCCGCCGACGCGCAGCGTACGATTCTCGTGACCAGTCCCGGCCCCGAGGACGGCAAGACGACGGTCGCGTGCAA
>ORJL011800836.1_pt1 | contig 13144 bp, 14 predicted proteins | sample 1779941 | NCBI WGS metagenome assembly ORJL01 (sample SAMEA104232317, study PRJEB22302) | groundwater metagenome | biome: forest; feature: aquifer; material: groundwater | place: USA | collected 2011-08-07 | depth 5.8 m
AAACGGCAATGGATACTGCAATAAGATATGCACTTCTCTCCACACCTCACGAACTTTTCGTTGTGCGACTGCAGTTTTTAATTGTTCACTTTCCGGCCGTTCTGGATGAAAATAAAGTGCGTACCCAATTGCTTCAAAAACCGGCAAAAGGAAACCAAAAAATCCACCCAAAAATTTTAGAGAAACCCAAAGCAAAAATTGTTGAATCATGAGTTGTGAAATCATGAAGTCCTCCGCTGCACTTGTGATTGTGTTTGTATCACCACACCACCTTTTATACCATGTACCGTTGAGGAGGTTCGCAGATCTTTCACCTTCCACATAAATAATCGCGCTCTGCTGCGGGCATTCGCATCTAACACAAATGTACGCGCTTGTTCTAAAAATTTCCGCTCAATTGTTTTCGCCATGCGAATATATAACGACGTATGCGCTAAATCGTCCAACTCAACTGCCAATCGATACCCATAATCCTGAAACTCGCGGCTAATATGGCCGCCCTTGTCATCAACCGCGTATGTTTGTAACACAGTACCTATTGACTTCATACTTCACGCCTCACCATGTTTAAACTGAGCAACATTCCAACTCCACCCAACATAAACACACCAATCCATTGCAGTGGTAATGCAAACATTCCTATAATAACCAACCAAAATATCATACCAACAATTGATAACAACATCTCCCGAAATACATAGAAATGAAACACTTGTCGACCACGCGACTCGAGGACTAACCCCAAATCATACATCGGCGTATAGACATTAATCGCAAGACTATCAAGAAGATCAACAATGATGAGATTCCAGAGATTTTGGACAAAAAGACGGAACATCCATAAAAGACTTAGCAGTCCTCCGGTGAAAAAAAACACTCCTCGACCCCTATGTTTGCCAAGATACCACCCCATAAAATACGCTATAATGAGTGAGGAAAACAACACTACAGAATACACATATCCCACTCGCTGTACGGTCCCTAAGAAAATAAAAATATAAACCGACCAAAGGCCAATCGCACAATCGTCGAGATATTTTCCAAACAGCGCGATCAAAATGCGATGTTTTTTTTGATTGCGCAGCCAAGCGATAAACTCGCGAAAAGAAACGCTGAATGCAATCTTCACTTCATCCACCGCAAGCAGACATATCGAACTTGCCAACATCAACAAAATCCCTATCGCATACGAAACTTGGAATCCGAACACTCCAATCACAATACCTCCAAACATCGGCAAACCGGCACTAACCAATCTATTGAGAAAATCGATCGCACCAACTTCTTGTCCAAGCAATGTAAAGTCTGCCCTTACAGCAAACTGGGTGTGGTACGGCACCCAATATAGAATAATTGGCAGTGCTGCAAACACCGTTGCTGGCAACAGGAACCAAGCATTCTGCACAGAGAAGTAAAAGGACAAAAACATAAGAAGCGAGCAAAGGTTTCCAAGAATCATACTTTTTATTAATCCAATCCTTTTGACGAATCGCGCAAATGGCAATGCCAGAAGTAATGTACACATTCTATAGAGACAGAAATGTGCAGCTATAATCACGATTCCTCGAAGTAACCAAGGAAGCGGGAGTAAATATCGAGATAAAAACGGAATCTGCAACTCACTTCCCAACGTGAACAAAAAAATAGGAACAAATAATCCTACGGATACCTCAGCAGCACCTCTCAATAGATGCCCAATAAAAAGCCACCGTAAGCGTTTTGGAAACAACGGATAATGAAAGCTGATGCTATGGTGCAACAATCTTCGCATGAAGCTCCTCTGCAACCTTGGTGATCATTTGTTGAAATAGTGGCAATTCTTCCGCTGTAAATGGCTGAAGTACATACTCTTCACTTGGCATAGTTTTATCTCCATTTCGTCCATCCGTCCCTAACCGTACGTGCCAAAACAACGCCTCACCCAATGCTTGACGTATCGAGTTTACGCCGTTGTGCACCTTTGGCCCTTTATCGTATTGAATTTTGTATGAACCAACCGTGAGGTCGAGATCATCATAAAGTACGTAGAGCTCCTGGTATTGACCACCATATTTTACAAGCCCCTTCACCGCATCCCCACTTCTATTCATAAAGGTTTGTGGTTTCATGAACACAATACCTCGCTCTGCATCCACCGCAATCTCTGCTTGTAAGCTAGTATTATGTTTCCAACTCACACCTAAGGCTAGGGCAAGTTTGTCAACGAGGATAAACCCTGCATTATGCCGAGTAGCCGAATATTTTTTGCCGGGATTTCCTAAACCAACAACATAGATTTTCCCCATGGTAAAATCATACCATGTCTGGTATCTTTTTCTCGGTTATTATTCCAACACTTGACGAGGAAAAAACGCTCCCAAATCTCCTTCGTGATCTTTCGGAACAAACCTATCAGAACTTCGAAGTTCTCGTGGTAGATGGAAAATCCACGGATAAAACAAAAGAGGTTGCGCTAGAGTTTGGAAAATTGATTCCCAAATTTGCGTTCTTGGAATCTCATGAAAAGAATGTTGCAATCCAGCGAAATCTTGGTGCTAAACATGCACATGGTGAGTATCTCTTTTTCTTTGATGCTGATATTCGCTTTCCTCGTTATTATCTTGAGGGTAATCACTATAACATCATAAAAGATAATCCTGATGTGTGGACAAATGCTTTGGCTCCAGATAAAAAAAGCACCGAGGCAAAGCTTGTGATAAACGTACAAAATCTAGTCATTGAGGGTGGCGCTCAACTCGGCATTCCGTATGCAATCGGTGCTTCGCTGGGGTTAAGGAAAGAGACATTTAAAAAATTGAGTGGTTTTGATTCCGCCATTCATTTTGCTGAGGATACCGAGATTGTTCGTCGCGCAGTAAAAGAAAAATATCATTTTTCACTGTTTAAGGATCCACAATATGTTTTCTCAACGCGACGATATCGGAAAGAAGGAACACTGCGCTTGGTAGCCAAGCTCATTCCAGCATTTATTACTTCGTTGGTAACTTTTGAGTCCGAGGCGCCGAATATTACCAACATCTATCCAATGAATGGCGGATCCTATTATAAAAAAATGAAACGGCCCACAAAAACACTTCGCCAACTCAAGATTATTGAACAGGTAATCCTCCGCATGGCACGATCAAAGAAGACAACTACTCGAGCACTGTTGAAAGAATTTATTGGATATTTTACATCGAAAAAATAGGCAAGATTCTTATTTTGCTACAAGTCTATATACAGATCATCCGTTTATTCTACGGTCGCTCGCTCATTCGATGAAGTTCTTTGAGTGTGATGGCTTGTTCGGGATTTTTATCATCACGGATTTTTATGAGCCTTGGAAATCTTAATGCTTTTTCTGCCGAATGCGTTGGCGAGTTTGTAATCTCGTCTGCCGCTATCTCCACAACAAGTTTTGGTTTCACCCAAACATCCGGTTTTAATGGATCGGTCACTAGGTAACTTTGTGGTGGGAACTGAATCGCAAGTTTTGTGCAACGCTCCAACATTTCCTTCCATAACTCATCGCTTAGGCCTGTGCCGATTTTTGCCACCGTTCTATATGTGTCCGATGCGCTGTCATACACACCAACCAAAAACGCGCCAATCCCAAACTTTGTGCGTTTTCCTTGGCCCACATAATAGCCCATCACCACACAGTCAATAGTATCCAACAATTTTCCACTCGTTCCCTCCTCTTCCTTAAACTTCACCCAACTCCACCCACGACGCCCAGGCTGATATTCACTTGCATACTGTTTTATGACTACACCCTCGAGTCCTTCACCGAGTTGTTTCGCATGATACTCGCGAAGGTCTGTAGGATTTTCAGTCACGATATATGGCGATAGCACAAATGCCCGGCCTGCATCGGTGAGTATTTTTTTGAGCTGTTCCTTTCGTTCATTCAGTGGAACATGGACAAGGTTCCTTCCATTGAGATACAACACATCGAACACAAAAAAGCGAAGTGGAATTTTTTGTGCAGCTTCATCAATGCCATGTTTGCGTTTGCGCGTGATAGTCAATTGAAACGGCAGTAATTTGTCTGTTTCTGGATCATACCCAACCGCCTCGGAGTCCAAAATAACCTCATTGGCTTTCATGGTGAATGCGGCTTCTTTGAGCTCCGGAAACATCCCGCTGGATTCTTCTAAGTTTCTCGTAAATGTGCGAACCTGCCAATCTTTTCCGTTTCTTTTGAAATGAATAAGCACGCGCGTGCCGTCATATTTTGGTTCAACAAATACTTTGCCCATTTTTTCGATCATTTCGTCTGCGGTTTTTAATCGCTGACATAAGGCCGGTGTAATTGGAATACCTAATTCAATCTCAAATTTAGCTAATGCCTTTTTGCCCTCGGTCAAAAATACAGTTGCTAATTTTCCGATGTTTGCCTTCACTTGGTACGCAAGCTCAAGATCTTTGCGCAACGATTTATCTCCTGTTGCAGCCCAAGAAAGCGAGTCCAAAATCGTCATGTCCGAAAACCCAAGCCGTAGTGTGCTTAACACAATTCGAACAATATATTTTGCGGTCTGTGCTGTGCTTTCCTGCAGTACCGATATAACTCCACGAACTTTGCGTTCTTGGCTCCCGCTTCCGAATTCTTTTGCGATGGCCAAAAGATCTTGATATACCGATGATATTGAGCGGGTATCGTGTTTTCTTCCAATCGTTTCAAAAAGTTTTTCTGCTGTATCTCCAAGGTCGCCTGAAGTTTTAAACGAGGCAAGCACTTTACTTATCCGTTCAATTTTGTTCTCATCTCCCAGAAGTCCCAATTGTACTGCCATCGGTTTTTTCTTTACTTTTGTCTCCACAAACTCTGCCAATGCGCGCATCATCATTTTTTCAGCAAAATTAAACTCGATGTTTTCGTACAACGGCCCCAAACGACCCAACAGCAACCAACACGCGGGCTCGATCTCATCTTTTTCTAGCGATTTGAAAAGGCTCGCAAGCAGGCGGGTCATTTCCAACCGCAGGGTTGTTTTTTCAATTTCGGCCAAAGTGAAACAAAAATCTTGAAAGGTCATGCTTTTGCTAGCTTAGCACGAGGGAAGTGATCTGGAAATAGGGTTAATTATGGCAGTTTACGTTTTGTAATCGATTGGTAAGGTTTGATCGGTATGCTACGAAAGTGTGGGCTCGCAAAGTGAGCGCAGTGAACCTGGCGAGTGACCTTGAGTCACCCGCTTCGGTAGTGGTCATCAACCGAGAATGATGTACCAGGGGGTTCGAATCCCCTCGGGTCCACCAACATTAAAGAGCTTAATTACTTTTTGTGGTTACAGCTATAGATTTCCAATTTAACAAAAAATTTAACTACCAAGTAGATAGAAAGCGCCACTAGGAGATGCCACATGACATGAGCGCCAACTATGGTAAGTGGGCACAACAAAAAATCAAAAGACCTAATGAAAATACCCCCCGTGTATAGCAAAATCGAAGGTATTAACCCTAGAACTATTTTTCCAAACTTTTTATACAAGAGAGTAAATAGAACTGCAAAAATTAAGAGATTCACCGAGTGATGAGTTGGAGCAGAAAGAAATAAATGTGGGAATCTAATGTTAATGAGAAGTTGAGCTATTATCAAACCTAAGGGTGCCAATAGTGCTAATAGCCCATTGTTAGTCAACCTATTTACAAGAAGAAACACCAAAAATGAGACAAATATATAAATTGGAAGTAAATCTCCAATTAGAGTGAACGGATTGTTAAAAAAATGATATATACTGCTTCCAAATCCGATGAGTAAAATAAAATATGGGAAGAGTAGTAAGGTTTTATTTTCTATTTCATATTCTTTTAACATCCTGAAAGATAGATATGCCACAATAAAAAAAGCAACGTTAGATAAAGTAGTTATTGGCTCAGAAATAAACAGCCAACTCTTTTCGCAATTGACTCCCAATGAGTATATTTGTAAATAAGATTGCCATAGATTCATCGTTTTTATGATAACTTGGTCTCTCGCCAAAGGCAATCAAAAACTAGCGAGGAGATAAAAAGAAATCGTTCACGCTGAAAATAAGCGAGGCCGAAGGCCGAACGTACAATAAAGTGCAGCAGCTGGTGCGGTCAAATACTACCGCCTTTAAAATGAGTTTGAATTTTTTCGAAAACGCTCATCAAAGCACGAAGTAGATTATGGACAATTTTTGAGTTATTTATTCAAAGTCCATCTTGATTTTTCTAGAAAAATTTGGTATAAATAATGCATCTCGGTTGATTACTTCGTTTGAAGTGGTACATCAGCAGAAACGCAGGACAAACCTGCGTTTTTTGTTTTATATTCTATATGTTTTTCATTGTTTCATGAGTTCTTAGGCGTTGCTTGGAATGGTTGCAAGCCTATGGAAAGCTTCCGGGACCCCAGAACGAGTGAAGCAGTGAAAAACTAGTCCACCAGCTTATACACCACACCCTTCGTCACACCCTCTTTCATAATAATTCCTTTTTCGATGAGATCTTTGATGTCGCGCAAAATCGTATCCGTAGAGACCATCGGCAATGCCTCATTGACTTCAGCCGTGGTGATCTGGCCTTGTCGTTGCAAAATTTCTAATAAAATAATTTGGCGTTCAGAGAGCGCAACTTGCGTTCCCAGTTTTTGTTTCAACTTTAAGTCCTGTGAAAGTTTCAACACTTGCTCTTTGACACGATCCAACTCAATCGCCAATCCATAGCTAAAATATTCCAACCAATAGGTCATGTTCTGCGTTTCGCTTTCCTGCACAGATAGAATCGCACGATAGTATTCCTGAATATCTTTGTCGAAATACTCCTCCAAACTAAAGAACCGTTTTACGTCATATCCTTCGGAGTACAAAACAAGCAGTGCAAGAGCTCGAGCAGTTCGCCCATTTCCATCAATGAACGGATGAATCCGCACAAGTTCGTAATGCACAATACCAGCGCGAATCACTGGATGAACGTCCTGCGCTTCTCTCGAATTCAACCAAGTAAAAAATTCCTGAATGAGAAACGGCACATCGATCGCCACCGGTGGGCGAAATGCCACCTCTCCGCTTTCAACACTGCGAACAATTACCTGCTGAGTGCGATACGAATTCGTAGATTGGGAAACTGGCAAAGGCTGCGAGAAAACAGAACTAGAAGCACCATCTCCTGGCCCAAGTTTATCCACCACCAGTTCGTGCAGTTTTTTTAACGTTTCTTCAGTAAACAACGCAAAGCCTCGACCATCCGCTGCATGTATGTCAATCCACTCCAACACTGAACGATAGTTAATGATTTCCTGAACATCTCGGTGCCTCGCATAAATACCGGCGTCTTGTGCGACCTGACCAGCTTCTTCATCTTGCCCAACATCGAGACGCATCAACTTTTCTGCTTGATCTTTGGTAACCTCATTGCCCTCTAAGTGGGTTCCGTGGTGAACCGAACGAACCGCAGCTTCTTCTCGAAAACGCGCCTCCCAAGCAGGGACAAGTGGCGCGTTGGTAATGATTTCTTTACACGCCTCAATGCGACCGATATACTTTAAGAGATTGTTTGATATGGAATAATTTGGTTTGTACATAGTCCAATTGAACGGGTAGGCCCGACCTACCCGTTAAATCTGGCCGAATTCTCGCACGAACTGCGGGAATAAGCAAGCGAAAAATAAACAGGTAAAAATTCGAAAGATTAACGCTTTCTCAACACGCTTTTCATCGTTTTTGGCAACTGCATAACAAGATCTGTGGAATTAAAAAACGAACCAACTGTTTTGTATAGCTCATCCCCAGCTTTCTTGTTAAGATAACTTCCAACGGCAGCAGAAACAAAGGCCTCGTTGGTACAGTACAGTGCTGCAATCAATCCAGCCAACACATCACCCGTCCCACCTTTGGTCATACCTTCGTTTCCACCGCTGATAAGCTCAACGCGTTGACCATCGGAAACAATGTCTGTGGGACCTTTTACGACAATAACCACGCCATGATATTTTAAACTTGCCTCGCGAACAACCTCAAGACTGTTTGCTTCCTCCCCAAAAACCCGCAAGAACTCCTGATGATGAGGGGTAATAATCATGGTCTCCAAAAGCAACTCCTTCTCAACCATCTGCAATGCTCCTGCATCAATGACCCATTTTTTGGTTGGATATTTCTTCAATAATTCATTCGTTGTCTCGGCAGTTTCCGTATCACGCGTCATACCGGGACCAATCAACACACAGTCCGCTTCATGCAAATATGTTTCAATCTCGCCACGCGGAACAACTACTCCATCCCAAAAACCTTTTTTCGCTTCACGAATGAGCTCGTTATTTTCCGGCACAGAAGAGTAAAACACCATGTCAACAATGCGAGAAGCAATGTCTAAACTCCAAGCGCTTGCAGCATGAAAAAGTTCGCTGCCACCAATGATGAGAAGTTTCCCATTCTCCCCTTTGTGTGATTTTGCATTAGGCAAATGAAGTTTATGTAAATAAGAATCGATGTTCATGGTGCTATTGTACTGCACGATCCAGGCATTACCCAACTACAATTTAATTACCTTAACATTTTTCGTCCACTTTCGATCAAGATCTGCTGTGGTTAAGATCGTTTGCTGTTTTTCTGCAAGATCGAGAGCAATATGCTGATGTTTCTCATCCAATTCAGATAAAATATCATCGAGCAACAAAATTGGCCGCACTCCCTTTTTTTCTTCCAGGTACTCCATCTCCTGAATCTTCAACCATAACACAGCCATGCGTTGTTCACCGCGTGAACCAAAAGTCCCAATGTCTTTTGCGTATGTATTTTTTGAAAAATTACCCTTTTTATCAGAGAGGGTTACCGCAAAATCATCCTTATGCGGACCAACTAAAGTATGTCCCGCAGCAACTTCCTCAATCGCATATTGATGCAGTCGCTTTCCCGAGATAAGAGAACTGTCATACAGTACTGTAAACTGCAAAGGGAAATCGGAAGTTGAGTTTATAGTCTCAACAAATGACCGGCGCATATTCGTTAATACAGAACCATGCTCAATCAATAACTGATCCCAAAATGGAAACGATGCGCGCGTTGTTTGACCATCGCGCAAAACATCCAACAGTGCATTTCTTCGCTTCAACGCTTTCTCGTATAACTCCAACGCGTGTCGATACTCCCACGATGCTTGCGATAGTACCGTGTTTAAAAATGCACGACGCAAACTTGGACCGTCGGTCATAAGATCAAGATCTTCCGGACGAAAGGCTACTGCTAGCAAATTGCCGATAAAATCTTTGCGCCGTTTAGAAACACCGTCTACAAGAAATTTTCTTTTTTGTACACGTTCGCCCTGAACCAAACCTGTTGTTACCATCACTTCGAGATTCGTTTGATTACCTTGAATATCTTCAACAACACCTTGCGCTCTCCCCAACTCGTGCTCCCATTGCACCATTTCTTCTATTCGACGCGCACGAAAACTTTCACCATTTGCAAGTAATGAAATTGCCTCCAAAATATTTGTCTTACCGCGAGCGTTCTCACCAATGATCACGGTAAAACCATTTTCGAATGGAAAAGTTTTTTTCGCGTAGTTGCGAAAATGGTGGAGCGAAAGCGAAGAAAGATACATCAAGTGATATTATGGCACAGATTTATAACAAAACTTTTTGGTAACGACCATAGGAATGGACGGCATTGTTAATACAGGCTGAACTCTATATTTTTCCCCATTGCTTGCGCCATAGAAATCAGTGTGTGTAATGTGGCATTTCTTGATCCGGATTCGACTTTGGTAATAGTCGTTCTTGGTATGTTTGAAAGAAACGATAACTTCTCTTGCGTAAACCCAAGTTCCTCTCTTTTCTTTTTGAGAGCAACAACAATCTTATAGTATTTTTTCTCTGCATCAATAAACTTGCGCTCACTATCCGTAGTACCTTTGCGTAACTCGGATAAAGTAATGGCATTCCTTTTTAATGTAGATGTGTTCATATACCCTCCTTAGTAATCAAGTAATCTTTTTCTGGCTTTCTCCAGCTCTTTTGTTGGTGTTTTTTGTGTTTTCTTTACAAAAGCACTTAAGACAATAATCATCTTTTCACTCTTATAAGCATAGATCGCTCTCCATTGCCCCTGATGTTTTACTCGTACTTCAAACAGATGTTCTTTCCCCGATAGTTTCTTTCCAAACGGATCTTCAAGCTTCCCGTCTTTTTCTAAAATTTCAAAGAAGGCTTGAAATTTGAGCTGAATTTGTCTAGTAAAGCTTGCCAATTCTCTTTGAGCTCGATGATCAATGAAAACTGTCTTCTTCATCTATGTATTGTGCCATAAATGACACATATGTCAATCATGTATTCTTGAAGTAACCCAATCCTACTGCAGCCTCACATATCCCTTTTCCCGACTTTTTTCGCAACACCATAAGAAAAAACAGATGGCCAAAACGAGGTATATTAACCCCAGCACAAGACTTTTCAATACATACTCCCACGAAAATACACCGTTCAACAAAACGCCCCGCATTCCTTCAAACACATACGTTGTAGGAAGTGCACGCGCAATGACTTGTGCCCAACTCGGCAATACAGTTATTGGATAGTACACCGCACTAAACGGTGCGAACAAAAAACCAAAGGTCCAGGCAATTGTTTGTATACGAGTTCCGCCGAGCATAATGAGAGAGGCTCCCAGAAATCCGATAAACCATCCGGAAAACATCAGTAGTGCAATGTATGGAATCATGATCCAGCCAATCGAAAATACGTTGAGGCTGTAGAGCAACCACACGGCGCCTACTCCAACACCCACCGAAACGAACATTTTGAAGAAGCCTATGGTCATCAACGCAAACACCCACTCAATCGGTTTGAGCGGTGTGGCAAACATGTTCACTAAGTTGGCACTCCACAACTCTTCCAACAAATTAACAGAAACCTCGTAGTTTGCTCGCCACACTACTTGCCAAAAAACCATCGCCGTCAATATAGCGAGCACAACATTTTGCATGGTACCGCTACCCTGTTGCTGCACCCACCGTGTTGTGAACCCCCACAACACAATATCCATGATCGGCCAATACACCATGTCGGTTAAACGATCAAAACTTTTGGGGAACAGATAGACGTGTCTCAGCACCACGGCCCAGATTCGCGTTAAGCTCATTTTCGCTCCTTTGCTTCCTTGGCAACCTGTAGAAAATACATTTCGAGGGTCGGCTTGTCTATTGAGATCTGCGTATACTCCACTTTTGCCTTTGCTAAACCAGACAGGAGTTCTGCAATTTTGTGTTCATCTATCTCAATTTCAATGAAGCGCTCTTGAACAACATAAACAAGGTTGTGTTGTTGCGCATACTCAATCGTGCGCTTCATTCCGTCACCCATCATGAGTTGAACTTTGGAAACAGAAACACTGCGTGCGAGATTGTCCGGCGTGTCGTTTGCAACAATTTTTCCATTTTGTAGAAACATCACCCGATCGCACACCTCCGCAACCTCTGCCATGTTGTGAGAGGTAAACAGCATCGAAACGTTGTATTCTTTTTGCTGTTCCGCCACAAAGGAACGAACCTCATGCGCAATGTCGGGATCCAGCGAGGCGGTTGGCTCATCGAGCAGTGCAATGCGTGGATGCGCCATGAATGCTTTTGCCAACATCACGCGCGTGGTTTGGCCAGCCGAGGTCGTCGACATTGGTTTGTCGCGTTGATCCCAAACGCCAAAAAACTTGAGAAACTTTTCCATACGCTGTTTGCGCTCATTCGCTGTTAATCCGTAAAGCCTGCCGTATACGTCCAAGTTCTCACGAATGGTTAATCGATCAGGAAATTTGATATATGTGCTTGCAAACGCCACCTGTGCAAGAATCTCGGACCTGTTCGTAAAAAAGTTTTTGCCGAAATACACGATCTCGCCACCTGTTGGCTTCAATGTGCTGAGCAACATCTGAATTGTTGTTGTTTTTCCAGCGCCATTAGGGCCTAACAGACCAAGGATTTCTCCTTCGTGCAGATCAAATGAAACATGATCTAGCGCAGTAAATGGAACTTTGCCAGGATAAATCTTTGTAAGATTATTGACTGATAACACAACGTCGTTTGACATTTTTTCAGTGTACCAGGTTTAGCTCGAGAAAAATAGCGATTTGAGATAGCAATTTAAAAAAATTAAGGTTCTGATCTCTCAAATGCCAAAGATTAAATTGTCATCAAAATTATCTAGTTAGTGTACAGAATGTGGAGATTGTGACATACGTTCTTCCCCCCATAGTCGAATTATCTCTTGTGCATCTGCAATTTGCTTTGGGCTATATGGGTGCGACCCAGGATCTGTCCTATCCACCCCCACCAGTCTTTTCGCGTCATCAAATTGTTCCTGTGTAATCAGGCCAGTGATCCCCTTTGCTTCTCTTTGTAACATACTCATACTATCCTCCTTATTTACCTACGATTAAATCACCTCTCCAACACCGCCAAAAATGCTTCCTGTGGAAGTGAAATCTTGCCAAACTCCTTCATACGCTTCTTCCCTTTTTTTTGTTTCTTCAAAAGTTTATCTTTGCGCGTTTGATCACCGCCATACAGTTTGGCAATAACATCCTTGCGATACGACCCAATCGTTTCACGCGCAACAATGTTTCCACCAACCGCCGCCTGAATTGCGACCTCAAACTGCTGGCGCGGAATAACTTCTTTCAACTTCTTCACCATTGCTCTTCCGATGAGCTGTGCCTGCGCCCGCACCACCATCTGCGACAACGCTTCAACCGGTTCGTGATGAATTAAAATATCAAGTTTGACCGCATCCACCGGCTCATATCCAATGAGCTCATATTCCAAGCTTGCAAAACCGGAAGAAACAGACTTAAGTTGATCGTGGAACTTAATAATAAGTTCGGCAAGCGGCAAAAAGTAGATCATTTTGACACGCACACCAACGTCCTGGAGTTCCTGCAATGTCGCACGATGTTTTTCACACAAACGCATCACTGCGCCCAAGTACTCTTTCGGCGTAAAAATAGTTGCCTTGGTCATTGGCTCATCGTACTGTGCGATCATGGATGGATCCGGCAACTCACTTGGATTGTGGATCATTGTTATCTCGCCGGTTGTTAAGTGAATTTTGTATGGCACTGAAGGAGAAGTCGCGATTAACTCCAAATCGTATTCGTCTTCCAACCGCTCTTGCACAACATCAGCATGTAAGATTCCCAAAAACCCA
>ORJL010317142.1_pt1 | contig 13143 bp, 19 predicted proteins | sample 1779941 | NCBI WGS metagenome assembly ORJL01 (sample SAMEA104232317, study PRJEB22302) | groundwater metagenome | biome: forest; feature: aquifer; material: groundwater | place: USA | collected 2011-08-07 | depth 5.8 m
CATAGTCCCGTTTACGGGGCTTTGTTCGATATAGCGTCCCGATTTATCGGGATGCGAATATGGCTAACCGAACAATATTATCCTCTTCAAAATACTTTTTTCTTAACCTAACCGCATTGCCCTCAGCCAAAGGCTAACAGGCTCCCCCCCCACACTAAATCGTGGTCTACGACTCTCTCAAAGAGGGGGATTTACACTTTTGTTAAAACATTCCCGCGATGGCATCCAACAATGTTGAGGGGAAAATACCAAGCTCGAAAATGCAAAATGCGGCGATGGAGAGCATCGCGAGGCTGACTCCTGAAATTTTTGCGGGGACTTCCATACCGCCGTCTTTGAAGTACATCATCACAACAATGCGGAGGTAATAGTATGCGCCTACTGCGCTTGAGAGTACGCCTAAGATTGCAAGCCATGTTAAGTCTGCTTGAACGGCGGCGGCAAAGACATAATACTTTCCAAGAAAACCCGCAAACGGAGGTATACCTGAAAGCGAAAACATGAATATTGCCATGAGTGCGGCAAGGAATGGTTTCTTTGTACCAAGTCCGGCATAGTCATCAATGGAAAGATTACGGTCTTCTTTCTCTTCAAGAATTGAGATGATACCAAATGCGCCGAGGTTCATGAATGTATATGCGGCAAGATAAAAAATGATACCTGTTCTGCCAAAGGCATTTGCGGCGGCGAGACCCGTAAGCATATATCCCGCATGAGCGACACTGGAATATGCCAACATCCGTTTGATGTTCGTTTGAGCTATCGCAACGATGTTACCGAAAATCATTGAGGCGGCGGCGATGATAGCGAGGACAATTTTAATGTTGCTTTCGCCGAACACTTGATGAGCAAACAATAAAACAAAAGCAGAGAAAGCCGCGGCTTTCGCTCCGGTGGACATGAATCCCGTAACAATAGTTGGCGCTCCCTCATACACATCGGGGACCCACATGTGGAACGGAACTCCTGCAACTTTGAAGGCAAAGCCGATGAGGATGAGTCCGAGTCCCGTAATAAATAATTTCTGAGAGAGAAGGGCTGAGGCGTTGCCGACAATCATCTGGATGTTGGTTGTACCTGCGCATCCGTACACAAGGGCGATACCGTAGAGTAAAAATCCTGTTGCAAATGATCCGAGCAAGAAATACTTGAGAGCCGATTCGTTAGATTTATGCTTTTGGCGGAGAAATCCTGCCAGCACATATAAACAAAGAGACATCAATTCAAGTCCGAGGAAGACAATGATGAGATCCGCCGCCGCCGCCATGAGCATCATTCCGACCGTAGCAAATAAAATCAGTATGTAAAACTCTCCTATTCGTTTATACATTTTCTTCAAGTAGTCTCTTGAGAAAACAATCGTAAAGATGGCGGCAACAATAAAGAGAGCGGCAAAGAGACTGCCAAACCCTCCTACGGTTATCATACCGGACATGGTAACCCCTGAATAGGGCACAGTTCCTAAAGAAATTGCGCCGCAAACGAGGAGACCGAAGACGGAGACCCAATAACTGACATTTTCGTTTTGTTTACCTATTGATTCAATAAAGAGAACAAGAAGCGATAAAATCGTAACTGATAGGAGCGGGAGAAACTGAAAAACATCAATACTAATAAAATGCATCACAAATTCAATGTAAAAGTTCGTTTTCTATGTTATTTTGCACAAAATTTAGCAAAATATCGGCTAAGAAACAAAGATACGAAAAATCTTTCGTTACCTATTGATTTTAATCAGTAAATCTGTTATACTTTAGTGTTATAGACTCGGATATCTCCACCCTCTTCTCCATTCACGCAGTAATAGAGAAAGGTAACGATCCAGTAGAATTTTCCTTACTACGATGGAAACGAATACATCTATAACAAGAGATCTCTTGAAACAATAATTGTCGAGAATGCCTACACCAAAAATTATTACGACCGCCAAAGCGGTATTAAAGAAAACGAAACGCTCGCCAGCTAAAAAAGCCGGCAAGGGCGTATCTCGTATTTCAAGTACCCCAATACCTTCTCAAGATATCTATGCCGGAGTAAGCGATGAAGCTGTTACAGCAAAAACAGGAAAGCATTGGTCGCAATGGCTAAGCATACTTGACCGTAAGCAAACACCATCCCTCACCCATAAAGAAATGGCGATCTTTCTCCGGGAGAATCATCAGCTTTCCCCCTGGTGGAGTCAAATGATAACCGTAGGGTATGAACAAGCGCGCGGGTTACGGAAGAAAAATGAAACGCTCAAAGGATATCAGGTGAGTGCAAGTAGAACAATCGCTTTACCCGTAGCAGAACTATTTACCATCTGGGCAAATGAACAGGAACGTGAGTGGTTGGTGGGACAGCCATTACATGTTCGTAGCATAACACTCAACAAAGCGCTTCGGATCAACTGGAAAACACCGGCATCACATGTTGATGTCGATTTTTATCCCAAGAACGGAAGTAAAACTCAAATCGTTATCTCTCATACGAAATTACCCGGTTCAAAAGAGGTAAAGGAGTTCAGAACGTTCTGGAAACAAACCCTTAACAGGATTGTGGTGAAATAGCACACATTCCTGAAAGGCTGACAAACAACGCAGTACAATTTTTGCATGATGACGAATTTGAATTTACAAGGTAGTACACAATAATGATGACACGACTCAACCCGGATTCCAAAAAATTAATTGATGATTATATCGATGAGCTTCCCGATTTTTCGAAGGAAATATGTATGAGACTTCGAGAACTTATCCACTCGGCAGACCCGGATATTCAAGAAGATTGGAAATGGGGACCAAGTTTTAATAAAAAAGGAATGGTTTGCGGATTCAGCGCATTCAGAGAACACGTTTCATTTACCTTCTTTGAAGGGGCGGCAATGAAAGACCCGAAAAAACTTTTCTCCGAAGGACAAGCAAACGCACACAATCGAGGAATACGCTACCACAGTGTCGGTGAGATTGATGAAAAAATACTTGTTAAATATATTCAAGAAGCGGTTGCCATTAACTCGCAGGGAATTAAGAGCGTAGAACGAACGATTGTCATTCCCGAAGATTTTAAGAGCGCATTGAAGATTGCCCATTGTTTAGAAAAGTTTGAGCAATCAAGTTATAATAACAGAAAAGAATATGTGAACTGGATTGAGAGTTCAAAGAAATTTGAGACGCGAGAAATCCGCATACAAAAATCGGTAGATAAAATTTCTCAGGGGATTAAATTTAGTTAACGCTTCTTTCCCTTAAAAACAGCTGCATTCGCCGTGATTTAAGGGATAAAGATTTATGCGATGGAACAACTATCTCCTACCACACCTCTAAGGACACAGAACTAACCTAAAGAGTTTTTGATCCACTCCTTATTATTAGAGTAGAAGCCGGAGGTTTTTCTATTCTCATTAATTGAAACACAAGGCTATTCTTTCCGTAGGAATACATATCAGAAAGGATATTATACTATGAGATTTGCCAAAAATGTATTTTTAATTGCCGGTATCTATGGTGTCTTAGTTATGGCACCCATGTACTTTATGGAAGCAAAAACCGGTATCGACTACCCTCCTGCAATCACTCACCCTGAATATTATTACGGATTTGTTGGCGTTACACTTGCATGGCAATTCGCTTTTTTGCTGATGAGCCGGGACCCAATAAAATACAGAATGCTAATGCCTGTGGCTATGTTTGAAAAGTTTTCTTACGTTGTTGCATTGATATTCTTACTCGCTCAAAATCGTGTGCCTGCCATTGTATCTGTGTTTGGCGCGATTGATTTTGTACTGGGTGTGCTATTTGTAATGGCGTTTGTAAAAACGAAAAATGGAGTTAATGTCGCTTCTAAAAACCCTTAATGCTCGGTTCAAAATTTATGACGTATTTAAAAACAAAAAATCCCGTTCAACTTTCGTTAAACGGGAATTTAATTTCTAATCGGTGATTTGAATTCACCCTCAAGGCATTAGATTTTAGCAGCGGGAGCTTCAGGCGCTTTCAAATCTGTTTTTGCTTTTTTGGGAGCTTTCGGTTTCTTTTCAACCTGACCAAGATTGTAATCAACTAATTCAAGAATGGCAACTTCACCGGCATCACCGTGGCGTTGACCGAGTTTAATGATGCGCGTATATCCGCCATTACGCTCTGCCATTTTAGGTGCGATCTCTGAAAAAAGTTCTTTCACCACATCTTTGTCTTTTACAACGCGTGCTACGATACGACGCGCATGAACCTGAGCCGCTACGTTTTCGTTAAGGTTTGCTTTCTTTGCTCTTGTAATCAATTTCTCAACTAAACAACGTACTTCTTTTGCTTTTGCAAGGGTTGTTTGAACCCGTTTGTACTGCAAAATTGAAGTCGAGAGATTCGCGAAAAGAGCTTTGCGATGACTCGCTGTACGTTTAAGTTTTCTACCTGCTTTACGATGTCGCATTCGTTTCTACCTACAAAATAATTAGTGTGTACCGTCTTTAAGATATTTATCCACGTCCATTCCGAACGTGAGTGCGTGCTGTTCAATGATTTCGGTTAATTCGGCTAACGACTTTCTACCGAAATTACGAAACTTGAGCAGTTCTCCCTCGTCTTTGCGAACGAGATCGGAGATAGTTTTGATGTTTGCCGCTCGTAAGCAGTTGTGCGAACGAACTGATAATTCCAAATCATCGATGCCTGTCATCAGAACTTTTCTGATGCGTGCAAATTCTGCATCTTTTTCTTTCAATTCTTCACTGCTTTCGCCGCGGAATTGGAATTGTAAGAAAAGATTGACATGATCATTTAATGTTTTTGCCGATTGGACAAGTGCATCATCCGGAGTAATCGATCCGTCTGTTTCAACTTCGATGATCAGTTTTTCATAGTCAGTCTGCTGACCGACACGTGTCTGTTCAACGAAGAAACGAACATTTTTCACCGGTGTATAGATAGAATCCATTGCAATGGTTCCTAACGGCGCATCGGGGCGTTTGTTTTCATCAGAGGAGACGTAACCGCGGCCCCTGCCGATATTGAGTTCGACATCGACTTCCGAACCATCATTCAATGTGCAGATGTGTAAATCCGGATTCAAAATTTCAATCTGAGGATTGGCTTTTTGAATATCTGCAGCAGTGATGTTTTTCGGACCTTTTAATTGAAGTTCTACCCGTGTGATTTTTTTATCAACAAGTTTCATGCGGACAGATTTCAAGTTCAGGATAAGCTCGACAAGATCTTCAACAACTCCGGGGATCGTTGAAAACTCGTGTTGTACGCCGCGGACGTGGAGACTGGTAAACGCTACGCCGGGGAGTGATGATAACAACACTCTACGAAATGCATTTCCGATCGTGACGCCAAATCCTTTTTCCAGCGGTTGAAGAACAAATCGTCCGAACGAATCGGAGTAACTTGCTTCATCAAGCTGGATCTTATCCGGCATTTGAAAATTGGGTGTTCCCATGTAGTTCCCTTTATATTATCCTGTAATTACTTGGAGTAAAGCTCAACAACAAGTTGCTCATTAGCGTTAAGCGGTATATCGGAGCGTTCCGGAACATTCAAGAATGTTCCTGCCAAAGCCGCTTTATCGAGGCTTAACCAAATCGGTAGCATATTATCTTTAATTCTCTTTATGGAAGAATGGATAACCTCTAACTTTTTGCTCTTCTCTCGAATTTGAATCGTTTCGCCGGGTTTAATAATATACGATGGAATCGTAACGGCTTGATTGTTGACGAGGATATGTCCATGAGTCACAAGTTGGCGAGCCGATTTTCGTGATGGAGCGAAGCCCATGCGATATACTACATTATCGAGTCTACGCTCTAAAAGTTTCACTAAGTTTTCACCGGTTCTTCCGGGTTGACTAAGCGCTTTTTCGAAGTACTGACGGAATTGACTTTCCATCAATCCGTACATACGACGAATTTTTTGCTTTTCGCGAAGCTGAACACCATACTCTGATATTTTTTGGCGACGCGACTGTCCGTGCTGTCCCGGGGGATAAGCACGACGCTCAACCGGACATTTTTCGGTAAAACATTTCGTTCCCTTCAAGAAAAGTTTTGTCTTTTCTCGTCGGCATAAACGACAACTTGAATCTAAATAACGACCCATATATTCCTTATATGACTACATTGACGACTAAAATTTCTGTTTAGTGTTGATACGTTTTTGATACATGAAAAAATCAGAGTATCAAACAAATACCAACTCTTTTAGACTCGACGTCTCTTTGGGGGACGACAGCCATTGTGCGGCACCGGCGTAATATCGCGGATGCTTAATATTTCCAATCCTGCGGTTGTAAGAGAGCGAATACCTGCTTCTCTTCCTGAACCCGGACCTTTTACGAACACTTCAACCTTGCGTAAACCAAGATCGAATGCTTCCTTTCCTGCGGCATCTGCAGCAATCTGAGCGGCAAAGGGCGTATTTTTACGCGAACCTTTAAATCCGTTTCGTCCCGCGGTTGACCAACTAATCACGTTGCCATAGACATCGGTGATTGTGACCAGCACGTTATTAAACGTAGCCTTAATGAATGCCTTGCCGGTAACATCAACCTGTACGCGGCGTTTTTTCTTAGCTGCTGCTTGAGCGCCTGAAGCTTGTTTTGCCATACTTGATATCCTACTTCGATAAAATTATTTCTTAGCTGCTGCTTTCTTTTTCCCGGCAACTGTCTTTCTCTTCCCTTTGCGGGTACGAGAATTGGTACGTGTACGTTGACCGCGTACGGGAAGACCTTTACGATGACGTAGCCCGCGATAGCAATTAATGTCCATCAATCGCTTGATGTTCATTTGTACTTCACTACGCAGTGCACCTTCGACCTTAAAGTCAGTTGTAATGACTGAACGAATACGTGCTACTTCTTCATCGGTAAGTTCTCCGACACGTTTATTAACATCAACATTCGCTGAAGCAAGAATCTTTTTGGCGCTTGCGCGACCGATTCCGTGAATGTACGTTAATCCTATTTCTGAACGTTTTTGCTTTGGTAAATCAACTCCGGCGATACGAGCCACGCGGTTTTACCCTTTCACTAAATTGTTAAACAATTAACCTTGGCGTTGCTTGTGTTTTGGGTTCTTACAAATAACACGAATAACACCGTTACGTTTGATAATTTTGCAATTATCACATAATTTTTTTACTGACGAGCGGACTTTCATAACACTCTCATTTATATCTGTAAATAATACGACCTTTTGTCAAATCATACGGCGACATTTCCACTGTGACTTTGTCGCCAACTAGAATCCTAATGTAATTCATTCTCATTTTGCCTGAAATTACAGATAAGATCTCGTGCCCATTATCGAGCTTTACCCGAAACATCGCGTTAGGCAATGTTTCCGTTATCACTCCATCCATTGTAATGGGACCTTGTTTTGCCATGTACTTCCTTATACTGTTAAGATTTCTGCACCGTTTTCAGTTATCAGTACAGTATGCTCAAAGTGGGCAGACGGGTAACCGTCTTCCGTTCTTACTGTCCATCCATCGGCATCTGTCACAACTTCATACGAACCGGCGTTCACCATCGGTTCAATTGCCAGAGTCATCCCCGGCATTAATTTCTGTGTTGGGCTTGAACTTGTGTAGTTCGGTACACTTGGTTCTTCGTGTAACTTCCGCCCTACTCCATGTCCAACAAGTTCCCGTACAACTGAGTAACCATTATCTTCTACGTGTTTCTGAACTGCCGCTGAAATATCACGTACACGGTTACCGCCTGTTGCTTCTTCAATTCCTTTGTATAACGATTCTTCGGTTATCTTCATCAGTCTCAATTTTTCATCCGAGACCCGTCCGACACAGTATGTCCATGCGCCGTCGCCGAAGTAATTATCTTTTTTCACGCCTACATCAATGGAGATTATCTCCCCTTCACTTAGCGTATACTCACCCGGTATTCCGTGTACAACTTGATCATCGACAGATGAACAGATACTTGCCGGAAATTTGTTGTGAATATTAAAACCGTAACCTTTGAAAGCCGGTACCGCACCTTGTGAACGAATGTACTCTTCTGCCAGTAGATCAAGTTCCCGTGTTTTCACTCCGGGTTTAATTACCTGTTCTAATAAACGAAGTACCTCAGCTACGATGCGACTACTTTTCCGTATAAGTTCTATTTCATACGGTGACTTTATTAATCCTTTAGGCATATCCTGCCTTCAATAAGCAGAATGAAACCATTAATTAATTGAATCTTCTACCCCTGATTTTTCCGGTCTTCATAAAGCCATCATAATGGCGCATGAGAAGATGGGATTCCAACTGTTGTAATGTATCAAGACCTACACCAACAACAATCAACAAACTTGTACCGCCGAAGAAACTCGCAAAACTCGAAGTTACTCCGAAACGCATCATAAATCCGGGAAGAATTGCAACAATAGCTAAAAAGAATGAACCCGGCAGTGTGATTTTTGTAAGAATGTTATCAATAAAATCAGATGTATGTTTACCGGGGCGAATACCCGGGATAAATCCACCTTGCTTCTGCATATTCTCAGCAACATCTTTCGGATTGAAAGCAACCGCTGTATAGAAATATGTGAAGAATATAATCATAGTTGCATAAATAGCGGCATACGTATAAGAGGTATATTCAAAATACCCTGAAAGATTCTGCAATAACTCATTATCCGGGAAGAATGTCAAAATTGTGTTTGGAATAAACATAATTGACTGAGCGAAGATAATGGGCATAACGCCTGCTGTATTCACTCTCATCGGGATGTACTGAGTAACACCGCCATATACTTTTCGACCAACCACCCTCTTTGCATACTGTACCGGTATTCTGCGCGTTGCCTGAGTAATCAGGATAACACCTGCGACAATCAATAACATTAACGCTATGATAATCAATTCAACAACAACTCCTCGAACGCCTGACTGAATAAGCTGGAATTCATCAAGAACAGCGTTGGGGAACCTTGCAATAATACCAATGAAGATGATTAACGATATACCGTTTCCAAGCCCGCGTTCAGTTATCTGTTCGCCAAGCCACGTGATAAATATCGTCACTGCCGTTAAGATGATCATTGTCGAAAACGTAAAGAGGAACGGTGAAACTGCCGCATGAACAATGGGCACCCCATTGGCATTCATGCTGGCAAGCTGGACACTCATACCCCATGCTTGCATTAAAGCGACAAAGACAGTACCGTAACGCGTTAGCTGAGTTATCTTCTTTCTTCCCTCTTCCCCTTCTTTCGAAAGTTTCTGGAAGTAAGGAATAACTGCTCCGAGAAGCTGGATAACGATTGATGCACTAATGTACGGCATAATACCGAGTGCAAACACTGCCGCATTACTAAACGCACCACCGACAAACATGTCATACAATCCGAAGAGTGTATCACCTACTCGATTACGTGATGCTTCAATAAGAACCTTAGCATCAACGCCCGGGAGGGTAATGTGTGACCCGATGCGGACAACAATCAAGAGAAGTGCAGTGTACAGAATACGCTGTTTTAACTCTTGAATCTTAAATATATTTCGAAAACTCTCGCTTAGTCGTACCATTGTGTTTTACTTTTTAGCGTGAACTTTGTGCAACGGTCTCTGTTGACCCGCCGGCAGCTTCGATTTTTTGTTTTGCTGTCGCGCTGAATGCATGCGCCGCAATTGTTAATTTCGTTGAGATTTCACCATCGCCTAAAATCTTGACCGGGCGATTACGTGAAGAGATTGCTCCGATTTCAAATAAGAATGCGGGATCAATCTTTGCAACATTCAATTTACCTTCACCTGCAAGTTCTTGCAAGCGGCTAACATTAACTGCTTGAAATTCTACGCGAAATGGGCTTACAAATCCCATTTTAGGGATGCGACGAATGAGCGGCATCTGACCGCCTTCGAACCATTTACGGAATTTTGCGCCGGTGCGTGCGTGTGCACCCTTATTACCTTTGGTAGCAGTTCCACCGTGACCGGAGCCTTGACCACGACCGATTCTTTTTACTCGCCTTGTTGAACCTTCGGCGGGTTTTAAATTATTTAAGCCTTTTGACATAGTATTTAATTTCTAAATTCGAAAATCTGAACGATTTGAAGTTACTTTGAAGAATCCTGGACTTCTTCTACTTTAATTAAGTGGCGAACACAGTTAATCATTCCACGAATGATTGGAGTATCCGACTGAACTACTGAGTAGTTAGGACGTCCAAGCCCAAGAGCTTTAATTGTACGTTTTTGTTTTTCTATGCAGTCAATCTGACTGACAGTCTGCGTAATACGAAGTTTCTTTGCCATAGTCTTTTAGTTTGATGCAGATTCTAAAACTGGTTCTAAAACAGGTTCCGATTTTTTCCCGAATAATTGATTCAGGGATAATCCGCGATCAATAGAGACTGCGGAAGCATCACGAAGTTCGAGCAGACCTTGTAAGGTAGCTTTCACAACGTTATGAGGATTACAGGAACCGAGTGATTTTGTTAAAACGTCTTTAACACCGGCAGATTCAAGGACTGCGCGAACACCGCCGCCTGCAATTAAACCCGTACCGGGTGAAGCAGGTTTCAACATAACTCGTGATGCGCTGAACCGTCCGATAATTGCATGAGGAATTGTTCCCCGTGTAATATTGACCTTCACGACATTCTTCTTGGCTTCTTCTACGCCCTTTGCAACTGCGTCCTGGACCTCATTGGCTTTTCCGAGACCGACACCAACATGACCGTTCCCGTCTCCAACAACCACAAGCGCGCTAAAGCTGAAGCGTTTACCACCCTTCACTACTTTTGCAACACGGTTGATTGAAACTAACCGATCTTTTAAATCCAGTTCACTTGCTTTAACTCTTTTCAAGCGATTCTCCTATGTAAATCGTTCTGTGTTTTTATTATTTCTATGGACAAGAAATATCCTATCCATTTACTTACTTAATTATCCGAGTATGATGTTTCTCTACTCTAGTTTCCGCTGCCGGGCATGGACTCGAACCATGACTGACGCCTCCAAAGGGCGCTGTCCTACCATTAGACGACCCGGCAATTTGCGAGCCCGTCGAACAGAGAAGGAATTAGAACTCTAAACCACCCTCTCGTGCACCATCGGCAAGCGCTTTAATAACGCCATGATACAAATAGCCATTGCGATCAAAAACTACTTTTTTAATGTTCTGTTCAACCGCTTTTTTGGCGATTGCAATACCAACTTGCTTTGCAATTGCTTTCTTGTCTTTTGCTTCTTGAATTGCAGTCTTTACATCAGGTGATAACGTTGATGCTGAAGTAATGGTTTTCATCTGCAAATCATCAACAACTTGAACATAAAGATGTTTAATGCTTCGGAAGACAACAATACGTGGGCGACCTGTCGTACCGCGAACTGTTTTCCGAATGTGTTTCTTAATCTGTTGTCTACGATTGATATTACCTTTTGTAACCATACTTATTTCGCTCCGGCTGTTGCTGCTGCTTTACCCGCTTTTCTGCGGACGAATTCACCTTCATACTTCACGCCTTTGCCTTTGTACGGCTCGGGTGGTCTGAAGGAACGTAGCTTTGAAGCAACCTGTCCAACTAATTGTTTATCAATTCCTGAAACTAATATGACAGTAGGTGCAGGTACTTCAATTTTGACCCCTACAGGCGGTGCAAAAATGATGGGATGCGAGAAACCCAATGTTAATTGGAGACTCTTTCCTTTTAATTCTGCTTTGTAACCTACTCCTACAATTTCAAGCTTTCTTTGAAATCCTTCAGAAACGCCTTTCACTAAGTTATTCACAAGTGCGCGCCACGTTCCGTGTAAAGCACGTTGTGCTTTTACGTCTGATGAACGTGTTACTAAAATTGTTGATTCATTAACTTCCAAAGCAAGGGTTGAAGGAAATTTTGCCGATAATTCGCCCTTAGGACCTTTTACCTTAAGCAATTCTCCTGTTTGTTCAATCTTGACTCCCTTTGCTACGGGAATTAGTTTACGACCTATTCTTGACACGTAAGGTTCCTTTCACTTTCTACCAAATATAACACAATACTTCGCCGCCAACTTTTGCTTCACGTGCCTGACGGTCGGTGAGCAGACCTTTTGACGTGGAGATGATTGCGATACCCATTCCATTTAATACTCTAGGAATTTCATCAGAAGGGACATACACTCTTCTTCCGGGTTTGCTTACTCTGCGTACACCCTGAATCGCATTTGTTCCGCTACGATAGCGAAGAACTACACGGATGGTTCCTTGAGCTGTATCCTTTTGTTCCGAATAGCCCGTAATATAATTTTGATCTACTAAAATCTTTGTCATCGACCGCTTCAAATTTGATGCGGGGATATCAAGTTTTTTATGACCTGCGCGAATTGCGTTGTTCACGCGCGCTAAATAATCTGCAATTGGATCTGTTGTATTCATGTATTCTCTTTCTTACCAGCTTGCCTTAATTACACCGGGAATCTTACCGTCGAGCGCTCGCTGACGGAAACATATTCTGCATAATCCGAATTTTCTGAGGAAAGCACGGGGGCGGCCGCACACTCCGCAACGATTATGCTTTCGAATTGCAAATTTAGGCGTGCGATTCGCTTTCGCGATACTTGCTAATCTTGCCACAATTTCTCCTTATTTCGTAGATGTTGGTTGTTCAACAATTTCTTCGCGTTTCTCGAACGGCAATCCAAGAGATTTTAACATCTCGTATGATTCCTGATCATTGATAGCCGTTGTTACGAAGGTGACATCCATACCGAATAATCGTGTTACTTTATCAACGTCGATTTCCGGGAAGATGATATGTTCTTTTACTCCGAGCGTATAGTTCCCGCGTCCATCAAAGGACTTATCGGATAACCCACGGAAGTCGCGAACCCTTGGTAATGCTACACTGATGAATCGATCAAGAAATTCAAACATCTTGTGACGGCGAAGTGTTACTCGCACGCCAATCGGGATGTTCTCACGTAACTTGAAATTTGAAATCGCCTTCTTTGATTTCGTCTTCACAACTTTCTGTCCGACGATTAATTCAAGATCTTTCGCGATTGTATCAACAACCTTAGCATCTTGTGTACCGTATCCAACACCGATATTGATACAAATTTTATCAAGGCGAGGAACCTGCATAACGTTCTTATACTGGAACCGTTTCATCATATCCGCAATAACACTCTTTTGGTAGTGTTCATACATGCGGGGTATTGAGCCTTTTTC